>Ga0209415_10001638_pt1 | contig 42714 bp, 37 predicted proteins | sample PeaSoiSIISIP2007_FD_187696 | JGI IMG/M metagenome (GOLD analysis project Ga0209415, IMG submission 187696) | Peat soil microbial communities from Weissenstadt, Germany - SII-SIP-2007 (SPAdes) (version 2) | ecosystem: Environmental > Terrestrial > Soil > Wetlands > Peat | place: Germany...
GAGCACTCAGAACGTTTGGCGGGTCACGGGGTCAAGCTCGGGCTCGACTCGAAAGGGGTTTCCGGATAGGCTCTAAGTCCCCGTGGGCCTCGGCCGCCCATGGCCCCGCTCCGCCCGATCTCGGACGTCGCGCGCGATCTCGGACTCTCCTCCGACGAAGCCTTGCCGGCGGGTCCGCAGGTGCTCAAGGTGCCGCTCGCGGTCGTCCGGCGGCGCGCCGACGGCCCGAAGGGCCGCCTCGTCCTGGTGACCGCGATGACGCCGACGAGCCATGGCGAGGGGAAGACGGTCGTCTCGATCGGGCTCGCCATGGCCCTCCGACGGCTCGGCCACCGGGCCGTCGTCTGCCTGCGCCAGCCGTCGCTCGGTCCGGTCTTCGGGCTCAAGGGCGGTGCCTCGGGCGGGGGCCGGAGCACGGTCGAACCGGCCGAGGAGGTCAACCTGGGCCTCACGGGGGACCTCTCGGCGATCGCCGATGCCCACAATCTTCTCGCCGCGCTCCTCGAGAACCACCTTTACCACGGCAACGCGCTCGACCTGCAGCGGAGCGCGATCTCGTGGCCGAGGACCCTCGACGTCGAGGACCGGGTCCTCCGTCACATCGTCGTCGACGCGGGGGGCGGCGAGAAGGCCGTCGCCCGGGAGAGCTCCTTCGTCATCGCGGCGGCCTCGGAACTGACCGCGATCCACGGCCTCGTGCGCGATGTGCCGGATCTCAAGGCGCGCATCGGCCGGATCCTCGTCGGCGAGCGCGGCGAGGGCCTCCCCGCCCGCGCGGGAGACGTCCAGGCCACCGGGGCCATGGCGGCGCTGCTCCGCTCCGCGATCAAGCCCAATCTCCTGCAGACGTGCGACGGCACCCCGGCGCTCGTCCACGGGGGCCCGTTCGCCAACATCGCCCACGGCACGACGACGCGACTCTCGATCGAGCTCGCCCTCGCGACGACCGACTTCGCCGTCGTGGAGGCCGGGTTCTCGACCGAGCTCGGCGCGGAGAAGTTCGTGGACATCGTCGCCCGCTCGGCGGGGTTCCAGGTCGCGGCCGCGGTGCTCATCGCGACCCTGCGCGGTCTCCGACGACAGGGTGGGGTCCCCGACGCGTCCCAGGCCGAGCCGAACCCGGCGGCCGTCGAGCGGGGGCTCGACAACTTGGGCCGTCACATCGCGAACCTTCGGGCGCTCTCGCTCACGCCGCTCATCGCGCTCAACCGGTTCCCAGGGGACACCCCGGAGGAGATCGAGCTCGTGCGGCGGTTCGCGGGCACGCTGGGCGTGCCGATCGAGGAGGTGAGCCCGTTCACCGACGGGGCCGACGGAGCGCTCGACCTGGCCCGCCGCGTCGCCGCGACCGACGCGAGCGGCGCCCGGGGCCGACCCTTGTACCCGGACGGCACGGGGATCGCCGACGCGATCCGCACGATCGCCACGACGCTTTACGGCGCCTCCGACGTCCGCTTCGCGCCGCAGTTCGACGAGGACCTCCGCCGGCTCACCCGGTACGGCGAGCTCGCCGGCCCCGTCTGCATCGCGAAGACGCCGCTCTCGCTCACCGACGACCCCAAGCGCGTCGGCCCGGTCCACGACTTCGTTCCGACGGTCCGTCGCCTCTGGCGGGCCGCCGGGGCCGGCTTCACGGTCGCGTACCTCGGCACCATCGAGACGATGCCGGGCCTCCCGAGCCATCCGCTCGCAGACCGGATCGATCTGACCGACGACGGCCGGGTCGTCGGGCTCGGCTAGTCGGGTCCCGCTAGAGCCCGATCACGAGCTTCGCCAGTCCGAAGGCCGCCGCGGCGGCGAGCCCGCCGACGAGCACTGTCTGGAGCGCGCTCGTCAGCGGGTAGGCGCCGGTGAAGTGCCCCTTGAACCACCCGAAGACGAACAGGGCGGTCACCGTCGCCACGATCGAGAGCGGGAGCGCCCCTTGGACCGTGCCGACGAGGAAGTAGGGGAACAGCGGGATGATCCCGCCCGCGGCGTAGGCGCCGCCGATCGTCAGGGGGCTCCGAACGATCCGCTCCGGTTTGGGCTCGGCGAGATCGAGCTCGTAGCGCATCATGAAGTCGACCCATTCCTTGGGGCGCTCCTTGAAGGACTCGGCGACGTCGTGGGCCGTCTTCGAGTCCAGTCCGTAGCCGGCGAGGATCGTGGCGACCTCCGCCACCTCGGCCTCCGGCAGGTCGATGATCTCCCGTTCCTCCCGCCGCCGCTCGGCGCGGTAGTGGTCGGCGTCGCTCTTCGCGGCGAGGTAGCCGCCGAGCCCCATCGAGATCGATCCGGCGACGATCTCGGCCAGCCCGGCCGTGACGACGAGGTGGGTGGCGGCGAGGACGCCGGAGAGGCCCGCGGCGATCGCGAACGGCACCGTCAGGCCGTCGGACATGCCGATGACGATGTCCCGGATCGACTCGCTCGAACGGAAGTGATGCTCGATGTGCGCGGTCTGAGGCATGGGTCGGGTCGGCCCCTGGGCCGGATGGCGCGGTCACGTTCGGTCGGATTGATACCGTTTGGCCCGACGGTCTGGGGCTACGGCAGCGGCCGCTGGCGCTGCCGACGGGTGAGCAGGATGATCGCCGTCGCGACCCCCGCCACCAGGAGGACGTAGAGGGCGATCCCCGCCCAGTTCGTCGACGGCGCGGCCGTGCACGTCTGGGGGACCCCCCAATGGCCCGTCACCTGCGTGCGGGCGGTCTCGTGGGTGGCGTCCGTCACGGTGAGGTTCGCGGTGAACTCGAGGAGGTTGTGGTAGGTGTGCACGGGATCCTGGGCCGCCGACGGCGGTGTTCCATCGCCGAAGCTCCACAGGTACTGGTACGGCGCGACGCCCGCATTCGCCTGCCCGAAGAGGTCGAACGTCTCCCCGCCCTGTCCGCAGTTCCAGCTGCCCCCGACGTCGAGGGCCGTCGCATTGGCGGTGAGAGAGGCCGCGCCCGGCGTCGAGATCGGCGAGACGCCGACGATCGGTCCGACGGGCGGGGCGCTCCCGGGAGGCGCGCCGGGCGCGATCAGTGCCAGCGCGAGCGCGAGGCACCACCACCAGCTGGCCACTCCGATGTGCCCCCCCGGGCCTTCCCGTGGGACCACCGGGCAGAGTGGGCTTAATCCTCCCCTACGAAAACATCCGGCCCCGGGCCCGCTTCACTCGAGGAGGGACGGCCGGTCCGAGGCGTCGTCCCGCGAGGACGGCGTCCCGTCGGGGAAGTCCGCGGGGGTCTCCGACCACGCCGGCACGGCGTAGCACAGCGGGCGGAGGGCGTTCCGGGCGGCCTCGCGGCGTCGGCCGGCGCGGTAGGTGACGACACCGACGGCGCACGCGGCGAAAATGGCGACGGTGAGGTACGCCGAGGTGAAGGTCGAGGGGAGGCCGGACGTGCTCGACCCGAGGGACGCGGTCGTTCCGCGTCCGGCCAGGTTCGACGCCGCGGCGCTGAAGGTGATCGACGTCGACCCGACGGCGTTCCGGTGGGTGACGTCGACGACGGTGATCGAGACCGCCACGGTCCCCGCGACGGACGCCGTGCACGAGAGGGCCGGCGCCGTGAGGCCGGAGCAGCTCGAGACATCGCCGGACCACTGGAAGTTGTACGGCGCGGTCCCGCCGGTCGCCGCGGCGAGGAAGGTGACGGTCTGCCCGACCCGCGGTGCGGCGGGCGAGGCGGTGATCGTCACGGCGAACGGCGGCAGCACGACGGCGATGGTGGCGGCCGCCGAGACCGTCACGCCAAGGCCGTCGGTGGCCGTCGCGGTGACCGGGAAGGTGCCCGGGACGAAGTACGTGTGGCCGGCGGAGGCGCCGGTCACGACGGGGGAGCCGTCCCCGAAGTTCCATGCGAAGCTCACGGAGCCGTACCCGCCGTACGACGTCGCCATGAACTGGTCCGCCTGGCCCGTCGCGACCGTCGCGAGCTCGGGGAGGACCGTCGTGGAGAGGGGCGTGAGCAGCACCCAGGTCCCGACATGCAGGCCCACGGTGCTGTGGCCGCCGTAGGTCAGGAGGTAGCCGTCGGCGGGATCGTACGCCGCGGACAGATCGGCCCGCGGACCCGGCGAGGTCGTCGTGTTCGCCGCGAGGTACGTCCATAGGCCATGGGTGAATCCCCACATGTCGGCGAGGACCACGGTGTCCTGGCCCCCGACCAGGACGAGCTCGCCCCGGCTGACGTCGTAGGTGAGGGCGACCTCCGACCGGGGCGAGGGCACGTTGGTCCCGACGGCGGCCGTAAGGTTCGTCCAGCGCCCCGACTCGAAGCCCCACGTGTCGGAGCAGGAGGCCCCGCAGAGCCCGGTGCCACCGAAGAGGATCCCCAGGTGGTCCAGCGCGTCGTAGCCGAACCCGGCCGAGAAGCGCGCGGCCGGCGCCGGCCCGGCGCTGGCCGTGATGTTCGTCCAGGCTCCGCCGGCGAAGGTCCACGTATCTGAGAGGGGGGCACCGGTGCCGCTCTCGCCACCGAAGAGGACGGTCTCGGAGTCGAGCGCATCGTACAGGAGACCCGCGTCGTAGCGGGGCGAGGGCGCGGTCGCCGGGGTGGTCGCGACCTGGGTCCATCGGCCGAACTCGAACGTCCACGTGTCCCCGAGGGCGCCGCTCGCCGCGTTCCCGCCGAACATGACGACGTAGCCGTCGCGAGCGTCGTAGGCCATCGCCGCACCGTACCGGGCCGTCGGGTTGATCGCGACGGCGCCCGTGAGGTTCGTCCAGGCGCCCGCCATGTACCTCCAGGTGTCGGGGAGCGGGCAGACCGGCTTCGAGCATCCGCCGAACAGGAGCACGTAGCCGTCCTTGGCGTCGTACGTCATCGCGGCCGAGTCGCGCAGGCTCGGGGCCACGCTGCGAACGGCCAGGTGGAACCATCCTTCCTCGGAGGCGTTCGTCGGCGCCGCCATCGAGTGGGCCGCCGGCGAAGCGAGCGGGGCGGCGGTCCCCGAGGCGGTCCCGGAGGCCGCCGGGACCGATCCGAGCACGAGGAGGCCGAGGAGGACCACGGCGAGGGGAAGGAGCGAAGCGCGCGCGCGGACCCGCAGGCCCCCGAGGATAAGACTGCGCATGCATGCGCATCTCAAGTTCTCGCATTTGAACGTACGGGATTAATTTGTACGTCCTTTCGACGCCGGAGGGGCCGTCCGGAGGCCCGTTCCACCTCGACCGTGGGCCGGACGACGGCGCGTCGGGACGCCCCGACCGTTTTCGACGCTGTTAGAGCCGCTTTCCCAGCTTCCGGACCAGGGATTCGGGCGTCGCGGTCAGGGCCGAGGCGACCGGGAGATCGGGGAGCCCGGCGCCGCGCCCCACGTGCTCGGCTCGCTCGAACGAGAGCAGGTCCCCCGTTCGGTGGGCGTCGGAATCGACGACGATCGCGGCCCCTGCGGCGAGGGCGACCCGGGCGACGTGGCCGTTGGTGATGGAATGTCCCGACCGCCCGCTCAGCTCCAGCACGGTGCCGTGCGCGTGGGCGAGCTCGGCATCCGCCGGATCGAGCAGGCCCGGGTGGGCCAGGAGGTCGACCTCGCGGCAGTCGATCGCCGCGCGGTTCGTCCCCGCCGGCACCGGCTCGGCGAGCGTCTCCCCGTGGACGATGACGAGCTCGGCCCCGGCCTTCCGGGCCGCCCGGGCGACGGCGTCGATGTGTCGCGGCGGCACCATGGAGATCTCGACGCCGACCAGCGTGACCACCGGCCCGTCGGCGAACGCCCGAGCCTCCGCGTGGAGCCGGTCGAGCAACGGCCTTGGGTCCTCCAGGGCCACGTGATCGGTGATGGCGAGAACGCGGTGGGCCAGCCGGTCGCCGGCGGTCCACATGTCCGTGGCGGAGGCGGACCCGTCGGTGAGGTAGGTGTGCGCGTGGAAGTCGAAGCGACGGCGGGCGGGCGCGCTCACGGTCCGCCCTCCTTCGGCCCGGGGCGTGCCGCGCAGGGCGTGGGGGTACGAGCGCGCCGGGACGTACCCCGATCGTCGGGCGCGGGGGTCTCTCCTTCCGGAGGCTCCGTCCGGGGCATCGGCGGCATCGAAAGCCCCCAAGGCTTCCCCGACATAATTCCGGCGCCTCGGCGGGCGCGCGACGGCCCCCGGGACGGGTCACGTTCCCGGCCTCGGTCATATACCCGATTCCCGCTCGGTCCGCGGGGGCGGAGGACTTGGCGGCCGACGGCTCCGACGAGACGTGGTTCGACCGGCTTCCCCCGCGGAAGCCCCGCCAGTGGTCCCACTATCGGCACGACCGGGTCCAGCTCGGCCTGGCGGTCGTGGCGTTCCTCGCCGTCACGGCGCTGGTCGTCACCGTCCTCGTGCTCTATCCGCCCGCCTCCCCGGCCGGCCCGGGACTGGTGGCGGTCGAGGTCGTCGTCAACACGACCGGGCCGGCTAGGACGATTGCCGGCTCGTTCTGGGGGATCAACGTGGGCCCGAACGTGCCCGCCTCGAACGCCCTCGCGGCGGCCGTCGCCCAGACGCCGGCCCGGGTGGTGCGGTTTCCCGGCGGGGCCGCGGGGGACGCGTTCAACTACACGACGGGGGCTCTGACGAACAACAGCGGGATCGCGAAGCCCGCGGACGAGAACCTTTCCCAGTTCGTCGCGTGGTGCCGGACGATCGCCTGCACCCCCATCCTCGAGCTGCCGGGGGAGATCGACGATCCCTCGACGGCGGCCTATTACGTCGCCTACACCGAGAGCACCTTCGGGATCCAGCCGCTCGCCTGGGAGATCGGCAACGAACCCGCGCTCTGGACCCACTTCGGCATGCCGTGGAGCGAATGGACCCCCGGCCAGAACCTGACGCCGAGCCCCGGGCAGTACGCCCGGGTGGTCCACGCGTACGTCGCCGCCGTCCACCAGGTCGATCCGACCGCGCCGGTCCTCGGGCTCCCGGGCGTCGGCACAGGCGCGTTCCAGGAGACCGCCTGGATCAACGCGACGGTGGGACTGAACGGGCCCAACATCTCCGGGGTGGGGATCCATGTCTATCCGGCGGGGGCGGGATCCGGGAGCTCGGAGAGCCTCGCGAACTTCCTCGCGAACGCCTCCGGCGCGCGCTCGCTCGCGGCCCGCGTCGCAGCGGACCAGGCCGCAATCCAGGCCAACCTCCCCGGGCGGCCCGACCTGCCGATCTACGTGACCGAGCTCGGGACCGGGCTCACCTCGGGCTCGTTCTCGACCTTCCTCGATTCGTTCCCGAGCGTGCCCTTCGTGGCGAGCGAGATCGTCGCGTCGGTGCTCTCGGGCGTCGCCTCGACCGAGCTGACCCAGGTGCAGACCCCCCATGCGGGGAGCTGGATGGACGAGAACGGCACGATCTACCCGCTCCTGGCCCTCTACGCCGAGCTGTTCTCCCAGCTCGGATCGTCGGCCGTGCCGGTCCGGCTCGTTCCGTCCGTGCCGGGACTGTGCGCGATGGCCACCTCGTCGGGGGGCTCCGGCCCGGTCGAGCTGTTCGTGGTGAACGCCAACGCCACCAACGCGGCCCAACTCAACCTCTCCGCCTCGGGACTCGAACTCGGGGCCGCCGCGACCCGCTGGTCCTGGAACTCGTCGACCTCGGGCCCCGTGGTCGTCGACCTCCCGAGCGCCCCGTCGTCCCAGACCCTCCCGCCGGTGAGCGTCCTCCTCCTCAAGATCGACGCCCCGTACGGACCGACCTCGGTCGGGACGGACGCCGGTCGTCACCGGCCGCTTCCCGACCCCCCAGCGGCCGGCGCCGTCGCGGCCGTTCGCCGGGCGACCTAGGCCCGCGCGGCCGGGGACGGCTCATCGTCGATCAGCCGCGCGAACGCCGCGAGCATCTCCCCGGCGGAGCCGAGATGCCGCTGGGAGATCTGCTCGACATTGATGCCGACGGAGACCTCGAGGCCGGCGCGCGCGATCCCGTCGCGGACCTCCCGGAACACGGCGAGCGCCCGTTCGATCGAGCGCAGGCTCGCCTGCGACTCCTCGCCGCCCAGGATCGTCCGCTCGGCGGACTCCGGGATGTCCGCCCCCAGCCACCGGACGAACTCGGCGTCCCCCTCGTCCGCGATCGGCGCGACGCTCAGGACGACGGAGGCCGGCGCGAGGCCGGACTGCCGGCAGAGGAGGTCGTACTCGCGGAGCATCTTGAGGACGCTCTCCGAGTCGAAGACGATCTGGGTCGTGAAGAAGCTCGCGCCGGAGCGCGTCTTCGTGAGCATCCGGTGGGCCTCGCCGGTCCGCTGGGGGATCGCGATGTTGCCGAGCAACCCGCCCGCCCCGGCGATCGCGTCCCGCGCGATGCGGTCGGCGTCGATGACCGAGGGGCCCGGGTACGGGATGTACCGGCTCGATCCGCCGACGAGGACGACGTTCCGAACGCCCCGATGGACGGTCTCGTCGGCCCAGGCCGCCACGGCCTCGACCGATGGGAGGTGCGCCACGACCTTGTTGACGGCGACCTCGCGCTGGATTTCGTCGGCGACGCGTTTCGCGAACCCGCGCGTGTCGCCGGACCGGTAGTACGGCCGCCCGTCGTGGTTCTCGTCGATCAGCTCCGGGACGTCGATCCCGTCGAGGCGCGGCACGGCCCGGAGCAGCCGCACGAGCTCGGCCACCATCGTCTCGCCCCGCGCCGGCGAGCTCCGGGCCGAGGGCGGGACCGGTTCGAACAGGAGCGGGCGCCGTGCGAGCGCTTCGGGGAGGGTTCGGGCCATCGGTTGAGGCGATCCGTCGCCGTCGGTGCCTTCCGCCGGGCCTTAAATCGCCTGCGCGCACGGACCCGTTGCGGGCGATGCAATCGACCCGCGCGCGGGGCAATCGTCGGGCGGGCTCAGAGCGAGACCTTGTTGTCGGGCGTGAGGAACTCGCGGCGCCGGTGGCCCGTTTCCATGTAGATCGTCTTCTCGGCGATCTTGCACGCGTTGTCGGCGACGCGCTCGAGGTGGCGGGAGACCAGCACGTAGGCGACGATCTGGGGCGGCTGGAGCGGGTCCCGCTCGAGCGCGACGATGCACTCCTTGATCACCTGGCGGTTCAGCTCGTCGACGGCGTCATCGGCCTCGTAGACGGCGCGGGCCTTCTCGATGTCCCCGCGGTCGAAGGCGTCCAGGGACACGCGGAGCATGGCGATCGACTGGTCCTGCATGATCTGGAGGAGCGAGAACGGCGGGAACTGGTCCTTCGAAGGGCTCTGGCGGACGTACTTCGCGATGTCGAGGCCCAACCGTCCGACGCGGTCCAGGTAGGTGCCGACCTTGAGGCAGGCACCGAGAGTCCGGGCGTCGCGCGCCGCCGGCTGGCGGGTCACGAGGACCCGGATGACCTCGTGCTCGATGTCGACGTCGAAGGCGTCGAGCCGGTCGTCCTTCGCCACCACCTTGCGCGCCAGGTCCGCGTCCCCCTGGGCGAGGGCCTCCATGCCGTCCGTCAGCATCTCGATCGACCACTCGCCCATCTCCTGGAGGTGGGCCTTGATGGACGCGATCTCCTCGTCAAGGGGGCGCTTCGATGGGATCAGGGTGCCTTCGCTCATCCGAACCTTCCGGTCAGGTACTGCTCCGTCAGGGGCTCCTTCGGGGTCTCGAACATCTCGGCGGTCTTTCCGAACTCGATCAGGTGGCCCAGGTAGAGGAACGACGTGTACTCCGCGACGCGCGCCGCCTGCTGCATGTTGTGGGTCACGATCACCACGGTGTACTGCTCCTTGAGCGACGCGATCAGCGTTTCGATCTTCGCCGTCGCGATCGGGTCCAGGGCCGAGCACGGCTCGTCCATCAGGAGGACCTCGGGCTCGACCGCGAGGGCGCGGGCGATGCAGAGTCGCTGCTGCTGGCCGCCCGAAAGCTGGGCCCCCGGGAGGTGGACCTTCTCCTTGACCTCGTCCCACAGCGCCGCCTGCTTCAGGCTCCGGATGACGGCCTTGTCGAGGACGTCGTGGTGACGTTCGCCGTTGAGCCGCAGGCCCGCGGCGACGTTCTGGTAGATCGTCATCGTCGGGAACGGGTTCGCCTTCTGGAACACCATCCCGACGCGTCGGCGGACGTCGACGGGGTCGCCCGCGTAGATGTCCTCCCCGTCGAGGAGGACCCGTCCCTCGACCCGGGCCCCCGGGCTGACCTCGTGCATGCGGTTGAGGCAGCGGATCAGCGTCGACTTGCCGCACCCGGAAGGCCCGATGATCGCGGTGACGGTTCCCGAGGGGATCTGCATCGAGATCTTCTCGATCGCGCGCTGGGTCCGGTAGTACGCCGAGACCTCCTGGATCCGGATCTTCACCCGGGCGTCGGGGAACTCGACCACGCTCGACATCACGCGCTCCCGCCGATGAGCCGCGCGCGACGGGCCAAGATAAGCCGAGCGGTGAGGCTCAGGCTGAGCATGATGAGGATCAGGACCAGCGCCATCCCCCACGCGTCGGCGACCCAGTTGCCGTAGCCGCTCGTGCCCCACTGATAGATCAAGGGCGGCATCGCCTCGGCGGGATGGTTGAACCCGATGAACCCGAGCCGGTTGCCCAACGCGGTGAGCAGAAGGGGCGCCGCCTCCCCTCCCGCGCGCGCGACGGCGAGGATACCACCCGTCACCACCGCGGCCCCGCCCGTCGGGAGCACGATCCGGATCGTCGCCTTGTAGCGGGGGATCCCGAGGGCGGCCGCGGCCTCCCGAACGCTCCGCGGGACCAACCGGAGGGACTCTTCCGTCGTCCGGACCACGACGGGGAGCATGATGACGACGAGCGCGATCGAACCGGAAAAGGCGCTGTAGACGTCCTCGGGGTTGGCGGCGAGGATGTAGAAGAGCGAGTAGACGAAGAGGCCGACGACGATCGACGGGACCCCGCTCAGGACGTCGACGATGAAGCTCGCGAGCCGCCCCCACCGGTGCTGCCCGAACTCGGCGAGGTAGATCCCTGCGAGGATCCCCAACGGCATCGCGATCAGCGCGGCGACGCCGAGCATGATGAAGCTCCCCTCGATCGCGGGGAAGATGCCGCCGTACGAGCAGGTGGGGGTGGCGTTGGTGATCGTGCACGGGATCGGTTCGGCCGAGGTGAGGAAGTGCCAGCTGATGACCCGGCCGCCCTGAACGGCCGTCGTCTCGAGGATGCTTGCGAGCGGGATGAGCGCGATGGCGACGCACCCGATCATCAGGAGCCGCACGGTGAGGTCGGTGACCTTGCGGCGGGTGCGCGTTCGGGTCTTCATGATGGGGTCTCTCCGCCCCGGAAGACGCGACGGACGAACAGCCGGGCCACCACGTTGACCAGGAGCGTGACCAGGAGGAGGACCAACCCCGCCTCGATGAGCGCCGTCCGCTCGAGCGGGTAGGCCGTGTTGTTGAGCTCGTTGGCGATGGCGCTCGCGATCGTCTGCCCCTGGCCGAGCAGCGACGTCGGAAGGCCGTTGATGTGGTTCCCGACCGTCATCGTGACGGCCATCGTCTCCCCGAGGGCGCGGCCGAGCCCCAGGATGATCGCGCCGAAGATGCCACTGCTCGCATAGGGAAGGACCGCCGTGCGGGTCGTCTCCCATCGGGTCGCCCCGATGGCGAGCGCCGCCTCGCGTTGGGAGCGCGGCACCGCGCTCATCGCCTCGCGCGAGATCGCCGAGATCGTCGGAATGACCATGACCGAGAGGATGACACCGGCGGTCACGAGGTCCGTGCCACCGGAGGGCTCGAGCTGGAACCAAGGCCCGATGCCGGGCACGCGGCCGAGGGTCGCGGCCAGATCGGGGTTCACCTGGTTCTGCATGATCGGGACCAGGACGAGGAGGCCCCAGAGGCCGTAGACGACGGAGGGCACCGCGGCGAGCAGCTCGACGAGCGCCGCGAGGGGCGTCCGGAGCCACCCGGGGGCCTCCTCGGAGAGGAACATCGCGATCCCGAGCGAGATCGGGACGCCGATGAGCAGGGCGATCGCGCTCGTGATCAGCGTCCCGACGATGATCGGCTCGGCGCCAAAGATGCTCGCGGGGGCGTTCCACTCGACGCCGAACAGGTACCGGTAGCCGAAGAGGCGGATCGTCGGTAGCGACTGGACCACCAGGAGGTACGAGATCGCCGCGACGAAGGAGACGACGACGCCGACCGCCGCGCCGGTGCCGACGACGAAGAGGTTGTCGAGGACGCGGTCCCGGCGCCGGTGCGACCGAGCGACGCGTCCTCGAGGGGCGGTCACGATGGGTGGGACGAACCCTATCCGGTTTTTGGTCTTACCTACGTGGTCGTGCAGACGGGGATCGTCGCCCCGGCGTAGGTGATCGCCTTGACCGAGGCCTGGTCAGCCACCGACACGGCCGCGGGGAGCGGCACGTAGTAGAGCTGCGCCGAGTACGTCTGGCCGATCGTGACGGTCCAGTTGAGCCAGTCGACGAGGTTCTCGGCCTTCTGCAGGTTGTAGCCTGACCCGTAGACCGAGTCCAGGGACTTGTAGACCATCAGGTACGAGAACGTCACGATCGGATAGTCCGTGGCGCCGGGCTGGTTGATCAGCGAGACATTGTACCAGTCGGGGGCCGTTCCCAGCGGGAGGTTCGATGCGCCGTCCGCGACCGCGGACTCGGTGTCCGAGAGCGTCGGGTAGATCTGGGCGCCCGAGGGATTGAGGACCCGGCCGAACGTCAGGGCGTTCGTTAGGGCGTACCCGAGGTCGACATACCCGATCGTCCACTGGGTGTCCTTGACGAACCCGCCGACGCCGCTCGTACCGTGCTCGCCCGAGCCGACCGGGAACGCGGGCGACGTCGACTTCCCGATGGTGCTCGCCCAGGTGGACGAGTCCTTCGAGAGGAAGTCGGTGAACGCGAACGACGTGCCGCTGCCATCGGAACGGAAGACGGGGACGATCGACTGGGCCGGGAGCGAGACGCCCGGATTGAGCGCCGCGATCGCCGGGTCGTTCCACATCTTGACGGTGCCCATGTAGATGGACGCCACCACAGGGCCGGAGAAGTTGAGCGTCGTGACGCCGGGAACGTTGTAGATGAGGACGACGCCGCCGGCGGTCTCGGGGATCGTGACGACCGGGCCGGGGAGGGGCCCGCGCTGGGCGGGCGACAGAGGCGCATCGCTCGCGCCGAAGTCGACCGACTTGGCGGTGAGAGCGGCGATACCGGCGCCACTGCCCTGGGCCGAGTAGCTCACGGTCCCTTCGGTGTAGCTCGGCGTCCAGGTCGCCAACAGCCCCTGGACGAACGTTGACCCTTCGCCCTGGAGCGCGACCGCGCCGGGAGGGGTGCAGTTGGTAACGCCCTTCGGCGTCGTCGACTTCGGGGTCAGCCAGCCGGCGCCCCATGCGACCAGGACCAGCAGGACGACGATCACGATGACGGCGATGATCGCGTACATTCCCGTGCTGCTCCCGGACGGCTTCTGGACCATTTTCTCGTCGGAGGTCGATGTGCTCATTTCTTTCCTTTCTCCTTCTTTCGCTTGGCCACGCCTCTGTGGGAAGGCGGCCCGCGGACGACCTGCGTCCTCGGACCCCTTCCCTCGGGGGCGCTCTTAGTTCGCCGAGTTTTCCGGGGAATATATACTGAATCCGCGTAGAATATAGACTCGACAATAGGTATACGAAAGCTATCGTGTGTCAATATCCAGGTCGGAGCGGTTCCGGGACCGTCCCGGCCCGGCCTCTCCCGGATTCACGCCCGGTCCAGGCGGAAGAGTCGTCGCGCATTTCCCCCGAGGATCTTCTCCCGGTCCTCCGAAGGAATAGGCAGTCCGCCGATGAGGGAGACGGCGACATCGATGCGCAGGAGCGGCCAGTCGGACCCGTAGAGCACCCGGTCGGGGCCCCCGATGTACTCGAGGGCCCCCGCGATCCGCTCCCGCGACCGCTCGATCATCCGATCGAAGTACGGGAGGTGCATCGGTCCCAGGAGGCCCGACGTGTCGGTGTAGACGTTGGGGTTCTTGTAGACGATCTCGGCCGTGTCGTCGATCCAGGGGTTCCCGAGGTGGCACATCACGAACGACACGTCGCGGAACCGGACCGCGGGCTCGTCGACGTGGATCGGACGCGCGAACTTGACCAGCGCGTCCGGGTTCAGCGTGTCGCCCTGATGGATCATCATCGGGATCCCCCGTCGGTGGGCGAACTCGTACACTGGGTCGAGCCGCCGGTCGTCCGGGTAGAAGTGGCGGTAGCCCGGGTACAGCTTCACCGCGACGAGGTCGGGGGCCTTCTCCCAGAGCGCGATCGCCCGGGCCACCTCGGCCTCCCCGAGCGTCGGGTCCACCGTCGCCGTGCGGAGCAGCCGCCCTCCGCTCTTCGTGAACATCTCCTCGCCTTCGCGGAGGGTCTCCTCGACCGTGGGGGCGCTCTCGAGCTGGAGGAGGACCCCGAACCCGATCCGCTCCCCATCGAGCTCTCGGAGGAGGCCGGGCACCGTGAAGTCGACCTCGGGGCCGTACGAGTTCCGGGAGAGGTTCGGCCAGTACCGGCTCAGGTGGAGGTGCACGTCGACGCGCGGCGAGGTCGGGGACGGCACGGGGCCGGCGAAGGCGCGGGGGCGGAAATAGTGATTAGTCCCGGGGCCGTAGCCCGGTCCGTCCAGGACCCGACCCAGGGTCCGGGCGCCGTAGGAACGATGATCGCTTCGCACGATTGGCTCAGCTTCCCGGACGCGCCGAGGATCCGCACCCCCCCGCCGGGCCCGGAGTCGCGCCGACTGCTCGAGCGGCAGCACGACCTCGAAAGCGAGGCGGTCTCGTATCCGAAGAACTTCCCGATCGCGATCCGCGAGGCCCGCGGCTCGACCATCGAGGACGTCGATGGGAACCGGTACATCGACTGGATCTCGGGGATCTCGGTCCTGAACCTGGGCCACCGCCATCCGAGGCTCCAGGCGGCCCTCGAGGCGCAGTCGCAGAAGATCTGGCACTCGCTCGAGCTCCCGACGGAGACCCGCATCCAGTTCCTCGAGACGCTCGGCGGGGTCCTGCCGGGCCGGCTGCGCCACAACGCCAAGGTGCTGTTCACCGTCACCGGCGGCGACGCCGTCGAGACCGCCGTCAACATCGCCGAGCACGTCAAGGGCCGCCACGGGGTCATCGCGTTCTCGGGAGCGTACCACGGCGTCCACGGCGGCGCGGCCAACCTCTCGGCCGGCCGGAAGTTCCACCAGACCACGGCCTTCCACGGCGGCCACATCACTAGGGTCCCGTACCCCGACCCGTACCGCCCCGTCCTCGACACCGACGGCACCAGCAAGGGCACCCTCGCGTACATCGAGCACCTCCTCTCCGACCCGTACTCGGGGGTCGACGACCTCGCTGCCATCGTCGTCGAGCCGATCCTCGGCGAGGGCGGCTACGTCGTCCCGCCGGACGACTTCCTTCCCGCCCTACGCGAGCTGTGCGATCGCCACGATCTCCTGCTGATCGTCGACGAGATCCAGACGGGGCTCGGGCGAACGGGGAAGATGTGGGCGGTCGAGCACGCCGGCGTCACGCCCGACATCCTCTGCGTCGCCAAGTCGATCGGCGGCGGGATCCCGGTCTCGCTCGTGGCGTACCGCAAGGACATCGGACGCGAGCTCCCCCTCGGCTTCCACTACGGCACCTACCGGGGGAATCCCCTCGCGCTCGCCGTCGGGATCGAGGTGCTCAACGTCCTGCACGAGGGCGAGTGGCCGAAGCACGCCGCGCACCGGGGGGCGAAGCTGTTGGAACAGTTCCGCGACATCGCCTCCCGCCACCCGTCCATCGGCCACGTGCGGGGCAAGGGGTTCATGATCGGCCTCGAGTTCGTGAGCGACCCGGCCCACCGAACCCCCTGGGGCGACCGGGCGAAGCAGATGCGCCGCGAGCTCCTCGCCAACGGGGTCCTGATGCACACCTGCGGTCCGTACGACCAGGTCCTTCGGTTCATCGCGCCCCTGACGATCGAGGAGGAGCTCCTCGAACGGGGCGTCGCCGTCTTCGAGGACGCGATCACGGCCCTCGACTCGCCGATCTCGACGGGAACTCGCTCGCCGACCGGTGCGAGCGTGCCGCTCCCCGAGCATCCGCCCGGCGCCTGGCTGCCCGCGCCGCACCACCCGGGACCGGCGCCGCCGCCTCCCCCAGGTCGCAGCCAGCCCTAGGGACCGGCAAGGGTTCAATTGGCGCCGCGCCTCCCGCGGTCGGTGCCGCGACGGGGAACCGACCGATCTTCGGGCCGGGACCTGGCGCTCGGCGATCCGCACGCGCGGATCCACATCGCGCCGGTCGGCTTCGAGGTCGAGCGGGTCACGCAGCCCATCCTCACCGAGCGCGCCGACCGGGTCTACCTGCTCACGCGCGCCGGCGACGACGCGGCGGCGCCGTTCGTCGACGAGGTCGTCCGGCGGCTGCGCGCCGCCCCGTTCCCGATCGACCTGCGCATCCAGCGCACCGAGATCTGGAACGTGTTCGCCGCCTTGGAGCTCCTTCGACGGATCTTCGAGAGCGAACACCGCGTCGATCGGCGGGCCCCCAACGTCGTGCCCATCCGGGTCAACGTGTCGACGGGCACGAAGATCACCGCGATCGCGGGGACGCTGGCGTGCATGCTCTGGCGGGGCGAGCCGTACTATGTCCAGCTCTCCCGGGCCTGGTACTCGGGCCTCCAGCCGCGCGTGCGCCCGGTGAACGACGTCGTGCGGGCGGTCGAACCGGTATCGGTGTACGAGCTGCGCGCCCCAGGTCCCGAGCTCGTCGAGGTCCTCGAGGCGCTCGCGCGGCGCGGCGGGACCCTGCGGAAGCGCGACCTGATCCGCGAGATCGGCCTGGACCGGCCCGCGCCGGGCGAGCCCGGCGGAAAGGCGCCGTCCCCGCAGGCGCAGCACAGCCGGCTGAGGACCCGGCTCCTCCCCCTCGAGACCCGCTGGGGGTTCGTCGCGAGCGACCCCGGCGGCGCGCGCGGCCGGGTACGTCTCACCGACCAGGGGCGGCTCGCCCTCTTGATGTTCGGGCGCGGCGAGGGCCTCCATATTTCACATGATTAACGGATTTAACGATTAACATACTAAGTACTCGGCCGCCCCTGCCAATCTTGGGATGTCTGACGGACGCGGTGCGTGGGCGGTTGTTCCGACCGTCGACGCCCCACACCGGGCGCAGCAGGTGCACCAGGCGGCCTTCGGGCCGCGGCCGAAGCGCGTCCGGACCCCTTCCTCTGTCCCGCCGCCCGGCACCACCCCGCCGGGCGGTCCCTCCCGGCCCCCTCGCTATGCGACGGGGTCGTAGTTCACCGAGACCAGCTTGACCTCGGTCATCTCCTCCATCGCGTAGCGGACCCCCTCGCGCCCGAGCCCGCTCTCCTTGATCCCCCCGAAGGGCAGGGCGTCCCACCGCAGCGTCGTCGGGTCGTTGATGTGGACGCCGCCGGCCCGGATCCGCTTCGCGAACCGGAACGCGCGGCGCAGGTCGTTCGTATACACCGAGGCCTGCAGGCCGTAGTTCGTGCCGTTGGCGAGCGCGATCGCGTCGTCCTCGGTCTGGAACCGGAGGATCGGCGAGACCGGTCCGAACGGCTCCTCCTGGGCCACCTGTGCGTCGGCGGGGACGTGGTCGAGGACGGTCGGGGTAAAGAACGTCCCCGGACGACCCTCGATGCGGCCGCCCCCCGTGAGCACCGTCGCCGAGCGGCGGCGGGCGTCGCCGACGAGGCGCTCCAATCGTTCGATCGCGCTGGCGTCGATCACGGGCCCGATCTGCGTCGTCTCCTCGAGCGCCGGGCCGATCCGCAGCTTCCCGACGCGCTCGGCGTACCGGGCGGCGAAGTCGTCGGCGATGCGCTCCGAGACGAGGATCCGCTTCGAGGCCGTGCAGACCTGCCCGGAGAAGGCGAAGGCGCCCCGGACCGCGTGGGCCACGGCCAGGTCGATCGGGGCGTCGTCGAGCACGATGAACGGGTCCAGCCCTCCCATCTCGAGGATGAGCCGTTTCGCGTGTCGGGCGGCACGTTCGGCGATCGACTTCCCGACGACGGTGGAGCCGGTGAAGGTCACGAGCCGGGTGGCCGGATGCTCCACGAGGGTGTCGCCGACGGCGCCGCCCGAACCGAGGACGATGTTCAGGACCCCTGGGGGCAGGCCGGCGGCGGTCGCGTGCCCGGCCAGGCGGAGCGCGGTGAACGGCGCGGCGCTCGTCGGCTTCGCGACGACCGGGTTGCCGGCGGCGAGCGCCGGGGCGATCTTGTGGGTCAACAGGTTGAGCGGGAAGTTGAAGGGGCCGATCGCGACGACGACGCCGATCGGGTCGCGCAGGGTGAAGAGGATCCGCCGTTCGTTGCCCGCCGGGAGCGCGTAGGCGTCCGCGGGGAACGACTCCCCCGTCAGATGGCGGATCTCGTCGGCGGCCAGCTCCAGGACGCCGACGGCCCGGTCGACCTCCACGCGCGCGTCGGCGATCGGCTTGCCGACCTCGCTCGCGACGACCCGGGCCATCCCCTCCCGGTCCGCGGCGAGCCGCCCGGCGATCGCCCGGAGGATGCGGGCGCGCTCGTGGCCGGGCGTGGCGCCCCACGCCTCGGCGACGGCCGCGGCGGCCTCCACGCCCGCTCGGGCGTCCTCCGACGAGCCGACCGCCACCCGACCGATGGGGAGCCCCGTCGAAGGGTCGACGACGGGAGCGTAGCGTCCGGACGACGGCGGCGTCGATCGGCCGGCGATCCACAGGTCGGCCGTGGCGCCCGGTGGAAGGACCGCGTCCGCGCTCGTCGTCGCGACCCCCCTAGGCCGGGTCGCCGTAGACGGTGTAGTGCCAGCCCTTGCGCGCCTGCCCGGTGAGGTCGATGTAGATGTTCTTCACGACCGTGTAGTCGTTGAGCGAGTCGGTGCCCAGGTCCTTGCCGAAGCCGGACTGCTTGAACCCGCCGTGCGGGGTCTCGGAGCCGAGCGGGAGGTGGTCGTTGATCCAGACGTCCCCGGCGCGCAGCGCGTTGGCGCCGCGAATGGCGGTTCGGACGTCCTTGGTCCAGAGGCTGCCCGCGAGGCCGTACGGGACGCCGTTGGCGATCTCCAGAGCCTCGTCGAACGTCTCGAACTCGAGGACGTCGAGCACGGGACCGAAGATCTCCTGCTGGGCGACGGCCATGTCCGGCGCGACGTCGTTCAGGACCGTCGGCGCGACGTAGGCGCCTTGCGGGAGCTTCTCGGCCGCGGCCTGGCCGGGGGTGGCGAGCTTCGCGCCCTCGCGGACACCCGTCTCGACGAGGTCGAGGACCTTCTTCTGGTGCGAACGGTGGACCATCGGGCCCACGTCGGTCGTACGGGAAAGGGGATCGCCGAGGCGCATCGTCGCGATGCGCTCGACGAGGTGCTTCAGGAACCTCGCCTTGACCTCCTTGTGGAGGATGAGCCGCGTCGCCGCCGTGCAGTCCTGGCCCCCGTTGACGAAGCCGCCGACCATCGCGCCCTCGACCGCGGCCGCGAGGTCCGCGTCCGCGAAGACGACGAACGGGGCCTTTCCGCCGAGCTCGAGCTGGAGCCGCTTCACGCTCCCGCTGGCGGCCTCCATCACCTTCCTCCCGGTCGCGGTGTCGCCCGTCAGCGAGATGAGGTCGACCTTGGCGTTGCGCGTCATCTCGTCCCCGACGACCTCGCCGGGCCCGGTGACGATGTTGAGGACCCCCGAAGGGAGCCCGGCCTCCTGGAAGATCTTGCCGAGCTCGAGCGACGTGAGCGGGGTCCAGCTCGCGGGCTTCAGGATGACGGTATTGCCCGTGACCAGGGCGGGCCCCAGCTTCCAGACCGCCATCATGATCGGGTAGTTCCACGGCGTGATCGATCCGACGACCCCGACCGGCTCCCGCCGGAAGATGGTCGTCCCGTCGCCGGTGAACTCGGCCGGGCTCTTCGCGTCCAACGTCCGGCACGCCCCGGCGTAGAACACGAGGTTGTCGATCGAGAACGGGATGTCGGCGTCGGCCGCCTGCTTGATCGTCTTGCCCTGATTGCGGCTCTCGAGCTCGGCGATCTGGGCCGCCCGGTCGCCGAAGATCTTGGCCGCCTTGAGATAGACCTCGGCGCGCGCGCGCGGCGGGAGCCTCGGCCACGGGCCGACATCGAACGCGCGGCGGGCCGCGTCGATCGCGCGGCGCATATCGTCGCGGTCCCCCTTCGGCACCTCGGCGATCGTCCGGCCGTCCATGGGGCTCACGACCTGCTGGGTGGCGCCGCGGGCCGCGTGGACCCACTCCCCGTCGATGAGCATCTTCTCCGCCATGGTCCGCTCCGCGGCCGCCGGAACCTTCGCCCCTTCAAGAACGTGCCGGGGCGGACCTTTCCGGAGGCGGCCCGCGCGCTTCCTCGAGGGCGGGGGTCGGGCCCGAGCTAGCCTTTATCAAGGGGGAGGCTGGTGGAGGTCCGACCCTGAGACGGGGGGGTTTTCGTTGGATCCTAGACGCACGCGCATCATCGCCGTAGTCATCGTCGTGATCTTGGTGATCGCCGGGATCGGGGTCTACTTTGCCCTGCGGGGCACCTCGACGTCCAGCTGCGGCTCGGGGCAGACCAAGAACATCTGCGTCGACCAGGCCGAGATCCCCGACTCGCTCGATCCCGCCGTGACGTTCTCGACCCCCGGCTGGGCGGCCGTCCAGCAGGTCTACCAGGGGCTCGTGAACTACAACGGCTCGTCCGTCACGAGCTTCGCCGGCGTCCTCGCCAACAACAGCGGCGTGGTCGCGGACAACCCGAACACCAACTTCTCGACCTACACCTTCGACCTGCGCGTGGGCGTCACGTTCTCGAACGGGGACCCGTACAACGCCTTCGTCCAGTGGTACAGCCTCTACCGCAGCCTGCTCCTCGAGCAAGGCCCCCAGTTCATCCTCGAGCAGAACTTCTACTCGACGGACTTCCAGCCGACGAACCCGCTGAGCTACTACTCGCCGGCCGCGAACGACTCCGCGGCGAACACGACGCTCGTCAACGATCTCAACAGCTGGAACTTCGCCACCCCGACGGCGTCGGAGGCCTCGATGATGGAGATGCCCAACCAGTCGTTCCAGGTCGTCAACAACTACACGATCGCCCTCAACCTGGGCTACGGCTACCTCTTCAGCAACTACACGTACCTCCTCGCGTCGATCTCGGCGCCGAACTCGTACGCCGTCGACCCGGTCTGGATCGACCAGAACGGCGGGGTCTCCGAGGGGAACGTCAACGACATCGCGGCGACCAGCACGATGGGCACGGGGCCCTACCTCCTCCAGGACTACAACGGCGTCGGCGGCGGCGGCTACACCCTGACCCCGAACTCCCACTACTGGGGGGCGGCGGCGCTCGCGACCCAGCCGTGGAACAACAACCTCCAGCCCGCCAACACCTCGGTCGAGGTGATCTTCCAGGACACGATCGACGTCACGACGAACGACCTCACCGCGGGCCACGTCTCCGAAGCGTCGTTCGCCTACATCGGGCCCTCGACGATCCAGTCGCTCCAGGGCCACTCGAACGTCGTCGTCCAGCCGCTCCCCACGATCTACGGGGCGACGAGCGGCTCGTGGTGGATCTACCTGGACCAGAACCAATACCCGTTCAACAACCTCTCCGTCCGCGAGGCGATCTCCCACGCCATCGACTACACGAACATCATCCAGGAGGCGTTCGGCGGCTATGCCACCCAGTGGGTCGGCCCGGTGCCGCCCGCGTACCCGTACAACAACAACGTGACGGCCCAGGAGCCGTACTACTCGTACAACCTGGGGCTCGCCTACAAGGAGATGGCCGACTCGCCGTGCGCGGCCGGCGCGTGCAAGAGCACCTCGATCAACTACATGTACCTCAACAGCGGCGCCGACTGGTCGGACACGGCGTCGATCCTCCAGGCGGACCTCGCCGCGATCAACATCACGATCAATCCGGTGGGCGTGAGCCTGAACCAGATCTACGAGGAGCAGGGGCGCGACAACGGCGTCTGCGTCACGACGACCAACGCCAACGGCGGGCCGTTCTACATGGGCCAGGAGTTCTACACCTCCGACTACATCTCGCCGGACGACTGGACCCAGAACGACGCCTACAGCGGCGGGAGCGCCAACTCGTGCATGGCGCAGTACTCGAACGGGACCGTCGACGCCGACACGTACCTGGCCGCTTCCGACTCGAACCCGGCGGACCTCACGGCCTACTACTCGAACATGACTCAGCTCATGTACGACAACTACAGCGCGATCTGGCTCGTCGTGCCGACCTCCTTCGCGGTCTACGCGTCGAACCTCCATGGGTTCGTCCAGAACCCGATGGCGTCGGCCGAACCGTTCGCGATCGGTTTCAACACCCAGTGGCTCAGCTAGGCGACCGGCGGGAATAGGCCGGCCGCTGGCGGCGGCGTCCCCGCGGTCGCGAGGAGCGACTCCGGGGCGATGTCCTTGACCTCCTCGGCCCTATGGCACGCGACTAGGCGGTCGGTGCCGGCCATCGGGAGGAGCGGCGGGTCCTCGGTCCGGCAACGGTCGATGACGAACGGGCACCGCGGGGCGAAGCGGCACCCGGGCTTGGGATCGACCAGCGACGGGATGTCCCCGCCGATCCGGTAGCGCGTCCTGCGGCGGCTCGCATCGGGGACCGGGACCGCCGCGAGCAGCGCCTTCGTGTACGGGTGCACGGGGTGCTCGAGGACCGACCGGACCGCGCCGTGCTCGACGATCTGCCCTAGGTACATCACGGCGACCCGGTCGGCGGCGAAGCGGACCGCGGCCACGTTGTGGGTGATCAGCACGTACGCGATCCCGCGCGAGCGCTGGAGCTCCACCAATCGGTTCAGGATCTGGGCCTGGACCGCGACATCGAGCGCGCTCGTCGGCTCGTCGAGCACGATCATCCTCGGGCTCACCGAGAGCGCCCGGGCCAGCGACAACCGCTGCCGTCCCCCACCGGAGAACTCGTGCGGGTACTGGTCGAGGCAATCGGGGGGAAGGCCCACTGTCGGGAGCAGGGCCCGGACGCGCTCGCGAACGTCGGGCCGCCCCAGGCCCTCCTGGGCCCGGATGGGCTCGCCGACGATCTGCCAGACCCGAAGGCGGGGATCGAGCGAGCCGACGGGGTCCTGGAAGACGATCTGGACGTTACGGCGCCACGTCCTAAGCGCCGTGCCCTGGAGATGGGTCACGTCCTGCTGGTCGAACCATATCGATCCGCCCGTCGGCTCGTGGAGCCGCGCGAGCATCCAGCCCAGCGTCGTCTTGCCCGACCCGGACTCTCCGATCAGGCCGAGGGTCTCTCCGGGCATCACGGTGAGCGAGACCCCGTCGACGGCGTGGATGGCGCGCATCGGCCGTCGGGACAGGGTGTCCCCGATGCTGGGAGTGATCGGGAACAGCTTCTGGAGATCGACGATCTGGAGCAGCGGCGCGCTCGCGTTCACGGGAGCCCGGGCACCTCCTTCTGGAAGTAGCAGGCGCTCTTGTGGAGGCCCGGCTGGTCCGGGATCGCCGTCGGCTCGATCGGGGCGAGCGGCGGCGGCTGGCCGCGGCAGATCTCCTGCACGAGCGGGCACCGCGGGTGGAACCGGCAGCCGGGGGGCGGCCGCGACAGGTTCGGCACCGACCCGGCGATGGAGCTGAGGGGCCCCTCGGACTTGTACCGGGCGGGCGCGGCCTTGAGGAGCGCCTTCGTGTAGGGGTGGCGAGGCGACTGGAACACCTGGGCGACCGGCCCGTACTCGACGATCCGGCCGGCGTACATGACGCCGATCTCGTCGGCGGTCTCGGCGATCACGCCCAGGTCGTGGCTGATGAAGAGGATCGAGGCGTGGACCTCGTCGATCAGCTCCTTCATGAGGGTCAGCACCTGCGCCTGGATCGTCACGTCGAGCGCGCTCGTCGGCTCGTCGGCGATGAGGAGCGACGGCTTCTCGCTGAGCGCCATGGCGATCATGATCCGCTGGCGCATTCCGCCGGAGAGCTCGTGGGGGTAGAGGTTCAGGATCGTCTCGGGATCGTTGATGCGGACGAGCCGAAGGTACTCGAGCACCTCCTGGCGGTAGTCCGAGCGGCTCTGGAGCCGGTTCCGGGCCGCCTGCTCGAGCGCGCCGTCGGGGACGATGGCCTTGAGGGGCCCGGCCGACCCCGTCGCGATCGGCGGGGGTTTCGAGTAGTCGAACGGCGTCGTCCCGCCCTGGAACGTCCGGGCCCATCCGATGTCCCGGTAGTGGCGGATGCGGATCGACTCCGCGATCTGGTCGAAGACGCGGAAGGCGGGGTTCAGTGAGTTGAGCGGCTCCTGGAAGATCATCCCGATGCCCGTGCCGCGGACCATCGGGAGCTGGTGCTTCGGGACCTTCACGAGGTCGGTGCCGCGGAAGACGATCTTCCCCGAGCCGATCGTGGCCGGGGGCTCGGGGAGGAGCCGGGGGATCGCCTGGGCGAGGGTGCTCTTCCCGCAGCCGGTCTCCCCGACGATGCCGATGACCTGACCGGGGTAGATCCGCAGGGAGACGTCCGAGACCGCGTGGAACGTCCCGGCGCCGACGGTGTAGGTGATCGTCAGGTTCTCGACCTCGAGGACGGGGTCGGTCACGAGGCGGACCTCGCGTCGACGGCGCCGACGGCGGGGGCGGAGCTCGAGTCGGAGTCGGGCTCGTCCGACGACGACGAAAGGGCGGTCGTCGTCTCGGGGGGCGGGTCGTGCGTCGTCGTGCTCCGCACGAACGCGCGCCGCGTCCTGGGGTCCAGGATGTCCCGCAGCCCGTCGCCGAGCAGGCTGAAGGCGAGCACCGTGACGAAGATCGCCGCCCCGGGCGCGAGGACGAGCCACGGCTCCGAGGTCGCTGCCCCGGACCCCTGATAGAACGCCAACATCGCGCCCCATTCCGGCTGGGCGCTGGGGAACTTGCTCGCGACGCCCACGAACCCGATCGTCGAGTAGGTGACGAGGACCGTTCCGATGTCGAGGGTGAAGTACACGATGACCGGCTCGAGGACGTTGCGCAACACGTGGCGCAGCAGGATCCGGTTCTCGGTCACGCCGGCGGCCCGGGCGGCGCTCACGTACGGCCGGTGCTTGACCGCCAGTACCTCCCCGCGGACGAGCCGCACGTAGAACGGCCACCACGTGAGCGTGATGGCGATGACCGTCGGGCCCACCCCAAGGCCGAGGACCCGGGTCATCGCGAGCGCGAGGATGAGGCTCGGGAAGGAGAGGAAGATGTCCGTGACCCGCATGATCGCGATCGAGAGCCAGCCCCCGAGGGTCCCGGGAGTGTCGTAGAACCCGGCGACGAGGCCGAGGGCGCCCCCGATGAACAGGGCGCTGCCGGCGATCGCGAACCCGATCCCGAGGTCGAGCGGGAGCGCGAGCATGACGTTCGAGTAGATGTCGCGGCCGAGGTTGTCCGTCCCGAACAGGTGGTGGGCGGAAGGCCCCAGGTTCCGCGCGAGCGAGTTCTGCTGCAGCGGGCCGTATGGGACCAGGAGGCCCGGGGCGACGACGACCACCAGGGCGGTCAGGCCGATGAACGCGCACAGGAGGAAGCCGAAGAACGAGAGCGGGTTCGCCCGAAGGACCCGCCAGAAGACGCGGATCGAGCTGTCGGCCCGCGGGGGGGCCGGACCGTTGGGGGAGGACGTCGCCACGACGCCGCTACCTCCAGTCCACCCGGGGGTCGAGGAGGCCGTAGAGGATGTCGGCGACGAGGTTCGCGACGACGACCCCGATCGCAAAGACGATCACGACGGCGACGGCGCCGTCGAAGTTCGGCACGGAGCTGCCGCCGCCGATCGAGTTGTACGCGTACTGCCCGATCCCGGGCCAGTCGAACACCTCCTCGATGACGACCGTCCCGGCGAGGAGCCCTCCCGCGGTGATCCCGAGGACCGTCGTGGTCGTGATGAGGGCGTTGCGGAGCGCGTGCTTGTACAGGACCCAGAAGTCGCTGAGCCCCTTCATCCGGGCCGACTTCACGTAATCGAGCGGGAGGACCTCCAGCATCGACGCCCGCGTCATCCGCGTGGCGATCCCCATGTTGATGAACGCCAGGACGACCGCCGGCAGGATGAGATGGGAGATCGCGTCGGCGGTGTACGGCAGGTTGAGCGCGATCATCGCGTCGAGGATGGACATGTGGGTGTACTGGTGGAACGGGAGGCTCGTCGAAGAGTACTCGCCGTGGGCCGGTAGGCCGAGGTACGGCGCGAGGAACACCGAGGCGACCACCGCTCCCAGGTACGTCGGCGTCGCCCAGCCGCTCAGGTAGAAGATCCGGACGAGGTGGTCGCCGAACCGACCGCTGTACTGGGCCGCGATGACGCCCAGCGGGATCCCGATGAAGATCATCAGGAACAGCGACGCGAGGACGAGCTCGAGCGTCGCGGGGAAGTCCGCGGCGATCGTCGGGTAGACGGGGACCCCCGCGATGTCGGCGCCCCAGTGGCCCTGAAGGAGGGCGGTGAAGTACTGGTAGAACTGGTTCAGGATCGGCGCACTGTACTTGGCCTTGCAATTCTCGAGGGTCGTCTGCCCGGCCTTGGGATACCACTCGTTGCAGAGGCCGGTGAGCTTGAGGTGGGTGACGAGAAAGGTGAGAACGATGACGCCGAGCAGGACGGGGATGAGCTGGAGGAGGCGTTTGGCGACGAAGATGATCAGATCGCTGAGACTGCGGCCCATCCCCACCTCCCTTGCAGCGGCCGAGAACCGGGCCGCCCCGGCCGACCGCCGCCCATCCACTTCTGTGTATTAATCCGACCGTTCCGGGCCCCGGGCGGGGCTTAAGGTTGGTAGTCGCGGGGGAGGCTCTTGAGCTCGGTGAACGTCTCGTGGATCACTGACAGGAAGTGGTCGACGTCCTTCTCGGTGTGGGCCGACGAGAACGTGAGGCGTTCGTAGTTGTCCGGGTGGATGTAGATCCCCTTGTCGAGCAGGAGCTGGTGGTGCCGGAGGTACAGGTTCCAGTCGATCTGGAGCGACTCCCGGTAGTTGGTGATCTTCTTGCGCCGCGTGAAGAAGAACTGGAGCATCCCGTTGACCGACTGGACGAGGACGCTGATCTTGGCGTCGCGCCCCGCCTCCTCGAGCCCCTTCTCCATCTTCGTCGTCATCCGGGCGAACCGGTCGTAGAGGTCCTCGCCGCCGCGCGTCAAGATCTTCAGGTTCGCGAGCGATACGGCGAGCGACAGGTTGTTCGCGAAGTAGGTGCCGCCGAAGGAGATGCGCCCTGGGGCGATCATCTCCATGAACTCGGCCTTCCCCGACACGGCCGAGATCGGCACGCCGCCGCCGAGGGCCTTGGCCCAGCAGGAGAGGTCCGGCTCGACGTGGTACAATTGCTGCGCGCCGCCCGGGGCCACGCGGAAGCCCGTGAACACCTCGTCGAAGATCAGGAGGAGGTCGTTCTCGTGGGCGATCTCCTTGACGCGCTTGAGATAGTCGGGCGCGGGCGCGATGATCCCCGCGTTCGCCATGATCGGCTCCATGATGATCGCGGCGAGCCGGTCGCGGTAGCGCTTGACCATCCGCTCGAGCGCCGGGACGGAGTTGTACGGGGCGACCATGACGTAGTCGGTGACCCCTGGGGGGATCCCGGCCGAGTTGGGCAGCGGCCGCGGGTACTCGTCGAGGCCCGCGACGATCGGCGGGGCCTCCGCGCTGATGAGCGCATAGTCGTGCTGCCCGTGGTAGTGGCCCTCGAACTTGAGGATCGCATCCTTCCCCGTGACGGCGCGCGCGATCCGGATCGCGTTCATCGTGGCGTCGGACCCGTTCGAGCAGAAGGCGATCCGCTCGTTGTTCGGGACCATCTTCATGAACGCCTTCGCGACGTCGATCTCGAGCTCCGTCGGGGAGGCGAAGTGGAACCCGAGCTCGGCCTGGTGGCAGAGGGCCTTGACCATCTCGGGGTGCGCGTGCCCGTTGATGAGGCAGCCGTAGCCGAGATTGAAGTCGAGATACTCGTTCCCGTCCTCGTCCCAGATCCGAGAGCCCTTCCCCTTCGCGATGAACGGGGGGCACGGATCGTAGCTCGCGACCCGGATGAGCGAGCTCGTCGAGTTGGGGATGTACTTCTTGCCCTCCTCGAACAGCTTCGCCGACTTCTTGAGCTTCGGAACGAGACGCGCGATCGGGATGGGAAGCGGCTGCGGGGCCTCCACGTCCTGGGGAGCCTCGGCCTTTTCCGCCGCCTTCTCCGAGGCCTTCTCCGGCGCCTTCTCGGGCGCCTTCTCCGAACCGCGCTCGGGGGTCTTCGCGGGCGCCTCGGGGGTCGGCGCCGGGCCCGAATCGGCCGGCCGGACCGCGCTCCCTTCGGCCGCCAGGCGGGCTACCGGAAGGTCGGCGGAGCCGGGGAGGCCCGAGGCCGCGTCGCGCCGCGCGACCGCAGCGTCCGGGGCGGGTTCCCTCTCCACCATAGTAAACACATCCGAAGCGCTTCTGCCACCCGGGGCACGATATATATCATTAGCGCGGGAATAGATTTCTGGATATGATACACGCAACGTGTACCCATTCGAATATTGTGCTAAGGTATCGGCCCGTAGCATCCGAATTGGGTTAAGTTTCTGCCTCCAACTGCTTTGAACTGGCCCGAAATTACCGATTTCCACCTGACTTCGCCCGCGGGTCGATCGGCCGGAGCGGCGGCTCGGGAGGCGAGATGGCGGTCTCGATCCCGCGCCCCGCGAGGGCCGCTCGGAACGGGGCGGCCGGGACGCACCGCTCGGGCGGGACGACGCCGCGCTCGGAGATCTCGCCGCCGACGATCATCTCGGCGCCGATCGCGCCGCCGACGCCCACCGCATACTCGGTGGCCGAGAGATGCCACTCGGGCCGCGGCGGAAACCGGCCCACGGCGTGCCGGACCTCCGGGCGTCCGCCGACGAGCCCCGCGAGCTCGATGTCCAGGACCTCCCAGTCGTTCGGCACGACGTTCGGAGGGACCCCGAGGAGCTTCTCGCGCTTCAGCAGCGCCAGTGTGAACTCTCGGGGGACGACGGGCCCGCCCTTCGTCTCGACGGGGCGATCGGAGGCGAGGCCCAACAGCGCCATCGTCCGAAGGACGTCGATCCCCGGACCGCCCTCCTTCCACTCCACGTGGCGGACCCCTTTCCCGGCGAGGCTCTGCGGGAGCGTCGCCGGTTCGGAGTGGAGGGTCCGGTAGACGCGCGTCCGGCCGACGGGCGAACCGAAGTCGTACTCCTCGGCCCCGCTCATCGCCGGGTACGGCCGGTAGACGCCGTTCTCCCAGACCTGGGCCTCGAGGACCATCTCGTCGAGGAAGGTCCCCGGCGACCAGGTGAAGAGGAGCTCCGGGCCGTTCTCCGTGAAATCGCGCCACCCGTCCCGGATGACGATCGAGTCGACCCGGTCCATCGTCCGGGCCGCCTCCGCGGCCAGCACGTTCGAGACGCCCGGGACCTGGCCCAGGCCGGGGATCGCGATGAGGTCGGCCGCCCGGAACCGATCGTGCCACTCGAGCTGCCGGCGGGTCATGTGGAAGAGGCCCCCGAAGTCGAGGTAGGGCACGTTCGCCGCGAGGCAGCCGGCCATGACCTCCAGGTTGAACGTGTACTGGACGGCGTTCACGCAGACGTCGGCGCCCGCGAGGACGTGGCCGAGGGATGCCGTGTCCCGGACGTCGACCCGCATCGCCTCGGCCGTCGGTCCCGCCGCCTTCGCCGCGGCCTCGGCGAGCCCGATATCCAGGTCGGCGACGCGGATCCGATCGAACTTCCCCCCCCGGGCGAGGTCCCGGACGCTGCAGCGGCCGGTGAGGCCCCCACCCCCGAGCACGACGGCCTTCACGGAGCGCGGGAGGCGGTGCCCCTATGGATAGTTTCCCGGGACATCGCCGACCAAACCGCTATGGCTCCCGGATCGGTGCCGACGCGATGCCCTGCGGCAAGCTGCGGTGCGACCTCTCGCTGCTGCGACAGGGCGTCAGCGTGGCCGTCGGGTTCGGGTTCCGTTCCCTCGAGGGCCTCGTCGACGTGGCGCAGCTCGTCGAGCAGTCGGTCTACGAGCCCCGATCGCTCACCCGCACTCCCTCCGGGTTCGGGTTCACCCTGCTCAATCCGCCCCTGCGGATGGGCGCGTTCTCGTCGGTGCGGCTCCTCTGGAACGGGGTGGCGGTCGATCCTCAACGGGCGGCGCTCTGCCTTCCGGGGTCCGTGCCCGTGCGGCTCTCCTCGGTGGGTCTCACCGACCCGGTAACCCTCCCGGTCGGACGACGGACCCGGTTCACCGTCGAGGCGGAGGAGGTCGCCCGGGGCCGCCACCAGCTCCGGCTCGAGCTGCAGAGCATCGCCGTTCCGCCACGGATCTGGCTCGAGTTCTCGGACGAGATGCGCCCCCCCCTCGGACCCCCGCCATGATCGACCGGACCGCCGAGCCACCGACCGGGCGACTGGTCGACCGGACCCGGGCCGACCCGACCACCCCCTTGCTCGTCACGGGGCTCGCGTCCGCGGCGATCCTGAGCGCGGACGCGGAGATGCGGGCGCCCCGCGAGACCCGCGGCGGAACGGTCGAGTGGGGCGGCGCCTATGCCGAGGGGATCCGCCTCACGGGCCCCTGGACGATCGCCGGGGGGATCGACGGCCGGGAGTACGACCTCCCGAGCACCCTCGAGGACCTCGAGGCCTTCCGCTGGAAGGTCGTGTCGACGCACGCCTGGGGACCGGTCCGGGTGCGCCACCGGGTGGTCCCGATGCCGTTCGGTCCGGGGGTCGGGCGCACGCTCGAGTTCTCCTCCCCGGAGCCCAAGCGCGTTCGCGTCCTCCAACGGATCCAGCCGTTCCTCGCCCCGGTGCTCGTGGAGGGCATCAAACCGTACGTCTACCGGATCACCGGGCGCGGGACGGGACTCGAGGCCCGGGCGTTCGGCTGGGCCGCCGTGCTCGCGCCGTCGTTCCCAGCGACGTCGTGGTCGCTGGACCGCCGACCGTGGGACGGGAAAGACTACCGGGGCGAGCTCGGGGAGGTCGGGATCGTCCACGATCTCGACGTGACCGCGGTCCCACGCTCGCTCACGCTGCTCGTCTCGGGCGGCCTCGCGTCGACCGTCGACAAGGACCAGGAGCTCGGCACGACGGCGCTCGTGGGCTCCAGGGTCTGGCCGCCGGCGGCCGAGGCTGCCTGGGCGTCCTGGACGGCCGGCACGCCCACGATGGAACTGCCGGGAGCCCCCCAGCTGGCCCGGGCCTACGACCTCGCCCGAAGCGCCGTTCGCGCCCTCTACACGAAGCCGACCGACGACATCACCGGGCTCGTCGCCGGCTACCCGTGGTACCCGTCACTCTGGTGCCGGGACCAGGCCTGGATGCTGCCGGCCGTGCTCTGGCTCGGCGATCGTGCGTGGGCCGAGGCGTCGATCCGGACCGTGCTCCGGTTCCAGGCGACATCGCGGATCCCCCTCCTCGGGGCCGAGGTGGGCGAGATCCCGATGCAGATCTCGCCCGGACCGGTCTTCCTCTACGGGACCTCGGATACCAGCCTCTACTACCCGGACCTGACGCGGCGTCTCGTCGACCACGGCGGCCCCCTCGACACGGTGCGCGACCTGTGGCCCCACCTGAGAGCGGTCGCCGACTGGGCGAAGGCCAAGATCGACACCACCTCGGGCCTGTTCACCAACGGCGGGGAGGTGGCGGAGCTCCGGGACGCGACGGCCCACTTTGGGTCGGTCCACTATGGGTTCGATGCCGTCGACACGACGATCTGGGACTCTACGGACCGTCGGGACCACGCGATCGACGCCCAGGTCCACTGCCTCCGGGCGTTCCGGGCCATGGGCGAGCTCGGGAGCCGGATCGGACGCACCGACCGGGTCGCCGACGACGAGGGCGTCGCCCAGCGCCTCGCCGACGCGATCGCGACCCGGTACACGTGGCCCGCGGAGAAGTACCTCTACGATTCCCTGGGACGGGACGGAGCGCCGCTACCGAAGCTGCGTCCGAACGCCCTGCTCGCGGTCAGCGCTGGGCTGCTCGACCTCGACACCGGGCGGGCGACCGTCGTGCGCGCGGGCCAGGACGACCTCGCGACGGCGTGGGGGCTTCGCACCCTCTCGGACCGCGACGCCTCGTACGATCCCACGGCCTACCACGACGGCCAGGTCTGGACGATCGCGACGGCGTGGGCCGCGGAGGCGGCGTTCGCCGTCGGCGACGCGGAGGGCGGCCTGCGATGGCTCGGGACCATCGCCGACCGTATCGTCGAGGAGAACGGGCTCGCCAACGAGTGCTACCGGGGGGATCGGCCCGAGCCGTTCGACTCCTGCTTCCTTCTCGGGTTCAGCGTCGCCCCGTTCCTGACCGTGCTCTTCGAGCGGCTCTGGGGGCTCGTCGTCCGCTCCGACCAGCACGCGCTCTCGGTCCGCCCCGCCTTCCCGGCCGGCTGGTCGGGCGCCCGACTGCACCACCTCGCGGTTGCGGGAGGGTTCGTGGACCTCGACTGGACCCCTTCCCGCATTGAGGTCCGATGGAGCGGCCCGGGGCCGCTCGATGTGCGCTCGGGGGACGCGACGCTCGCCCTCGGACACGACGGCGCGGGCACGCTCGACCTTCGGGCTCCTTAACGTCATATGCCGTGACGCATCGCAGGGCCCGAGCATGCCGGCGGCGATCGAGGTTCGCGGCCTCACGAAGTTCTACGGCGAGGTCCACGCCGTCAACGGGATCGATTTCAGCGTGCGCGAGGGCGAGGTCTTCGCGTTCCTCGGACCGAACGGGGCCGGGAAGACGACGACCGTCGAGATCCTGGAGGGGCTCCGCAAACGCACGTCGGGCGACGTCCGCGTCCTCGGGCTGGATCCGTGGACCAAGGGGGCGGAGCTCCACCGACAGACCGGGGTCATCCCGCAGGACTTCCGCTTCTTCGACAAGATCCATCCGAAGGAGGCGATCGAGTACTACGGCGTGCTCTTCGGCACCCACCCGGACCCCGAGACGCTCCTCCGTCGGGTCGGCCTCCTCGAGAAGGCCAACGCCCGCTACGACACGCTCTCCGGCGGCCAGAAGCAGAAGCTCGGCCTCGCCCTCGCCCTCACGAACGATCCCAAGGTCTGCTTCCTCGACGAGCCGACGACCGGCCTCGACCCCCAGGCGCGTCGGGCGATCTGGGACGTGATCCGTCAGCTCCGCGACGAGGGCCGGACCGTCTTCCTCACGACGCACTACCTCGAGGAGGCCGAGCTCCTCGCGAACCAGGTCGCGATCATCGACCACGGTCGCGTCATCGCGGCCGGGACGCCGGCGGAGATCATCGACCAGCACGGGAAGCCCGATCGGCTCAAGGTGCAGGCGCCGCCCTCGCTCGCGCCCTACCTCCACGACCGACTCGGGCTCGAGGCCCGGGCGCACGACGGCAAGGTCGAGGTGACGATGACGGACAAGAGCGACGCGCTCCGTGTGCTGTCGGCCGTCGAGGCGAGCGGCCTCCCGTGGGAAGGGTTCGCGACGGAGAAGGACACGCTCGAGGACGTGTTCGTGGCGCTCGTCGGGCGCATGGACGAGGGCGACGTGAAGCCGGGGGCGCACCGATGAACGGCCGCCGGATCTACGCCGACTATCTGGTCTTCATGCGCGGATACCTCCGCAACCCGATCGGGCTGTTCTTCTCGCTGTTCTTCCCGATCATCCTGATCTCGCTGTTCGGGCTCATCTACAGCGCGGGGGGCGCGGCGATCACCCTCTACGTCGAGAACAACGATCACCCCTCGGCGGCGTCGGCCCAGTTCCTCCAGGAGCTGAACCAGACCGGAGCGGTCCGGGTCTCCCTCTGGGACGCTTCGGCCCATTCGGGACAGAACTTCTCGACGTGGCTCGCGAAGAACTCCAACCCCGTCGGTCTCGTGATCCCCGCCGGGTTCGCGAACGATTATACCAATCACACCCACGTCAACCTGACTCTCTACGTGAACCCGGAGGACGCGGTCTCCGACGGGATCGCCGAGTCGGCCGTCGGCGGCGTCGGCAACGGGTTCAGCTTCGCCGCCGTCAACGCCACGCCGCTCATCGGTGTGCAGACGACGAGCGTAGGGAGCACCCTGTTCACGTCGATCGACTACCTCGTCCCGGGGCTCATCGGGTTCTCCATCCTCACGAGCCCGATGTTCTCGATGGTCGACATCAGCGCCTCCTACCGGAAGGACGGGCTGTTCCGCGAGCTCTCGCTGACGCCGCTCACGAAGGGGGAGTGGCTCACCGCCAAGATCCTCTGGTACGTGGTGCTGACGATGCTCTCCGCGGCGATCATGGTCGGCATCGGCGTCTACGGGTTCGGGGCCCACGTGACCCTCTCGTGGGGACTCCTGCCGTTCCTGTTCCTCGGCCCGTTCTTCTTCGTCTCGCTCGGGATGCTCGCGGGGAGCGTTGCCAAGACCCCCGAGACCGCCGCCGTCATCGGCAACATCATCACCTTCCCGATGATGTTCCTCTCGGGGACGTTCTTCCCCGTATCCCTGTTCCCCGCGTACCTTCAGACGTTCGCGCACATCCTTCCGCTCTACTACGTGATCGACGGGATGAACCAGGTGATGCTGTTCAACAACTTCGCCGGGGCGACGACCGATCTCGCGATCATCGCCGTCGCGTCCGTCGTGGTCTTCGTCGGGGCGATCTCCGTCTTCCGATGGCGGGACGAGTGAGCGGGGCGTCCCCGACCGCGGCGGATTCTGGGCCCGACCCCGGTGCGTTCCGCGCGCTCGTCTCCCGATGGGCCTCGGGCGTCTCCGTCGTCACCGCCCGGGAGGGCGATCGGGACACCGGTCTCACCGTGAACGCCCTGATCTCGGTGTCCCTGCGTCCGCCGACGCTCCTGGTCTCCCTGACGCACGACGCCGACTCGACCCCGGTGATCCTTCGGACCGGGCGGTTCGTCGTGAACCTCCTGGGCGGCGCCCAGCGGCCCCTGAGCGATCGGTTCGCCTCGACGATCCCGAGCCCCGAGAAGTTCGATGGGGTGGCGCTCCACCGGCGCGGGGAAGGGCCGGCGCGCCTGGACGGCGCCCTCGCCTGGTTCGAGTGCGCGGTCGAGCACGCCTACGCGTTCGCCGACCACCAGCTCATCATCGGCCGGGTCGTCGATCTTGAGGCCGGGCCCGACGGCGCTCCCCTGCTGTTCTACCGAAGCCGGTACGCCGAGACGACCGGCTCGGACTCGTTGACGCTCCCCCCGGGCCGTCGCTGAGCCCGGGCGGCACCGTTATTCGCCCGCGCGCCGGACGGGGGACGTGGCCGACGCCCCTCCGACGCGCAAGGTCCGCGTAGCGATCATCGGGAGCGGGCCCGCCGGGCTCACCGCCGCGATCTACTGCGCCCGGGCGAGCCTGAACCCTCTCGTCATCGGCGGCGTCCCGGCGGGGGGCCAGCTGATGCTCACCACGGACGTCGAGAACTACCCAGGGTTCCCGGACGGCGTCCAGGGCCCCGAGCTCGTCGAGCGGATGCGCCAGCAGGCCCAGCGGTTCGGCACCGAGTTCCTGGACGCGAACGTGACGCGCGTCGACTTCCGCCGCCATCCGTTCCACCTGGAGGTCGGGGCCGCCGGGGCCGTCGAGGCCGAGGCCGTGATCGTCGCCACCGGCGCCAACGCGCGCTGGCTCAACCTCCCTTCCGAGCAGCGCCTGCGCGGCCACGGCGTCTCGGCGTGCGCGACGTGCGACGGGTTCTTCTTCAAGGGCCGCCACGTCGCCTGCATCGGCGGCGGGGACTCCGCGATGGAGGAGGCCCTCTTCCTCACGAAGTTCGCCGATCACGTCACCGTGATCCACCGGCGGCCGGAGCTCCGCGCGAGCCGCATCATGCAGACCCGCGCGCGGGAGCACCCGAAGATCTCCTTCCTGCTCGAGACCGAGGTCACCGAGGTCGTCGGCGAGGGGACCGTCACCGGTCTCAAGCTCCGGCACGTCCGCACCGGCGAGGCGAGCGACCTCCCGGTCCAGGGGCTGTTCCTGGCGATCGGCCACGACCCGGCGACAGAGGTGTTCCGGGGCCAGTTGGACCTCGACCCGCGCGGCTACGTGCGCACCCGCGAGGTGACCCGGACGAGCATTGACGGCGTCTTCGCCGCGGGGGACGTCTACGACCACCGCTACCGGCAGGCGGTCAGCGCGGCCGGCCTCGGGTGCATGGCCGCGCTCGACGTGGAGAAGCACCTCGCCGAGAGGGGACTCGCTCCGAACCCGCCCGCGTCGCATTCCTAGCGACAACGAATTTCGACGCGAAAGAAGAGTTTAATACACCTGGTTCAGGTGGTCCGCGGGGTCCGTTGTGCCGGGGAAGAAGAGCCTTCACATCGAGTCCAGCGGCCAGCTCTGCGTCTACTGCAGCGCGTGCGTCGGCGTCTGTCCGCTGAACTGCATCTACCTCGACGAGACCCGGATCACGTTCGACGAGCGCGTCTGCACCCGGTGCGAGATCTGCGTGAAGGCCTGCCCGGTCGGCGCGATCGAGATCGGCTAGGGCGAGCGATCGGAAGGAACTCTCATGGCGAAGGATCTCACCACGGACGTCCTGGTCGTCGGCGGCGGCCCCTCGGGGAGCATGACGGCCAAGTGGGCCGCCAAGCAGGGCGCCCGAGTGTTGATGATCGAGAAGCGGCAGGAGATCGGCAGCCCCGTCCGGTGCGGCGAGGGCATGAGCAAGGAGTGGCTCAAGGAAGTCGGGATCGTTCCGAGCCCCCGGTGGATCAACCTCGAGGTCGAGGGGGCCCGCATCTACTCGCCCAGCGAGCAGGTCTTCGAGATCAATGAGAAGCATGCCGGCAACGAGGTCGGCTACGTCGTCGAGCGGGATGCCTTCGACAAGCAGCTCGCGATCGACGCCGCGAACGCCGGCACCGAGGTGCTGCTCAAGACCTCGGCGACGGGCGTCCTCAAGGACGGCGGCCGCGTCGTCGGCGTCCGGGCCAAGCAGTTCGGCGAGCCGTTCGAGATCCGCGCCAAAGTGACGATCGGCGCCGATGGGTTCGAGTCGCAGGTCGGCCGGTGGGCCGGCATCCCGACGAACCTCGCGCTCCGGGACATGGACTCGTGCCTGCAGTACCGGATGACCAACGTCGACTGCGACACGCGCTACTGCGACTTCTACCTCGGCAAGGTCGCGCCGGGCGGGTACGTCTGGATCTTCCCGAAGGCGGAGGGGCTCGCGAACGTCGGGATCGGCGTCCAGTTGTCCCAGATCAAGGAGCCCGCCGCGGCGAAGACGTTCCTCGACAAGTGGATCGCCAACCACCCGGGCTACGCGAAGGGCAAGAAGATCGACGTCGTCGGCGGCGGCGTCTCGATCTCGCCCCCGCTCAAGCAGACGGTCACCGACGGCCTCATGCTCGTCGGGGACGCGGCCCGGATGATCGACCCGCTCACGGGCGGCGGCATCGCGAACGGGTGCATCGCCGGCAAGATCTGCGGCGAGGTCGCGGCCAAGGCGGTCCACTCGGGCAACGCCTCGGCGGCGGCGTTCCAGGAGTACGAGAAGGGCTGGCGCGCGCGGCTCGAGGAGAAGCTCTACCGGAACTGGCTCGCCAAGGAGAAGCTGGTCTCCCTCTCCGACGAGACGTTCGACAAGGTGATCGATGCCCTCCAGGGCGTCAAGCTCCTGAAGCTCAACGTCCACAACATCCTCAAGGCCGTGCGGGACAAGTATCCCGAGGTCACGAAGGAATTCGAGGCGTTCCTCTAACCCACCCATGCCCGGCGCACCGAACCGGCCCCCCGACATCGAACCGCTCGCGCCCCCCCAGGACCCGACGGCCCGCCGCCTCGTCCGGCGACTGGGCCCGATGCGCGTCGCCCTCCACCTGGACCTCTGGAAGGGCGCCCCGTCGAGCGAGCTCATGGTGTTGCTCGAGCGGGCCGAGGCGAACTTCACCTCCGGCGACCTCGTGACCGCGTCGAACAACCTGGACCAGCTCGCGATCCGCTTCGCCGAGCCGCGGTGGCCGACGATGCCGGTGCCGTTCAAGCTCCTGCGCGTCGAGATCCCGGCCCCGACGCCGCCCCACTGGAATCCCGAGCACGCGCTGCCCCCCGAGGAGAAGGAGACGAAGCGGCTCGCCCGCGACGCCGAGAAGCATCGTGAGCTCGCGCGCGGGACCCTCGAGTGGGCGCGCACCCACCAGCTCGACCTCACCGACCTCGTTCCGTGCATCGACCGGGCCCAGGCGACCCTCGCCGCCGAGGGCCCTTCGGACGCCTTCTGGACCGATATCGATGGGTTCTGGCAATCGGTCCGGAGCCGGGTCCCGATGCCGAAGAGCGCGGGCCGGTCGGCGCCCGCTCCGGCCGCGCCGCCGGCCGAGACGGCGTGAGCCGATCCCCCCGCCCGCGGGGGACCCCGCCGCGGCGCGAAGAGGTCGAAGGGTTCCTCGAGGGGGTCACCCTTCGCGTCGCCCACGCCGCCCCGGCGGAGCGCGAGCGCCACGCCGCCTCCCTCGCGGAGGCCCGAAGGGGGCTCGCGCTCGGGAGGCTCCACGACGCCGAGGCGCGCCTGGTCGCGATCGACCAGGCTCTCGCGGAGGCCGAGGGGGAGCCGGAGCTCTCCGAGTTCCCGCGGGGCCTCGTCGGCTACGTGGCGAAGGGGGACCGGGGCCATCCGACGCCGGACGACGAGGAGCCGATGGCGAACCGGATCCGGGTCATCGCCCGGCTCATCGAGGTGCGCCGCTCCGAGGGCCGGCCCGTGGAGGCGTGGGTGAAGGCGCTGCGCGAGGCCCAGGCTGCCTACGCCGACGGCGATCGCGCGCGGGCCAAGCGCCTCTGCGACTCCCTCCTCGGCGAGGTCGAGACCGACGGGCCGAGGCGCTCGGCCACCGAGGCTTAAGAGGGAAGGCGTGGTGTCGGGGGAGACGATGGCCCCACCGCGGTTCGGAACGTTCTCGATCGTCGCGTGCGATCGCGCGCGGGGGGAATGGGGGATCGCCGTCCAGTCCAAGTTCATCAGCGTCGGGGCGGTCGTGCCCTGGGCCAGGGCCGAGGTCGGCGCGATCGCGACGCAGGCGCTGGCCAACGTCTCCTACGGTCCGGACGGCCTCGCGCTCCTCCAGCAGGGCGTCAGCGCTTCGGAGGTCGTCGAGCGGCTCACGAAGGCCGACCCGAAGATGGCGCAGCGGCAGGTCGGGGTCGTCGACGCCCAGGGCCGGGCCGCCGCGTTCACGGGCGCCGAGTGCCTGGAGTGGGCCGGACACCAGGTCGGCGACGGCTACGCGTGCCAGGGGAACATCCTCCTCGCTCCCGAGGTCGTCCGCGGGATGGCGCGCGCCTTCGAGTCGACCCCTGGGGACCTCCCGGAACGGCTCCTCGCTGCGCTCGCCGCCGGCCAGCGGGAGGGCGGCGACCGAAGGGGCATGCAGTCGGCGGCGCTCCTGATCGTCCGGACGAAGGGCGGCTACGACGAGGGGAGCGACCGCTGGGTCGACATCCGGGTCGATGACCACCCGTCGCCGATCGAGGAGCTGAAACGCGTCTTCAAGCTCTACGATCTCGTCCTGCTCTCGCGCGAGGACCCGGCCACGCTCGTCCCGCTCACGCCCGAGGTGGCGCGCGTCGTCCAGCACCACCTGTCCCTCCTGGGCTACTATTCCGGTCGGTTCACGGGCGGGTGGGACGAGGCGACGGCGAAGGCGTTCGACCGGTTCCTGAACGAGAACAATTTCGAGAACAAGGCCCGCGCCGACCACCAGGTCTGGCCGTCGATCCTCGACCACCTCCAGGAGCGGGCGAATGAGGAGAGCCGCCGACGCACCCGGACCGCCCCGATCCTGCCGAACGCCCTCGAACGCGGCCCGGCCTCGACCGGCGGAGGAACCCCATCGACGCCCCGGAAGGGAACGGGAACGAACCCGCCGTAGAGGTCCGTCTCGAGCGGCGGTACGGCTCGGCGGCGATCGCCGACCGGATCCTCCGCGCCCTCGCCGCCGACCAGCCCGACTACGTCGTTGCGGAGCACGAGGGCCCCCTCCTGCGCCTCCGGGTCGCCGGGACGTCGGCCCGGAGCGCCCGGGCGACGCTGGAGGACCTCCTCGCGTGCCTCCAATCGGCCGAGAAGGCCTCCGAGCTCACCGAGACGGACTGAGGAGCTCGGGCCACCGGGTCGCGACCGCCGGGACGAGGAGCGGCAGGACCTCCTGCCAGGCCCCGACCACGCCGACGTCGACGCGTCGGAACACCGACGCCGCGGCGTCGGAGTTCACCGCGACGATGACGCCGGCCCGTTGGAGCCCGATGAGGTGGTTCGGCGATCCCCCGACCCCGAAGAGGAGGGCCACCCTCGGCTCGACCGAGAGCCCGGTGAGCCCGACCTGCAGCTGGCGCGGGGCCCACCCGAGGTCGACGACCCGCCGCGTCGCACCGACCGCCGCACCGATGGACCGGGCGGCCTCGCGAAGGACCCGGACCCCGTCCGGCCCGCCGACCCCCTGACCGGCGACGAGGAGGATCGGCGACGAGAGCGCGTCGCCCCACGACCCGTCCCGCTCGGTCGCGCCCCCCGTGACCGCGACCCGGTCCGGCCGGCCGTCGGAGAGAACGGGATCGATCGCGAGCGGCGCGCCGTCCAGGTTCGGTAGCCGAGGGAGGGCGCCGGGCCTCACCGTCGCTACCGCGGGACCGGCGCGCGTGCCGATCTCGGCGATCCAACGGCCGCCGAATGCAGGCTTGCGGTACAACGGGCGGCCGTCCGGGGCCCGTTCGATGCCCGTAGCGTCGCCCGTGAGACCCCATCCCTCCCGCGCCGACAGTCGGCCGGCGACGGACCGGCCGAACAGGTCCGAGAGGACGACGAGCCCCACGGGCTCGGGGCCGCTTCGGGCCACGCGGCCCAGAACCCCCGCGGCCCGTTCCGGGGAGATCGGCCGATCGATCGACGACGACGCCCACAGGCGATCCGCGCCCACGCCGCCGAGGGCTCGCCGATCGGCCTCGCTCGGTTCGGCCCCCACCCAGACCGCCTCGACGGACCATACGGAGTGCTCCCGACGCACCGCTCCCACGACATCCCGCGCCGCGAGCGCGAGACGACCGTCGGACCCCGACACCAGGACGAGGAAACGGCCCCCGGGAGGCTCGGTCCTCGGCCGGATCGGTCCCGAGGGCGAGGCGGCGCGAGTCGGGCGTTCGAGCAGCCCGGTCATGAGCCCGAGGGCCGCCTCGACGCGCTCGGGCACGGTGCCCGTGTCGAACACGTGCGGCGTCCGCCCCGAGGCCTCGTCGACCAGACGCCGCACATAGGTCGGCGATGCGGCCAGCCCGACGAGGGCGGGATCGAGACCCAGCTCCGCGACCGACCAGACGTCGATCGAGAGCGCGGCCGAGGCCGCGACCTCCTCGGGGAGGAGCTTGCGGATCTTCGTGATCTTCTCCCCGACGGAGACGACCGCGGGGAGGGGGACCTGGCAGCCGGCCCACCCGTCCTCGGTATCGACGTCCGCGTCGAGGAGGCCGCCCTCCGACCGGGCCAGGCGGCGCGCCGCGGGGAGGAACGGTCGGTCCAGGAGCTCGGCGAGCTGCGGGGGCACCTGGCCGGTCTCCGAGTCCGTCGACCAGCGGCCCATGAGGACGAGGTCCCCGCCGAGACGCTCGACGGCCCGCCGAAGGACCCGGGCGGTGACGAGCGTGTCCGAGCCGGCGAGGGCGGGGTCCGTGAGGAGCACCGCCCGGTCCGCGCCTAGTGGCGCGGCCACGAAGGATGTCTGAGGCTATCGGGGCCTGAGCCAGATCGGCTTCTTGGCTCGCTGCCGCCGATCCTTACGGACCGTATCCCGGAACCTCTTCCCTCTCGTCCTCCGTTCCACATTTCGATACGCGACGGCCGAATCGAGCGCCTTGGCCACCTCTTCCGGGCTCGTGTACGTCTCCCCCGCCAAGGCCAGCTTCTGCAAGTCCCCCGCGTGACACTCGACCGGATTGAGGTGGCTCGCATGCGTGGGGGTCGAGTAGAGGCGCACACGATTCTCTCCAGCCCACTGGCGGATCGCCGCCGTCCAGTGGTTGCTCGCCCCGTCCCAGATCAGGTGCACTCGTTGGTCCCCAGGGTAGAGCGCTCGAACGTCCCGAAGATACTCGAGCCAGTTCACCGAGTGCTTGGTCCGATAGACCCGACCGTGTAGTTGTTGGTGGAAGACGTTCAATGTCAGGAAGTAGTAGACCGTCCCGAACTTGCGTTCATACTCGGCGGGGATCCGCGCCGGCCACTGCTTCGGATACCATCCCTCGCCTCCGTGAGGGATGAGTTGGATTGGGCCGATCTCGTCCATCGACAGCACGATCGGCGGATTGTGGCGCTTGCGAGTGAGCTGGTCGATCTTCCGCTTCTTCTCCTCGAAGAGTGGGTCGGGAGAGACCTTCCATGTGCGAATGGTCTGGTGCGAAACATCGTCCTCGTGGAGAATCACTCGAAGCCACTCCTCGCTGATCGAGGGAACGATGCCCCGGGCGACCGCCTGCTCGCGCAGGCGCGAGAGGGACCACTGAGCGTAGGGCAGTTGTAGATCGCGAGGACGGCTGAGCGCGAGATCGACGAGCCCCTTGCGCTGCTCCTCGGTGAACTTCGGAGGCCGTCCCGGCCCCCACTTGGGCTTGAGCATGGCCATCCCATGCTCGTTGAACGCCCGAATCACCCCGCGAATGTAGTCCTCGCTCATCAGAGCGATGACCGCGATCCGAGGGGGAGTGTTCCCCTGGTAGCTGGCGAGAACGATCTGGGCGCGCTTGAACTCGATAGCGTCCTGACTGTGGCGTAGGATGCGCTGGAGCTTCTGGCCTTCCTCGAGAGACAGTTCCCGGACCCGGAGAACCATGCGGGGGGATAGGCGAACCCCGGAAAGTACCTCCGGTCCGGATGTCAGCCTACTTTACCGGCCGCGCCACTAG
>Ga0209415_10001639_pt1 | contig 42712 bp, 38 predicted proteins | sample PeaSoiSIISIP2007_FD_187696 | JGI IMG/M metagenome (GOLD analysis project Ga0209415, IMG submission 187696) | Peat soil microbial communities from Weissenstadt, Germany - SII-SIP-2007 (SPAdes) (version 2) | ecosystem: Environmental > Terrestrial > Soil > Wetlands > Peat | place: Germany...
ACCGCTCCGGCAGCCGCATCTCCGAGATCGTTCCCGAGCATCACGCCTATATGACTTGCATGCAGCTATGCGATGCTCCGGCCGGACGGCCATCGCTGGATGAGATGCAGCGGCAAGCACGGGCCGATCGTCTGCCGCCCGGGCGCGGCGGATTGGATTTGGTCGGTCTGCTGAAGGCTTTGCCGCCAACCTTGCCGATCAGCGTTGAGGCGCCGGTGGCGGCAACCGAAACATGGCCCGCCCGGCAGCGCGCAAAGCTCGTCTACGACGCAACGCAGGAGCTGTTGGCGCGTCTTGAGGGGCAATCCGTTTGATTTAAATCAAGGTCGCTGGCCGCAGCTAATTCTACTTTGGCGAGAATTTCCTTTGGGGAGGAAGCGATGGCTCAGATCCAGACCGTTGACGTCTCTCGCCTCATCGACGAGCGCAAGATCAACGGCTTCAATATTTTAATCGTCGTCCTATGCTTCTTTGCCACCCTGTTCGACGGCTACGACATCACCGCCGCCGCCTTCATCGGCCCCTCCGTCATCAAAGAATGGGGCTTGACCAACATGGCGGCCTTCGGGCCCGTGCTGAGCGCGAGCTTGTTCGGCATCTTCTTCGGCTCCGCTTTCTTCGGCTATGTCGGCGATCGGTGGGGCCGCAGGACGGCGATCATCTGCTCGTTGCTCACCGTGGGTGTGTTCACCTTGTCGGCGATGTGGGCCGGGGGACCGACCGCGCTGGCCGTGCTGCGCTTCTTCGCCGGCGTCGGCATCGGCGGCCTTCTGCCGACGACGATTGCGCTCAACGCCGAGTTCGCACCGGTGCGCGTACGCGCAACCATGATCATCCTCATGTTCACCGGCGTCACCTTCGGCGGCGCGGTACCGGGACCGGTCGCGGCCTGGCTCATTCCAACCTATGGCTGGCAGGTTGTGTTCTTCATCGGCGGCGTATTTCCCATCCTCGTGGCAATCCCAGTGGCGTTGTGGTTGCCAGAATCGATCAAGTTTCTCGCCCTCAGGACGCATCGACGCGCTGAGATGGCTAAGATCGTAGCGGCGTTGAGTCCGGAACTCGGCGTGACCGCGGAGACGAATTTCGTCATTCCGGAGGAGAAGGCAGTCGCCTTCAGTCCCAAGCTGCTGTTCGCCGGCGGCCTGTTCTGGCTTACGATCCTGTTGTGGGTCCTGTTTATCTGCAACCAAATGTCATTCTATTTTGTCAACAGCTGGCTTCCGACCGTGCTGACCGCCGCCCACCTGCCGTTATCGCGGGCCGCGATCATCAGTTCGCTGTTCCAGCTCGGCGGCACGGTCGGTGGCTTGGCGTTGATGCGGCCGACCGACAAGTATGGCGTGATCCCGGTCTGCTTCTTGTTCGTGCTCTCGCTGTTTACGGCTACGACGATCGGCCTGGCCCGCGCGCCGGAGAGCCTCCTGATGGTCGACATCTTCTTTGCCGGCTTCGCCCTGATCGGCCTTCAGTTCGGACTCAACGTGACCTCCGGCTTGATGTATCCGACTGCATTTCGGGCAAGCGGCTCGGGCTGGGCGCTGTCGGTCAGCCGGTTTGGCGCTATCTCCGGGCCGATCATCGGCGGCATCCTGATCGCCAAGCAACTCCCGATTGAGCAGCTTTATATGTTCCTATTCCTGCCGCTGGGGATCGGCACGGTGTGCAGCATTGTGTTCGCGTTGCTCTACTACAAGCGGTACCAAGGCATGGGCCTCGGCCGGCAAGCCAAATCGAAGAGCGTCGCTGCGCCCGGCTAGGGCGATCTTCGACGCCGGAGCGAAGCTTCGGCGGCTCGAGGCGTGTTGCTTGGAGGAACGTCCGATGAGGATGCAAAAGCTCTTCGACGTCACCGGGAATGTGTCGCTCGTCACGGGCGCGGGCAGCGGCCTCGGTTTGGCAATGGCTGAAGTCATGGCCGATAACGGCGCACGCGTCGTCATGGTCGACGTCAACGCCGACCGCCTCAACACCGTTGTCGAGCGCATGCAGGCGGCGCATCTTGCCGTCGAAGCAGCGGTCGCCGATGTTGCCGATAGCCATCGGCTGCGTGAGGTGATCGAGGGGACGGCCAAGAAACATGGCCGGCTCGATTCGGTCTTCGCCAATGCCGGGATCAGCGCCGGCCCCGGTTTTGCCATGACGCCGAAGGGTCAGATCGACGCGATCGATATGGCGCTCTGGGACAAGGTGGTGCAGGTCAACTTGACCGGCGTGCTCGTCACCATGGCAGCGGCGGCGGCCCAAATGAAGCGGCAACGCAACGGCCGCATAATCGTCACCTCCTCGAGCGCCGGGCTAATGGCTGAGCCGCTGGTGGGCTACGGCTATGTTGCGACCAAGGCTGCCATCACCAATCTCGTGCGCCAAGCAGCGCTGGAACTCGCACCGTATAACGTGATGGTCAACGCAATCTGTCCCGCCGCTTTTATCACCAATCTTGCCGGGGGAGTGATGAGCCGCGATCCCGTGGCGAAGGGAAAGATGGAGGAAAGGGTTGCGCTGCACCGGCTCGCCACAACCGACGAGATCAAGGGGCTGGCACTGCTGCTTGCCTCTCCTGCATCGAGCTTCATGACCGGCGCCGCGATCCCGATCGATGGCGGCTTGACCGCCGGATGATCGCCCGCGCCGAGCAGCGCCCGGTGCGCAACTTTAGGGAAGGCGTCCTGCCTGGGAACGTGCATCTTCATATCGGCGAGGCCGCTGCGGCCAAAGCATTACTGGCGCCAAGAGACCAAGCTGGCGCGGAGATCGCGCGATGAGGGTCCATCTGAAGCTTGCACGCGTCGGCATGAATATGGAGGAAGCGACGATCGTCCGCTGGCACAAGAAGCCGGGCGAACATTTCGAAGCGGGCGAACCACTTTACGATATCGAGACCGAGAAGGTTTCGATGGCGGTCGAAGCGCCAGGCGCCGGCACCCTAATCGAGATCAGTATTGGCGAAGGCGAGACGGCTGCCGTCGGACAAACGGTTTGCACCGTTGAAGCCGCTGCCCCAAAGGCACCGCCCTAAAGAGATCGTCCGCGCATCGTGTCCAGATGCACGTGAATTCGCGGGTTTTGGCAGCGGTTCTCCATCGCCGTCCCATCCCCAGGCCGCAATCGGGTACGGTTGAGCGCCTTGATACAGGTCAATGCGCTTGCCCCAATTCTGGCGTTTTTTGTCGAATGTCCATGTATTATCGACGAAGTTATTGGATCCGCTGCGAGCGCTATTAATTTCCTGCGCAGCGATGCAAGGAGGTCCCATGGCGGAGGCTGCCGACAAATTGCGTGACGCGATCGTCGAGATGCGGGAGGACGAAGCACTTGCCCTGACCAAGGAATTCATCGCCGCGGGGGGGCAAGCGGAGAACGTCCTCGAGATCTGCCGACAAGCCTTGGAGGCGGTTGGCATTCGGTTCGAGAAGGGTGAGTACTTCCTGCCCGAGCTGGTCCTCGCCGGCGAAATGCTGCGCGAGATCAGTGAAATCGTGAAGCCGCTCCTGGCCGCCAAAGGGCCCGAACAGGAGAAGCCGTCCGGCACCGTCGTCATCGGCACGGTGCACGGCGACTTGCACGATATCGGCAAGAATATCGTCTGTTTCATGCTCGAGGTGAACGGCTATAAGGTCGTCGACCTCGGCATCGACGTGCCGGTCGAAAAATTCGTCGACATCGTGCGGGAAACGCAGCCGCTGGTGTTGGGATTGAGCGGCTTCCTGACGCTCGCCTTCGATTCCATGAAGGAGACCGTCGAAGCCCTCGCGAAGGAAGGTCTGCGCGACAAGCTCAAGATCATGATCGGCGGCGGCCAGATCGACGACGCGGTCCGGGCCTATACCGGCGCCGATGCCTTTGGCCGCAACGCGATGGCGGCGGTCACGCTGTGCAGAGGGTGGATCCAGCCGACAGCGGACTTCGCGGCGGCGCAGCCCGCCTAATTCGGAGAATTCTGCGCATGATGGCACTCCGGCATTGGGTGACACGCCATGCCAACGGCATCGAGCGGCTCTACGGGCTCTTCGAGCGCGCGCTCTTCCTCGGCCAGCCGTTGGCCAAGCGTTACGCCCGTCATCTCGACCGTCCGCTCGCGCTGGCGGAACGGATGATCAAGGGACCGATGTTCGATTGCAAAATGTGCGGCAATTGCTTGCTCTCCGAGACGGGTCTCGCTTGCGTCGTGAATTGTCCGAAATCCCTGCGCAACGGTCCATGCGGCGGCGTGCGCGAAAGCGGCATGTGCGAAGTGAAACCCGACATGCGCTGCGTCTGGGTCGAAGCATGGGAGGGTAGCGCCCGCCTAAGCGAAGAAAAAAGCCGCGCAATCCTCAAGCTCCAGCCGCCGATGGAGCGCAACATCGTCGGCACGTCGGCGTGGCTGCGGCTCCTGACGACCGAGCCGCCCAAGCCAATTGAAACCCCGCTGCCGCCCGCCGGGGCCGCCGTCCCGAATCCCTTCGAGCAGGCGCTCCGAAGCGGGCGCTTCGTCGTTACCGCCGAGATGTCACCACCCGATTCCCCCGATCCCGCAGACGTTTACCGAAGGGTCGCGGCTTTCGAAGGCGCTGTCGACGCCGTCAACGTCACCGACGCCACGGGCGCGAATTGTCACATATCCAGTCTCGGGGTCTGCGCGTTGCTGGTGCAAAAAGGTCCGACGCCAGTGATGCAAATCTCTTGTCGTGATCGTAATCGCATCGCGATTCAGGGCGACATCTTGGGCGCCGCTGCGCTCGGCATCGTCAACTTGCTCTGCCTGACCGGCGATGGCGTCGCCAACGGCGATCACCCCGGGGCCGTTCCGGTCTTCGACCTCGATAGTATCTCGCTGCTTAATGCCGCTCGGCTCATGCGCGACGAGGGCCATTTCCTGTCGGGACGGCGGCTTGCCAAGCGACCACAGCTCTTCCTCGGCGCGGTCGAGAATCCGTTTGTCCCGCCCTATGACGCGCGGCCGCAGCGGCTGGCGAAAAAGGTGGCCGCCGGCGCTCAATTCATCCAGACGCAGTTCTGCTTCGACATCGCGCGGCTCACGAATTTCATGGGGCAGGTGCGCGACCTCGGGCTCCATGAGAAGTGTTTCATCCTGATCGGCGTCGGACCCTTGCCCTCGGTGCGGACGGCACGCTGGTTGCGCAATCGCGTGCCCGGCGTTTATATTCCCGATGCCATCATCGAGCGTATGGAAAAAGCAACTGATCCACGCCGCGAGGGCGTGAGGATCTGCGTCGAGACCATCCAGCAGATCCAGGAGATCGCGGGCGTTGCCGGCGTCCATGTGATGGCGCACCGCCAAGAAGAGCTCATCGTCAGTGCACTGGCCGATGCGGGCATCCGCAAGCCCGTGCAGTCTGCGGCACCAGCCGCATAGGCGAAGGCCGCGCATGCAAGATTATCCCCTCATCATCATCGGCGAGCGCATCAATCCCGGCTTCAAGAGCGTCAAGGCGTTGCTCGATGCGAACGACCTCGCCGGCATCCAGCAGATCGCGATCCGACAGGTGCAAGCCGGCGCAAGCTATCTCGACGTCAATCTCGGTCCCCGCGCGGTCGACGATCCGGCCCATGTGCGTGCCGTCGTCAAGGCCGTTCAAGCCGTCGTCGACACGCCGCTGTGCTTCGATTTCCCGGAGCCGGCGGTGCAGAAAGTTTGTCTCGAGTGCTACGACGTCGGCCGTGCAAGGGGACGCAAACCGCTCGTCAACTCGGTATCGGAGACGCGCTGGGAGATCTTCGACCTGCTGCGAATCCAGCCGTTCCAGGTCATTCTGATGGCATCCGAGCGCATCGAAAACGGCGTCGGCCGGCCCAACAAGACTGCCGGCGAGATCGCGGCCGTGGCCAAACGCATGACCGCGAAGGTTCTGTCCGAGACTGCGTTGACGCCCGACGATATCTTCGTCGACGTTTCGATCCGCGCGCTCGCCGCGGATACGGAAAGCCTGGTCAAAATGGCGATCGACGGCATCCGCATGATCGCCGACGACCCGACCATGAAAGGCGTCCACATTTCCGGAGCGATCAGCAATCTGGTGCAGCAACTGCCGGCCAAGACGGCAAGCGGCGACGATCTCAAGAGTCTGCTTGAACGGGCCTTTATGACTCTCGCCGTGCCCCGCGGCCTCGACGCCGTCATTGCCACGCCATGGAAGGATTTCAGTCGCCTTCCGGACGGCCATCCGGTCCTCGTTGCCTTGCAGGAGATCATCGAGCTCAAGGGCTACGACGCGCTGCGGCGGCTGCGTAAGCTTTACCGCGGCTGACGGCCATGTGCCGCGACGTCGAGTCGCCACTGGCCGGTGCGAAAACGAATCCTGGCGCGGCCATTCCGGAAGCTCGGCCGAGCGCCGCGGCCCTGACGCCGACCCTCGTCGCTGCGCTGCGCGCGAGCCCGATCCCCGCACCGCCGCTTCTGGTCCCGGCGGTCGATAAAGCGCTGAATCTCGCGATCGAGGAACAACTGCTCGCGCCCGCAGTCGCTTATGCCATCCATTCTGTCGTTGCCATCGAAGAACACGAGATCGTGCTGAGCGATGGAACCGCGCTGCCGACGACGGAGCGTCTGGCCGGCGCCCAGCGCCTGGCGGCGGCTGTATGCGGCATCGGCCGCGGCATCGACCGCCGCGCCGCCCAGCTGCTTGCGGCGGGGCACGGGCGCCTCGCTTTGGCGCTCGATTTGATCGGCACGCACGCGCTTTTTCGCCTCTCCGACCATTTGCGCGCAGTGCTGCGGGATGAAGCTCGGAAGAGCAATCTTACCAGCGGCGGACCGCTCGAGCCGGGGATGGAGGGATTCCCGCTGCGCGACCAAGGCATCGTGGTGCGGCTCGCCAATGCGGAGAAGAGCGGCTTTTTCGTCACGTCCTACGGCGTCGTTGGGCCCGGCCGGGTGCTGACCTTCGCTGTTCCGATGGGGGTGAGCCTGCCGCCCTGGCGTCCCGCCGACCGTTGCCTGCGCTGCCCGAGCCGCGAGGCGTGCCAAAGAATGATGATATGTAGCGATGGGTGATCCCGCCCCGTCCTACCGCGTCGTATTCAAACCACTCGACAAGCCCGCGATCTGCGGCGGCGACCAGACGCTGCTCGCCTGCGCCCGCGGCATCGGCCTCGAGATCGCAGGGCCTTGCGGCGGTCAGGGTACCTGCAATGGCTGCCAGATCAAGCTGTGGCAAGGCGAAATCGCCAATGGACGGCCCGGCGAGGAATGGCAGCTCGCGTGCCAGATCAAGCCTCTGAGTGATCTCGTCGTCGAACTCTCGGCGCGCTCGCTGGCCACGCCCGAGCGTACGGACGTGCCCGGCTTCGACGTTTCCGTGCCAATCGATGCGGCGGTCCGCGGCATTGCCGTGGAAATGGCGCCGCCGACGATCGAGGATTGCCGCGCCGACACGCAGCGGTTGACGCAGGCGCTGGGCGCGAAAGGCGCGATATTGGAACGCGTGCCGCTCGGAATGCTCCTCGCCCTCCCCGAGATTTTGCGGAAGCAGAATTGGCGCGGCACTGCTGCGCTGCATGGTGACGGCGCCCTCGCCGCCTTTTTACCGTCCGAGGCGCCGCTGGTCGGACTCGCGATCGACCTCGGCACCACCAATGTCGCGGCCTATTTGCTGGATCTGAAGGACGGCCGTCACCTTGCCGGCGCGGGACTCGAAAATCTCCAGCGCGCCTATGGCGCCGACGTCATCACGCGCATCACGCACGCGGTACGGACGGACAACGGGCGCGCCGAGCTGGCACGCGCCGCGCGCAAGACGATGCAAATGCTGATCGACACGCTTTGCCAGTCGGCACAGATCTCGGCGAACGACATTGTCGATGTCACAGTCTGCGGCAACACGGCCATGCAGCATCTCCTGCTCGGGCTGCCGGTGAAGCAACTCGGCGCGGCACCTTTCATCGCGGTCGGCGCAGAGGCGATGGACGTCGCCGCGCGCGACCTCGAGCTGTCGGTCGCGCCCGGAGCAAGGGTCTGGCTGTTCCCGGGCATTGGCGGCTATGTCGGCGGCGATCATGTCGCCGATCTCCTGGCGACGCAGAGCCTGCAAACCGGCGGCATCACCATCGTGATCGACATCGGCACCAACACCGAAATCTCCTTGTTGCACGACGAGACCATCCTTTGCCTGTCGACCCCTTCCGGACCGGCGCTCGAGGGCAGCGAGATCTCCTCGGGCATGCGCGCGGCGGAAGGGGCGATCGAGCGCGTGCGCGAAGACGGAAGCGGCGGATTTTTCGTCACGACGATCGGCCACATCGAGCCCGTCGGCCTATGCGGTTCCGGCGTGCTTGACGCCGTCGCCGCGATGCTGCGTTCCGGCGCCATCGACAAGCACGGCCGCATTGCCGCGAACCGCACGTCAACCATCGACTGGTTCGGACAAAGAGCGGTGCGGCTGGCGCCGCGGGTCGTCATGACGCAGGACGACGTCAGGGCCGTGCAGCTCGCCAAGGGCGCGATCCGCGCCGGGATCGACTTGCTGCTGGCGTCGGCCGAATTGACCGAGGATCGCATCGACCGCGTGATCGTGGCCGGAGCCTTCGGCACCTACATCGATATCGGCAGCGCGATCGAGATCGGCATGCTGCCGCAACTGCCAGCGCAGCGGTTTACGCAAGTCGGCAACTCAGCCGGCCTTGGCGCTCGCATGGCGCTGCTGTCACGCCGCATGCGGAGCGAGACGATAGAACTGACGCGCCGCTGCCGCTACATCGAGCTGTCGAGCCGCGCCGGCTTCCAGCCCGCCTTCATGCGCCGCATCAACTTTTAGACTCCTCTGGCGTCGCTCAGTCGTAGCGGCCGTAGCGATGCACGGCGGCGAACATCGCCTTTACGTTCTCGAGCTTCGCTTCGTCGGGAATGCCGATCGCGCCATCGAGCATGAAGCCGTTGTTCTTGCCGACGACGCTGATCAGCTTCTTGCAATACTCGGTGATCTCATCGGGAGTCCCGTCGTTGAGCATCGAGGCGGGAACGTTGCCGCGGAGGCACACATGATCGCCAAGGATGTCCTTGGCCCGGAAGATATCGCCGCCTTCGAACCAATAGATGCAAGATCCCTTGGGAATGTCGGCAATGGTTTCCATGCGCGAATCGCAGACCCCTTCCCAATAAACCAGCGGCACGAGACCCGCATCGATCTGCGCCATCAATACCTTGCGCAAGGGTGCCCAAAAGAAGCGACGGAACTGCTCGGGCGACATGAAGCCGTCGATCCCCCAATGCAGCGGCATGAAGACGATGCGGCAGGCAGGGATTTTCGGCGGAATGGTCACGCGGAGAATCAACGGAATCGCGCGTTCCATCGCCGCCAACAGCTTGTCGGGACGGCGGCGCAGATCGAGCATGATGCCCTTGGAGCCCCGCAGCGTATCAGCGAAAAAATCGTAGGGCGCGGGGCAGGTCGTGAACGCCGCCAAGGGCCAGCCGAGCGCGGCGAGTTCGTCGACGAAGGCAAAGGCCTTGTCCCACATTTTCATTGCCTCGCGACCCGCGTCGGCGAGGCGCGCGAAGCCGGCGGCGACTTCGGGATCGCCAAAGAAGCGGGCGCACAGAATCATGCGTGTATGCTGCCAGCCCGAAAATTTCGGCAGCTTCGCCATGTGTGCATAGGCATCGGCGATGCGCGGCATGAATTTGGTGAAATAGTACCAGGACGGCTCGTCGATATAGTCGTCGTACTCCTCCGCCGTCATCCACTCGCGGTCGCGATACTGATAGGACACGTTATCGGCCGCACCGTGCCCGGGCCATTCGAGCTGACGGTAGCCGAGCAGGTCCATGATCCCGCCGAGCGAAGCCACGGCGTGCGGCGCAACCACGCCATCGGGATTGAGTTCGGCAACGATCTTCTTGGTCACCTCCGAGAGGAGATCGTACTCGTAGAGAAAGCGCCGGACCGGAATACCGGAATACTTCGCGAACCAAAAGTTCGTGTGATACATGATCGGGATACGATCGACGGGCTTGAGCGCAACCGCGTCGTAGATGCGGCGCTGACGTTCCGCGAATAGGCGGCCTGGATCCTCGCTCTGATCGCTCACAACGTGTCTCCTCGCTTGCTCGTATTTCCGCGATTCGGTATCACCGATACATGCCATAGGCAATCAAAGTCCCTGGCTTCTGTATATGATTTGGATCAAATCGGAGCGACCCGCTCCCCGGAAATGCCCCGGTTTAGAAGTTGGAGTCCGTTCCAGCGAAGGAGACGGGCGTCCGCCACGGCGGCTTGATCGCCACGAAGCGCATCATCGGCCGTTCCCCTCGATCTTGGTCGCCTGGCTGGTCGAGCTTGCCGTCGTTAGCTTCGGCTCACTTCCGCCTCATGCGCACGATCATGCCGCGAAGGCCCCTTCGCATGGCGCAGTCGGTGCAAATTGCCGGCAACCACATCCCGGAGATCCATCCGGGAAACGAAGCCGGATGATTCTCAGAGTTGCCGCGGCCGCGTAGCAAGCCGTTGCGACATTTCGCGCAAGAGGCGACGAATTGCTGCCGAGTCCAGCCCGTCGCGCTCCATGACCTGGTCTACGATCTCGTCGCCGAGCAGCTCATCAAGGCTCGGCTCCTCCTTCATCCGCCACGGCCGCATTGTCGTCTCCCACAAACTGTCGCCTCGCGCATCATCAACCCGTTCACGGGAGCTGGCTGAGCACCTGCCGATAGTCGCCGGGGCCGCCGACGATGCGTCCCTCGTTCGCCAGGCGCGTCTTCTCGGCTTCTTCGTCATAGAGGAAGGGCAAAAAAGCGTAGCGCCGGCCGCGCGTGACCGGCGTCGCCTCGTGCAGCAGCGAGCAGCAGAACACCACCGCGCCGCCGGTCGGCGCGCGATAAGTCAGCGGACCGAACTCGGGAAAGCGCAGCTCGCCGCCGTCGAAATCGTCGTTCAAATTGAGCGTGACCGCGAAGCGGCGGTGGGATTCGTCCTTGGGCGAATTGTCGCGATGGGCGCGAAAGAAGCCGCCATCCTTGCCGTCGTAGCAAGCGACGATGAAGCGCTCGATCCGCGTCGCTTGATAGTGGAAGACCTTGAAGATTTCCGGCATGAGGCGCTGGCCGAGCCGCGCGTTTGCGGCGGTCCGCGTCGCCTCGTCTGCGATCACGTAGTCGCTGCGCCTCTTGAACTCGTGGTCGAGCACGTCGACGATCTTGCCGTCAATGACGCTCAAGAATCCGGACTCAGTGCCGCCATGCGCCTCGTAAAGTCCGATGAGATGGCGGCAGAACTCGGGCTCGAAGACACGCGGTAGAACCAGCACCGGCGCCGGAGTTTCCGTGCCCGCGTGCCGGGCCACCGGCGGCAGCGCGGCGATCTGGCGCATCATCGCCTCGCTCTCAGCGAACGGCATCGCCGTCATCACCCGCAGCATGGGATCGAGCAGCAGCCAGAAACCGCGATAGGACACGCTGCTCCCGGCCGCCCCGTCGTCGAGCGCGCCGAAGAGCCGGCTCACCGCACGGTCAAAATCCCAGAAAAAGCGGATCCCCGGCAGCATCGGGCGCAGACGGCCTTCCGCCTTGTCCTGGGGATCGATGGTGACGCCGAAGAACGCGACCTTCTCTTCGTCGAAGAGCGCCCGGTTCGCCATGACCGCGCGCAGCGCCTGATCCGCCAGCCTGTGTCGGGTCGAGCCGAAGAAGCACAGCAGGACGTAGCGCCCGGCCGCGGTATGGAAGTGGTACTTCGCGCTGCTGGTGTTCGCGGCGACGAACCAGGGTGCGGGGTCACCCGGACGCAGTAGGGCGCGCATCAGCGTCAGCTCGCCAGTCAACTTTCCTAAATAAGCGTATTCGCTCCCCGCCCAATCCGAAACACTTGTTCGGGTAGGAATTCGGATCGCCTCACTTTCCGACGATGCGGCCAACGAACCGCCGGCCGTGATCGCTCGCGCCGCTCCTGCCGTCCTCAATGCGATCCCGCGGCCCGCCTCAGGCGAGCCTCGCCCCTTCCTCGAACAACTCCACTTTGCTGCCGCTGGGATCGGTGACGTAGATCGTCAGTCCATAAATGCCGTCGTGCACGTCCTCAATGAATTTGACCTTGGCCGCCTTGAGGCGCGCGGCGAGCTTGCGCACATCGTTGACGCGGAATGCCATATGGTCGATCTGCGAGGGCTTGCCCGGTCCGCCTGTGGTGAGCGCAATGCTCTGGTGAAACGGGACGAAGGGCCGGCCATCGGCGAGCGGCTTTGCCTGCCGCTCGGTGAAGCCGAGGAGGTCGATGTAGAAGCGCTTCGATGCCTCGAGGTCGGCGACCTGCAGCAAAATATGGGCGAAGCCGAGCGTGCGCGGCTCCAACTGGGCGTCGATCCAGCGCAGAACCTCGTCCGAATCACGCAGCACGCCGAAATACTGCGCCCAGACCTTTTGGGCGGTACGCTCCCACTCCTCGTTGACGCCGGAGATGCAATCGGGCACTGCGACCACGTCATAGTCGCGCAAATAAGCCTCGCGGATCGAGGTCTCGACGCAGGCATTGGTGGTGGTGCCGGTGATGAACAAAGTCTGCGTGCCGAGCTGGCGAAGCAGAAGCTCGAGCCGCGTCTGGTGGAAAGCCCCGAAGCGGTGCTTGCGGATGACAAATGTCGGGTTGTCCGCGAGCGGCTTCAGCTCGTCGATGATCTCTGCGTCCCAGCTGCCGGCAAGTGCCGAGATCTGTTTGCGCTTGGCGGTATGAGAGGCCAAACGCTTGCGGGCGCGGCTGGCGTCTGCGGCAAGATGCTCCTGAACGGTCCAGATGACGGGAATGCCGACATCCCGACACCGTTCGATCAGGCGCTTCATGCTCGGCACGATCGCCGCGAGGCGCTTGGTATCGACGCCGGAGATGCCGAGCGTGCCTTTCTCCTGCACGAAGGCGTTCTGCATGTCGATGACGAGCAGCGCCGCGGTCTTGATGTCGATGGGATCGAGGCTCATGTCATTTGTCCTTTTGATCGCTGCCGAGCACCCCGGCACGGCCCCAGCTGTCTTTCGGCACATCCTGGATGATGACGTGCAGATGTTCGGGCTTGCAATCCGCATGCTCGACCATGGCGTCGGTGATGGCGCGGACCAGCCGGCGCTTCTGCTCGGTTGTCCGCCCGGACCACATCTGTACCGTCACGACGGGCATCATCAGCCTCCTGTTCCCGAAAGATTGCGTGCAGCGGCCCAGCGCGGAGCCGGCGCAGCAAGGCCGGTGGTGAAATCGTTGCCGGCACGATCCGCGCCGCGCACCAGCCAAATCGGCCGGTTCGCATAATTCACCAGCGGCCGAGCCTCGCTGGCAAGGCGCGTCGGGGGAAAGCGTGGGTCGCGGTTGAAACGTGATGTCGCCGGCATATAGCGGAGCACGTAGTGCGGCCCTTCGTCCAGCGGGAGCGGCGCCCCGCTATCCGCGAGCCTGGTGACGTCCACCAGCACAAGAGCGCCGCGTTGGAGCGAGATCAGCGCGAGCGCGCCGGCCAGAGGATCGACGGGCCAATACTGTGCCTCGGCGATGGTGAAAGCGGCAATATCGAGATAGAGCTCGCTGTCCCACAGCACGATATCGGGACCCAGCACATCCTCGAGCGGGTCGAGCAAAACCGCGCTTTCCGCGATGTCCAGGAATTTCCAGGCATCCGCCGCCGCGGCGTGTCCGCCGAACGGGTTGTGAATGCCCGAGAGCCGCTCCTGCCAAGGCCTTTGCACCGCGAGGTCGCGGGCGACGGCTGCTACCGGCTCGAGCAGGGCATCGGTCAGCCCCGCCGGGGCCATCACCCAGCCTTGCTCGCGATAGCGCGCCTGCGCTGCCGGCGACAGAAGTTCCGCCATCTCAATCCGGCCGAGTGAGGCAGCGGCCGCGGCCGTAGCCGCGGTCATCGAGCTTGCCGTTTTCGTACAACACCTCGCCGCGCGAGATCGTATGGCTGGGCCAGCCCTTGAGCTTCCAGCCCTCGTAGATGCACATGCCGTGCCCGGTGTGATGGACGGTGCGCTCTTCGTCGAGATCGACGAGCACGAGATCGGCGTCGGCGCCGGCCTGCAGCGAGCCCTTCTTCGGCCACAGGCCGAAGCGGCGCGCGGGATGATAGCTGTTGAGCTGCACCAGACGGGACAGCGAAAGCCCCCGCTTATGCACGCCGAAATGCAGCATGAGCGGCAGCTCCCACGGGAAGGAGACTACGCCCGGCACTTCTTTCCACAGATCCTCGCCCTTCTTGGGGAAGAAAGGCACGTGATCGGTGCCGAGACTGTAAACCGAGCCGTTTAGGATGCCTTGCCACAGCCCTTCCAGCTCGGTGCGGTCGCGGAGCGGCGGCGAGATCTTCGCCTTCATGTCGAGGTCGTCGTCATAGCAGGTGCGGGTGAGGTAATGCGGGCAGGTTTCCACCGTCACATCGACGCCGCGACCGCGCGCCTCGGCGGCCAGCACCGGCCCCCTGCCGACGGAGGTATGGACGAGATGCAGCGGGCATTTGGTGCGCTCGGCGAGGAACAGCATGCGCTTGATCGTCTCTTCCTCGCAGAAGGCCGGCCGCGATTCGGTATAGGCCCCGAGGTCTTGTCGTCCGGTCGCCTTGAGCTCGTCCTTCAGCCAGGACGCGATGCCCGTGTTCTCGCAGTGGACGCTGAGCACGCCGCCCGGAATCTTCGCGAGATGGCGCATCGAGGCATAGACCCAGCCGTCCGTCGCCGGCACGATGCCGATGGGATTGTCCGGCTCGTAGCCGAAATAGCATTTGAAGGAGCGCACCCCGGTCTCGCGCACGACCTCGGGAATCTGGTCGACATGCTCCGCGCGCTGGATGCCGAAGTGGAAGCCGAAGTCGGTGAGCGCGTTCTCCTCGGCGATCGCGCGGCGCTCTTTGTAAAACGGGATGTAAGGTCCGGTCTTGTTGCGGATATAGAGCAGCACCGTCGTGACGCCGCCGCTTGCCGCCGCCGCGGTCTCGGTCCGCATGTCCTCGTTGTAGGGATAGTTGACGCCGAGGTGGCAGTGAGGATCGATGATTCCGGGCATCAGCACGCGCCCCGCCGCATCGATCACGCGCTTGCCCTCGGGCAGCGCCTCGTTCGAGCCGGTGAGCGCGATCCGGCCGCCGCTCACCGCGACACCGCCCTCGAATTCCCCGTCATGGTCGACGACGCGGGCGTTCCTGATCACCAAATCAGCTTTCATTGCTGCTCTCCCATGAGCGCTTCGATCCGCGTCTTTATCCCGGACCACTGGCTGGCCCCGACCGTGACCGGCGCGCGCGAGCCCATGCCCCGCGCCCAGACGAATTTCAAGCCGAGTTCCTTTGCCGCATCGCGATCGATCCCGCCTGGCGGCGCCGCCAGATCGACCAGCAGCGCGTGCTTGGGCAGGCGCTCCAGCACTTTGCGGCCGACGATCTGCGCCGGCACGGTGGAGACGATGAGGTCGAGCCGCGGCGCCAGCGCCTCGAGCTCGTCGAGCGTATGGGACTCCGCGCCCGCGGCATAGGCGGCCGCGCGCTGCACGGCATTGCGCGCGGCGACATGGGTATGGGCGCCGAGCGCCACCATATAGCGCGCCATGAGGAAGCCGATCGTACCTTGGCCGACGACGCAGATTTGGGATTTGTGAATCGTGATGTCGGTATTCTCGATGATGACCTTGAGCGTGCCCTCGACGATAGCGGGGCCGCGCAGCAGCATCAAATCCTCGTCCCACTCGTATTCGTGCAGCCGGATCGACAAGGCTTGGCAATCGGCCTTCAGCGCCTCATTGGCCCAGCCGAGGATGATATTGGCCGGCGCCTTCATCCCGGAAAGCAGGGAGCGGTCCGGCGTGATCGGAGCGGGCGCGCTGGGGGCGAACAGATGCCCGGCCGCGGACATGCCGGGAATGGGGAAGAGCGCGATGTTGGCGCCCTTGAGCGCCGCCGCCGCGTCATGCGCCAGTGTGACGCCGGCAATCCCGCGTTCGGGCCAAGGAAAGCCATAGGCGCGAACCTCGGCGCCCGTCGCCGCGGCAAGCCGCGCGATCTCCTGCTCCCGCCGGTCGCCGCCCAACACCGCGATGATGCATTGCTTCCAATCCAAGAAATCCTCCTAAGGGCCGCGGACGCGCGCGAGAAGCTGCGCCACATCGAGCCCGGCGATGCCCATGCGCTCGGCCGTGCGGCCCTCGGCGTTGAAATCCCTGCCGGTGAGCGTCGCACCGAGGCGCAGGAGCGATTGCGCCACCGGCGCAGTGATGCCGGCCACCCGCGCATAGGCAAGGAACGGCACGAGCCCGTAGCCGAAATCCTCGAGATAATAGCGATGGGCGAGAGAATCCGGAGCCTTGATCCGGCGGTTCGCCGCGCCGCCGGCGATGGCGCCGGCGAGATCGTGCAAATCCGTCACCCCCTCCTCGACCGTGCCGAGGGCCCGCATCTCCGCGACCAGCGGCGGCAGATCATGGCCGAAGGCGCGGCCCACCGCGCGCCGCTCGTCATCGAGAGCCTGCATGACGCGCGCTACGCCCGGCGTCATGCCATCCACGTAGAAGGTGAAGTCGCCCTGGCGCGCCTCGATCCAGGCAGCGCCGAGAACGGCGCCGGGCGGATGCAGCACCAAATTGACATTAGAAAGATCGCAGTCGAGGACGTCGGCAACGGGCACGGCGCTCTTGAACAGGGCTTGCGCCGCCGCCAGCGCCGCTGCGCCGCCGGGGAGCGCGGCAACGCGAATCCGCTTGGCCTTGCCGCTGATGGTCACCTGCGCCGGCCGGTACTTGCGCGCGACATAGGTGAGCGTCGCGAAGGCCGCGATCGGCGGCGCATCGGCACGCGCCGCGCGAAAGGCGTGCTCGAATTCCAGCGCGCCGCCGGTGTGGCCGGGATTGAGCACGACCGGGACGGCGCCGCGCAAGCCGGCTTCCGCCAAGGCGCGCGCCACGTTCCCATGGGCCATGGTCGGCAGACACACGAGCACGGCATTGGCGCCCGCGATCGCCCGCTCGAGTTCGGTCGTGATCAGTCTTGGCCGGATGAAGCCTTCGCCCAGCACGCCGTCATAGTCGACCCCGCCGCGGTCGATGAAAGGGCGCAGCGTAGCGGCGGACCGGCTCCACAGCACGATTTCGTGGCCGGCGAGCGACAACTCCGCCGCCGCCGCCGCGCCGCCCGCCCCGGCACCGATGATCGCGACCTTGATGGTCATTGCTTGGAGAGCACGCCTCTCGCCTCGAAGATCGCGCGGATCTGGCCCACATAGGTGACGAATTTGGCCTCGACGCGGTTCTTCCAGCCGCGCGGACGCGGGATGTCGATGCGCAAATCGAGGTCGATGCGGCCCGGCCGCGGCGACATCACCAGCACGCGGTCGGCGAGGAACACGGCCTCGTCGATGCTGTGGGTGACGAAGATCACGGTATTGCCGACCGATGCCCACATGGACTGGAGATCGATGATCATCTGTTCGCGCGTCAGCGCATCGAGCGCTCCGAACGGCTCGTCCATCAGCAACAAGCCGGGATTTTGCACCAACGCGCGGCAGATGGCGACGCGCTGACGCATGCCGCCCGAAAGCTCGCTCGGATATTTCTTGCCGAAGCCCGCGAGGCCGACCTGCTCGAGCAATTCCTCGACGCGCGGCAAGTATTCCTGACGCTTCCAACCCTTGATCTCGACCGGGAGCAGGATGTTGTCGATGATGGTGCGCCAATAGAGCAGCAGATCGGTCTGGAAGACCATGCCGACCTTGGGATGCGGCCGCTTCACCTCCTGGCCGTCGATGGCGATCCGGCCGGTGGTGACCGGCGTCAGGCCGGCGATCAGCGCCAGGATCGTGCTCTTGCCGCAGCCGCTCGGCCCGAGGATGGCGACGAATTCGCCCGGCATGATCTTGAAATCGGTGTGGTCGAGCGCCAGAAGCTCGAGCCCCTCGCGCGTGTCATAGACCTTGCTGACCTGCTCGATGTCGAGCGCGACGCCGTGGATTTTCTGGGCGGCGGCAGGAGGCGTCGACGAGAAGACGCTCGCCACCGTCATTTCGCCGCCTCGCGCTGGAACACCGCATGCCGTTCGAGCATATCGAGAGCGAGAAACAGGACCACGCCGATGGCCGCGATCACCACGACGGCGGCGAAGCTGAGCGTGGTATCGAACTGCGAACTCGCCTGCAACTGGATGTAGCCGAGACCGCGCTCGGCGGCGACGTATTCGCCGATCACCGCGCCGATCACAGCCAGGCTGATTCCGACTTTGAAGCCGCCGAACAAATTGGGCAAGGCCGCCGGCAGCCGGATCTTGAAGAACACCTGAATCTCCGAGGCGCCCATCGAGCGCACCAGATGGACCATGGCCTTGTCGAGGGCCTGGAGGCCCACGACGGTCGCGATCACGACCGGGAAATAAGCGAGCAGGAAGGCGAGAAAGCATTTCGGCGCGAAATCATAGCCGAGATAAAGCACCAGCAACGGCGCCAGCGCGACTTTCGGAATGGTGTTGAGCGCAACCAGCAGGGGGTAGACCGCGCGCTCGAAGAGACGCGAATAGAAGATCGCGAGTCCCGTCAGCACGCCCGCCACAGCGGCAATCGCAAAGCCCGCGACCATCTCGATCACCGTCACCAGCGCATTCGCCAGCAGCAGACGATAGTCGCTGCCGATGCGCAGGATGATCTCCCATGGCGTTGGCAGGACGAACTCGGAGAGTCCGAGGAGAGGGACGGCCGCCTGCCAGACCACCAGGATCAGGATCGAGAGGGCGGGTGCCGCCAGCGATTCGAGCAGCGCCCGCGCATAGTTTTTCTTGCGCTTTTTCGGCTGCGTCTCAGCCACACAAGCCGCCTATTGGGTCAGCAAAGCGTTGGTGTAGAAGGCGTTGGCGGGCTTCGGATTGGTGATCTCGCCCGTCGATTGAAGCAGCTGAAGCGCGTCGGCCACTGTCTTCTCCTCGATCCACCCGCCCGGGTGGCCGGCCGGTGTCGAGACGTATTTCATGGTGATCCTGACCTGCTCGTCCACGATCTTCGCGTCGGGCGCGCCGGACCAGATTTTCATCAAGGCCTGCGCTGCGGCTTCGGGGTTCGCGGTCGCGCCCTTGATGCCCTCGTTGGTTGCACGCAGATAGCGCTTGAGGACATCGGATTTCTGCGCAATGTCCTGATCGCTGGTCACGAGCGCAAGACCGGGAACGGCCAGCCCGTATTTGACCATGTCCATGATCACGAACTTCGTCTCTTGCTTCGCCTCGATGATCGGCAGATCGGTGTCTTCATACACGCTCACGACATCGACTTGGCGCTGCAGGAAGTTCGGATAGCGCGCCTGGTCGTTCATGGTCACGCGCCGGATCTTGCTGCAATCGACGTGATTGAGCTTGCAGAAGGCATCGAGATAGGCGGTTCCCGTCTCGCCGACGGAGGTCGCGATCGTCTTGCCCTCGAGATCCTTCGGCGTCCTCACGGGCTTGTCGGGAAAGGAGATCAGCGCGAGCGGCGTCTTCGGATGGTAGATGGCGATCAGCTTGACGGGGATGTCCTTCTGGATCGCGGTCAGGGCAAAGATGCCGGGAAGCACCACGACATCCTCCTGGCCCTGGATCAGCGAGCCGAGCGCCGCCTGCGCGCCCGCCCCCTCGCCCATGCGAACGGCGAGATGCTCCTTTGCGTAATAGCCGTTCCCTTGCGCCAAATAGAGCGGCGCATATTCGCCCTTGAGCTTCCAGGAGAAGCGGACGTTGACTTGGTCCTGCGCAAACGCCGCCGTCGCGCATAGGAACCCGGCCAAAACGACCGGAACAGCCGCCGCTAGCTTGCGGAACGCGATCATATCTGCCTCCCTCCAGGCTGGATCCGGCGGCAACCGTTAACGGACATGCTGGCAGAGATGCAAGACCCAAGACAATGGGTTTCGTCGGCTGGTCCGGCCGCTGCCAAGTCCGATGGGCCGTTAGGATGATCACGTACTGTGATCACAACGCGGGCGCTTGTCAAGCGATCCGCCGATTTTCGCCGCTCCCGCAACCTCTCCCGGCGAGCGGCCTTTGACGACGGAACGCGGCCTCTTCCGCTCTCGGCGGCGCGACCAGCTTCGGATTGACAAGACGAGCCTTTGTGATCACAAGATGCGATCTTGCGAAGGCGTCGATTGGCCCTGGGACACTCGACGCATCCGGGCGCCGTGGACGGCGATTTGGCGGAGCGGCTGCAGACGATCGAGGTCGCGGGATGGCGATGGAAGCGCTCAGCAACATTTCCCGGCTGAACGGGGGCGCGCAGCGCGGCGCGGCGCCAGGGCGTGGCGCCCTGCAGGATCGGGTGCTCGCCGAGCTGCGGCACGGCCTCATGGTGGGTGCGCTCGCCCCTGGCCAGACCATCACGCTGCGGCGCCTCGCCCAGATCTTGGGGACGAGCCCGATGCCGGTCCGCGAGGCGATCAACCAGCTCACCGCCGCCAACGCGCTGGAGATTCTGCCCAACCGGTCGGTCGCCGTGCCGCGGATGGGACCCGGGCGCTTCAAGGATTTGACGCAGGCGCGCCAGGCGCTCGAAGGCCTGGCGGCCGAGCGGGCCTGCGCCAATGTGACGCCGGAATTGCTGCGCCGGCTCACCGCGATCAACGGCAAGCTGCACGAGGCGATCAGGGGCCGCAATATCCTGGGTTGCCTCGCCATGAATCAGGAGTTCCACTTCACTCTTTACGCTGCCGCCCGCTCCGAGATTCTGTCGCCGATGATCGAATCCCTGTGGCTCCAGGCCGGTCCGATCATGTATCTGTCGCTGACCTCGTCGGACATGCCGTGGGACGCCTCCTGCCATGACGACGTGCTTGCGGCCCTCAAGGCGCGAAAGCCGGCGGCCGCGCGCCAGGCGATCAAGCGCGACATCGCCGGCACGGCCAAATCGCTGCTGCGCTCCTCGGTATTTCGCGGCAACAACGGGCGGCTCGCAGGGCTAGCCCCGTCGCTCTGATGCGCTGGCGCGCTGACGCCCTGCGTGCGGGGCCGCGATGATTCCCGTCTCGGTCATCACCGGCTTTCTCGGCAGCGGCAAGACGACGTTGCTCCGCCGCCTGCTCGCCGATCCTCGCATGGGCGAGACGGCGGTGCTGGTGAACGAATTCGGCGAGATCGGCCTCGACCATCTGCTCGTCCGCAAGGTGGAAGAGGACATCGTGCTCCTCAATTCCGGCTGCCTGTGCTGCACCGTGCGCGACGATCTGGTCGAGACGTTGGACGAGCTATGGGAAAAGCGCGCCGCGGGAAGCCTGCCTCCGTTCATGCGCGTCGCCATCGAGACCACTGGCCTCGCCGATCCGGCGCCCATCATCCATACGCTGATGACCGATGAGAGCCTGTCCCCGCATTACCGGCTCATGGGCCTGGTCGCGACCATCGATGCGACCCATGCCGACCGTCAGCTCGACGAGCATGTCGAGGCGGTGAAGCAAGCCTCCGTGGCCGATCGCCTGATCGTCACGAAAGCCGATCTGTCGGCGGCACCGGCCCGCGCCGCGCTACACGCGCGGCTGGCGGCGCTGAACCCTTCCGCCCGCCAGTTCGAAGCCACTCTCGACGAGGGTCCGGGGCCGGACGAGCTGCTGGATTCCGGCCTGTTCACCGTGGACGGCAAGCCCGGCCAGGTGCGCGATTGGCTGAATGCGGAGGCCTATCGCAATGGCGGGCACGACGCCCACCGCCATGACGCGAACCGTCATGATGACCGCATCGCCGCATTCTGCCTTACCTTTGACGCCCCCATCGATTGGGACAAGTTTTTGGAATGGCTCACCTTGCTGCTTGCCGCCCGCGGCGAGCAGCTTTTGCGCATCAAGGGCATCCTCAACATCGCCGGACGCGCGAAGCCCGTCGTGATCCACGGTGTCCAGCACGTGTTCTATCCGCCGGACGAGCTTGCCGAATGGCCGGAGGACGACCGGCGCTCCCGCCTCGTCTTCATCACGCGCGACCTCACGCGCACGGCTGTCGAAAATTCGCTCCGCCGAATTCTCGGCCCGCGCGCCGGTCAGTCATAAGTGGTGGTGACCGTGGGCGTGTGTTCCATGGACAAGCCGGCGCGCTTTACCACCGCGGCCGCCCGGCGGCGCGCCTCGGCCCGCAGCGCCTTCTCGTCGACCGTAGTCACCCGCCCGTCGCGATAGAGCGCCTTGCCATCGACCCAGGTCTGAGCGATCGAAGCGGGGCTTGCCGAATAGACCACCGCCTGCAACGGGTCGCCGTAAGGCGCCCATTCGAAATGATCGAGATCGAACAGCACGAAATCGGCCTTCTTGCCGATCTCGAGCGAGCCGATCTCATCGTCCCAGCCGATCACCTTGGCGCCTTCGATGGTCGCCATGTGCAGCGCCTTCTTGGCGCCGACGAGGGTCGAATCCATGCGGCAGTCCTTGAACATGCCGGCCACCAGATAAACCTGGCGCATCAGATTGAGATTGCCCGCCGCCGACACGCCGTCGGTGCCGAGACCCACTAGCATTCCCGCAGTCATCATCTCGGGATACTTGCCGATCTTGGTCGCGCCCTTGGCCAGCTTGATCGCGGTCGCAGGACAGAATGCGACCTTGGTGCCGGCCTTGGCCATGCGCCCGATCTCGTCGTCGGTTACGGCGACCGCGTGCGCCAGCACGAGGTTCGAGCCCAGCCCGCCGGAATCGGCGATGCGCGTGATCGGCCATTTCCCGTATTTGCGTTCCGAGACCTTCGCTTCCTCGATGCTGGTCGCGAGATGGTAGGTGCTGCCGACGCCGAGCCTCTCCGCCAACGCCCGCGCGCCGACATGGAGTTCGAGGCTGCACGGCTCCTTGCCTTCGATGTTGACCCAGCAGCGGATGCGCCCGCCCGCGGCACCGTTGTATTCCTTCACGGCGGCCTCGAGCGCGGCGAGCGCCACCTTGGCGTTGGCGAAGAAATGATGCTGCATCATCTCTTCGGTCCAGCCGTCGGGTGCCGTCTCGGGCCGCACATCGGCCGCATGACGCCCCGTGATGCCGCGCATGCCAAGCTGCTCGATCGCCTCGACGACGCCGCGTGCGTCGTTCTGCGCGCCCATGTCGAGGAAGCAGGTGGTGCCGCAGCGCAGCATCTCGGCCATGCCGATGCGCGCGCCGATCACCTCGTCCTCGCCATCGACGGTGGCATAGAACGGCTTCGCCCACAGGAACACCCAGGCGCGGGTGGCGAGACTGTCGGGGAAGACGGCGCGCGACAAGGTCTCGGACAGATGAACGTGGGAATCGATGAGACCGGGGATCATGCCGTAGCGGCTGCCGTCGATGATCTGATCGAATGAATTGCGGCTATTGCGCGCGGCCACGGCCGCGGCAGGGCCGATATCGCGGATGCGGTCGTTTTCGATCACCACGGAGGCGCCGGAGAGCACGGTGTCGTTCTTGTCCACTGTCAGGACGAATTCGAGGTTCTCGATCAGCGTGCGCACCCCGCCTTGCTCCTCTTATTCAATGACAATGAGCTTGTCGGTGTTGGCGTAGTCGGACAGCAGCTCGCAGCCGGTTTCGGTGACGAGCATCATATCCTTGTTCTGCATGCCGAAACCATAGCCGGTCTGATAGCACAGCGGCTCGACGCCCAACACCATGCCGGCGGCGAGCGCCGCGTCGCCCGTCTTGCCGAGAATTGGCACCTTGCCGATATAGGGATCCTCGTGCAAATGCAGCCCGATGCCGTGCCCGACGAAGAAGATCGGCGGCAGGTTCAGCGCCGCGAGCTTTGCGGTGAAGGCGTCGTAGATCGCGCGGCAGCTTGCTCCCGGCTTGATCATCTCCATGATCAGATATTTGCATTCGACGAGATGCCGCCAGATGCGCTCGGCCTGCGGCGGCGCCTTCTGCACCACCGCGGTCCGGCACACGCCGGCCTGATAGCCGTTGATGACGGAGAAGATCTCGACGCGGCAGACATCTTGCGGCTGCAGCGTGCGTTCGGACGGGCCGACATTGGGGAGCTGGCTGCGCTCGCCCGTCGCGACGATCATGAGCTTGAAGCTCTCGGCGCCGAGCATGTAGATGTTGCGCGTCAGCGCCGCAGCGATGTCCATCTCAGAATCGCCCAATCGCATTGTCGCGAGCGCATCGGTGATCGTCCGATCCGCGATCCGCGACAGCCGGCGCAGTAGCGCGATCTCGTCCTTGGTCTTGATCTGCCGGAGCCGCGCCAGAATCGACTCGCCGGCCACGAACGCCGCCTGAGGCAATGCCTGCTGAAGGCGCAGCATGTCGCCCGCCGGGAGGTAATCCATCTCGATCCCGATCTTGGCGCGCGCCAGGCCCATCTCGGTCAAGAGCGCGGCGAGCGCCTGCATGCTGTCGTCAGTGAACTCGGCCCAGATTTTTGTCTTGGTGTCGGGCTCGCGCCACTTGATGGTCGTCGCCTCCATATCGACGCCCAGGATGGCGCATCGTCCGTCCGCAGCGACCGCGACCATGGCATGGCGATGGCGAATCAGCGGCTGCGACGGCACCACGAACCCCGTCGCGTAAGCGAAATTCTCGGGCGAGCAGGAGACGAGCGCATCGAGCCCCTCCCCTGTCATGGCCGCGACCTCCCGGTCGATGATTTCCTTTCTCATCGTGGCCTTTCGCCGGCGCCTTAGCTGCTGATCCGGTATTTCTCGACCTTGGCCTCGTCGACATCGATGCCCATGCCGGGGCCCGACGGCAGCTCGATGGCGCCATCCACCAGCTTCATGCCGTGTTTGATCAGATCGTCCCGGTAATAAATGCCGGCGAGCTGACCGCGCTGCTCCTCCGCCGGCGTCGAAACGGGCACCACGTTGGACAGGGTCGCCGCCGGCGCCGCCGCGGCGAGCTGGAGATTCGCCAGGTTGCCGACGCCGGTCTCGACCGAACCATTGACGTTGCAGACGATGCCGGCGGCGCGGCAGACGGCCGCCACCTCCATCGCACGGTAAAGCCCGCCCGGCTTGGTCGTGTAGATCGAAACGATCTCGGCGGCGCGCCGCTCGACGATCTGGATCACGTCATGGGCATTCCAGGCCGATTCATCCGCCATCACCGGCGTGTCGATGGCGCGCGCCACTTCGGCGATGCGCTCGATCCCCATCACCGGCTGCTCGGCGTATTTGAGGCCGTAGGGCTCCATCTGCCGAATGGTGCGGATCGCTTCGCCCGGCGTCGCGTAGCCTTCATTGGCATCGACGCAGAGCTCGACATTCGGGCCGACGGCGTCGCGGATCGCCCGCACCATCTCGACATCGCGCTTGGGATCGACGCCGATTTTGATCTTGATGGTCTTGATGCCCTCGGCCGCGACCGTGGCGGCCTCGGCCGCGGCCTCGGCGATCGCGATGAGGCCGATCGAGTGGGTGACCGGGATGCGCGTGCGCGCGGCGCCGCCCAGCAGCGCATAGACCGGGAGATCCGCGCGCCGCGCCGCGAGATCGTAGGCCGCGAGCTCGACCGCGCATTTCACGTAGGGGTAGCCCTTGATCACGGCATCCATGCGCCGATGCAGCTCGACGATGTTGCCGGGATCGGCGCCGTGCACCGCGGGCGCCAGATATTTTTCGATGACGAGGCCGGCGATCGCCGGCGATTCGCCGAAATAGCGGCCGTACTCTCCGCCCCAATCCTTCAGCGCCGGGGCTTCGCCCCACCCCGTGTTGCCGGAATCATCGACCATCCGGGTCAGCACATAGCGGCCGATCGGCTCGGTCAGGCCGGTCCATTTGTGCTCGCGACGCGTGGGCAGCTGGATCAGGATGGTGTCGATCCGCTGGATCTTCGTCAGAGGCAACGCGCTCCCCGTTCGGCAAGGCCACCGGCCCGGTTCCGCCAAGGCGGGCGGCGCAGGCGGCCCCTGGCTCAATTGTGATCACAGATTGTGATCTGCGATGGGCGCCCTGTCAAGGGAGGCGCCAATCGCGGCGATGTCCGGAAGTTTGGGTCAGGGCTGATCGACCGCCCTCGAAATCATGTCACGGCCCGAGATTCGAGCGTAGCGGAACGGTCTTCGCCTTCGGTTTCTTCTCGGTCCGATCGCAGGTAAAGAGTCGATCGAAGCGGTTAGGGCAGCGGGAATGACGACGAGAGCGTGCTTCATGATTGGCTTTCGGATCGCTTGCGCTCAAAACTCGGCGTGTACACGGAAGCCCATGATGTCAACCGGGCCGCGGGCGGCGTCGTATCCGGGATTGTCGACATGCTGATAATCGAGGGTAAAATTGATGCCCTCGATCACGGACAGATTGTAATACACCTCCAATATCTTCTCGAACCCGGCGCGCGGCAGCTGTCCATCGCCGATGAGAATGCCGAGCCCACCGGCAGCGAGATAGTTACGAGCGTCCTTCGATATATCATTGACAACGCCGGCGAGACCGAATGTGTCGTTCGGACGATGCCAAAGATCGCCGTTCACCGAGACGCCCGCGGAAATTGATCGGTTGATGTCGGTGAACTCATACGCTTCCAAGTGACCATCATTGAGACTCGCCCGGGCGAACGCCCCCAAATCAGGGGCAATCTGCTGCTCGAAGTTGAGGGCCACGCCGGGACGCGTGTTGTAGCGCCGGACAACACTGACATCCGGCGTCGTCCCGGTTTGCTGCGCCAGGCGCACCGCGTCATTATAATCCGCCATGCGGCCGCGATTGACAAAGACGAGAGCTTTGAACTTGCCGGGCTGACCGAAAACCTCGTGCCGCTCTTCCGCCTCGGCAACCGCCTCGAATTGTCCGAAGCCACGCACCAGATACTTTTGGTTTGGCACCCTCGACAAATCGAAGATGCCGCCCCGAAGTGTCCACCAGGATTGGGTCCATTCCGCCGCGCCGCCATAGGTGTAACCCCAGGAATCTGCGGCATAGTCATAAGCGCCCGAATCAATGATCGCCCAATTCATGAAATCCGCGCGGGGATCGTGCGCATAGGCGTTGGTGTCGAAAATATCGACGGCGCTGAATTTTCCGACCGTGAAGATTAGGTTGTCGGCATAGCGCATACCGCCAAGCTGGTTCGCGCCCGGCTCGATCGTCTCCATCGCGCCGCCAAGATCTAAGCTATAGCGAAAGAAGGCACGGGGAAGCCGGATGTACGGATCGGCCGCACCGACCTTGTAGGCTTCTCCGCTCGGGAATCCGGCGGTGCCAAGTGTATTGCTGAGACCAAAGCCCTGATCGACCTCGGGGTTCGCGTAGAACTCCAACCCGTCCCACACGCGGATGCCTGCGAACAGCGTCGCGTCAATGGTCTCGTTGCCGCGATGACCCGGATCGAGGCTATTTGTTCCGCGAACGGCAGACGTGAAAGGCGGATGATACTGGGTGACGTTCGTAAATTGCCCATGGATGCTGAACCACTCCGGCGCGCTGCCTTCGGGTGTCGCAGCGCCCTCTCCCAAAGTCGCGTTTGGTGCTGCCGGTGGCGCATTATTCGTGTCAACCTGCGCGATAGCGGGCAGCAAAGGACCAGAAATTGAAAATGCAATCACCAGCGCCAGACGCCTCAGCCATGAATCCGCGCAGTGAGCAAACAAAGTATTCTTCTTCATCAGAAATGCGCCCGGCAGATTGTATTTAGGCCTCCGTTCGTGGCGGAATATGTCCGGACCCGCTAGCATCATTCTTGCCGAGACATTGTGACAGATCTGGGTCAAGGGGCTCGACCAAGCGGCTCATGGCCGATCGCGACGCTCCCCATCATCCCTGGGTCGAAGTTGCAAGCTGCACAATACGAACAAGCACGAGCCCGCCGGCCACAACGAGATAGCCGCGCAGAACGACCATCCAGATTCGGGTCAGCGGCGTCATGTGTGCCGGCGGCAGTTGATCCAGGGGCGGCATGCGCCAAATCGCCTGTCCGATGCGTTCGGACGGCACCATCCGGCTATCGCGCCGGACGATGGGGAAGGCCGCTGCCACGGCTACGGTAAGCACGGTTCCGCCACCGAGGATAGCCAGGATCGTGGTCTCGCTCATGTCTGGATAAAGAACAGATGCGGTTAGGATGATCGACAGCATTACCAGCACCGCGATCACCGCGCCGGTGAACAAATTGAGCCACTGCCCATTGACCCAAGGCCCGAGCACAGCCCTATCGTTGCAGAGCAGCAGCAGGAACACCGTGGCGCTTGGCAACAGCACGCCAGCAAGCGTCTGCACCGCGTTGGTCAGGAGGCCAAGTGGCGTCCCCGGAATGAGCACGAGAGCTGCCGCCAGCACGACGAGGCCGCCATAGACCGCATAGAACGCCTTGGCGTCTTTCGGGTTGCGATGCAAGGAGTGCCGCAGCGACAGCACGTCACCAATTGCATAGGCGGTCGATAGGGACACCGCCATCGCGCCGATGATACAGGCATCGATGAGCGCGATCGCAAAGAACACCCCGGCCATGTGTCCAACATACTTGCCCAAGCCGGCGGCAACCGCGCCGGCGTCCTGGAAATTGCCGAACTCTTCCTGTCCCGCGAAAGTCGCCGCGGTGAATGCCATCATCGCGACCGCGCCGACGATTACGAACACGATGCCGATCCAGAGATCGGCGCGCTCGTAGCGCATGAAGCGCGGCGTGATGCGCTTGTCGATGACGTAGCTCTGCTGGAAGAAGAGCTGCCAAGGCGCCACCGTCGTTCCGACGATGGCGATGACCAGCAGCATGACATCGCTGAGCTTGCCACCCTCTGGAAGGTTCGGAATGACGAAATCACGCGCGATCTGGGCAACCGGCGGATGCACCCAAAGCAGCACCGGCACTAGCAGCAAGCTGCCGAAGACGAGCAGCAGCGAGAAGCGCTCGAACCGGCGGAAATTGCCGGTTCCCGCAGCGGCGATGATGATCGCCGCCGAGGCGATGACCCCGATTTCCCTTGGCAGGCCGAGATAGACGAGCGCCAGGCTGATGCCGATGAACTCGGTGACGATGGTGAGGGCGTTGAGGAGGAACAGGTCGATGACGCTGAAAGCGCCCCAGAATCGGCCAAAACGCTCCAGGATAAGGCGGGCGTGGCCAACGCCGGTCACGGCGCCCAAGCGCAAGACCATCTCCTGATTGACATAGAGCACCGGTACGAGCAGGAGCAGCGTCCACAGCAACGTCGTGCCATAGTCCTGGCCGGCCTGCGTGTAGGTGCCGAACGCACCGGCGTCGTTGTCGCCAACCATGACGATGAGGCCCGGCCCGAGGATGGCGAGCAGCGTCCTGAGACGCGCCCACCACCCGTCGCGCGGCGCGACATCGCCATGCCGGATGGTGCCAAACGCACCGCGAATATCGCCGATATGGGCGTCATCGAGGACGGCACTGCGGTGCGATGTCGTGGAGCGTTCGTTAGCAAACATGGTTTTCTCCCGTTCGCGAACGGTCTTGCGGGTTCATTCGGATCTGCGATGCGGGATGAGGGCTATGTCCGGCCCCCAGATGCAGGCGAGCCGGCCATCGGCATCACGACGCCAATGGCAGACGAGCTGGGGTCGGCCAACTGGCGGGCGGTCGAGCCCGAACAGGCGCACGAGATTGGTCGTGGCGCCGTTGCGCGATACGATGCCCGGCGGGGCAGCCGGGCGAACAGCGAGGATTGCGGCAGCCATCTCCGCGCCTCCTTCTACTCAGATCGGTTGCACCGACCCGGAAGGCGCGAGAGCGGGAGGGCGCTTAATTCGAGCGCATCTCCGGGATCTCTCGGATCTCCCGGGCAATGAGCCCGGCCGGGGTCAAGGTCGCGCCGCAACTATGGTCCTCGGACGGGGCGTCGCTAGATCGCGGGTTCATCAGATCCCTTACGACTGGTTGCGCGGCACGCCGGAACGATTGGGTTCGACTTCCGGCGCATAAGCTTTCTTGTACTCTCCTGGAGGATAGGTCAAGAGCAAACTCTGAGGTGCCGAAAAGAAAAAGCGGAGGGCGTGGAGCACGCCCCACCGAATCCTTCCTGCTTGGCCGGGATCTGGCTATTCTGAGCCCTTCTGGGGCTTGGGATGCGTGCTGATCGGGAGGCAGCCGAGTGTGCGACCGGCGGCAGCGGACAGGTTGGACATTCGGCACGGGACTCGCATATACTCCCCTATAGGATAATCAGCCGATGACACACACCACGCAAGAAAAAGAGAAGCGGAAGCTGCTCATTCGATTGAGACGCATCCGAGGCCAGCTCGACGCGGTTGAACGCAGGGTTCAGGAGGGCGCAAACTGTGCCGCCGTCCTGCAACAGGCGACCGCTTGTCGAGGCGCTTTGGACGGATTTATCGCCGAAGTGGTCGAAGATCACATTTTGGAGCACATGATCGATCCATCGCTGCCGCGAGACGACCCTCGCGCCCAGGCTGCGGAAGAGCTGGTCGAGATCGTGCACTCCTATTTGACCTGATCGGACGGCGCGGCCGTGAACCGTCGGGACTTGTCGTCGTAACCGAACAGCTCAGCGTAGCGCCCCCAGCCGGTCACCACACGCAGCGTCAGTTCCGCCTCCCGCCGGGTCAAATGATCCTCGAGCTCGGCCTCGAACCTCATGCGGGGTGCCCGGTGGGCTTCGCGCTCTTCGAGGATTCGATGGATGTGCGCGGCAAGCGGCACGAACCCGAGCAAGTGTTCCCTAAAAAGCCGCTTGCGCTCGTCCGTATTGCCCTCTGCAAACACGCGACCCGCCGCGGTCAGCTTGAGCGCGCCATCTTTGAGCACCGCAAACTCCAGAATGTGCAAGGCCTCGGCGGTCGGGAAGAGATCGTCGACTTCCAAGGCCAGCGCGCCGGCGATCTGGGCCAGCTCGGCATTCCCGGCATAGGGCGCGGCCGACAGCTTCTCGATGAGGCCGCTGATTTGGTTGACGGAAGCGGGCGGCAGCGATTGCGCCAGCCCGCCGTGAACTTGACCGTGCGCGCCTAGGGACTCGAGCGAGCGGGCGGTGAGTGTCGAATAGATTTCATCGACGATGTCGCGAAACTCCGCATCGAGCCGATCACGCGGATGCGGCAGCGGGACCGGGATCTCCGCCGCGATGCGTCCCGGATTCGAGGACAGGATCAGGATCCTGTCGCACAACAATACGGCTTCCTCGATATTGTGCGTGACCAGCAGCACGGACTTCGTCGGCAGCTGATGCCCTGTCCAAAGATCGAGGAAATCCGTGCGCAGCGTCTCGGCGGTCAAGACGTCGAGCGCGGAGAACGGCTCGTCCATGAGAAGCGCGATCGGATCGGCAACGATCGCCCGCGCGAACCCCACGCGTTGGCGCATCCCGCCGGACAGCTCGCGCGGATAGGCCGACTGGAATCCGTCGAGCCCGATGAGGTCGATGGCGGAGAGCGCCCGGCGACGCATCTCGGCGCGCGTCAGCCGAAGGGCATCGAGGCCGGCCTCGACGTTTTCGAATACGGTGAGCCAGGGATAGAGGGCGAAGGTCTGAAATACGACGGCAATCCCCTCGGAAGGTCCGGCGAGCGGCGCTCCCCGGTAGAGAACCTCGCCGGAGGTTGGCTTGATCAGCCCTCCGGCGATGCGCAAGAGGGTCGACTTCCCTGAGCCGGAGCGCCCGAGGAGGCCGAGAATTTCACCGCCGCGCAGCGACACGTCGATGTCGGCCAGCACCGCAAGCGGCTCGCCGGAGGGTTTGGCGAAGGTCATAGAGACCCGGCGAAGATCGATGATGGCGTTGTTCGGCTCGCCTGCCATTCCCGCCCCCTAGTCGAGCCGCGTCCGACGCTCCGCGACGGCGTAGAGCGGTCGCCACAGGAGCCGGTTCATGGTGATGACGAGAACGGACATAACGGCGACGCCGAGGGCGATGCGAGGATAATCCCCGGCTTCCGTCATCTGCGCGATATAGGCGCCGAGACCCGAGGCACTGAGCTTCGTCGGTCCCCAGCTGACCGCCTCGGAAACGATACTGGCGTTCCAGGCGCCGCCCGATGCCGTGATCGCGCCGGTGACGTAGTACGGGAAGATCCCGGGCAGGATGACGTCGCGCCACCAGCGCCAGCCGCGGATGCGGAAACTCGCGGCGGCCTCGCGAAAATCGGTGGGAAAAGCCGAGGCGCCGGCGATGACATTGAAGAGGATGTACCACTGGGTCCCCAGGATCATCAGTGGGCTCAGCCAGATCTTGGGCGCCAGGTCGAACCGCACGATGAAAAATACGAAGACGGGAAAGAGCAGGTTCGCCGGGAACGCCGCGAGAAACTGCGCCACCGGCTGAACCTTCTGCGCCAGCTTCGGCCGGAGACCCACGCCGACGCCGACCGGAACCCAAACCACGGTCGCGAGCACGATGAGGATGACGACGCGCAACAGAGTGAGCGCACCATTGCGGGATGCCTCGACGACATCGCCCCAGGCCAGCGCCGTTCCGGCGAACTGGACCAGGGTCCAAACGACATAACCGATGGCGGCCAGAACGATGCCGTGCCATGCGATGTCGGTGATGCGACGCGGTGGTGACCAGCGATGGAAGCCGCTTGCGCCCGAGGGAAGTGCCAGCCGCGCCCTTGCCGCGATCTGCAATCCAGTTCCGATCGGCTGGCCGACGAGCCGAATGAGCTTGCTCCGCCGAAACAGCTCGAGGATCCAGCTCCTGGGTACGATTTGTGCCGCGGTCTGCTCGAAGCGGAACTTGTCCGCCCAGGTCACCATGGGCCGGAAGAGCAGCCGGTCATAGATGAGGATCGTAATGGTCATGGCGGCGATCGCCCAGCCCACGGCGGCGAGGTCGCGATTCTGGATGGCGCGCGCCACGTAGGAGCCGATGCCGGGCAAGGTGTATTGAATGTCGCCAACCGAGATGGCTTCGGAGGCAACGACGAAAAACCATCCGCCGGACATCGACATCATCATGTTCCAGATGAGCCCCGGCATCGCGAAAGGAACGTCGAGACGCCAGAACCTTTGCCAGCCCGAGGAGCGGAAGCTGCGGCTCGCCTCGTCGAGGTCATGCGGGGTCGTCTTCAGGGACTGGTAGAAGCTGAACGCCATGTTCCAGGCCTGGCTGGTGAAGATCGCAAAGATCGCCGCGAGCTCCGGCCCCAGCTCGTTGCCCGGAAACAGCGCGACGAAGAAGACGACAGTGAAGGAGAGATAGCCGAGGATCGGCACCGACTGCAGGACGTCGAGGAGCGGGATGAGCACCATCTCGGCGCGCCGGCTCTTGGCGGCGAGCGTCGCATAGGTAAAGGTGAAGACCAGGGCGGCCGCCAGCGCTGCCAGCATGCGCATCGTCGTGCGCAGCGCGTAGAGCGGCAGAGCCGTCGGCGAGAGCGAGATTTCGGGCTGCTGGGCAACGATCAGAGGAGCCGCCATCTGGCGGGCGCTGATTCCGACGAGGATCAGCATCGTCAGCACGAGCGCCACTGCCGCGAGATCCCGCCAGCTCGGGATGCGCTGATGCCAGACCCCTCCGGTCAGGACTTCGGCGTGGTGCTCCACGATGGCCCTTCTTCCTGCATTTCCGGTGAATTCAACCGAGGATCGGCCCCGCGGCATTGACGCAGATCAACAGCCGGACAGCCCGTGGGACCGCAGACGGATCGCGCAAACATGTCCGGCGCGCTGGGCGGAGGCAACTATTATTCGACGCGCAATCGCGCCCGGCGCCCCTCAAGATTCTGTCGGGCATAGGTCGGTCGTCTCGAAACCGCGCGACCGTGAAATCAGCGCCGAAGCAGCGATGATGAAGCAGCGCGCCGGTGCTCCCAGTTCGCCCTTTCCAGGGCGGGAACATCGTCCTCGTCCTGGGGATAGCCGAGGCAGAAATAGCCGACGAATTTCCAATGTGCGGGCGCATCGAGCGCGGCCAAAACTTCGACTGGCTCAAGAATCGACACCCATCCCATGCCGATGCCGTCGGCGCGCGCGACAAGCCAAATCGTGTGGATGGCGACGACTGCCGAATACGCGATGGTTTCGGGCATGGTGAGTCGTCCGAGGCCATGCCCCTGCTCGGTCGCCGGGTCGACGAACACGGCGAGGTGGCAGGGAGCGTCATCGAGACCGGCAAGCTTGAGTCGGGCATAAAGAGCTGAGCGATCGGAGTCCTGGGCCGCCAACGCTTCGGCATTGCAGCGTTCGAAGTTGCTGCGGATCGAGGCTCTCCTGCTCGGATCGTCGACGGTGACAAAGCGCCAGGGCTGACTGAGCCCGACCGACGGGGCGAGGGTCGCTATGTCGACGAGACGAGCAATCGTGCCCTCTGGCAGCGGCAACCGCTTGAATTTGCGCACATCGCGCCGCCACACCAGAAGCTCGCGCAAGCGGGTGCGGAACTCGGCATCGAAGGTGGGCACCATGCGAAGGAACTCCTGTGCGATCTCCGGGAGCCCCGGCGTGACGTTGGGACGCCGGAGGATTTGTACCAGGGACGGCTTTGTCCTCCAACGCCGGTCGCCTTCGGCGTCACGCGCTCGCTTACCCTCAAGAATCCCTCCGATATCGGCGCGGCTTCAACGTGCTTCCCAATCTGGCGTAAATTCGCGTCGCCTCTTCCAGAAGTTCGTTTTCGTCCAACGCCAATACCTTGCCGCCATCGACCACGATCTGGCCGTCAACGATCACGGTCTCGACGTCTTCGCCGACGGCATGACGGACCAGTGCTCCGATCACATCGTCATAGGGCGACAGGCGCAACTTATCGCCGCGAAGCACGGCAAGATCCGCGCACTTTCCCACCTCGAGCGAGCCGATCGCGTCGTCCCAACGAAGCGCTCGGGCCGCGTCTCGCGTCGTCATGCTCAACGCGGTCTCGGCAGTGAAGGCGAGGGGATCGTAGAGCGGGATTCCCACCGCCTGATTATGCATGACATAGGCTGTTCCCATCACCCGGAACATGTCGTAGCTGATCGTGTCGCTGCCGAGCCCGACCATGACCCCTGCCGCCTGCATGGCGACGGTCCTTGTGACCGCCGACAGCAGATCGGTGCAAGCGAGCGGCGCGTGCGCCACCTTCGCCCCCGCATCGGCAAGCAATCGGATTTCGCGATCGGTGCTCAGCATGGCGTGGATCGCAAAAAGCCCGGGCCACAGCGCGCCGATGCGGTGGAGATGCTCGATCGGCCGCTCGCCGAAGAGCGACATCGACAATTCGATCTCCTCACGGTCGCGGTTGATGTGCGTCATGACGCCCGTGCCGTGGCGCGCCGCGAGAGAGCGAAGCTCGAGAAACCGCCGGTCCGACGCGGTCGCGATCGATCCGGCGTGAAGCCAAGGGTTGAGCCGGCCCTTGCCCTCGGCTTGCCATTTCCGAATGAAGGCTTCGGACGCTTCGAGATCGGCGCTGAGCCTGCCCGAATCGTCGACGAAGGCGGATGTCTCAGTCGCTTGGACGTAGCCGCCGGCGAGACGCGATGTCCGATCGCCCTGGCCGCGTGCCATCGCGCAGCGAATTCCGGACTCCATCACCGCCCCCGCGATAATCGCCTCGTGTTCGGCCGTCGAGGTCGTCTCCGCGACGGTCGTGGTGCCGGAGCGGAGCAGTTGCGCAATCCCGACTCGTGCGGCGATGCCGACTTCTTCCGCGGTCATTGCCGACTCGGCGGGTATGTAGAGGCGATAGACCCCGGGCAAATCCTCGAAACTGCGATCACGCACGAGCGATTGCGCGAGATGATTATGGCAGTCGATGAGCCCCGGCATGACGACATGGCGCCGGCCGCCGAGGATTCTGTCGGCGGCATAGCTTGCCTTGATGTCGCTCGCCAAGCCAACGGCAACGAGACGATTGCCTTGAACGGCGATCGCGCCCTCGCCGATGATGCGGTCCTCGCGATCCAACGTGACGATGGTGCCTTCGACGAGGAGGTCCGCTGGAATCATGTCACGGCCTCGGGAGAAGCGCTGTCCCGCGTTCCTAGGCCCGAATGTTCCATGCGTTCATTGCTGCGATGCGGCTATTTCGACGGAAGCAGATCGTTCGTATAGTAGTCCGCGATCGTCCTGATGTTGTCGATCTGCGCCGCGTCCTTCATCTGATCCAGCGAGGTCGCGAGCACTTTGCCGTCGATCCAGCCGATCGGCCTGCCCGGCAGGATCGTCGCCGCGTCCACCGTCTGCCGGATCTGCTCGGCCACGACGTTATCGTCGAGCGTTGTCGTCCAGTGCTTCTTCATGATCCGCGCCGCTTCGAGCGGATCGCGCTGCGAAAATGCGAAGCCCTGCTCGACCGCCACCAGAATGTGTCGCACCACCTCTGGACGTTCCTTGACCATCTTGTCGCTGACGATCAGGCTGCCGCCCGGAACCTTGAGTCCGTGCTGGCGCAGGTCCATGACCACAAGATCGATGCCCTTGGCCTTCAAGATCGGCAAGTCGTTGGTCATATAGGCCGATGTCGCAGCTATATTGTGCGCGATCAATTCCGTGATCAGTGCGTTGAGATTGAGATTGACGCGCTTGATCTTGGCGCAATCGATGGCGTTCAGCTTGCAAAAGACGGGAAGGAAATCGCCGACCGTGTCGCCGACGGAAACGCCATAGGTTTTGCCCTCGAGATCCTTCGGCACACGAACCGGATTGTCCGGCAGCGAGATGATGGCCATCGGCGTGGCCGGGTGATAAAGCGCGACCAGCTTGAGCGGCAGGCCCTTCGAGACGGCTTGCAGGCCATAGATGCCGGGCGCATAGGTCGCCGTGTCCTGCCCCTGCATCACCGCGGCCAAGGTTGCCGGTGCGCCCGCCCCCTCGCCGAGCGACATATCGAGCCCCTGCTCCTTGAAATAGCCTTTATCCAGCGCGACGTAGAACGGCCCATATTCGCCCTTGAGCTTCCAGCTGAAACGGATCGAGACCGGCGTCGCGGCCTCGGCAACCACCGCGCTCGGCGCCGAACGTTCTTCCGCGAAGGCCGGCGCCGCCGCCACCGCCAGTTCGAGAGCCGTTGCCGCAGCCACACTCGCGGCAAGCCTGGTCCAGGAAAACTCGAGCATGTTTGGTCCCCCTTCCGCGTCCGGCGCTATGTCCGCTGCCGGATATCGGCCCGCCGCAATTCGGAATTGTGATCACGGAACCGGCAGCCCGTCAAGAAATCCAGTGTCAGGCCGCACCGCGAATGTGATAGACGAGAAGCGACCTGCGATCCCGTCGAAAGGATTTTGGCGATGCCAGAGGAAGCCGGGCCGAATTCCGAACTCGCCCTGCACGAGCGATGGCTCAGGCGGTCGATCGATCTCGCCTCCGCGGGATCACGCGCCGGCCACGGAAGGCCTTTCGGAGCGGTGATCGTGCGCGAGGGCAAGATGATTGCCGAAGCGCACAATGAAGTCATTCGCCTGAATGATCCGACGGCACACGCGGAGATTCTGGCGATCCGACGCGCGGCCGCTTCCCTCGTGTCGCGCGATCTATCGGCCTGCGACGTCTACGTCAATGGCATGCCCTGTCCGATGTGCTATTCGGCGATGTATTGGGCGGGACTTCGCAAGCTCTATTACGGCTGCAGTGCGGAACAGCTCGCACAAATCGTCGGCATCGACGATGCCGAGCTTTACGCCGATCTGGCGCTGCCGCCGCCACGGCGCCAGAGGCTGCCGGCGGAGCAGATCACGAGCGTCGTCAGCGAGGCGGTCGCCTGCTATGAGGCCTGGGGCCATCGCGGCCATACGCGAGGCGCCCTGTCGTAACGCGGAGAGCGCCGCAATGATCGACTTTGCGAGCCACTCGAAATTTTTCGCGGTTTTATGCGTTTATGTTAATGCCGGCGGCTCATGAACAGATGTGATTCATGAGCGCGCGCAAGCTCGCCGCGGATGAAGTGGCGCTGCCGCGGTTTGCCTTCGCGGCGGCGAGCCATCCCGAGATCTTCGATCTCACGAGCCACGCCCGGGCCCGCGAGGCGCTCGATTTTGGCCTGTCGATCTCCGGCGTCGGCTTCAACATCTTCGTCGTCGCCGAGGACCGGTCGCGGCGGATGACGGCGACGCATTCCTATCTCGACGAGGCGCTGGCGAAACGGCCACCGCAGGACGACTGGGTCTATCTCAACGATTTCCGCGACCCGGCGCATCCGATGCCGCAGGCGCTGCCGGCGGGCCAGGGGCGGCGGCTGCGTGATCGCATGAGGGAGCTCGTGGTGCGGTTGGGCGACGCGCTGGCCGCCGCCGTCACAGCCGAATCGCATCAAGCGCGCGTGCAGGCGTTGCGCGATGCCGCGCAGCGCGAAGTCGCGGCCGAGCTCGCGAGTCTGAAGAAGGTGGCGGAATCGCACAGCCTCGCGCTTGTGCAGGGCGAGGACGGCAGTCTGCGGCTGGCGCAGCCGGCTGCCGCGGCGGCAACACCTGCGGTCGACGAAGCCGCCGAGCGCGACATCGCCGCGGCGATGACCCGTTTCCAGCGCCGGGCGGTGGGCGCGCGGGCGCAGCTCGCCGACCAGATTGCAGCGCTCGTGCGCGGCGTTGCGGCAGAGGTCGCAACCCCGCTCTTCGAGGAGATCATCGGCGCGTTCGCGGCCTTCGACGGCATCGCGCTCTGGCTCGGCGAGGCGCGCGACGATGTCATCGCGACGCCCGGCCGCTTCGCGCCGCAAGCGCCCGAGACCGCACCCGATCCGCCGCAGCGTCGCTATGACGTCAACCTCTTCGTCGATCACGGTGGCGAGAGCCATCCGGTAATCGTGCTCGAAGGCAATCCCAGCTACGAGAACCTCTTCGGCTGGATCGAGTACCGCCAGGCCCAGGGCTCGGTCGAGACCGACTTCACCATGATCCGCGCCGGCGCTCTCCATCGCGCCAATGGCGGCGTGCTGGTGCTGCGCGCGGAAGGGCTCGCGGCCAATCCGACGAGTTGGGCGTTCCTCAAGGCGGCGCTGCGCGATTGCGTGATCCGCATCGAGGAGCCGCATCGCGCGCAGATGGCGCCCATCGCCGGCGCGCCCAAGCCGGTGCCGGTGCCGCTCGACCTCAAGATCGTGATTGTCGGCGCGCCGCGTTGGTATGCGTTCTTTTTCGACGGTGATGCGGATTTCGGCACTTATTTCAAGATCCGCGCCGATATCGACGACGACATGGAGGCGACGCCCGGCAATCTCGGCGTTTATGCCGGGCTGATCCTGGAGATGGCGAGGGCCCAAGGGATGGAGGGCGTCGCCGACGCGGCGACCGGGCGGCTTCTCGGCACCGCCGCGCGCTGGGCGGAGCGGCGCGACCGGCTCACCGCGCGCATCGAGCAAATCGAGGACCTGGTGAACGAGGCCGTCATCCATGCGCGCGCGGCGGGGGCGACGCAGATTACCGACGCGGTGATTGTCGCCGCGGCCGCGGCGCGCCGGCGCCGACAATCGCGCATCGAGGACCGCCTCGTCGACCTCATCGTGCAGGGCGCGCTGATGATCGACACCACCGGCGGCGCCGTTGGGCAGGTCAATGCGCTCACCGTGCACGAGACGCCCGATCGGCCCTTCGGCACTCCGGTGCGGGTGACGGCGCGCGCCTCGGTGGGCCGCGCCGGCATCGTCAATATCGAGCGCAACGTCGCGCTGGGCGGACCGATCCAGCAAAAGGGCGCGATGGTGCTTCAGGGCTTCCTCGCCGGCCGCTTCGCACAAAGGCAGCCGCTTTCCTTCACCTGCTCGATCACCTTCGAACAGCTCTACGGCGGCGTCGAGGGCGACAGCGCATCAATGGCCGAGCTCATCGCCGTGCTCTCCGATCTGGCCAAGATTCCGGTGCGGCAGGAGGTCGCCATCACCGGCTCCGTCAACCAAGCCGGCATGGCGCAAGCGATCGGCGGCACGCGTTGGAAGATCGAGGGCTTCTATCGCGTCTGCGCGGCAAAGCCCGGCGGCCTCACCGGCAGACAGGGCGTCATCATCCCCGAGGCCAATCGCGTGAATCTGGTGCTCCATGACGAGATCGCCGCGGCGATCGCCGCCGGGCGCTTCCATCTCTGGTCGATCGCTACGGTCGAGGCGGCGGCGGAGATTTTGCTGGGAGTGCCGGCGGGCGCGGCCGATGCCGACGGCAACTATCCGCCGGACAGCATCTTCGGCCACGCGGCCGCGCAGCTCCAATCCTTCGACCGCATTCTTGCCGCACGCGCCATCGGAGCCGACGAACAGCGCGGCTAGCAACGCCGAAGGGAGCCTATGGAAGATAAATCCAACCAAATTCCGGTTATCGACATCGCGCCATTTCAGGCGGGCCGTGCCGATGGCAAGGCAGCGGTCGCGGCTCAGGTCAAGCGTGCCTGCGAGGAGATCGGCTTTTTCACGATCGTCGGGCATGGTGTGGCCCCGGCTCTGATCGAGGAAACGCGAAACGTCAGCAACCGGTTCGTCGATCTGCCCCTCGAGCAAAAACTCAAGATCAAGCGCGCCCCAGGTGCCGCCAGCCGCGGCTATGCCGTGACGGGCGACCTCGCGCTGGCCTATTCGCGCGGCGACAAGTCGCCGCCCGATTACCAGGAAGGCTTCGGCATCGGCGCCTTGGAGTTTCCCGCTGACGATCCCTATTACCACACCGAGATGGCGCGGAAATTCATCGTGCCGAACGTTTGGCCCGAACGCCCGCCCACGCTCCGCTCCTCTTTAGAGCGGTATTACCGGGTCATGGCGGCGTTGTCCGCGGATATCATGCGTATCTTCGCGCTGGCGCTCGATCTCGACGAGCATTTCTTCGTGGGCAAGATCGACAAGGCGGTCAGCTTTCTCCGCATCATCAGATACCCGGCGCAGAGCGACCCGCCGCTGGACGGCCAACTGCGCGCGGGCGCCCATACCGACTACGGCACCTTGACCATCCTTCTGGCCGAGGACAAGCCGGGCGGGCTGCAGGTCCAGGTCCGCGACGGAAACTGGGTCGACGTGCATCCGCTCCCGGACTCGTTCGTCATCAACATCGGCGATCTGATGATGCAGTGGACGAACGACCACTGGGTCTCGAACCTGCACCGGGTCGCCAATCCGCCGCCCCAATTCGCCGAGGTGCCGCGGCTTTCCGTCGTGTTCTTCCATCAGCCGAACTACGACGCCGAAATCCGCTGCATCGAGAAATACGCCGGGGCCGCCAGCATGCCCAAATATCCGCCGACCACGGCCGGCGCCCATTGGATTGGCAAGCAATCGAAAGCGCGCAATGTCAACGCCGCGCGATAGGGCGTGCCAGCAGCGGGATGCCGAGGGCGGCGCAGCGGAACGCGACTCCAGAACGGCCTATTCCAGTCGAATGATATTTACTTGGAAGGCGTGACGCCCAAGCCCTTTTCGATGCTCAACCGTTTTTGCGTGAGGGAGTCGAATGATTTCCGCATTCACCGCTGCGCTGCCCTTTAAGGGGTCAGTGTCCGCAGACTGCCTTGTCCGTAAGGCAGAATTGGTACATCCTTCGTCATCGGGGAATGTCGGTTGAGTCGGGGAGGAGCATCGCGATGGGAAAGCGTTGCAACGCTTGGGAAAGCCTCACGGGCCATTGGGCGCGCGCCAAATTGGCTCAACGCTTCGCGATCGCGGCGACGCTGGTGTTTGCGGGATCCGGTGCGGGCGTCGGCCAGGCGCAAGAGACCGTCAAGATTGGCGTTATCCTTCCGCTGAGCGGTCCGGCGGCCGCAATCGGCCAGGAAAATCTGAACGGCATCCAATATGCAGTTGATGAGAGGGGCGGCCAAATTGCCGGCAAGCGCATCGAGCTTGTCGTCGCCGACAGCCAGAACAGCCCGAACACCGGGCTGAGCGAGGTCCGCCGGCTGGTCGAGAACGAGAAGGTCATCGCCGTCGTCGGCTCCTTGAACAGCGCCGAGGCCCTCGCCATCCATCCCTACACGACACGCGCGGAAGTGCCTTATGTCTCGGGTGGCATAGCCGCCGACCTCACGGGTGCGCGCAAATCGCTCTACACCTTCCGGGCGAGCTTCGCAGCCGGACAGGTGGAGACTCCGCTCGCGCAATTCCTCATCCGGCGAGGCCTCAAATCCGGCATCTTGCTCGGCTCCGATTATGCGGCGGGGCATGATGCCGTGAATGCCGTTGCCGCTAATTTGAAGCGGTTCGGCGGTGCGGTCGTCGATGAAATCTTTCCGCGTCCAGGCGAAACCGATTACGCGCCCTATTTCTCGCGCATCACCGATGCCAAGGCGGATTTCGTCTACGGCTTTTTCTTCGGCGGCGATGTCCTGCGCTTTATTCAGCAATACCGGAGCTTCGGCATCAAGCTCCCGCTCGATATCACGACGGCGGCGATCGCGTCGGCGGGCGTCGCGCAGGCCCTGGGCCCGAGCGTCGACGGCATCCTTTCGGCAGAGGAATGGGTGTGGACGGCGGACGATCCGGCGTCGAAGGCGTTCGTCGAGGGCTACACAAAGAAATTCGGCATGCAGCCGCAAGAGATCTCCGCCGACGGCTACATCGAGGGCCGGAGCGTGATCGATGCGATAGCGGCGCTCAACGGCAAGGTCGCGAACGGCACGGAATTGGCGAAAGCCATGCAGAAGGTTCGCTTTCCCATACCCGGCCAGGAGTTCCGCTTCGACGCCAACAACAATCCGATCGTGAGCCTGCGCCTCGTTCAATGGGCATGGCAGGACGGGAAGGCCGTTCCCATGATCCTCGATACCCTTCACAACATCGGGCAGGATGGGAATCCGGTGCCGTGATTGCGCGTAATTTCGATCGGCGGTCAATGAACTGAGCCCCTGAAACCGGCGCCGCAAAGCCGCCGATCGGGCTCCGAAAATCCAAGAATTGCCAGGTCAGAGACTCGGGCGCACCGGCCTAAACCGCAGAAATCTCGGCGTTTCTCGCGCCCCGGGGAATTTCCGGCGCAGAGACCGCTTTGGCTGGCTGGGGCGGGAGGATTCGAACCTCCGTATGGCGGAATCAAAATCCGCTGCCTTACCACTTGGCTACGCCC
>Ga0209415_10001641_pt1 | contig 42698 bp, 39 predicted proteins | sample PeaSoiSIISIP2007_FD_187696 | JGI IMG/M metagenome (GOLD analysis project Ga0209415, IMG submission 187696) | Peat soil microbial communities from Weissenstadt, Germany - SII-SIP-2007 (SPAdes) (version 2) | ecosystem: Environmental > Terrestrial > Soil > Wetlands > Peat | place: Germany...
ACGGCGGGATCTTCGCCTTCGGCGACGCCGCCTTCGCCGGCTCCATGGGCGGGGTGCACCTGAACGAGCCGATGGTGGGCATCGCCGCGCCGTAGGATGGCGGGGCCATGTCCTCCGATCACGTCGCCGTGCTGGCCGTCGCCGCCGGGGCGGGGGTGGCCGCGGTCCTCGTCGTGGCCCTGGTGGTGCTCGGCCGCCGGGTGCGCGACCTCGGCCGCCTCGTCGAGGAGCTGCGGCGCGAGACCGTGCCCCTCGTGCGCGACGCCCGCGTGGTGGTCGACCAGGCGGCCACCGAGATGGTGCGCGTGGGCGACGTGCTCGAGTCGGCCGAGGCGGTGTCGGCCACCGTCGACTCGGCCTCACGCCTGGCGTACCGGGCGTTCTCCAATCCGGTGGTGAAGGTGCTCGCCTACGCCACCGGCGTGGGCAGCGCCGTGCGCCGGTTCTTCGACCGCCGCGCCGCGCGTCCGTCGAGCGCCGGCGAGCGTCGGCGAACGGCGCCGCATCTGGCGCCGGTGGCGAACGGCGCCGGGGCGCCGCGGCCCCCCGCCCACGCCACGGCACCGCCTCGCCTCGCCCCGCCCGTGTACGCGGTGGGGGGCACTGCGAAGTCGAGACCGCGCCGGCGGGCGGGGACGCGTCGGTGATGCGCCGGCCGCTGTGGCTCATGGCCGGCGCCGCCCTCGGCGCCGGGGGGACGCTGTGGACGCGCCGGCGCGTCCAGGGTCTGTCTCGACGGCTGTCGGAGGGCGGCGTCGGCGCCGAGGTGGCCTCGCGCGTCGAGCGCCGGGCGCGGGCCACGGCCGAGCGCGTGCGCGACGCCATGGCGGTGGGACGCGGCGAGGCCCAGCGCCGCGAGGACGACCTGTGGCGCGTCGTCGCCGAGCGCGACAGCGCGCCGCCCGTGGCGCGCCTGGGCCCCCGCCGGCGCTGAGGGCGGCGCCGTCAACCGCAGAGCGACGGTGAATTCCCTGGCCTGAGGCCTGGCGCGCCGTCCACGTCGCACCGGGGCCCACCGGGCGACCGGTAGGATCGCCCGACGATGGATGCCGACGAGCTGCGCGCCACGTTCACCGGGTACTACGCGGCGCGCGGGCACGGCGTCGTGCCCTCGGCCAGCCTGATCCCGCACGACCCGACGGTCCTGTTCACCATCGCCGGGATGGTGCCGTTCAAGCCGTACTTCTTGGGGGACGAGCCGGCGCCGTGGCCGCGGGCCACGTCGGTGCAGAAGTGCTTCCGCACCGTGGACATCGACATCATCGGCCTGACCCAGCGCCACTGCACGTTCTTCGAGATGCTCGGGAACTTCAGCTTCGGCGACTACTTCAAGTCCGACGCCATCCCCTTCGCCTGGGAGCTCATGACCGAGGTGCTCGGGGTGGACGCCGGGCGCCTGTGGGTCACGGTCCACGACAGCGACGACGAGGCCGAGGAGATCTGGCTGGACACCGCCCGTCTGCCGCGCGAGCGCCTGCAGCGCCTGGGCGAGGACAACTTCTGGAGCATGGGCGACACCGGCCCGTGCGGCCCGTCCTCGGAGCTGTTCTACGACCGGGGCGAGGCGTACGGCGAGGCGGGGGGCCCGGCGCACGGGGCCGAGGAGCGCTACGTCGAGATCTACAACCTGGTGTTCATGCAGTTCAACCGGCTGCCCGACGGCACGCTCGTCGACCTGCCCAAGAAGAACATCGACACCGGCGCCGGGCTCGAGCGCAGCCTCCCCATGCTCCAGAACGTGGCGTCGATCTACGAGACCGACGTGTTCCGCCCCGTGCTCGCCGTGGCCGAGGAGCGCACCGGGGTGCGCTACGGCGCCGACCCCCACACCGACGTCACGCTGCGCATCCTGGCCGACCACGGCCGGGCCATGGCCATGGTGGTGGCCGACGGCGTGCTGCCGGGCAACGAGGGGCGCGGCTACGTCCTGCGCCGCGTCATCCGCCGCGCCGCACGTCGGGCCTTCCAGCTGGGGGTGACCACGCCCATCACCCCCGCCCTGGTCGCCGCCGTGGCCGAGGTGCTCGGCTCGGCCTACCCCGCGCTGGTCGACGACCTCGACCTCATCCAGGCCACCGTCGAGCGCGAGGAGGGCAGCTTCCGGCGCACGCTCGACTCGGGGTCGGTGATCCTCGAGGAGGAGCTGGCCAAGGGCAGCGGGCGGGTCTCGGGGCCGGTGGCCTTCCGCCTGCACGACACCCACGGGTTCCCCATCGAGCTCACCATGGAGATGGCCGCCGAGGCCGGCGCCGAGGTCGACGTCGAGGGCTTCGAGCGCGAGATGACCGAGCAGCGCGAGCGGGCCCAGGCCGACGCCCGCGCCCGGCGCTCGGCGGTGGGCGACGAGCGGCTCTACCGGGAGCTGCTCGACACCGGCGGCCCCACCCAGTTCACCGGCTACCGGCACTACGAGGAGCCCGCCTCGGTGGTGGCGGTGGTGGCCGGCGCCGAGCCCGGGACGGTGGAGGTGGTGCTCGACCGCACCCCCTTCTACGCCGAGTCGGGCGGGCAGGTGGGCGACACCGGGGTGATCACCACCGAGACCGGGCGCGCCCGGGTGCGCGACACCCAGGCCGTGCTGCCGGGCCTCATCGTCCACCGGGCAGCGATCGAGGGCGAGCTGTTCCCCGGGCAAGACGCATTGGCCGTGATCGACGCCCCCCGGCGCGAATCGACCCGGCGCAACCACACCGGGACCCACCTGTTGCACAGCGCCCTGCGCCAGGTGCTCGGCGACCACGTGCGCCAGCAGGGGTCGCGCGTCGCCCCCGACTACCTGCGCTTCGACTTCTCCCACCACGCGGCGGTGCGTCGCGAGGAGCTGGCTGCGGTGGCCGAGGCGGCCAACGCCGACGTGCTGTCGGACGCCGAGGTGGAGGTGGTGGAGACGTCCAAGGACGCCGCCGAGGCCATGGGCGCGCTGGCGTTCTTCGGCGACAAGTACGGCGAGCGCGTCCGCGTCGTGCGGGCCGGGCCGCACTCGACGGAGCTGTGCGGCGGGACGCACGTCGACGCGCTCGGGATGATCGGCCCGATCGTGGTGGTGTCCGAGGCCTCCATCGGCTCGAACACCCGCCGGATCTTCGCCGAGACGGGCGCCGGAGCGCTCACCATCATCGGCGAGCGCCAGCGCATGCTGGAGGAGGCCGCCCGCCTGCTGCGCGTGGAGCCCGCCGGGGTCCTCGACGCCATCGGCCGGCTGGTGGAGCGCCAACGCCAGGCGGAGAAGGACCTCCAGCAGCTGCGCGCCGACCAGCTGCAGCACGACGCCGCCCGCCTCGCGCAGGAGGCCTCCGACGGCGTCGTCGTCCACCGCTGCGACGGCCTTTCCAACGACCAGTTGCGCACGCTGGCCCAGGGCATCCTCCGCCACGGCGCCACGGTGGTGGTGCTGGCCGGCACCGAGGACGGCGCCAAGGCGTCGGTCGTCGTGGCCTCCGACGCCACGGTCGACGCCAGCACCACGGTGCGCGAGCTCGCCCAGACGGTGGGGGGCAAGGGCGGGGGCAAGCCCGACCTGGCCATGGCCGGCGGCAGCGACGTGGCCCGCATCGACGACCTGCTCGCCGAGGCTCGCCGGCGCCTGGGTGGTTCTTGAGCCCGTGCGGGTGATGGGAGTCGACCTCGGGGCACGGCGCATCGGCGTCGCCGTGTCGGACTCGCGCGGCACGCTCGCCTCCCCGACCTGCACCCTCGACCGCAGCGGCGACGCGGACGCCGACCGCGCCGCGCTGGGCGCCCTGGCCGCACAGCTCGGCGCCCGGCGCGTGGTGGTCGGCATGCCCCTGAGCCTCGACGGCCGCCGGGGGCCCGCCGCACGCGCGGCGCGCGCCGAGGCCGACGCCCTGGCCCGGGTGCTGTCGCCCGAGGGCATCAGCGTCGAGACCTTCGACGAGCGCTTGACCACGGTGAGCGCCGAGCGCGCCCTGGCCGCCGCCGGGCGCCGGGGTCCGGGGCGCCGCCGGGTGATCGACCAGGCGGCCGCCGCCGTCATGCTCCAGGCGTGGCTGGACACGCAGCGGGGTGCGGGCCATGGATGACGGCGCCGGCCGCCGGGCGGCCCCGGGGAGCGGCGCGGCGGCGGACGACGGCGCCCCCCGGGGTCTCGGCGCCGCCGCCCGGCGCCATCCGTGGCGCAGCGCGCTGGTGGTCCTCGGCGCGGCGGTGGTGGGGTTCGTGGCCTGGGCGGTGCTGTGGTACGAGGGGCAGGTGAACCCCGGACCGCAAGGGGCGCGCACCGTCGTGACCGTGGCGCAGGGGTCGTCGGTGAGCACGGTCATCGGCCGCCTGGTGGCCGCGCACGTCGTGGGCAGCGGTACGGCGTTTCGCATCTACCTGCTGCTCCACGGCACGCCCACCGTCTTGCCCGGCGGCTACCTCCTGTACGGCCACGAGGCCTTCGCCAAGGTGCGCACCGAGCTCGCCCACGGGCCCGACGTCTTCGACGTCACGCTGCCCCCGGGCTTCACCGTGGCCGAGACGGCCACGCGCGTGGGGGAGGTCCCCGGCCACGACGCCACCGCCTTCGCGGCGGTGGCCGCCTCGGGGACGGTGCGCTCGCCGTACCAGCAGGCGGGGTCGACGAACCTCGACGGGCTGCTCGCCGCCGGGACCTACGTGGTGCTTCCCGGGGAGTCCGACCCGCAGCTCCTGCAGCAGATGGTGGCCCGCTTCGACACGCTGGCCGCCGACGTCGACCTGAGCGCCGGGGCCGCCGCGCTCGGGATGTCGCCGTACCAGGTCATCACCGCCGCCTCCATCGTGGAGAAGGAGGGCGTCTACGCCGAGAACCTCGGCAAGGTGGCGCGCGTGATCTACAACCGCCTGGGACGGGGCATCCCCCTGCAGATGGACTCCACCGTCTTGTACTCAGAAGGGCGCGACGGCGGCCCGGTGACCGCCGCCGACCTGGCACTCAACACCCCGTACAACACGTACCTGCACAAGGGCCTCACCCCCACGCCCATCTGCTTCCCCTCCAAGGAATCGCTCGAGGCGGCCCTCGACCCGCCGGCGGGGGACTGGCTCTACTTCGTGCTCGTGTCGCGCGACGGGACCGAGGCGTTCTCCGACACGCTGGCCGGGCAGCTGGCCAACGAGAAGCTGGCCCAGAGTCGGGGGCTGCCGTGACGGGGCCGCGTGACCGGGGGGCCGGCGTGACCGGGGAATTGGCGTGACCGAGCCCGTGCGCCTCGAGCGGCGCCGGCCGTCGGCGGCCTCCACGGTGGTGGGGGTGATCGGCGACCCGATCGCCCACTCGCTGTCGCCCCTCCTGCACAACGCGGCGTTCACCGTGCTCGGCCTGGACTGGGTGTCGGTGGGCTTCACCGTGCACCACGGCCAGGGGGCCGTGGCCCTGGCGGGCATGCGCGCCCTGGGCATCGCCGGGCTGTCGGTGACCATGCCCCACAAGGAGGCCGCCCTGGCGGCGGTGGACGAGGCGAGCGACGTCGCCCGGCGCCTCGGGGCGGTCAACTGCGTGACGCTGCGCGACGGGCGGCTGCTCGGGGACTCCACCGACGGCCAGGGCTTCATCGACGCGCTGCGACGCGGGGGCGGCGAGGACCCCGCCGGGCGCCGGTGCGTGGTCCTCGGGGCCGGTGCCGCCGGGCGCGCCGTCATCCTCGCCCTCGCCACCGCCGGGGCGGCGGACGTCGTGGTGGTCAACCGCGACATGGAACGCGCCGTGACGGCGGCGGCGCTGGCCGGAGGCAGCGGCCGCGTGGGCTCGGCCGAGGACGTGAACGACGCCGACCTGGTGGTGCACGCCACGCCGCTCGGCATGGCCGGCGTGGCCGACGCCGCCTTGGCCCTCGACCCGGGGCGCCTGCACCCCGGGCAGGTGGTGGTGGACCTCGTCTACCACCCGCTGCGCACGGCGCTGCTGCGCGCCGCCGAGGAGCGCGGTGCGATCGCCCTGAGCGGGCTCGGCATGCTCGTGCACCAGGCGGCGCTCGCCCTGGAGCATTGGACCGGCCAGCGCGCCCCGCTCGAGGCCATGTGGGCGGCGGCCGCGGCGGCGACGGGGGAGCAGCCGGGCTCGTAGTCCCACGCCACCGGGGGCGGCGTCACGTCGCCGCCGGCCCGGGCTCCTCGGGCGTGAGCAGGCCCGCGGCGCGTAGGTTGCGCAAGGCGGCGGCGCGCAGCGCGCGGCTCACGAGGTCGCGCTGGGCCGCCGGCGTACGCACCGAGACCCGGACGGTGAGCGTGGTGGCGTCGGCGGCCACCACGCCCCAGGTCGTCGCCGGCTCGAGGCAGTAGCGGGCATAGCGCTCGTCGCCCCGCACATCGCTCCCGGCGCGGGTCACCGCGTCGAGCACCTGGTCCACGTCGGCCGTGGCGGGCACGGCGATGTCCACCGTGGCCTGCGCCCACCCGCGCGAGGTGTTGGCCAGCTTGCGGATCTCCCCGTTGGGCACGTACCACACGCTGCCGTCGGACGCCCGCAGGCGCGTCACGCGCAGCGTGAGGTCCTCGACGGTCCCGCTGGTGTCGCCCACCACGATGGTGTCCCCGATGTCGTACTGGCCCTCGACGGTGAGGAGGAACCCCGACAACAGGTCGCGCACCATGCTCTGGGCACCGAACCCGAGGGTGGCGCCGATGACGGTCGCCCCCGCCAGCAGCGGCGTGAGGTTCAGCCCGATGGTGCCCAGGATGACGAAGAAGGCGATCGTGAACACCACCCCCCGCCACACGTTGGCCAGCAGCCCGGTGATCGTCGCCGCGCGCGCCGTGGCCCTCGGGGAGTCGGCGTGGGCGACCGCCCGGCGCGCCGCGGCCCCGAGCCAGTGACGGATGGCCCGGCTCCCGAGCCAGCCGAAGAACACCGCCAGGAACAAGATTCCGAGGACGGCCACCGGCTTGACCACCACCTGCTGCCAGTGGGCGGCGGTGGCGGGGTCCACGCCGGCCCAGCGCAGCAGGTCGTAGAGCCACCCCTGGTCGGGGGGGGCCGGGGTGGCGGCGCTCAGCACGACCGGTATTCTGTCGCCCGGAGCCGCCCTGGTGAGCAATACCCTCTCCCACCGTCCGTCGTCGGGTCGGCTCGTGGTCCTGCGGATCGACGTGGCGATGGTCCTCACGACCCTGGTGGTCGCCGCCATCGGGGTGGTCACGGTGTATTCGGCGACACGCGCCGAGCTCAACCTGGCCGGCCTCGACCCGCATTACTACCTCACCCGGCAGGCGGCCTACGTGATGGTGGGCGTCGTGTTCATGGTGGTGCTCGCCGCGCTGGACTTCCGGTGGCTCGAGCACGCCAGCGCCGTGCTGTACGTGGCCATGATCCTGGCCCTGCTGGCCATGTTCTCCGGCATCGGCTCCCAGGCCCTCGGGGCCACCCGCTGGATCGAACTGCCCGGTGGGATCCAGGTCCAGCCCTCGGCGTTCGCCACGCTCGTGCTCGTGGTCACGGTGGCCACCTTCTGCGCGCGGCGACCCGAGGGCCTCGACCGCACCGACCTGCTCAAGGTCCTCGCCCTCGCGGCGCTGCCCATCGTGCTGGTGGTGAAGCAGCCCGACCTGGGCAGCGGCATCGTGATGTGCGTGGTCCTGCTCGTCATGCTGGTGGTGGCCGGCATCCCCAACCGCTACCTGGTGCTGCTGCTCATGCTGGCCGTCACCGGTGCGTACGCCATCGTGCACCTGGGCCTGCTCAAGCCGTACCAGCTCGAGCGCATCACGAGCTTCCTGCACCAGGGCAAGGGGGCCACGGCGAGCACCTACAACCAGGACCAGTCCGTGGCCGCCATCGGCTCGGGCGGGACGCTCGGCAAGGGCTTGTTCCACGGATCGCAGACCAACCTGGCGTACGTGCCCGAACAGCGCACCGACTTCATCTTCTCGGCGGTGGGCGAGCAGTTCGGCTTCGCCGGGGCCGCCGGTCTGCTGGCGCTGCTGCTGCTGCTGTCGTGGCGCGTGCTGCGCAGTGCGCAGCTGGCGCGCGACCCGTTCGGCCGCCTGCTGGCCACGGGGTGCTTCACCCTCATCGCCTTCAGCGTCTTCGAGAACGCCGGCATGGCCATGGGCATCATGCCCGTGGCCGGGATCCCCTTCCCGTTCTTGTCCTACGGGGGCTCGGCCACCGTCGCCTTCTTCGCCGCCGTGGGCATCGCCCTGTCGGTGCAGCTGCGCCCGGGCCGGTGACCGACCCCGGGCAGAGCACCGACGGGGAGGACCTCACCCCGGGGCCCGAGCCCGCCGAACACGGGCCCGCCCCGGGGGAGGGGGCCGGGGAAGCCGTTGCGGGCGTCCCGGCGGATCCCGAGCCCGACGCCGCCCTCGTCGGGCCGGCGGCGGATCCCGACGTGTGGTGCCTGGTGGCCGTGGCCGGGGTCGAGATGGAGCTCCCAGGGCCGAACCCCGAGGTCGTCCTGCACGAGACCCAGGAGCCGTGGCGGGAGCTGCGCATCCCCGTCGGGCTGGCCGAGGGCACGGCCATCGCCTACGCCTGGCGGGGGATCCCCACCCCCCGCCCGCTCACCCACGAGCTGTTCGCCGAGGTCCTCGAGCGCCACGACGTGACCGTCGCCGCCCTGCGCATCACCGCCCGGCGCGGCCAGCTCTTCCTGGCCGAGCTGGACACCATGGGGCCCCGCGGCCGGCGCGTCATGCCGTGCCGGCCCTCCGACGGGATCGCCCTGGTCCTGCGCCGGCACCTGCCGACGCCCGTGCTCGTGGCCGACTGGGTGTTCGCCGGCCCCGGGCCCGCCCCGCCCGACCCGGGCCAGGCGTAGCCGGCAGCCCGCCGCTCAGCGGCCGGACGAGGGATCGCCGCTCGAGCCCAGGCGCGTGGCGGTGGCCTGGGCGGCGATGGTGGCGTGCTCGCCTTCGTCGGAGATCCGCATCAGCAAGCCGATGAGCACGTAGTTGGCGACGAGCGACGACCCCCCGTAGGCCAAGAAGGGGAGGGTGATCCCCGTGAGCGGGACGAGGCGCACGATGCCGGCCATGATGAAGAACGCCTGCATGCCGATGACGACGGTGAACCCCACGGCGGCCACCGAGGCGAACTCCGATCGCGCCGTCTGGGCGATGCGCAGCCCCGTGCCCACGATGAGCAAGAAGGCGAACACGATGACCGTGGTCCCGAGCAGGCCCCATTCGGTCCCGAAGGCGGCGAAGATGTAGTCGCTGCCGACCTCGGGGATGCTGGCCAGGTTGGCGTGGCCGAACCCCAGCCCGGTGCCGATGAGCCCCCCGGTGCCCAGCCCGTAGATGCCCTGCACGAGCTGGTACGAGCCGTTGGGGAGCTGGACACGGGTCCACGGGTGCAGCCAGTTGGCGACGCGTGCGCCCACCTGGGAGAAGACCTTGTCCGCCACGAACCCGCCGATGGCGAACAGCACCGCGCCGCTCAGGATGTAGCGGGCACGGCCCGTGGTCACCCACAGCTGGGCGATGAACAGCACGAAGATGAGCACGGCGAACCCGATGTCGCGCTCCGCGCCCAGGACGAGCATGCAGAAGCCCCATGCCAGGAGGATGGGCACCAGGGGACGGGGGTCGATGATCAGGCGGTTGCCCACGCGCACCGTCGGGATCGACAGCATCTCGCGCTTGTCGCAGAAGTACGAGGCGAAGACCACGACGAGCAGCAGCTTGGCCAGCTCGACGGGCTGGCCGCTCACCGGGCCGATGCGCACGAAGAGGCGCACGCTCGGCCCGTTGCTCACGGCCACCGCCTCGCCGAAGTGGGGGATGAGCGGGGCGAGCATGAGGAAGACCGCCAACAGCAGCAGCAGGTACCGGTAGCGGTCGAGGTCCCGGGACCGCTTGACCACGAACAGCGTGAGGATGTACATGCCCACGCCCACCGCCGTCCACGCCGCCTGGAGCTGCGGGGGGTAGTGCTTGCGGTCGCCGATGTCGACGATCATCACGTACCCGAGCCCGTTGAGCAGGGTGACGATGGGCAGGAGCACCGGGTGGGCGTCGGGGGCGAGCCACCGGGTGCCCACGTGGGCGACGAGCGACAGGCCGAGCACGATGCCCAGGAACGGCGCCAGGTTCGACGGGATCTTCGACGTCGTCCCGATCGACGCCACGACGTAGGCGGCCACGATGATGAGCGCCCCGAGCAGGAGCAGCCCGAGCTCGGTGCGGCGCTTGGGCTTGGGTCGGCGCCCCTCTACGGCCCCGGCGGGGGGGCGTCGAAGCGTCTGGGCGGGCACCGGGCGGAGCCTACCGGCGCGGGCCCGAGGCACCGTGGCAATGGGGTGCGGCCGATGGCCGTGCGCCGTTCCCCATCGGGCCGCCCGGCACTAGCCTGGGTGGGCTATGGCGACCCTGGAACCGACGGGTCGGGGCGGCGCAGCGGTCACCGGTTCGTCGATCGGGCGGGACACGGGGCCGGTCCTCGCACCCGTGCCCCCCCTGGACGGTGACGTGGTCGGCGCGCTCGGGCCCGAGCGATTCACCAACCGTGAACTGTCGTGGCTGGAGTTCGGGGCCCGCCTGCTCGACCTCGGGGGCGACGACCGGGTGCCCCTGCTCGAGCGGGTGAAATTCCTCGCCATCTTCTCCGAGGGCCTCGACGAGTTCTTCCAGGTGCGGGTGGCGGGCCTGAAGGACCAGGTCGACGCCGGCCTGCGCGCCCGCTCGGCCGACGGCCTGCGCCCGAGCGAGATCCTGCGGGCCATCGGGGAGCGGGTGACCGAGCTCGTGGCCCGCCAGTCCCGCATCTTCCTCGACGGCATCGTGCCCGCCCTGTCCGAGGCCGGGGTGCGGCTGTCGAACTGGTCGTCGCTCGACGACGCGGACCGGGCGTACCTGGTCGACGTGTTCGAGCGCCAGATCTTCCCGGTGCTCACGCCCCTGTCGGTCGACCCGGGCCACCCCTTCCCCTACATCTCGAACCTGTCGCTCAACCTCATCGTCCGGGTCGGCGACCCCGTCACCGGCGTGGAGCGCGTGGCGCGCGTGAAGGTCCCGCCCCTGTTGCCCCGGTTCGTGGTCATGCCCGACGGTGAGCGCTTCGTCGCCCTGGAGCAGATCATCGCCGCCCACCTCGGCTCGCTGTTCCCCGACATGGTGATCGGTGAGCACTACGCCTTCCGGGTGACGCGCAACGCCGACCTGGCGCTCGAGGAGGACGAGGCCGACGACCTGCTGGCCGCCGTCGAGATGGAGCTGCGTCGCCGGCGCTTCGGGCGCGCCGTGCGCCTCGAAGTGGCCTCCGACGCGTCGCCCGACATGCGCGACATGCTCGTGCGCGAGCTCGACCTCGGGCCCGAGGACCTCTACGAGACCGACGCGCCGCTCGATCTCGGCGGCCTGTGGGGCGTCCACGCACTCGACCGCCCCGACCTCCACGAAGAGGCGTGGGCGCCCATGACCCCGCCGCGCCTGGCCAATGCCGGCGACGAGCCGGCGAACCTGTTCGCCGTGCTGCGAGAGCGCGACGTCATGGTCCATCACCCCTACGACTCGTTCACGACGTCGGTGGAGGCGTTCATCGCCCAGGCCGCCGTCGACCCCGACGTGCTCGCCATCAAGCAGACCCTGTACCGCACGTCGGGCGACAGCCCCATCGTGGCCTCGCTGATCCAGGCGGCCGAAGCCGGGAAGCAGGTGGCCGCCGTGGTCGAGCTGAAGGCCCGGTTCGACGAACAGGCCAACATCTTGTGGGCCCGCGCCCTCGAGGAGGCGGGCGTGCACGTCGTGTACGGGCTCGTCGGGCTGAAGACGCACTCCAAGGCGGCCCTCGTGGTGCGGCGCGAGGAGGACGGCATCCGTCGCTACTGCCACGTGGGCACGGGCAACTACAACCCCCGCACCGCCCGCCAGTACGAGGACGTCGGCCTGCTGTCGGGGGACCCCGAGCTCGGCGCGGACGTGGGCGACCTGTTCAACTTCCTCACCGGCTACAGCCGCTACGCCCACTACCGCAAGCTCGTGGTGGCGCCGGCGTCGTTGCGCCCACGGGTGCTCGAGCTCATCGAGCGCGAGGCGCGCGCCGGGCCCGAGGGGCGCATCGCCATCAAGGTCAACGGGCTCACGGACCCCGAGATCATCGACGCCCTGTACGGCGCGTCGGGCGCCGGGGTCCCCATCGACCTCGTCGTGCGCGGCGTGTGCTGCCTGCGCCCCGGCGTGCCCGGACTGTCGGACACCATCACGGTGCGCTCCATCGTCGGCCGCTTCCTCGAGCACTCGCGCGTCTACCAGTTCGGCGGGACCGGGACGCGGCCGCCGACGTTGCTCATGGGATCGGCCGACCTCATGGAGCGCAACCTCGACCGGCGCATCGAGATGCTCATCCCGGTCACCGACGGCGAGCTGCAGGCCCGCCTCCTCGAGATCCTCGAGCTCAACCTGGCCGACGACACCAACGCCTGGGCGCTCGGGCCCAACGGCTCGTGGACCCGGGTCCCCACCACCCGGGGCATCAGCGCCCAGCACCGGCTCCAGGACCTGGCGCGCGACCGGGCGCGCCGGCGTCGCGAGGCGGATGCCCGTGGCGCCTCACCCGCCTGACGCCGCCTCCCCCGGGGCCGGGCGGCGGTCGGGGGGCGGCGGGTCGGCCTCGCGCCGCAGTGCGGCCTTGCCCGGCGCGCCGTGGCCTCGGGGGGTGCTGGGGATCCCCGTCGCCTCGTAGGCCTCGACCTCGGTGCGCGCGCTGCGCAGGCGCTCGCGCCACCCCTCTCCGGAGAAGCGCAGCGACAGGTAGGCCACCCCGCCGAGCGGGATGGGCAGCCAGAAGTTCACGAGGCGGTAGCCGAGCACGCCCAGGATGGCCGAGCCCTTGGGCACCCCGAAGCCGGCCAGCGTGGGGATGAGCACGCCCTCGATGACGCCCAGGCCGGCGGGGGTGATGGGGATCACCGCCAACACGAAGGCGAGCCCGTAGGCCACGAGCAGGTCGACCGGCGGCACGAGCTTGCCGAAGGCGGCGATGAAGACGAACAGCGATGAGGCGTCGAGCAGCCAGAACGCCGCCGCCCACACGACCGCCCGGCCGAGCAGCTGGCGCTCGGCGAGGAAGGCCCGCAGGCGGTCCGCCACCCGGCGCACGGCGTCGGACACGTGGTCCCCGTCGAGGAACGGCACGCGCCACGCCCCCCTGCGCATGATCTCCACGGAGCGGTCGCGCCCGCGCGTGAGGGCCACCACCACCCCGGCGAACAAGCCCATGAGCACGACCCCGGCGCCGGCGGCCACCGCGTAGAGCGGGTTGTAGCCGTTGAGGAACAACGAGACCAGCAACGCCAGCCACAAGATGGAGTTGAGCACGAGGGCCGAGCCCGCACCCTGCATGGCGAGGGCGAAGCCGGCGTCGGGCCCCCGCACCCCGAACTGGGTGAGCAGGCGGTAGGCCACCGCCGTGCCCGGGGCGGTGCCGCCGGGCATGACGTGGCTCACGGCCAGGCTGGACAGGTTGATGCGGAACAAGGTGGTGCGCTTGGGGCCCTCGTGGTGCAAGACGGTGTGGGTCAGCTGGGTGTACGACACCAGGGCCGCCGCCTCGAGGCCCACCCCGGCCACCACGTAGGCGACGTTGATGCGGCCGAGCAGGTCGAGCGACTTGCGGGCGCCGGCGAGCTGGGGGAGCACCAGGTACTCGAGGATGAGGGTGAGGGCGACGGCGTAGATGCCCCACTTGATCGGGCGGCGCACGCGTCGTCGCCGACGCCTGACGGCGCCCCCCTCCTCCTCCATGGGGCCATGCTTCCACGTCGCGCTGTTCGGCAGGGACATGCACGGCGCGGCGCCGGGGGCCGCGTCACCGGGGGCCCGACCACGCCGGGGCCCCCGGGGGCGCACGGTGGCGTGGCCCCGAGAACAGGGACGGGTCGACCCACAGCGGCCGGGTCAGGGCGGCCCCGGCCCCGGCGCCGGGGGCCGTCGGGACGACGCCTGGGGCCCTGCGGCGGCGGCCGAGCGGCGCGCGCCCAGGCGCAGCGACAGGTAGCACAGGCCCCCGATCGGGATGGGCAGCCAGAAGTTGACCAGGCGGTAGCCGACGACGGCCAGCACGGCCTTCTCCTTGGCCACCCCGAAGCCGGCCAGGGTGGGGATGAGCACGCCCTCGATGACGCCCAGCCCCGAGGGGGTAATGGGGATCACGGCCAACACGTTGGCCAACCCGTAGGCGACGAGCAGGTCGATGGGCGAGATGAGCGTGTGGAAGGCGGCGATGAAGACCCACAGCGAGGCGGCGTCGAGCAACCAGTTGGCCGCCGCCCAGCCGATGGCCCGGACGAGCAGCGGCCGGTCCGACAGCAACGAGCGCAGCCGCTCGACGATGCGCGTGAGGGCGTGCGCGGCGGCGTCCTCGTCGACGAAGGGGATGCGGGCGGCCAGGCGGCGGATGAACTCCGCGGGTCGGGGTCGGTTGCGCAGCAGGAGGTAGACCACGGCCCCGAACGAGGCCATGAGCAGCGCGCCGATGCCGGCGGCCACGCCGTAGAGCGGGTTGTACCCGTGAACGAAGATCGACACCACGAGCGCCAGCCCCAACAGGGCGTTGAGGACCACGGCCGAGCCCGCACCCTGGATGGCGAGCCCGAACGCGGCGTCGGGCCCCGCCACCCCGGACTCGGTGAGCAGGCGGTAGGAGAGCCCCGTCGCCGGTGCGGTGCCGCCGGGGACGACGTGGCTCACGGCCAGGCTGGACATGTTGATGCGCAGCAGGCGCGGGCGCCGCACTGCCCCGGGAGGGAGCACGGTGTGCGTCAGCTGCGCGTACGCACCCAGCGCGCCGGCCTCGAGGCCCACGCCCAGGATCACGTAGGCGATGTCGAGGTGGCCCAGGTCGCTCAGAGACTTCCGGGCGCCGGCCAGCTCGGGGAGCACCACGTACAAGGTGGCCCCGAGCAGGACGACCAGCAGGACCCAGCGCACTTCTGGGGGCAGCCGCCGTCGCCGGCGCCGCGGCGGGGGGGCGCCGGGCGTGGCCGCTTCGGACATCCCGGCATGGTGGCACGTGGCGAGGATCGCGAGCTGCCATGCTGGAGGCATGCCGGACGACGCCTCGCCGCCCGAGACCCGGCGCGCCCGGCTGTTCGAAGTCGCCGAGCAACGGGGCGTGCCCCTCCAGGCGATCCTGGCCACCGTCGGCGTGGTGGTCACGGTGTACCTGGCCGGCAAGCTCGTCTACAAACTGCGCGAGGTGATCCTGCTCATCGTGGTGGCCGGCTTCGTCGCGCTGCTGCTCAACCCGGCGGTGGTCTTCTGGATGCACATCGGCGTGAAGCGGCGCGGCGTGGCGGTGGCCATCGTGACCTTCCTGGCCCTCCTGGGGTTCATCGGCCTGGCCTTCGCCTTCGGGTACCCGCTCGTGAACGGCATCACCCATCTGGCCAACAACCTCCCCAGCTACGTGAACAAGGCCGAGCACGGCAAGGGCTGGATCGGCAGCGTGGTGAAGAAGTACCACATCCAACACTGGGTGCAGCAGAACCTGGCGCCGAAGCTCGCGAACTTCGCCAAGAACCTCTCCAAGCCGGCGCTGACCCTGGGCAAGGGCGCCCTGTCGCTGCTGCTCGCCCTCACCACCATCTTCATCCTGGTGGTGCTGCTCCTCCTCGAGGGGACGCGCCTGCGCGGCGGGGTGCTGCGCTTCTTCTCCCCGCATCGCTCCCGCGTGGCCACTCGCGTCGCCACCGAGGTGAGCCGATCGGTCACCGGCTACATGCTGGGCAACTTCATCACGTCGGTCATTGCCGGCGTCGTGGTGTTCGTGGCCCTGCTCCTGCTCGGAGTGCCCTTCCCGTTCCTGTGGGCGCTGTGGGTGGCCATCGTCGACTTCCTGCCCATGATCGGTGGTGCGTTGGCCGGCATCCCCACCGTGCTGTTCGCGCTGGGTCATTCGGTGACCGCGGGCATCGTGACCCTCGTGGTGTTCCTCATCTACACCCAGGTCGAGAACCACATCCTCAACCCGATCGTGATGAGCCGGACGGTGCGCATCAACCCGCTCCTGGTCCTGCTCTCCATCCTCGTGGGGGCGAACGTCGGGGACCTGGTGGGCGGCTTCTTCGGCGGCTTCGTGGCCACGCTGCTGGCCATCCCCGTCGCCGGGTCGATCCAGGTGATCGTGCGCGAGCTGTGGCAGGCGACCACGCCGGTGACGCCGCCGGGGGACACGCCGCTCGACATCGTGGCGGCGGGCGCCGCCCGGACGTCTGCCCCCTAGGCTTCCCTGATGCGCGTCCTGGTCGTGCTGCCCACCTACAACGAGTCGGAGAACATCGACCAGGTGCTGCGGCGCATCCGCGCCGCGTTGCCCGAGGGCGGGATCCTGGTGGTCGACGACGGCAGCCCGGACGGGACGGCCGACATGGCCGAGGCGGTCGGCCGGGAGCTCGGGGGCATCGACGTCCTGCGCCGGACCGAGAAGGCCGGCCTCGGCAGCGCCTACCGGGCGGGCTTCGCCTGGGGGCTCGGGCGCGGGTGGGACGCCTTCGTCGAGATGGACGCCGACCTCTCCCACGATCCCGACGCCCTGCCGGCCCTCGTGGCCCCCCTGTCGGAGGGCTTCGACCTCGTCGTGGGGTCGCGCTACGTGCCCGGCGGCTCGATCCCCCACTGGCGCTGGCACCGGCGCGTGCTGTCGCAGGGCGGGAACCTGTATGCCGCGCTGCTGCTCGGGCTGCACGTCACCGACTCCACCTCGGGGTTCCGGGCCTACGGGGCCGACATCCTGGGGCGCATGGACCTCGGGGCGGTGCGGGCCGAGGGCTACGGGTTCCAGATCGAGATGGTCCACGAGGTCCTGGCGCACGGGGGCCGGGTGACCGAGGTGCCCATCCGGTTCGTCGACCGGGTGAAGGGGAAGTCAAAGATGTCCATGCACATCGTGGTCGAGGCGCTGGTCCTGGTGACCTGGTGGGCGCTCGTGCGGGTGGGCCGCGCCCTGTGGCGCCCGAGGGGCGGGGACACCACCCCGGCGCGCCCGGTGTAGGTCCGGGGCGCGGGGGCTCGACCGTCCTCGGGGAGGCCCGGCGCCCCGGCGGGGACCCCGGACCGGAGAACGCCCCGCGATCTGAGAACATGGACGGGTGCAGGTGTCGACCCGGATCCTGGTTGTCGACGACGAGCCCTACATCACGGACCTCCTCGGCGCCGCCCTGCGCTTCGAGGGCTTCGACGTGGACACCGCATCGACGGGGGCCGACGCCCTGGCGCTGGCCGAGCGCGGCCATCACGACCTGGTGCTCCTCGACGTGATGCTGCCCGACGTCTCGGGCACCGAGGTGTGCCGGCGCCTGCGGGCCCAGGGGATGCGCACCCCGGTGCTCTTCCTCACCGCACGCGACGCCACCGAGGACAAGGTGGGCGGGCTGACCGTGGGGGGCGACGACTACGTCACGAAGCCCTTCAGCCTCGACGAGCTCGTGGCCCGCATCCACGCCGTGCTGCGACGGACGTCCCCGCTCAACGGCGCCCCCGTCTCCCGGCTGAGCTTCGCCGACCTGGAACTCGACGCCCAGACCCACGAGGTGTGGCGCCAGGGGACGCTCATCGACCTCACGGCGACCGAGTTCAACCTGCTGCGCCTGCTGCTCGAGAACGCCCGACGCGTGCTGTCCAAGGGCGAGATCCTCGACCGCGTGTGGAACTACGACTTCGGCGGCGACCCCAACATCGTCGAGACCTACGTCAGCTACCTGCGCAAGAAGGTCGACTGCTTCGACCCGCCCCTCATCCACACCATCCGCGGGGTGGGCTACAGCCTCCGGATGCCCCGGGACCGGGAGTAGGGCGATGCGACGAGCCACCCGGCGCGGGGGTGCGCGGTGTCGCTGAGGCGCCGGCTGGTGCTCGGCATGCTCGCCCTCCTCGTGGTCGGCGTGGTCACGGCCGACCTGGTGACGTCGTCCTCGGTGCGCTCGTTCCTCTACGGACGCCTCGACGAGCAGATCGACGCTTCGCAGAACCAGGCGTACGGCTACATCTACAACGCCTACCTCCGGGACGTCGAGAGCGACGACACCGGGGCCACCACCGCGCCCCAGCAGTGGCTCGCGCAGCTCGCCCTCCCCTCCGCCGAGACCGGGCCGTGCGGGCCGGGGTCCCCCACGACCGGGACCCAACGCGCACTCGGCCGCAGCGCGGCGGCGGCCGCCGGCGCCACGCCCAGCGGGGTGCCGCGTCTCAACGGCGGTGCCCTCTCGGCCCGGCTGAGTCCCGATGCCTACGTCGAGGTGATCGACGGCAACGGGCAGGTGCTGTTCCGCGACCCGTCGGGCCCGTGCGACAAGCCTGATCCCGCGCCCGTGCTCCCGGCGTCGCTGCCCGTCCAGTCGGCGCCCGCCCCGCTGCGTTTCGGCGAGAACCACGGGCCCTACGCGCCGGACCGGCCCTCGTTCGAGGTCGGTGCCCAGGGGTCGAGCGGCGTCCACTACCGGGGTGAGGCCGTCGCCGTACCCGGCGGGACCCTCGTCACGGCCATCTCGCTCGACCCCACCCAGCAGACGCTGGCGTCGCTCACCCACGTCGAGCTCTTCGTGTCGATCGCCGTCGTGATGGCCCTCGTCGTCCTGGCCCTGTGGATCGTCCGGATCGGGTTGCGCCCCCTGGAGGACATGACGACCACCGCCGGCGCCATCGCCGCCGGTGACCTCACCCAGCGGATCCGCAGCGTCGACGAGCAGAGCGAGGTGGGCCGCCTCGGGCGGGCGCTCAACGGCATGCTCATCCAGATCGAGGCGGCCTTCGAGGAACGCACCGCCTCCGAGGCCCGCCTGCGGCGCTTCGTGGCCGACGCCTCGCACGAGCTGCGCACGCCCCTCACGTCGATCCGCGGGTATGCCGAGCTCCTGCGCAAGGGGGCCTTCGACACCGAGGTGGCGCGCCAGCGGGCGGCGGAGCGCATCGAGGGCGAGGCGGCGCGCATGAGCCTGCTCGTGAGCGACCTCCTCCTGCTGGCCCGCCTCGACCAGGGCCGGCCGCTCGAGCGCGAAGTCGTCGACCTGCGCCGCGTGGCCGCCGAGGCCGTCGACGACTTCGCCGTGCTCGACGACCGCCGGTCGGTGGTCTTCGAGGCGGGCGACAGCGTGGTCGTCGAAGGCGACGGCGCCCGCCTGCGCCAGATCGTGGACAACCTCCTGCACAACGCGCTGACGCACACGCCGCCGGGGACCGAGGTGCGGGTGGCGGTGGCCCGGCGCGGTCCCTCGGCGCTGCTCAGCGTGAGCGACAACGGGCCGGGGCTCGACGCCGAGCAGGCCGCCCGGGTCTTCGACCGCTTCTATCGGGGCAGCGAGGCGCGCACCGGGGAGGGCACGGGCCTCGGTCTGTCGATCGTGGCCGCGCTGGCCGGCGCCCAGGGCGGGCGGGCCTGGGTGGACGCCGCCCCCGGCGGTGGCGCGGTGTTCAGCGTGGAGATCCCCGCCCTCCTGGCGGCGGGCGAGGCGGGGGCCGAACCGTCGGTCCCCGCCCGCTTCGGTGATCCTCCCCCCGCCGGGCCGACGGCCCCGTCGGCCCCGGTCGACGGCGCTTCGGGGAGGGACGAGCGCGTTGAATCGCCTCTGCGTCGCTGACCGGGGGCGGGGGAGCCCCGTCCTGCTCGTGCACGGGCAGCCCGGGCTCGGCAGCGACTGGGACGCCGTCGCCGCGCTCCTCGTCGACGACCACCGGGTCCTGGTCCCCGACCGACCCGGCTACGGCGCCAGCGGGAGCGAGACCCTGTCCATGCAGGGCAACGCCGAGGCCCTGGCCGACGTGCTCGCCGAACGCCACGCGGCGCCGGCCACGGTCGTGGGCCACAGCTACGGGGGCGGCGTGGCCATCCTGCTGGCGGCCGCGCATCCCGAGCTCGTGGCCGGACTGGTGCTCGTGGGATCGGTGGGGCGAGCCGACAGCGTGGGCGCCGTCGACCACCTGCTCGCCCTCCCCGTGGTGGGGGAGGTGCTGAGCGCCGCGGGCCTCTTCGCCCTCGGACGGGTCCTGCCCCGGCTGCGGGGGGTGGTGGGCACGACGCGCCCGTCGCTCGAGCGCCTGCGGGCCATCCTGCCCGACGACCGGTTCGTGCACGCCTCGTCCCAGCTCGGGCGCCAGCTCTGGCGCAGCTTCGTCGCCGAGCAGCGGTGGCTGCTCGACGAGATCGGCGACGTCGAAGCGGCCCTCGGTGCCCTGGACGTGCCCACGGTCGTCATCTCCGGCACATGGGACGTGGTGGTGCCCCCGTCGGTGTCGGCCAGCATCGCCGCCACCGTGCCCGTAGCGCAGCTGGTCATCGTGCCGCGCACCGGGCACTTCGTGCCCCGGGATGCCCCCGCCGCGGTGGCGTCGGCCGTCCGACGGGTCGAGGGGCGGGCGCGCGGCGAGGACCCGAACGCCTCGGAGGACGCCGGCGCCCATTAGCGGGCCGGGTGCGAGACTGCCGGCCATGGCCATCGACTTCACCTTCCCTCCCGACGTGGAGGACGCCCGTCGACGCATGCGGGACTTCGTCGACCGCGACATCCGCCCCACCGAGCAGCGCCTGACGTCGCAGTCTGCGGGCCGGGCCGACTGGCGCGCCGAGCTCGACCGCCTCCGGGCCCGGGCACGCGAGCTCGAGCTGTGGATGCCCCACATGCCCCGGGAGTGGGGCGGCGTGGGCCTCGGGCCCACGGCCCTGGCGGCGGTGTCGGCGGAGGCGGCGAAGGCGGGCTTCGGCGGCTACGTCGTCAACTGCTACGCCCCCGACGAGGGCAACATGCACACCCTGCTGCACTGGGGCACCGAGGCACAGCAGCAGCGGTACCTCACGCCCATGTGCGAGGGGACGATGCGGTCGTGCTTCGCCATGACCGAGCCCGAGGTGGCGGGGTCGGATCCCACCCTGATGCAGACGCGCGCGGTCCCCGACGGGGACCACTGGGTGGTGAGCGGGCACAAGTGGTTCATCAGCGGGGCCCGCGGGGCCCAGTTCGCCATCCTCCTGGCGCGCACCGAGGACGACCCCGAGGTTCCCCAGGCGGCCACCACGGCGTTCATCGTCGACGTGCCCTCGCCCGGATGGGAGGTGGTGCGCGACATCGAGACCATGTCGGGGAGCCACAACCACTGCGAGATCCGCATCACCGACCTCCAGGTACCCGACGCCAACCGCCTGGGTGGGCGCGGCCAGGGCCACCGGCTGGGCCAGTACCGGCTGGGGCCGGCCCGCCTGGCCCACTGCATGCGCTGGCTCGGGCAGATCGAGACGGCACTCGACCTGATGGTGGCGCGCGCCACCCAGCGCTTCTCCCACGGCTCGTACCTGTCGGAGAAGCAGGGCATCCAGTGGCTCATCAGCGACTCCGCCATCGAGCTGTACCAGGCCAAGCTCATGGTGCTGCACGCCGCGTACCGCATCGAGCACGGGTTGCCCTTCGTGACCGAGGTGTCGATGGCCAAGCACCACGTGGCCAACACGCTGTGGAAGGTGGTCGACCGGGCCGTCCAGGTCCACGGGGCGCTCGGGTACTCGAAGGACTCGCCGCTCGCCGACATGCTCCTGCAGGCGCGCTGGAGCCGATTCGCCGACGGGGCCGACGAGATCCACAAGTGGCGGGTGGCCGAGGCCGTGATCGCCGCCTACCGCGAGCACGGGACGACGGCGGCGGCGACCGGCGACCTTCCCCTGTAGTCGACGGCCCGAAGGCCCTGTGGTCGACGGCCCGAAGACCCTGTGGTCGACACCCCGAAGGCCCTGTGGTCGACACCCCGAAGGCGACGGGGACCAGCCGCCAGCGCGGTCCCGCCGAGGAAGGTCAGAAGGAGTAGCGGTAGACGACCTGGGCCACGCAGCTGGGCTTGGCCGCACCCTCGGTCTCCACGGTGACGTCGAGCACCGCCTGGACGCCACCGCCGCCCACGTCCTCGACCGAGACCACCGTCGCACCGAGGCGGAGCTTGGAGCCCACCTTGACCGGGGACGGGAAGCGGACCTTGTTGCAGCCGTAGTTGACTCCGAAGGTGAACCCCTGCACGGCGATGACCTCGTGCAGGATTGCCGGGATGAGCGAGAGCGTGAGATATCCGTGGGCGATGGTCCCGCCGAAGGGGCCCGACGCGGCGCGCTCGGGGTCCACGTGGATCCACTGATGGTCGCCGGTGGCGTCGGCGAACAGGTCCACCTGCGCCTGGTCGACGGTGTGCCAGTCGGACCACCCGAGGTGCTGTCCGACGAGCTTGTGGAGTTCCTCGATGCTCCCTGCGGTCGTCGTCATGGCCACGACACTACGCGCGGCGCCGTGGCGCGCCCCGCACCGGGCCCGGTGGTGGTGGCGGCCCGGGCACCCGGCGCCGGCGCTAGCGGAACCAGATGCGCTGGTACTGGCGGCTCTGGGGATGCAGGAACAGCGCCACGAGCACGACCGAGAACAGCAGGTTGATGATGATGCCGATCACGCCCAGGACGAGGATGGACACGTCGAGGAGGACCGTGAACCCCGCCAGCACGATGCCCAGCCAGTAGCCCCAGCGCTTCTCGTTGGCCACCCCGTAGCCGGCGAGCCCGAGGCCCAGGGGCACGATCTCGAAGATCGGGTACGAACCCAGGATGATCGCCACCAGGCCCAGGGCGGCGGTGATGTAGCTCAGCATGACCGCCCCCTGCAGGGTCTGGGGCTGGGACTGGTCGAACCAGCGGCGGGGCCCGGACATCGGTCCATTGTGGCAGGTCGCCTGGTGCATCCCTGCGTCGCCCCGGTCGGTAGTGTCGGGAGGGTGACGGTCGGCCACGATGGGAGCAGCGCGCCCCGCCTGCCCCGGCGATTGCTCGGCCGGCGCCGCTCCGCCGCTCATCCCGCGCACCGCCCCGGTGAGATCCACGTTCGTGACCAGCACCACCACCGCAGCGTCCAAGGCGGCGGGGCGCGTGCCGCGGTGTTCGGCGTGAGCGACGGGCTCGTGACCAACGTGTCGCTCATCTTGGGCATGGCGGGCGCCGACCCGGGGCCCGGGGTCGTCCGCCTGGCCGGCGTGGCCGGCCTGATCGCCGGGGCCTTCTCCATGGCCTCGGGGGAGTACCTGTCCATGCGCGCCCAGAAGGAGCTGTTCGAGCGGGAGCTCGCCCTGGAGCGCCACGAGATCGATCATCGGCCCGAAGGCGAGCGCCGCGAGCTCGTGCGCATCTACGAGAACCGCGGCGTGGAGCCCAGCGTGGCCCGCCAGCTCGCCTCGGAGATGATGCGCACCCCGGAGCTGGCCCTCGAGACCCACGCCCGGGAGGAGCTGGGCATCGACCCCGGCGCGCTCGGCCGCCCCGTGCAGGCGGCCGCCTCCTCCTTCGCCACCTTCGCGCTGGGGGCGCTCGTGCCTCTGCTCCCGTGGCTCATCACCCGGGGCACCGGGGCGACCATCGCCTCCATCGTCTTGGGCGCCGTCGCCGCCCTGGCCGTCGGCGCCGCCCTGGCCGTGTTCACCGAGCGCAGCTGGTGGCGCTCGGCCCTGCGGCTCCTGCTGTTCTCCTCGGTGGCCGCCGCGGTGACCTACGGCGTGGGTAGCGCCATCGGCACCTCCCTCCACTGACGTCCGCGGCCCCCTCGGCCGGCCGTCGCTCAGTCGCTGGCGCCCACGTCGCCCGTGTACGCCCGGTCGATGTGGTCCACGTCGAAGCCGAGCGACCGGTACAGCGAGACCGCCGGTTCGTTGGCGGCGTCCACGTAGAGCATGCCGACGCTCAGCCCGCGCGACGACAGGTAGTCAAGGCCGCGCAGCACCAGCGCCCGGCCGAGGCCGAGCCCCTGGAAGTCGGGGTCCACGGCGATGACGTAGATCTCGCCCATGGGCGGCTCGGTGTCGAGGTGCACCTTGGTCCAGCACGAGCCGGCCAGCCGGCCGTCGCGTTCGTGGAGCAGGAATCCCTGCGGGTCGAACCACGCCTCGGCCTCGCGCTCGAGGATGGTGTCGAGGGTCCATCCGCCTTGCTCGGGATGGGAGGCGAAGGCGCGGTTGTTGACCGCCAGCCAGGGCCCTTCGTCGACACCGGGTTCGAAGGGCCGCGTGGCCACGAGCCCCGGGCCGTCGTTCCCCGGGGCGTCGTCGACGGGCAGGGGTCTGCGCATCTGGTACAGGTCCCGCCCGCGGGCCAGGCCGCAGGCGTCGGCCATGGCGTCGGTCACCACGGTGGGCTTGGGCACCCACAGGTGCACGTGCCCCCCACCCAGGCGCCGGACCTCGCCCAGCGCGGCGGACAGGAGGTCGGTGCCCACCCCGTCGCCGGCCTGGCGATGGTCGGGGCGCACCACCACCTCCACGCCCCAGGTGTCATGTCCCCGACTGAGCTGGGCGTAGCCCACCAGCGCGGCGCCGGGACCTTCGCGGGCCACGAAGCCGGCGAAGCCCTTTCGTCCGCCGTGGACGAGGTCGAGCCACTTGTGCTCGCCTAGGGGATGGTGCCCGTCGGCCACGGTCACCTCGTGCAGGAGCTGGGAGACCTCGGCGATGTCGGACTCGCCCATGCGCCGCTTGACCTCGAGGTGGTGCACGGGTGCACCCTAACCGGACGCACGCGCGCCCCGACGGTGACTTTGTAGCCTGACGTCGTGGCCCGACCCCGTTCGCTCGCCGGGCGCGCCCGGGCGGTGGTGGCTCGCCTGCGCGAGGAGTACCCGGGGACGGCGCAGGAGCTGTGCGCCTTGCGTCACGACGGGCCCTTCCAGCTCCTCGTGGCCACGATCCTCTCCGCGCAGTGCACCGACGAGCGCGTGAACATGGTCACGCCGCTGCTGTTTGCCACGTTTCCCACCCCCGACGCGCTGGCCGCCGCCCCGCTCCCCGCCCTCGAGGAGATGATCCGCTCGACCGGGTTCTTCCGATCGAAGGCGAAGAACCTCGTGGGCATGGCGCGCGCCGTGGTCGAGCGGTTCGGAGGCGAGGTCCCCGCCACCATGGAGGACCTGACCACCTTGCCGGGCGTCGGGCGCAAGACGGCCAACGTCGTGCGCAGCGTCGCCCTGGGGCTGCCCGGGCTCCCCGTCGACACCCACGTGGGGCGCCTGGTGCGGCGTCTCGGGCTGACCGAGCACACCGACCCGGTCAAGGTGGAGCACGAGCTCGACGCACTGGTACCGGCCCCCGAGCGCGGGGCGTTCAGCCTGCGCCTGATCCTCCACGGCCGCCGCGTCTGCAAGGCCCGGACCCCCCGCTGCGACGAGTGCGTGCTCGTCGACCTGTGCCCCTCGGCCCGCCTTCCCGTCCTCGCCGGGCGCCCGCAGCGCCCCCAGGGAGGTTCATAGGGAATTCATATGTTCGCCGTGGGCCGCGGCTCGGCCCGTCTACCAGGGATTGTGCGGCGGCGCAGAGTTGGGCGGATGTTTTCTCCGATGATTGGAAGACGCGTCGCCGCTCATGGTGTTGTATGGGAGACGGAACCGGTTCCCGCCACCTGGTTCCGAAGAGCGCGGCTGGGATCCGCCGCCCGGCCCGCTCGCACGACGGCGCCCGCAAGGGCGCCGTCGTCGCGCCCGGGGGCCGGTGCCCGGTGTCGTCCCCGCGGAGCGCGCCCACGCGGGCGACACCCGCTCAGCGTCGACGTCGGGGCGCTCCCGCCAGACGCCCCAGTCGTCGTTCGGCGGCGGTCAGGGCGCGTTCCACGGCGAAGAGCTCGGTGGCCGTCTCGTCGTCGTGCTCGGCCGCGGCGCCGTCGGCGATCGAGGCGATGCGCCGGCGCAGCTCCTCGAGGGCGGTGGTGAGCGACGACAGTTCGGCGAGCGGGGCGGCCATCCCCAGATGATGGCGCGGCGATGGCCGCGGCGGCGACCCCGGCCGTCGGGCGGGCGCGCCGGGCGCCGCTGGCCGGCGGGGCGGGCGAGGGCCCCCGAGTACCATCGGGACCCCGTGTCGCTCACCCGCCTCGACCTGCGTGGGGTCCCCGCCGCCGCCATGGCGGCGGCCCTGCCGCGCCCGGCGGCGTCGTCCGCGTTCCCCACTGAGGAGGTGCGGGTCATCCTCGACGAGGTGCGCCGGGGCGGTGACGACGCCGTGCGCGCCCTCACCGCCCGGTTCGACGGGGTGGCCATCGACGCCTTGCGCGTCCCGGCGCCGGAGATCGCCGCCGCCCTCGCGTCGGTCGACCCGGCGCTGGCCCGCGCGTTGGCGGTGGCGTTCGAGCGGATCCTCGCCTACCACGCCCACGAGCCCGAACCGGTCGGCGACTTCGAGAACGGGGGCGTGGTCGTGCGCCACCTCGTGCGGGCCGTGGGACGCGCCGGCATCTACGCCCCCGGCGGCCGGGCGCGGTATCCGTCGACCGTGCTCATGTGCGCCGCGCCGGCGCGCGTGGCCGGCGTGGAGGAGCTCGCCTTGTGCGTCCCCCCGGGCCCCGACGGCCGGGTGGCCTCCGAGACGCTGGCCGCCGCCGCCGTGGCCGGGATCGACGAGGTGTACCGGGTGGGCGGCGTCCAGGCGGTGGCCGCCATGGCCTACGGCACGCAGACGGTGCGGGCCGTGGACGTCATCGTGGGACCGGGGAACCGCTACGTGGCCGAGGCCAAGCGCCAGGTGAGCGGGATCGTGGGCGTGCCCTCGGCGTTCGCCGGCCCCTCGGAGGTGGTGGTGGTGGCCGACGACCGCACGCCGGTGGAGTGGGCCGCCATCGACGTGGTCGTCCAGGCCGAGCACGGCCCCGACGGCCTCGCCTGGCTGGTCACGTGGTCGCCGGCCACGGCGGACGCCGTGTCGGCCGAGGTGGACCGCCTGGTGGCCGCGTCGGCGCGTCGGGCCGAGCTCGAGGCCACCCTCGGCGCCGGGGGGTACGCGGCCGTGGTCGACGGCCCGGCCGAGGCCCTGGCCCTGGCCAACGTGATCGCCCCCGAGCACCTCGAGCTCCTGGTGGAGGGGGCCGAGGCCCTCCTGCCCCTGGTGCGCCGCGCCGGGGCCGTGTTCCTCGGCCCCTACGCCCCGGCGAGCGTGGGCGACTACCTGGCGGGCCCCAACCACGTGCTGCCCACCGCCCGCACCGCCCGCTTCGCCTCGGCCCTGCGGGTCGACGACTTCCGCACCCACATTCATGCCGTGTCCCTCGACGGCCGCACCCTGGCGGGTCTCGCCCCCCACGTCGTGGCCCTGGCCGAGGCGGAGGGGCTGCCGGCGCACGCCCGGTCGGTGCAGCTGCGCGCCGCGCCGGCGGGTCCTCGGGGCGCGTGATGCGGCGCGTGCCCGTGCGCCCGGACCTGGCCGAGCTGTCGGGCTACCACTCGCCGCAGGTGGACGTCGAGGTGCGGCTGAACACCAACGAGTCGCCGTACGGGCCTCCCGAGGCGTGGCTGGCGGAGCTGCGCGACGAGATGGGCCGCATCGACTTCAACCGCTACCCCGACCGCGACGCCCTCGAGCTGCGCGAGGCGCTGGCGCAGTACCACGGGGTCCCGGCGCGCCAGGTCTTCTGCGCCAACGGGTCCAACGAGGTGCTGCAGTGCCTGCTGCTCGCCTACGGGGGCCACGGCCGCAGCGTGGCGCTGTTCGAGCCGACCTACGCCCTGCACCGACACATCGCCTCGCTCACCGCGACCACCGTGGCGAGCGGGTGGCGCGCCGGCGACTACGCCCTGGACATGGATGTCGTGGCCCGTGTGCTCGACGACGCCCGGCCGGTGATCACGTTCCTGTGCTCGCCCAACAACCCCACGGGCCGCGCCGAGCCCCCCGACGTGGTGCGCGCCGTGCTGGGGCGCGCGCCGGGCCTCGTGGTGGTGGACGAGGCCTACGGGCAGTTCGCCCCCGCGAGCGCCCTCGACCTGTTGTCGGGCGGCGGGCCGGACGCGCCGCGCCTCGCCGTCGTGCGCACGTTCTCCAAGACGTGGTCCATGGCCGCGTGCCGCCTGGGGTACCTGGTGGCCGATGCCGAGGTGGTCGAGGCCTGCGCCTCGGTGGCGCTGCCCTACCACCTCGACGCCCTGACCCAGGCCGCCGGGCGCCTGGCCTTGCGCCACGCCGACGCCATGGAGGCACGCGTGGCGCTCATCAACGAGGAGCGCGGGCGCATCGCCGCTGCCCTCGGGGAGCTCCCCGTCGAGACGTGGCCGTCGGACGCCAACTTCATCCTCTTCCGGCCCACGACGCGCCGCGCCGGCGCGCTGTGGGAGGACCTGCTCGGCGCGTCGGTGCTCGTGCGCGACTGCTCCACGTGGGCCGGCCTGGCCGAGTGCCTGCGGGTGACGGTGGGCACCCCGGCCGAGAACGACCGCTTCCTCGCCGCCCTGCGGGCGAGCGTCGCCCGCTGAGGCGCCGCCCGCCGACGAGGGCCGCCCCTGGTCGCTCAGGTGGCCTGCGCCGCGCCGGCAGGGGTGCCGAGGGCGCGGCGCTGGCGGTGCGCCGTGCCGAAGTGGGCTCCCCGGAAGGCGGACAGCGCCTTCGGGAACAGGCCGTCGAGCAGGTCGTGGCGGCCGCCGGGGACGTCGTAATTGAAGTAGCTGGTCCAGGCCACGTCGTGCGCCGCCACCCACGACGCCATGTGCTCGACGAAGACGGGGTCGTCGCCGAGGCCGCCGCTGCCGATGTCGAGGCCCCACTCCGGGATGACCACGGGCTTGCCCTGCGCGGCGGCGAACGACGCCACCCAGTCGAGCCCCCACGGCGTGGTGAGGTGGTTGCTCCAGGCCTTCGTCGCCGTGTGCGGGCTGCACGCGCACGTGTCGTAGAGGTCGATCCCGATGTCGTCGACGTATGCGCTGCCCGGGTAGGCCTGCGCCGGGCTGTACGCCCTGGCGTAGGACCCGTCGCTGTCGGGGTCCCAGGCGAAGCGGAACGCCTGTCCGCGCGCGGCGCGCATGGTGGTGACGATGGCGCGCCAGTAGGCCGCGAAGTCGGCCGCCTGGCGGGCGTCGGTCACCCGCCACGGGAACCAGTTGCCGTTGAACTCCCACCCCAGGCGCAGCACCGCCGTCGCCTGCCCACCGGCCACCAGGGTGCGGGCGAGGGCCGCGTAGTGCGCGTCGTAGTCCCCGGCGGCCCCCGCCGCCAGCGAGCCCACCGGCCGGCCGCCGTCGGTGGGGACCATGGGCACCCCGAGCGCCAGCGTGCACCCGCTGCCCCGCCACCCGTCGAGCAGCCAGGCCAGGGCCCCGGACCCCGTCATGGCGTTCCACCCCCGGTTGCCGGGGAGGAAGTCCGACGCCAGGGCCAGATGGGTCCCCGTCCGGGTGGCGAAGCGCTGCACGCCGCCGGGGTCGCCCGCCCCGGCGTAGACGCCGAGCGCCCGGGGTCCCGTGGTCCCGGTGCACACCGGCGCGGCGGCCTCGGCACGGCGTGCGGCCGCAGCGGCGGGGGAGGAGGCCACGGGGGCCCCGACGAGGGCCGCGCCGGCCACGGCGCCCACGAGGGCCACCCGCAGCGCCGCCTCGCGTACCCGGCCCCGGCCGCGGTCGCGTGCCACGTCGCCCGGCGCCGTCGCAGTCGATGATCGAGCCATTCCCGGCTCCCCGTGCACCCTGTCGGCCGCCCGCCCGGATCGGCAGGTGCCTCACGTTGCTGGCGGAGCACCCCACGCCCTGCGACGTGGGGGTGCGGCGGCTCAGCCCCCCCAAGGACGACACCCCGCCGCCCAGGCCACAAATCCTCCGCCCGGCTACGTCCGGTGTCAATACCACCACGCGAATGGGCGCGCGGCGCAGGGGTCGGACGGCGGGCGCCGGCGGGGCGCGTAACCTGGGCGGCCCATGGCGACCTCCCGCCACCCCCGAGACCACGCCCCCGCCCCGAGGCGCGCCGAGCGCGCCCGGCGCACGAAGGAGACGGCGATCGACGTCGTGGTGGCGCTCGACGGGACCGGGCGCGTCGAGGTGGCGACCGGCCTGCCGTTCTTCGACCACATGCTCGCCCAGCTCGGGCGGCACGGGGGCCTCGACCTGGCCGTCGAGGCCCACGGGGACCTGCACGTGGACGCCCACCACACGGTCGAGGACGTGGGCATCGTCCTCGGCGAGGCCCTGGCCGAGGCGCTGGGCGACAAGGCGGGCATCCGGCGCTTCGCCTCCGTGGCCCTCCCCCTAGACGAGGCGCTGGTGGAGGTGGCCCTGGACGTGTCGGGGCGCCCGTACCTGGTCTACGACGTCGCCCTGGCGCCCGAGGCCCCGCCCCTCGGATCCCCGCCGTTCGATCCCCAGCTGGCCGAGGAGTTCTGGCGCGCCTTCGCCACCGCCGCCGGGCTCACCCTCCACATCCGCCTGGTGACGGGCAAGAACACCCACCACGTCCTCGAGGCGTCGTTCAAGGCCACCGCCCGCTGCCTGCGCGACGCCCTGCGGGTGGAGGGCGTCGGCGTCCCCTCCACCAAGGGCACGCTCTGAGCGCCACCCCGACGGTGCCCTCGACCCCGGGGATCGCCGTCCTCGACTACGGCATCGGGAACCTGGCCTCGGCGCACAAGGCGCTCACCCACCTCGGTGCCGACGCCCGCCTGGTGACCGATCCGGCCGAGGCCATGGGTGCCGCCGGCGTGGTGCTGCCCGGCGTGGGCGCCTTCGGGCGCTGCGCCCAGGCGCTGCGGGCCACGGGGCTCGACGCCGCGGTGAACGACGCCCTCGCCCGGGGCGCGCCGTTCCTCGGGATCTGCATCGGCTTCCAGCTCCTCTACGAGGGCTCCGAGGAGTCCCCCGAGGTCCCCGGACTCGGTGTCCTGGCCGGGACGGTGCGCTGCCTCCCGCCCGGGGTGAAGCGACCCCAGATGCAGTGGAACCCGTTGGTCCGCCGCCCGGGCACGCCCAGCGGGCTGCTCGACGGCTTGGCGGCGTCGCCCTGGGTCTACTTCGTCCACTCGTTCGCACCGGAGCTCACCGCGGACACCGTCGCCACGTGCGACTACGGCGGCGCGGTGGTGGCGGCCGCCGAGCGCGGGCCGGTGTGGGGGACCCAGTTCCATCCCGAGAAGTCCGGGGCGGCGGGGCTCGCCATGCTGGCCAACTTCGTCGCTGCCTGCGGGGCCCGGCCACCGGGTCGGTGAGCGGCGCCATGGACCTGTTCCCCGCCATCGACCTGCGTGACGGCGCCGCCGTGCGCCTCGTCCAAGGCGACTTCGCCCGCCAGCGCCACTACGGGGACCCCGTGGCGCTGGCCCGCCGGTACGCGGCGGGCGGAGCGCGCTGGATACATGTGGTCGACCTGGACGCCGCGCGTACGGGGCTCCCGCACAACCGCGAGACCGTGCTGCGCGTGGCGCGCGCCGTGGAGGTGGCCGTGCAGGCCGGCGGCGGTGTGCGCTCCGAATCCGACGCCGCCGCCCTCCTCGACCACGGGGTGGCGCGCGTGGTGGTCGGCACCCTGGCGCTCGAGCACCCCGACGTGCTGGCGGCCCTGGCGGCGCGCTACCCGGGGCGGGTGGCCGTGGGGCTCGACCACCGCGGGGCGGGGGCCGAGGTGGCGCTGTCGGGATGGCACCGCGGGAGCGGGACGTCGCTCGCCGCCGCGCTCGGGCGCCTGGTCGGGGTGGACGTCGGTGCGGTGGTGGTGACCGCCATCGAACGTGACGGCATGCTCGGCGGCCCCGACCTCGACGGCCTGGAGGCCGTGCTGTCGATGACGGCGCACGACGTGGTGGCGTCGGGCGGCGTGCGCTCCACGGCCGACCTCGCCGCCCTGGCCCGGCTCGAGGCCGAAGGCCGGCACCTGGCGGGGGCCATCGTCGGCATGGCGCTCGTCGAAGGCGCCATCGGGGTCGAGGAGGCGATCGCCGCGTGCGCGCCATCCGCGTGATCCCCTGTCTCGACGTGGACGCCGGGCGCGTCGTGAAGGGCGTGCGTTTCGAGGATCTGGTCGACGCCGGGGACCCGGTCGAGCTCGCCGTGCGCTATGACGCCGAGGGGGCCGACGAGCTCGTCTTCCTCGACATCACGGCCTCGTCCGAAGGGCGCGACACGATGGTCGAGGTGGTGGCCCGCACGGCGGCCGACGTGTTCATCCCCTTCACCGTCGGCGGGGGCGTGCGGGCGCCCGACGACGCCCGTCGCCTGCTGCGCGCCGGGGCCGACAAGGTGGCGGTGAACACCGCCGCCGTCGCCGACCCGGGGCTCGTGGCCGAGCTGGCCGACGAGTTCGGTGCGCAGTGCGTGGTCGTGGCCATCGACGCCCGTCGCCGCCGCGCCGGGGACGGCTGGGACCTGTACACGCACGGGGGGCGCCGCGCCACCGGCCAGGACGCGCGGTCTTGGGCTGAGCGCTGCGCGTCGCTCGGCGCCGGCGAGATCCTCCTCACCTCGATGGACCGAGATGGCACACGCGACGGGTTCGACCTCGAGCTCACCCGGGCGGTGACCGACGCCGTGGGCGTCCCCGTGGTGGCGTCGGGGGGGGTGGGGTCCCTCGAGCACCTGGCCGAGGGGGCCATCGTGGGCGGCGCCGACGCCGTGCTGGCGGCGTCGATCTTCCACCTGCGCGAGCACACGGTGGCCGAAGCCAAGCGCTACCTGGCGGCTCGGGGGGTGGTGGTCCGCCCCCCCGACGCGCCGTAGTCCGGCGCCCGCCCGGGCGCGCACGGCGCCGAGGCGCGGCCCCGCCGCCGGGACGCGGCCCCGGTCGACCCGCTGCGCCGGGAGGCGTGCGGCCGCCGTGGCCGTCTCCGGGTGGCCCGGTGGGACGCGGTACGGTTCGGTCGTGCCACCCCCCGCCAAAGCGGCGCGCCCGGCCACCGAGCCGAAGCAGCCCATCACCATGCTCGCCGACCGGGTGCTCGCGCAGCAGCCGGTGTCGGAGGGCGAGCGGCGGTCGCGTTCGGGCATCCTCATCCCCGCCACCGCCCAGGTGTCGCGGCGACTGCTGTGGGCCGAGGTGGTGGCCGTGGGCCCCCACGTGCGCGCCATCAAGGTGGGCGACAAGGTCCTGTTCAACCCCGAGGACCGCCTCGAGGTGGAGGTCCACGGGGACGAGTACGTGATCCTGCGCGAGCGCGACATCCACGCCGTGGCCTCGGAGCGCATCGACAGCGGGACGGGGCTGTACCTGTAGCCCTCCCGGCCCGACGCCCGCCACGCCGCAACGGTGCCTAGGTCGGGTGGCCGTCTCCTATCGGCGTGATCGGTGAGCGCCACAGGTCGACGCGGCCGGCCACCGGCTGCGGTTCGGGCTGGGACTGGGGCCCTTGGTGGGCCACCGGCTGCGGTTCGGGCTGGGCCTGGGGCCCTTGGTGGGCCACCGGCTGGGGCTGCGGCTGCGGTTCGGGGCCGTTGCCGGGGACCCGCTGCGGCTCTGGTCGGTGGGCTGGCGCTCCGTCGAGCTCGGGGTGCGCCTCCTCGCGGCGACGGATGAGCGAGCGAGAGACCCAACCGCGTTCGTCTGCCCACACGAGGATCGGTGGAAGGACGACCAACGCGCTCACGAGCGCCACCGTGACGTTCAAGGCGACGATGATGCCGAAGTCCCGCAGCAGCGGGAACGACGACGTGCCAAGGACGGCCACGCCGGCGATGGCGGTCATGCCAGACACCATGAAGGCGCGTCCCGTGCGGCGCGCGGTGGCGTCCATGGCGGCGCGCGGTTCGAGTCCGCGGGCGCGCTCCTCCACGAATCGCAGCAGGATGAGCGACGTGAACTCGGTGCACACCGCCACGACCAGCGGGCCGGCCACGGCGGTGACGGGGCTCAGCTTGAGGCCGAGCGCCACGGCGATGAGCGATACCGACCCGACGGCCACGAGGACCGGCACCAAGGAGAGCAGCGAACGGATGAGGCTGCGCAGCCTGACGGCCAGGAACGCCCCCACGAAGATGAGCGCCAGGTATGTGAGCAGGACCCGGGTCTTCTCCAGGTTCTGCACCAGCCCCACACCGACGACGGCGATGCCGCCGGGCGCCACGTGGATCCCCGGCGGGGGGTGTTCGCCGCTTTGGAGCTTGTCCACCACCGGGGTGAGCTGCGAGAGGGTGTCCGTCTTCCCCCGGAAGATGACGTTCAGTGACCGGCCTCCGTCGGCGACGGTCGTCTTTCGGATGCCCTGGGGGGCGATCAGATAGATGCCCTGGATCTGCGCGCCGGTGGGCGGGACCTCGGTCTCACCGGGCAAGTTGGTGATGAACTGGTCGATGGTGTTGACAAGCCCCGCGCCGGGCCACAGCCCGGTGGGGTACTCGGCCTGCAGCGCACGCGAGAACGTCGCCACGTACTTGACCGTCTGGTCGCTGAACGGTTGATTGCTGGTGACGTTGGCGGCCAGTTCGTTGTCCGAGCCGGTCCCCGCCTTCAATGCCTCGAGGTTCTTGGTCGACTGGGCCTGAGGATTGATCCACTGGATGGGGTCGGTCTGCAGCACCAGCTTGCCCTCGACGGCGATGCCGCCGAGGAAGATGACGATGCTGGCCATGGCCAAGGGGATGGCCGACTTGCGCGGCAGGCTCCCCAGGAACACCACCACGCGGCTGAGCCGGCCTTGGCTGAAGTCCTTGCCCTTGGTGGGGGACTTGTACTCCCGGATGCCGAGCACGGCCAACGTGGCGATGATGCTGCACACGCATACCGCCACGATGCCGATGACGAGGAGCGACCCGAACTGGCGGATCGCCGGGGTGGCGGCGAACCACAGGGCGGTGAAGGCGAACACGGCGTCGAAGGTGACGACCAGCAACGCGGGGCCGAGCCCCCGGGCGGCGGCCTGGATGGGGTGAGCGGCGCGGTCGAGGACGACCTCCTCCTCGATGCGCGAATGCATCTGGATGGCGTAGTCCATGCCCACGCCGAGCAGCACCGGCAGGGCGGTGATGGTGGCCAGGGTGAGTGGGACGCCGAAGTACCCCACCAGTCCGAACCCCCACACCATGCCGATGGCCACGATGGCGAAGGCGAGCAATCGCCATCGGACCGTGAACGACAGGGCCAGGATCGTCACCATGACGATGGCGGCGATCCCGGCGAGGACCAGGATGCCGTGCTTCAGGTAGTCGTTGATCGTCTTGAGCAGCTCCGGCACACCGGTGGTGATGAGCGTGACGTTTTGGAAATGGACGGAGTTGATGATGTTCTGGACCGACGTGGCGGCCGTGGTCTCCTGGTTGATGTTCAGGTTGCCGATCAGGTAGACGGCCATCAGTGCGTGGATGTTGTTGGGCACGAACGTGCCCAGGGACTCCCGGACCGCCCCGTTCGGCTCGTGGACCACGAAGCTGACCCACTGGGGGTTCGAGAGCACCTGTTGAGAGGGGGCGAAGTGCGTCAGGAGCTCGCCCTCCTTGATCAGGTACGCGCTGCGGATCCTCCGACTGGCGGCCGAGGGGTCACGCTTGACGGCGTTGCTGAGCAACTGGCCCGCCGGGCTGTTGAGCGGGCTGCCGGTGCTGCTCTGCAGCAGCACCGAGCCGAACTGCATGGCGTCGAGGGGCGTGACCGCGCTGAAGACCCAGGGGTCCTTGGCCAGTTTGGCGGCGGCGATCTTGAACTCGCGCTGGTTCGCCGGGGTGAAAAGGTTGTCCACCGTCATGCCGGGCTTCATGGTGAACAGCACGGCCATGGGGTCGCCACCGAAGACCTTCGAGTAATTGACGTTGTCGATCCAGGCCGGGTCGTTGGTGTTGAGGTAGTCCGAGTTGCTCGTGCTGAAGCGGAGCTTGGTGACCCCGACCCCGAAGACCAAGGTGACCAGCAGCCCCACCATGGCCACCGTGCCCGCCCGCTTGCCCAGGTTCAGGCCAAGCCATTCCCACCAGCGTCTCAAAGCGCCCCCCGGCGTCTTCCGCACGGCACGTGCGGATCAGAGCTCCCCAAGCAGAGTTACTGAATAGTAGATCCAATCCGGGCCCACCGCCCTGTGGGCCACGTCGGAGAGTTGCTCCTGGTGGCGGGCGACCCAAGGCCCGCAGGCGACCGGGGCGGGCCCGCGCCGACGGTATCGTGAGAAGCGATGACTTCGCAGGCCGAGGGGGCGACGACGACCGATGCCGAGGCGCCCGCCGCCCCCGGCGGCCGGGTGGCCACGCCGGTGGCCTTTCGGGAGGAGGACCTCGAGGTGGTCTCCTTCGCCGCCGACGGTCTCGTGCCCGCGGTCGTCCAGGATGCGACCGACGGGGCGGTCCTGATGCTCGGCTACATGGACCGGGAGGCCCTGCGCCGGACGCTCGGCACGGGACGCACCTGGTTCTGGAGCCGCAGCCGCCGGGAGTACTGGTGCAAGGGGGAGACCTCGGGCGACCGGCAATGGGTACGCGCCGTGCACTACGACTGCGACGGCGACGCCCTGCTGGTGGTGGTCGACCAGGACGGCCAGGGCGCCTGCCACACGGGGGAGCGCAGTTGCTTCTACCGTGCGTTCGGCACCGAGGGCGGCGCGGCCCCACGGTGAGCCCGCCGCCGCAGGGTCAGCGTCCCGGGCGCGACGCCTTCGGCGAGCTCGCCCGTCATCACGGCGTCGTGCCCGTGTGGCGCGAGTTGGTGGCCGACACCATCACGCCGGTGGGTGCCTTCATGCAGGTCGTCGGCGGCCGGCCGGGCTTCCTGCTCGAGTCCGTCGAAGGCGGGGAGCGCTGGGGGCGCTATTCCTTCGTGGGCCGCCACGCGCTCGCCACCATCGTGTCGCACCACGGGCGCGTCAGCGCCACCGGGGTCGTCGACGTCCCCGAGACGGGCGCGGGGATCCTCGCCGCCGTCGAGGCCCTGCTCGCCCGCTACCGCTCACCGATCTTGGCCGACCTCCCCCCCCTCCACGGGGGCCTCGTGGGCTACATCGGCTACGACGTGGTGCGCGAAGTCGAGCGCCTGCCCCGCGTGCCCCCCGACGACCTCGGCCACCCCGACGCCGTGCTCAATGTGATCGGCCAGCTGTGCGCATTCGACCACTGGCGCCAACGTGTGGTGCTCGTGGACAACGTCGTCGTGCACGAGGGCTGGAGCGACGACGAAGCCGACGCGGCCTACGCGGCGGCGGGCGAGCGCCTCGACGACATGGCTGGCGACCTCTTCCGCCCGCTCGACGAGCCCCCACTGCTCGCCCCCGACCCCGGGGAGGACCCCGCGCCGGCGGTGCGCACCATGACGCCCGACGCCTATCGGGGCGCCGTGGCGGTGGCCAAGGAGCACATCGCCGCCGGTGACATCTTCCAGGTCGTGCTGTCGCAGCGCTTCGACCTCGACCTCGACGCCGAGCCCTTCGACCTCTACCGGGTCCTGCGCCTCGTCAACCCGAGCCCTTACCTCTACTTCCTGCGCACCGAGCAGTGCACGGTCGTCGGGGCCACGCCCGAGCCCCTCGTGCGCCTGCGCGACGGGGTCGTCGTGTCGCGCCCCATCGCCGGCACGCGCCGGCGCGGCGCCACCGCCGCCGAGGACGACCGACTGGCAGGGGAGCTGTCGGAACACCCGAAGGAGCTCGCCGAGCACGTCATGCTGGTCGACCTGGCGCGCAACGACGTCGGCCGGGTGGTGAGCTTCGGGACCGAGCACGTCGACGAGTTCAAGACCGTCGAGCGCTACAGCCACGTCATGCACCTGACGTCGCAGGTGTCGGGGAGCCTCGTTCCGGGCAAGGGCCCGATCGACGTGCTGCGGGCCACCTTGCCGGCGGGCACCCTGTCGGGGGCGCCCAAGGTGCGGGCCATGCAGATCATCGACGACCTCGAGCCGACCAAGCGCGGCGTGTACGGCGGTGTCGTGGGCTACATCGACTTCTCGGGCAACCTCGACACCGCCATCGCCATCCGGACCATGGTGGTGTCCCCCGACGGGCGTGCCTCGGTCCAGGCGGGTGCGGGCATCGTGGCCGACAGCGATCCCGCCGAGGAGGATGCCGAGTGCGTCAACAAGGCGGCCGCCCTGCTGGCCGCAGTCCCCGCGGCGCGTCGGGCGACGGCCGCCCGCCGGCGCGCCGCGGCGGGGGCGGCGCCGGGTTCGGAGCCCGACGGGGTGCGGGCGCCGCCCCTGCCGGCCACGGCGCCGGGGGGATCGTGACCCCCGACGGCCCGGCGCAGAGGGCGACGCCCCCATCCGCCGGCCACGGACCAGCGGGCCCCGATGGCGGCTACGACGCCTTGCGCCACGGTCTCGGTGCACGGTGGCTGGAGCGTGACGTCGTCGTGGTGTCGGGCCCCGACGCCGTCGAGTACCTCCAGGGTCAGTGCAGCCAGGACGTCGCCGCCCTCGGCGTGGGGGCGACGGCCGACGCGCTGCTCCTGAGCCCCCAGGGCAAGCTCGAGGCGCTCGTGCGCGTCACGCGCACGGCGCCGGACGCGCTCGTCGTGGACAGCGAGGGGGGCTTCGGGGACGTGGTGCTGGCCCGGCTCCAGCGCTTCAAGCTGCGGGTGAAGGTCACGCTCGAGCGAGGCGCATGGCCGTGCCTGGCCCTGCGGGGCCCGGGGGCGGCCGCGTGTGTCGGGTCACCGGGCGCGCCATCGCCGCTCGTGCTGCCCTTCTCGTGGAACGGCGTCGTGGGCGTGGACCTCCTGGGCGCGACGCCCGAGCTCCCCGCGGCGGCCGTCGAGTGCTCGCCCGACGCCTGGGAGGCGCTGCGCGTGGAGGCCGGCATCCCGGCCATGGGCTCCGAACTCGATGATCGCACCATCGCCGCCGAGGCCGACCTGCTCGAACGCTGTGTGAGCTTCAGCAAGGGGTGCTACACCGGCCAGGAGCTCGTGGCCCGCCTCGACGCCCGAGGCAACCGGGTGGCGCGGCGGTTGTGTGGCCTGGTGCTCGGTGCCGGCGAGGACGGGTCCCCACCCGTCGGGCGCGGGGACGAGCTCGTGGTGGGGGAGAAGGTCGTGGGATCCCTCACGTCGGTGGCGTGGTCGCCCGCCCTCGGGCGGACGGTGGCGCTGGGCTACGTCCAGCGCGCGGTGGTCCCCCCGGCGACGCTCGACGTCCGGGTGCGCGCTGTGCCAACCGGCGCCGGCGAGCCGGTGCGCGCCGAGGTGCGCGCCCTGCCCCTCGTGGGTGCGCCCGCCTGACGGCGCGCGTCAGCCGGTGGGGCGAACCGCCATCCGATCCGGCGTGGCTTCGAGGCGCACGCCGTTGGCGATGGCCACGGCGGCCAACTGGGAGTTCACGTTGAGCTTGCGCAGGATGGCCCGGATGTGCGAGCGCACCGTCGACAACGACACGGTGAGCGCGTCGGCGATGTCGCCGGCGGAGCGCCCTTCCATCATCTGGAACAGGACCTTGCGCTCGCTCGAGGTGAGGTGCACCAGGGCGCCGTAGGGGACCGGCAACGAGCGGTGGATTCGGTTGGCGCCGTTGCGCCCCCCCGCGGGGCGCGGTGCGCTCTCGGCGTTGCCCGCCAACATCCGGGCCAGCGCCACGAGCTCGTCGCCGAACGAGTCGATGTCGAGCAGGCCGCTCGCCCCCTGCTCCACGCAGGCGGCGACGGCAGCCGCACTGGCGTTGATCCGCAGGGCGATCACGTGGGTGCCTCGCAGCGTGAGGGCGCGCGTGATGCGTGCCGCCTGCTCCCACAGCGTGAGGGAAGAGCCCTCGCACACGTGGGGCTCAGCGTGCAGCGTGAGGAGCACGGCGTCGGCGTCGGTGGCCAGGGCGTCGGCCACGATGGGATCGGGATCGCAGGCCAGTGACAGCACCGCTCGCGCACCGAGCCCATTGGCCACCGCCACCACGCCGTGGACGGCGGGCCGCGGGGGTCCGTCGCTGCTGGCCCCGGGGTCCACCACGAGCACCCGGATGGGGGGTGCCGCCGGACGGAACGGGCGTGCCGTGCGCGACGTGACCGCCGGAGCCGTGCCGTTGGCCACGGCGGCGTCTGCCGGGCTGTCGGGATCGTCGGGCATGGGCAGCAGCACGCGCCGGGCGAGGCGGTGGCGCGGCCGGCCCCGCCCGGTGCGCGACTCGGGCCGGACGTCACCGACGAGCGGCCGGGCACCGGGAACGGGTTCGCGCGCTTCGGGCACGTGGGTGACCGACACCACCGCGCCGCTGTGGGCACCGTTGCGTGCGCTGTGGACGGTGCGCCCGCGCGCCACGCGCGTCGAGGCGATGGCGGCTTCGGCGAGGGCCGCCGGATTGACGTCCACGCCGCCCGCGCAGACCCCGACCGAGACTTTGAGTCCGAGCTGGGACGAGCCCACGGCCAGATGGCTGCCCATCGCCCGGGCGAGGCGCGTGCCGAGGTCGTCGGGAGCGATGCGGTGCACGCCGTTGCCGAAGCACACCACCACCCGGGAGCCGCCGAGCATGCACATGAGGTCGTCGGGCCGGATGCAGCCCTCCACCCGGCGCACCGCCAGATTCCACAGGACCTCCGACGCCACCGACCGGCTCGAGCCGTCCGCCGCCGCCTGCACGTCGACGCAGGCCACCACGCGCCGGCTCCCCCCCGACGCCCACGTGCGCCGGTCGGCCCCCCCCGGGCCTCCGGCGCGCACGCGCGCCGGCACCTCGGTGTCCGATCGCGACGTGGCGCTCGGCGCTCCGACGGCCAACGCCAACGTCTCCGGTGGCCCAAGCGTCGTCCGCGCTGCGGACTCCCGCGCCCCGGCGCTGCTGCCCTGGGTCAAACTCACCGTTGCCCCCCGCCCCCCGTCGTGCCATCCCCGACCTCGACGTCGCTCTTCCCCAAGAGCCTGACCTCGCGGTCTGTAGCAGTCTATACCTCACTGTCCGCGCGTTCCCAGGGGCAAAATGGTGCCCGGCCAGGGAGCACGGGCCCGGCCGGCCTCAGCGCGGAGGGTGGCCGGCCCTCAGAAGCTCGCCGGCAGGGCCACACTCACGTGCTCGAAGAAGACGAACAGCACCACCAGCACGCCGGGCACCCCGAGGACCAGGGCGCCCCAGCGTACGGGTCGACGCAGCCGTCGCCACAGGAGGCGGACGGCCACGGCGGCGAGCAGGGTGACGACGCCCCAGAAGAAGGCCCCCCCGACACTGCCCGTCGGGCCGGCGTTGGACGAGGAGGCGCCGCTTGCCCGGTGGCTGGCGGCGGGGGAGGAGGGCGCCGCGCCGTGGACGCCCGTGCCCGAGGCGGTGGTGGTCGGGGTGGCCGCCGGCGTGCTCACCGTGGCCACGCGCTGGGCGCCCACGAGCAGCGCCACCACGACCAGGCGGGTGGTCGCGCTGTAGCGCGGGTTGCACGTCGTCAACGTGAGCGTCGGCAGCGCCGAGGTGTTGAGCACGGCCACGTCGGTGGGCGGCACCACCAGGCTCTGGGTCACCTGGTAGTGGAAGAGCCCGCCCTGCGTCTGGATCGTGATCGGATCGCCGGGCTGGAGCTGGTTGAGGTTGTAGAAGGGGGCGGCGTAGGTGGTGCGGTGGCCGGCGATCGCCGCGTTGCCCTCCTGGCCCGGGAGCGGGGTGCCCGGATAGTGCCCGGGGCCTTGCTGGAGCTGGGACTCGCCCACGCCCTGGACGATGGCGTCGTTGGTCATCCCGATCCTCGGGATCGACATCAGTCCGACTGCCTGTCCGATGCCCGGGGCGCCCGCCGGGGCCACGTTGGCGGCGGACCCGATGACCCCGCTGTCCGACGACCCCCCCGCGGTGGTGCCGGCGGCCGTCGTGGTGGTCGTCGGTGCGGTGGTCGCCGGGGCCGTCGTGGGGGTGCTGGAGGCGCCCGACGACGTGCCGAAGGCCAGGGCGACGGGTGCCGTGACGTACGTCTTGGACGCCACGTCGAGCACCCCGGCGCGCATCACGCAGGACACGCCGGCGGCCGCCTGGGCGGGGGTCGGGGGGCACGGGTACTTGGCGGCATCGGTCGACGCCTGGGCGCCGGTGCTGTCCACGCCGCCGGCGGGCGGCCCCACCATGCCGGTGCGCAGGGCGAAGGGCACCGGGGCCAGCTGCCCGTGGGCGTCGACCGGCCGCACCGTGAACAGGGGATCGGTGCACCCGACGGGGACCAGGGCGATCCCCGCCAGGGAGACCAGCGGCTGATTCGGGCTGTTGTTGCACTCGGTGACGGCCCCCACCGAGCTCGAGGGCAGACCCGAGGCGCTGACCGTGATCTTCGTGCCCGTGCTCAGGCAGCCCGCCCGGCTCACCGACACGGTGATCCCGCCGGCCGTGCCCGTGGCCGCCGGGCCCTGGCACACCGGGCGGGCCGGGTCCGAGGGGTGCAGCGAGGCGAGGAACTGCTGGCGGAGGCGGTCCTGGGCGTGGTGCTCGTAGAAGGACGTGCCCCACAGTTGGAACGCGACGAACGCGAGCAGTAGTGCCCCGATCACGATGAACGCGCGGGCAACGCTGGACGCGATCCGGCCCCCCGTCACGAAACGAGTGTACGGCGGCAGGCGGGGAAGCGGAAGGCAGGCAGGAGCAGGGACACCCGGCCCCGGCGCGCCCGGGGCGGGCGGGGGTCCCCCAAACCTGACGAAACCTGAGGGCCGCCGGCTTTTCCCCAATCCTGAGGATGTGGGGTGTGAGGCGCCTCCGTAACGTGTCGGCCAGAGGGGTGCGGGGACCGAAACGGCCACGCTGACAGCGCCGGCGTGCAAGAGGCAAGAGGGGCCGGTGTGCAAGAGGGCCGGTGTGCACGAGGGCAGAGCACATCGGGCGTGGTGCTTCCGTGCGGCGCGCACACGGAGCAGAGGCAGGACGCCACTGGCAGATGCACGGCACGTTCGCGCAGCTGCACGACGGAAGGAGGGGAGCCGCTCACACTAGGAGAGCTCTGCACGCAGGCTCCGGCACCCTCGTGGAGCCCGTGTGCGGGAGGTCCTACGCGCTACGCTGCCGCCGCCGTCGAGCACTTGGCGGTCGAGCGTTTGGCAACGGGGCGCTCGTTCAGCGTTACCACCGGACCAGTGGTCATTCCGACCAGCAGGCCAACCAGGAGGAAACAATCGTGCGTTTACGCAAAGTGATGATTGGCATCGCGGCCATCGGCTTGCCGGTCGCCTTGATGAGCACCATCGTCGGCGTGGGAG
>Ga0209415_10001643_pt1 | contig 42679 bp, 38 predicted proteins | sample PeaSoiSIISIP2007_FD_187696 | JGI IMG/M metagenome (GOLD analysis project Ga0209415, IMG submission 187696) | Peat soil microbial communities from Weissenstadt, Germany - SII-SIP-2007 (SPAdes) (version 2) | ecosystem: Environmental > Terrestrial > Soil > Wetlands > Peat | place: Germany...
GGAAGGCACCGATGAAACCATCGAGCGCGCCGCGCGAATCGCCGGCGGCCAGCGACTCGTGGTCGTGAAGGTCAGCAAGCCGCGGCAGGATATGCGATTCGACGTGCCGGTCGTGGGAATGAAGACGATCGAGGTAATGCGCGGCTCCAATGCCACGGCGCTCGCAATCGATGCCGGGCGGACGCTTCTATTCGATCGCGACAGTCTGATTCGCGCCGCCGACGATGCGGGCATTGCGATTCAGGCATTTCCTCCGGAACCGGCGCCATCAAAGAAAACTTCGTGAACGAAAGACCCATTCGAGTGGCCGTGGTTGGCGCCGGAGAGTTCGGCCGGAACCACGTTCGCGTCTGGCGCGAGCTCGACGGCGTGGAACTTGCCGGCGTGGTGGATACGAACGCGGATCGTGCGGCCAAAATCGCCGGTGAATTCGGCACGCAGGTCATTCGCGATCTCGACGCGCTGGTCGCGCAGCGCGTGAATGCCGTTAGCCTCGCCGTACCTACGAAAGAACATGCGAAGATCGGCTGCCAGCTTCTCGATGCGGGCCTGGATGTGCTGGTTGAAAAGCCGATGGCCGCCTCGCTCGAAGAAGCCGACCGGCTGATCGTGTCCGCGGCACGCTCCGGACGCATCCTGCAAGTGGGCCATGTCGAGCGTTTCAACCCGGCGGTCGTGGCGGCGAAAAAGATCGTGTTGCGCCCGATGTTTTTCGAAGTCCATCGGTTGGGCATTTTCACGCCGCGCAGCCTGGATATTGATGTTGTCTACGACGTGATGATCCACGACCTCGACATTCTCCTCTCGCTCGTGGATTCGCCGGTGGCCGACCTGAAAGCCGTCGGCATTCCCGTGATCACCGACAAGGTGGATATCGCCCACGCGCGGATCGAGTTCGAGACGGGCACTGTCGCCAACGTCACGGCCAGCCGCGTTTCGACCGAGCGCGTCCGCAAGATGCGTTTTTTCCAGGAACACGAGTACATCTCGCTCGATTTCGCGCGCCAGGACGCACTGCGCATTCGCGTCACGCCGGGCAGTCCGCAGCCGGCCATCGGATTCGAGAAATTGGAGACCGCTCCGGAAGAACCGCTGCGCGCCGAACTCCGCGCGTTCGCTGAATCCGTTCGTACCCGCAAGCCGGGCATCGTGGACGGCGCCGCCGGGCGCCGAGCTCTCGCGCTAGCCGACCGCGTGATGGCAGGCATCCTGGACCACGCGCGCCGCGTCCAATTAGGTGCTTTCTCTCCACAGGACGTTCGATGATTCCGCGCACATTGGTTCCAGTCGACGTGCGCCCCGTCACCAAAGACGAGGCCAGGAAGAGGCCGAGCCGCGTCACCACCTATCTGGATGACCGGACGGTCGTCCCCTCGGGATTGTCCGAAGCGCCTCCGCTCGACGGCAAGACGACCATTCCCTCGCATCTTCCGCTCGGCGTGCTCGTGGATCGCACGCTCGTTTCGCGCGGCATGGCGATCAAACCGATCGAGAGGATGCAGCACATCTCCGCCGTCACGCTCGAGATTCTCGATTCGCGCACCGTTGTGCCTGCGTACGTGGAGCCGCTCACAGCCGAGGAAATCGAAACTCCGGAGCACGCGCCGGAAATGACCGCGGAGCTTCGCGAAATCGTCCAGCCAGACATTTTCACCACCGGCGACGCGAATCTGCTGATCGAGCCGGAAGAAAAGAAGGATGCGAAATCCGACCTGGTGACGCGGGTCCTCTCGATTCTGGTGCACGTCGCTGTGATCGCTTTTCTGATTTTCGCGCCGAAACTTTTCCCACAGCCGTCGGCGGAGGAAATCGCTCGGAACCAATTGCCGACGAATTGGATCTATTCGCCGCCTTCGACACCCGTGCCCGCCGCGCCGACTCCCAAGGTTCGGGTCAGTCCTGAAACGTTGCACAAGGTCGCTCCGCCCGTTGAAAAACCGCAGATCGTGACGCCGGCTCCGAGCCCGGAGAAGCCGCCAACGGATCTGCCGGAAGCGCCGCGGCCTAAGTTTGAGGTGGCGCCGAATCCTCCGCCGTCCATACCGACGACGCCTGTGCCATCGCACTTGGAGCCCGTTCTGCCCGCCACGCCAAGCAACCGGCTCAATCTCCAATTGCCCACATCGTCCCCGGGCAAGATGATCCAGGATCAGATGCAAAATGCAGCGCACGAAGGGCGCCAGGCACCTGTCTATAGCGGCGGGCCACCCGCGGCCGGAGGCGGAGGCCGTGGAGTGGGCATGGGTAACGGCGTGGATGTTCTGTCGGATACGCAGGGCGTGGATTTTTCCGCCTACATTCGCAGGCTCCTGGCCACGCTTCAACGCAATTGGGAGGCCGTGATGCCCGAGTCGGTGCGCATGGGAGAGAGGGGCGTCGTCTTCACCACTTTTCAAATCAATCCGGACGGCAGCGTTTCGGCGCCGGACCCAACCCTCGAAAGAACGTCCGGAAAGGAACCGCTCGATAATGCCGCGATGTCGGCGATCCACGCGTCGAACCCGTTCGAGCCCCTGCCTTCTCAATTCCATGGACCCTTTCTGAAATTACGAATCGCGTTCATTTACAATATTCCGCCGGAACAAGTTAACCTCCATTGAAACTGAACCGCACGCAAGTCGCCGGGGCCCTTCTGCTGGCCGCTCTCGTTTTGCTGGCGCTGCTGGTGCGGTACTGGATGCTTCCTAAATGAACCCCCCTTCGCCGGAGGCACTGGCGCGGCTGATCGTGATTCTCGGGCCGACCGCTTCGGGCAAATCGGCGCTGGGAATCAGCCTTGCCGAACGCCTCGGCGGCGAAGTCCTGGTTTGCGACTCCACGCAGGTCTACCGCCATTTCGACATCGGCACGGGCAAGGTCCCTTTCGTCGAGCAGCGCGGCATCCCGCACCATCTGGTTGATCTGGTCGAGCCACACGAAGTCTTCACCGCCGGAGAGTATCGCCGGCGCGCGCTCGAGGTGCTCGAAGATGTGCGGCGGCGCGGCAATCTGCCAATTATCACGGCGGGAACGGGGCTTTACCTTCGCGCGCTGCTCGAAGGGCTGGCGGACGCACCCGAACGATCCGAAGAGCTGCGCGAACGCCTGCGAAAGAAAGCCAAGCAATACGGGCCTGGATATCTGCACCGCGTGCTCGCGCGCATGGATAAAGAGGCCGCGAGCAAAATCGCCCCGCGCGACACGCAAAAGATCATCCGCGCCATCGAAATCCGAAAGCTCGCCGGAAAGCCGGTCGGCGAAATTCATCGCGGCGGCCGAACCGCACTCGAAGGCTACGACGTAACCAAGATCGGCCTCGCGCCACAGCGCGAAGCGCTCTACGCCAGAATCAACGCGCGTGTCGAGGCCATGGTCGCGGCCGGATGGTTGGAGGAAGTACGCGGCCTGATTGCCCGAGGCGTTCCCGCAGCCGCGAAGCCCTTTCAGTTTATCGGCTACTCGGATTTGCGCGAGTACATCGAACGCGGCTACGCAACCACGGCCGATGCAATACTGCGCATCCAGCAAGCCACCCGCCGCTTCTCCAAGCGACAAACCACATGGTTCCGCAGGGAGCCGAACGTCAACTGGCTTCCCGATTTTGGCGACGATCCCTCCGTGATATCGGCGGCCCACGTGATTACTCATCCTACGAATTCCTAAAGGCTTGACTGCGCGTTGGAATTCCAGTACTGTCGGGACTGCATACGGTACCGTATGCATACGCCACAGTATGGCTACTTCAGCGACAGCCCGAGTCGGTTCCCTCCATCCGGACGATTGGATACGCGCCGCGCAGGCTCGCCTGGCCGGCCAGGGAGTCGAATCCGTGCGCGTCGAGGTGCTGGCGCGCGACTTGGGCGTCAGCAAGGGCAGCTTCTACTGGCACTTTCGCGATCGCGGAGAGTTGCTCGATAGTCTGCTGGTCCGCTGGGAAGACAGTGAACTCGACTGGCTGAACCGGGACGACGGAGCAAGCGCCGCAACGCGGTGGGCAAGATTCCTCGAAAGGACCGCCAGCCCGAAGCGCATGCGCATGGAAATCGCCCTGCGGGCGTGGGCCCGCGGAGACGAGGGCGTTGCGACGCGCGTGGCGGCGATCGAAAAGCGGAAAGCGCGCCTCATCGAGGACGTATTGCGCGACATCGGATTCGCAGAAACCGCCGCGGAATCCTGGTCCGAAGTGGCTTTGCTGATTTGCCTCGGATGGCTTGACCTCGCGACGCGCGACAAGCAGTTCCAATTCGCGAGCCGCAGCCTGGGCGATCTGCTTTCCGAATTCATACTCGCCGCTTCCGGTGGGTCGTCGGCGCCGAATCGCTGAGCGCGCGGCTGGCCGGACACCGGAAACTGTGGCACACTCGATCATTCGATGGATCCCCAGTACATTCGGAATTTCTGCATCATCGCGCACATTGACCACGGGAAGTCGACTCTGGCCGACCGGCTGCTGGAGTTGACCGGCGCACTCTCCCAGCGCGAAATGAGCGCGCAGGTGCTCGACTCGATGGACCTTGAACGCGAACGCGGAATCACCATCAAAGCCAAAAGCATTCGACTGCATTACACCGCGCGCGACGGCCACGAATACCAACTGAACTTGATCGACACGCCGGGCCACGTGGATTTTTCCTACGAAGTTTCGCGCGCGCTTTCCGCCTGCGAAGGCGCGCTTCTGGTGGTGGACGCAAGCCAGGGTGTGGAAGCGCAGACGGTCGCCAACGCCTTTCTCGCCTCGCGGAACAACCTTGCGATCATCCCGGTGATCAACAAAATCGACTTGCCTGCCGCGCGCATCGATTTCGCGAAGGAGCAAATCGAAAACGTTCTGGCTATTCCCGCCGACGACGCGCTCCCGATCAGCGCGAAGAGCGGGCTCGGAGTGGATGAAGTGCTCGAGGCGGTAGTGAAACGCGTTCCGCCTCCCAAGGGGTCCGCGGACGCTCCGCTGCGCGCATTGATATTCGATTCCTGGTTCGACATCTATCGCGGCGCGGTGGTGCTGGTGCGCGTGATGGAAGGCCGGCTCACGCCCGGCACGAAGATTCGCCTCTGCGCCGGCAACGAAGTCTACGAGGTCGAGGCTTTGGGAGCGCTCACGCCCAAGCCCGTGGTGCTGAAGGAACTGGCGGCGGGCGACGTGGGATTCATCATCGCCAATATCAAGCGCGTGGCCGACGCGCGCATGGGCGACACGGTTGTGGAAGCGAACCGTCCGGCCGCGCCGCTCCCCGGTTTCGAGGCCATCAAGCCGATGGTCTTCGCCGGACTTTTTCCCGTGAATGCGACGGACTACGAAGTGCTGCGCGATGCCCTCGGCAAGCTGCAGCTCAACGACGCCGCCTTTTTCTACGAACCGGAAAATTCGGTGGCGCTCGGCTTCGGATTCCGCTGCGGATTTCTGGGCCTGCTGCACATGGAAATAGCGCAGGAACGGCTTGAGCGCGAATTCAATATTGACCTGATCACGACGGCGCCGAGCGTGCAATATCGCATCACGACCATCGACGGCGAAGTGAAGGAGGTGGACAACCCCACGAAATTCCCGCCGCCGAGTTCGATCCAGAAAATCGAGGAACCGATTCTGACGGCGATGATCATCACGTCGGAGGAATCCGTGGGCGGAGTGCTTGCGCTCTGCGAGGAAAAGCGCGGCGTGCAGAAGAAGTTCGAGTACCTCTCGCCGACGCGCATCATGCTCACCTACGAGATGGCGCTGAATGAGATCGTTCTGGATTTCTACGACCGGCTGAAAAGCGTTTCGCGCGGCTACGCTTCGCTCGATTATCACCTTTCGGGCTACCGCGAATCGGATCTGGTCAAGCTCGACGTACTGGTCGGCGGCGAGCCGGTGGACGCGCTGACGGTCATCTGCCATCGCGATCAATCCTACGACCGCGGCCACGATTTGGTCAGCCGACTGCGAAAACTGATCCCGCGCCAGATGTTCGAGGTGCCCATCCAGGCCGCCATCGGCAGCCGCGTGATCGCGCGCGAAACGATCAGCGCGATTCGCAAGAACGTGATCGCGAAATGCTACGGCGGCGACATCTCGCGCAAGCGCAAGCTCCTTGAAAAACAGAAGGAAGGCAAGAAGCGCATGAAGCGCGTCGGCAAAGTGGACATTCCCCAGGAAGCTTTCCTCGCCGTGCTCAAGGTCGCCAGCAGCACGGGCGACGACGAATAGCGCCCGAACTTCGCGACGTTTCACTCCGCGGCAGTCGAAATTCACGCACAAAACTCGCGCATGACCGACGCGAAAAGTGTGACGGTTAAGCTGTGTCGCTTTCCTTTGTTTTGAATGAGATACGCGGGAAAGGACTCGGCATGGTGCGACGGGTAATTTCGGGCGAAACGAGGCCCTGCCGGCCTCGCGTACGAGGCCGCTCGACACCGCTCTACGCCGCGCCCTAAACGGGGCGTGGACTTTGGACCATTGGCCCATGCTTCCATTTTAGTGAGCGCAAGGAGGAACACCATGGTGCGCGCCTGTGGACATTTTCAGGAATTCCTTTTGCGGCGAACGGTGGCGTCGAGCTGGCCGCGGGCGAGGCGGACGGAAATGTCGTCGCCGACCGCAACTTGATCCGGCGAGCGCAGGACTTTCCCCGAGGCGTCATAGGCGATGGCGTAGCCGCGTTGAAGGAGATTCAGTGGGCTGCGCTCTTCAAGCTGAAGCTTCAGTTTCTCATAGCGATGGCGTTTGGCGATGAGCGCGCGATCGATCCTGACACGCAGCGCTTCGCCACGCTGTTCGATGAGCCGGCGCAGCACGGCCGCGCGCGCGCGCACATCGAAAGACGCAAGTTGCGCGCCCGATCGAGTCATACGCTGCCGCGCCATCGCAAGCTTGAGCCGCAGGACCACGCCGAGGGACGAGGAAAGCTCGTCCAGCTGTTGATGCCTCCTCCGCACGAGCAGTTCGAGCTGCCGAAATCCGCGATGGGTTTGCAGATCGCGCACGCGGTGGCGGCGCTCGGAAAGCAGATAGCGCATCTGCTGGACGAGGTCGCGGTAGTGCGCGGCGATGTGGCGCTCGAATTCCTGGCGCGACTGCACGACGATTTCAGCCGCGGCCGAAGGCGTCGGCGCGCGCAGGTCGGCCACAAAATCTGCAATCGTGAAGTCGGTCTCATGCCCGATGCCCGTGATCACGGGAATCTCGGACGCCGCAATCGCGCGCGCCACGATTTCCTCGTTGAAAACCCAGAGGTCTTCCAGCGATCCGCCGCCGCGCGCGACGATCACCACGTCCGCGAGCTTCGCGCGGTTGAAATGCCGCAGCGCCGCGACGATTTCGGCCGCCGCGCCCTCGCCCTGCACCTTCACGGGATAAAGCTGCACGTGCAGGTTGGCGAAGCGCCGCTTGAGCACGCGCAGGATGTCGCGAATCGCGGCGCCCGTAGGCGACGTGACCACGCCGATACATCGCGGCAGGATGGGCAGCGGCTTCTTGCGCGCCTCGTCGAAGAGGCCCTCATCTTGAAGTCTTTTCTTGAGCTGCTCGAAGGCGAGCTGCAACGCGCCGAGGCCCACCGGCTCGATGTGGCTGACGTACACCTGATACTCGCCGCGCGGTTCATACACGCCAAGCGAGCCGCGAACCGTGATGTGCAAGCCGTCCTCAGGGCGGAATTTCAGGCCGCGCACCTGGTCACGAAAGCAGACGCAGCGAATCTGCGAGCGCGCGTCCTTCAGGGTGAAATAGAGATGCCCCGATTGCGCGGCGTGGTAGTTCGAGACCTCGCCCTCGATCCACACGTCGGGGAACGCGTTTTCCAGGAGATCGCCGATGCGTTCGGTGATCTCGCTGACTTTCCAGATGTGGCGCTCGGGCGCGAGATCGAAAAGTGACGATTGGCTCATGGCTCTAGCGGCGGAAGAAATTGACGATCCAGAAGATCAGCGTGAGGGCAACGCTCACGACAATGCAGGTGACGATCGGGAAATAGAAGCTGCCATGGCGGCCTTGATAGGAAATGTCGCCCGGCAAGCGGCCGAGTCGAAACGGAAGCCGCGCGCCGAACATCAGCAGAGCCCCGGCGCCGATCAGTACGACGCCGACGACGAGCAGCAGCTTCCCGATTTCGCGCAGCGGATCCATGGGACGATTCGAGGCCCCATTCTAGCTCGATTCCCGGCGCGATTCTCTCGAGCCGCTAGGAACGGCGAACTCAGATCAGTTCGAGCCCCGCGAAAAAGTAGCCGATTTCGAACGCGGCCGTGGCGGGTGCGTCGGAGCCATGGGTGCAGTTGAACTGGATGCTCGTGCCGAGCTCCTTGCGGATGGTGCCGGGCGCGGCCTTCGCGGGATCGGTGGCACCCATCGTGTCGCGCCACTTCGCGATGGCGCCTTCCGCCTCAAGGACCATAACGACCGCTTTGCCCGAGCTCATGAAATCCGTCAGCTCGCCGAAAAACGGCCGCTCGCGGTGCACGGCGTAGAAGCTCTCGGCTTCGGTTTTCGTTAGCCGCAGCGACTTGAGCGCCACGATCTGGAACTTCGCCGCATGGATGCGGCTGAGGATTTCGCCCGTGAGTCCGCGCTTCACTGCGTCCGGCTTGATGATTGCAAATGTGCGTTCAACCGCCATTCGATGATTCTCCCGTGTTTTAGATTTCTTGCGCCGCTCAAATCGGATGCTACTTCCTTTTCTTAGCGCGCGTCTTCGCTTTACCGGCAGCGATTTTCTTCGGTGACGCCTTCAATCCAGATTTCCGCTTCGCTTTGCCGAGAACGGCGGCCATCGCCTGGCCGATCTCCGCGGGACTTTGCACGGTGTGAATCCCGGCGGCGCGCAGGGCGGCGTATTTTTCTTTTGCGGTGCCTTGCCCGCCGCTGATGATCGCGCCCGCATGGCCCATGCGGCGGCCCGGCGGCGCCGTCTGTCCGGCGATAAATCCGACGACCGGCTTCTTCACATTCTTCCTGATGAAGTCCGCCGCGATTTCCTCGGCGTTGCCGCCGATCTCGCCGATCATCACGATGGCGTGGGTTTCCGGATCATCGTTGAACATCCGAATCACGTCGAGAAAGCTCGTCCCGATGATCGGATCGCCTCCGATGCCAACGCAAGTGGATTGGCCGATGCCGAGTCCAGTGAGCTGGCCGACAGCTTCGTACGTAAGTGTGCCGCTGCGGCTGACGACGCCGACGTTTCCCCGCTTGTGGATGAAGCCGGGCATAATGCCGAGCTTGCACTGGCCGGGAGAAATGGTTCCCGGGCAATTCGGCCCGATCAGGCGCGTCTTCGAATTCTTCAGCGCGGCGGCGACGCGCACCATGTCGAGCACGGGTATCCCTTCGGCGATGCAAATGACGAGGGGCAGCGCCGCGTCCACCGCTTCGAGGATCGCGTCCGCTGCGAACGGCGGAGGAACGAACGCCATCGCGGCGTTCGCGCCGGTCTCGCGGGCGGCTTCGGCAACTGTGTTGAAGATCGGCACGCCGAGATGCTTCGTCCCGCCCTTGCCGGGCGTGACGCCAGCGACGATCTTCGTGCCGTAGTCAATCATCTGCTGCGAATGGAAGCTGCCTTCGCGCCCGGTCAGGCCTTGTACGACCACGCGCGTGCTTTTATTTACAAGAATACTCATCGCGCGCCACCCGCGAGCGCCACGGCCTTTTCCGCGCCGTCCTTCATGCCGTTCGCGACGGCGAAATTCAGCCCCGAATTCCGCAGGATTTCCTGGCCCTCGCGAACGTTAGTGCCTTCCATGCGCACGACCACGGGAACCTTGAATCGCAGTTCCTTCGCCGCGCTCACGATACCGCTAGCCAGCATGTCGCAGCGCAGAATGCCGCCGAAGACGTTGATGAACACGGCTTTCACATTCGGATCGCTCAGCAGAATGCGGAACGCGTTTTTCACGCGCTCCTCGGAAGCATCGCCGCCCACGTCCAGAAAATTCGCGGGGCTGCCGCCGCTCAGCTGGATGATGTCCATGGTGGCCATCGCCAGGCCCGCGCCATTGACCATGCACGCAATCGTGCCGTCGAGCTTGATGTAGTTGAGCTTGTATTTGGAGGCTTCGACTTCGAGCGGCGTTTCTTCGTCCAGGTCGCGCAGTTCCTTGAATTCAGGATGCCGATAGAGTGCGTTGTCGTCGAAATTTACTTTGGCATCGAGCGCAACCAGGCGGCCGTCGCCCGTGACGACGCAGGGATTAATTTCGAGGAGCGAAGAATCCGTCTCGACAAACGCGCGGTAGAGAGATTGCAAGAACGGCACCGCCGCTTGGACCAGGTCCGCGGAAAGTCCGAGGCCAAACGCGAGCTTGCGCGCGTGATAGGCCTGAAAACCCGTCTCGGGGCGAATCGTTTCGCGCAGGATCGCTTCCGGATGTTCCTTCGCGACTTGTTCGATTTCCATCCCTCCGGCGGTGCTGGCCATGAACACCGGCGCTCCCACCGCGCGGTCCACGAGCACGCTCAAGTAAAGCTCGCGCTTGATGTCGAGGCCTTCTTCCACCAGAACGCGCCGGACGATGCGCCCCTCCGGGCCCGTCTGCGGGGTCACGAGTTGCATTCCCAGCATGCGTTCGGCGAATGTCGCCGCTTCTTCGGCGGATTTGGCGATTTTTACTCCGCCGGCTTTGCCACGGCCGCCCGCGTGAATCTGCGCTTTCACGACCACGACGGGTGTCCCGAGACGCTCCGCTGCGGCTCTCGCTTCGTCCTTCTTGGTTACGACTTCGCCGCGCGGCACGGGAACGCCGAATTTCGCGAGGATTGCCTTCGCCTGATATTCGTGAATTTTCATGCTGGTTCCGCGAACGACCCGAAGCTCACCTTAATAATGCTAGAATTTGTAAACGCTCAAAGCGATTCAGTTTACTTGGAACCCGCGGGCCGGGCAAGGTGAGCATCGTCTTCTAATTCCAGCTGCATGCGGCCCGATGCCGTGAAAATCAATGATCCAGCAAGCGCTTGAAAAAATCTCAGCCGGAGCGAGCCTGTCGCGAAGCGAAGCGGAGGCTGCGGCCGAACAAATCCTCTCTGGCAATGCGACGGACGCCCAAATTGCAGCGCTTCTGACGGCTTTGCGAACCAAGGGTGAAACGCTCGACGAGCTCGTTGGATTCGCCACAGCGATGCGGCGCCATGCCACGCCTATTTTCCCCGCCGGCCACTCCAAGGCCGAAGAGGCGCTGGTCGATACATGCGGCACCGGCGGCGATGCTTCCGGCACATTCAATGTCTCCACAGCCGCCGCATTCGTGGTGGCGGGCGCCGGCGTGCGCGTGGCGAAGCACGGCAACCGCTCGATCAGCTCGCGCTGCGGTTCTGCCGATGTGCTCGAACAGCTTGGCGCGCGGATCGATTTGCCCGCGGAGCGCGTGGCGCGGTCGATTGAAGAGGTGGGCATCGGATTTCTTTTTGCGCCGGCGGTGCATGCGGCCACACGCCACGCAATGGCGGCGCGCCGCGAGCTGAAAACGCGCTCGATATTCAATCTGCTGGGGCCGCTGACGAATCCGGCGGGAGCATCGGCGCAAGTGGTTGGCGTTTACAGCGCGAGCGTGACCGAATTGATGGCGCGCGCGCTGGGTGAACTTGGTGTGCGCCGAGCGTTCGTGGTCCACGGAGCGGACGGCCTCGATGAAATCTCCATCTCCGGTGAAACGCAGATCGCCGAGCTGCGCGACGGCACCGTGCGGAGCTACACCGTGACGCCGGAAGATTTCGGCTTGCGCCGCGCTCCGCTCGACGCCATACGAGGCGGCGACGCGAAGCAGAATGCCGAGATCATCCACAAAATCCTCGGCCGCCCGATGCTTTACCGCGATCACGGCCCGCACCGCGAAATCGTGCTCGCCAATGCTGCCGCGGCGCTCGTTGCCGCCGGACGGGCGACAGATTTTCTCGATGGCGCGCGCCTGGCCGCGAAATCGATCGATACGGGCGCGGCGCGAGAGAAGCTCGAGGCTTTTGTCGCGTTTTCGCAGAGAGAATAGAACCGCGAACGGAAGATTCGTAGTTAGATGCTCAGGAAATTCTGCAGGAGACGGTAACCGACTTCGGTGAGCACCGATTCGGGATGGAACTGCACGCCTTCGACGCGAAAGTTGCGGTGACGCAGGCCCATGATCGTGCCGTCGGCAGTTTCGGCGGAAATTTCCAGCGTTCGCGGCAGCGACTTCCGCTCCACGATCAGCGAATGGTAGCGCGTGGCCGGAAAATCCTGGGGCAAGCCGCGAAAAATCGTTTTGTGGTCGTGATGGATTTTGCTCGTCTTGCCATGCATCACCTGTGGCGCGCGGATCACCCGGCCGCCAAACGCCACTCCGATCGCTTGATGGCCCAGGCACACGCCCAGGATCGGAATTTTCCCGGCAAAGCGCTCGATGAGCGGCACGCTGATACCCGCTTCGGCGGGCGTGCACGGCCCGGGCGAAATCACGATGCGTTCGGGCTGCAGGATGTCGATCTCGTCGAGCGTGATCTGATCGTTGCGGCGCACTTCGAGCTGCTGCCCCATCTGGCCGAGATACTGCGCCAGGTTGTAGGTGAACGAGTCGTAGTTGTCGAGTAGCAGCAGCATGTTTCGTATTCAGGATAGCGCGGATTGTTACTCGCCGCGACCGATGCCTCCGCGATGGGCGATTTCGAGCGCCTTTAGCACCGCGCGCGCCTTGTTCCCGGATTCCTCGTATTCGCGCTCCGGTACGGAATCGGCCACGATGCCCGCGCCCGCCTGCACGTAGGCGCGGCCATTTTTCGCGACCAGCGTGCGCAGGCCGATGCAGGAATCGAGATTGCCGGAAAAATCGAGATAGAGAATCGCGCCCGCGTAGATGCCGCGCCGCGTGGGCTCCAGCTCGTCAATGATTTCCATGGCGCGCACCTTGGGCGCGCCCGAAAGCGTCCCCGCCGGAAAACACGCCATCAGCGCGTCGAAGCAATCCACGTCGTCGCGGAGCCTCCCGCGCAGGCTCGACGCGATGTGCATCACGTGCGAATAGCGCTCCACAAACATCAACCGCTCGGGCTTCACCGATCCGTATTCGCACACGCGGCCCAGGTCGTTGCGCCCCAGGTCCACAAGCATCACATGCTCGGCGCGCTCCTTGGGATCGGCCAGAAGTTTGGCTTCGAGTTCGCGGTCTTCCTTTTCATCGCGCCCGCGCGGCTGAGTTCCGGCGAGTGGCCGGTACGTGGCGTTGCGCCCCTGCACTTTCACGAGCATCTCGGGCGAGCTGCCCACGACGGAAACATCGTCGAGCTTCAGAAAATAAAGGTACGGCGAGGGATTCACCACGCGCAGCGCCCGGTAGATTTCAAATGGCTCGGCGCTTGTCCGGGCCTCGAATCTCTGGCTGACGACGATCTGAAATGCATCGCCCGCGCGGATATAGGACTTGGCTTTTCGCACGGCGTCCGTGAACTGAGATTTCGTCATGTTCGAGCGGACGCGCAATCGCTCTGTGGGCCGCGTTTCCTTTTGTTTCGGCAACGGCCCTTCGAGCATCCGGCGCGTCTTCTGGATCTCGCGGACGGCAGCGTCGTATTTTTCGCGGAGGCTGCCCTCCCCTTCGGTGAACACGTTGCGAATGATCCAGACGCGGTGCTGCACATGATCGAACGCCAGCAGGCCCAGATAGAACATCATCACGCAGTCGTCGAGGCCCACGTCGTCGCGGCCGGTCGCCGGGATTTTCTCGACGAGGCGGACCATGTCGTAAGCGAAATAGCCGATGGCCCCGGCGATAAGGGGCGGAAGCCCCGGCACGCGCGCTGGACGAAAGCGCCGGGTTAGCCGGCGCAGGCGCTCGACCGGATCTTCGTCGGAGCGCACCAGCTTGCCGCCCGTTTCGAGCGTGCAGGAACGCCCGCGCGCCCGAAACACTTCCGCCGGGTTGGCTCCGGCGAATGTGTAGCGCGCGATCGTCTCGCCGCCTTCGACGCTTTCGAGCAGAAACGAATATTTTGCCTTGCGCGCAATGCGGAGATAGGCGCCGACGGGCGTCAGCAGGTCGGCCGTATAGGTTTCATACACCGGCACGAGATTTCCCTCCCGCGCCAGAGCGGAGAACGTTTTGAAGTCAGGTTGAATCATCGTGTGGCCCGCTGCTTTCCCGTTTTCCTGCTACCAGCCGTACTTTCTTCGCGCGTAAGGGCCTGAACCACGGCGCGGCGCATGGCCGCCACCGGCGCGCGCTCGCCCATCCAGATTTCCCACTGCGCCGTGCCCTGCGCAACGAACATTTCGATGCCCGAGACAGTTTCGATGCCGCGGCGCACCGCGAGTTGCAGCAGCCGCGTCAGGCGCGGGCGATAAATGGTGTCAAATACCAGCCGGCAATTCAATTCATTCGCTTCGAGCGGCGAGCGGCCTACCTGGGGATGCATTCCCACGGGCGTGGCGTTCACGATGGCGTCGAAGAATTCGCGCCGCACCCGGGCCCGTGCGATGGCTTCGCCGCCGACGGCTCGCGCCAGCGATTTCGCTCTCTCGTGCCGCCGGGCACTGACGCAAACGGCGGCTCCCGCCTGCGCCAGCGCGAACGCTACGGCGCGAGCGGCCCCACCCGCTCCGACGATCAGCACGCGGCTGCCGCGCAGAGGCATGCGCCGCTCGAGAGAGCGCAGTACGCCGACGTAATCCGTGTTGTACCCGTAAAGTTTCCCGCCGCCGCGCACCACAATCGTGTTCACGGCCTCGATTCGCGCCGCGAGCGGATCGCAGCCGTCGAGGCGGCCGATGATGCGCTCCTTGTGAGGCAGCGTCACGCTGAAGCCTCGGATGCCGAGCGGCCCGACCGAATCAAGGAAATCTTTCAGGTCGCGCACCAGGAACGGCAAATAGACAGCGTTCATCCGGCGGGCCGCGAATCCCGCATTCTGCATCGCCGGCGAGAGCGAATGGCCAATGGGATTTCCGATCACGCCGTAAACGCGGGTCCGCCCATCGAACCCGTCCGCGCGATAGACGCGTTTCATTTCTTCGAGCGTGATTTGACCCGGCGCCGTGGCGTTCTCGACGGGCGCATACGCGAACGCGCGCTTTCCGCGCAGCGCAAGGAACCGCACAGGCAAAGCCACGTCGCCCATCGGCACGGCGACGATGTTCTTCTGCTTCTGCGCGAAATCGAGCAGTTTTCGACTATCGGCGAGCGAATCGCACTGCGCCGCGATCTTGATGGCATCGGGCCGGTGGCGCCTTAATTCGACGGCGACCCGCGAGAGATTCGGCGGCATCCCTCGAAAGAAATGCGCCGACGCCAGCTGGCGCCCATCGCCGAGAACAACATCCACCAGCTCGGGCGGACACTGCCGGACGGTTTCGACTTCCAAGTCATACCAGGTACAGCCCGCGCGAATGGCCTCGGCGAGGTGGACCAACTGCTTGGCGATGGTTCCGCGGTATCGGCCTCCTGCCTCATGGCGGCGGCATGTCGCGATCACGGTTGCTTTCGGGCGGATAGGGGCAAGTTGCCCCAGGAAATGAGTGATCTCGGCGTCGCTCGAGAGCCAGTCAAGTCGAAGCTCGATGGTGCTTGTTTCCCGGAGCGCGCGGGCGAGCTGCCTCCGCATAGACCGCGCATCAGGCGCCGCGACGACGGCGCAGAGTTTGTCTCTCCCTAACATCCTGTGTTTCCAATCTCTTCCGGAGTCTTCCCGCCGCACCTTGATGCTCTGCATACGAGGGGGTTCTTGCTTCTACCATGCGGTGCACAATGTGTAAAGCCCGGCAGACCATTGTCTTGACGCCGTCTAGTACGTCCATTACAGTCGGCTCATGGGCTGGCGCCGGGTCTCCGGCGCGATGGGTTTCCATAAGGAGCGAGTGTCATGCGTGGGAAAATTGTCCTTGCAGGACTAATTCTGGGGCTGTCCGGGATGGTTGCGGCGGCGCAAGATCGGCCGACGGTTCCGCGACCGGGAGACATCTATTGTTCGGGAATGGTCACGAGCGAATCCGTCCCCCAGGATACCTACGTGATTACCGGCGAGCAGTCGGCCACCAAGATCACGTTTGACGAGGGCGACTACGTCTACGTCAACAAAGGCTCCAGCCAGGGCGTGAAAGTGGGCGACGAATACTCGGTCGTCCGGGCAGTCAAGGACCCCATCGGAATCGAATGGACGAAGTGGGAATTCGCCATCCTCCGCAAAATGGGAACGGTGTGGGAGGATGAAGGCCGAGTGAAGGTGCTGGTCGTGCGGCCGGACGTTTCAATCGGGCAAGTTGAACACTCTTGCGATTACGTCCAGCGCGGAGATATCCTGCTGCCATTCACCGAGCGGCCCGCTCCTCCGCTGAAATCGGAAAGCAACTTTGATCGCTTTGCTCCCGCGAACGGCAAACCGCTCGCCATGGTGATTACGGGCAAGAAATTTCAAAAGCAGGTCGGCAACGAAGACGTCATTTACGTAAATCTCGGGAACGCTCAGGGAGTGAAAGTCGGCGATTACTTCCGCATCTTTCGCTACCAGGGCACCCAGCACGAGACAGACTATCAAACGCCGCGCTATTCCTTCGACATGGAATTCCACTCGGCGGTCCCAGACGCGGGAATCTATGGCTTCGGAAGCGTTCCAAAGAAATACAACTGGAGCAATGTTCCGCGCGAGGACCTGGGCGAGGGAATCGTGCTGCGGACGGGACCTAATTCCGCGACTGTCCTGATAACGTTCTGCCTCCGCGAAATCTTTCCGGGAGACTACGTCGAGATCGAGTAACGGGGCTAAGCCCGGCCTTCTGGGCCGGGCCGCTGTCCCGGTCGAAAGTCCGATTCACGAAATACGTCTGCGGTAAAGCAGTGGATTTTTGTATCCGGCTCCCGCCACGCGTCGCGTTCGAATCCGGCCTTTACGCAAGTCTCTTCCAGAAATCGCCCAGCCGCCCAGCGGTATTCGATCGCCACCTGCGGCAGCAGGACCCCGCGTTGCCGGCCCCGGCTGACCATGAGCCCATGCTTGCCCGCTTCAATCCGATCCGGCGCAATCTCCTCGAGTGGCGAGAGCACCGAAAGTTCAATTTCGATCTCACCGAGTTCGTCCGGGCGAACCGGATCGAATCGGGGATCTTCTAGCGCGGCGGACTTCGAGCAATGAGCCACAACCTCGAGCAGCAATTGCCCCGAGCCGACTTGTCCGATGCAGCCGCGAAGCCGTCCTCGGTAGTGCAGCGTAACGAACGCGCCGGTTGATTCTCCGAGTTCCGTGTCTTGGGGGAGATCTTCCAGGGATTCGCGGAGTTCGGCCGCCATAGTCAAGGCGCGCCGGGCCACTTCAAGAAGCAGTTGCTTTTCGCGACTACCGAGTGAGGACATCCTGAGGTTTGTCTTTCGATTCGACCACTACGACGCTCCGGCGATGCCGTTCCTGCACGCGAAAATTGATCTGGCTCCAGAACATCTGGAAATAATGGATCGCCGAAGCCACTGCGCTCAGCACCACCAGCCATAGCAATGTAACTCCGAGCGTCTTCAACGCGGGATGATTCGCCGTCAATATCACGGCGCAGCCAGCCAGGACTTGCAGGATCATTTTAGTCTTTCCCAGCGCCGTCGCCGGGATCACCAATCCTTCCACGGAAGCAATCTCACGCAGTCCCATCACAATGAATTCGCGGCCGATGATGATAACCACCATCCACGCCTGCACCAGATGCATCTGCACCAGCGGAATGAACGCCGCGGAAATCAGAAGCTTGTCCGCGACGGGGTCGAGGAGAATCCCCAGCGTCGTGATTTCGCGCCGCCTCCGCGCGATGTAACCATCCGCCGCATCCGTCGCCGCGGCCACCAGCAAAATCAACACACCCCAGACTTCAAAATGAACGGGCAGGCCCCAGAAATTCCAGTTCGGCTGGCGGGTCAGCAATACGACGACCAGGAGAGGAACAAAAAAGATTCGCAGGACCGTCAGGCTATTCGGCAGGTTCATTTCGTTCTCGGGAGAAACTCAACGAAGCCCGCCACGGGCTTGGTAAGCTTCTTGAATATAGTCTCCAGCCCCTGCCGAGTCAACAGAACCGGCTCCGAGATTGAACTCAACGACACCGTCCGCTCTCGGCGCTTGTCCGTAACGAGTGAGGCAAACCCCTGCGCTAGTAACTCTTAGAGGCGATGGTGCACTGCTTCTGTGCAAATTCTCGTATAGGGCGAAACGGCCCGGAAAAGAGGATCGTTTGAGCGGCGGGATACTTGCAGTGGAACTAACCTACCTATTTACAATCAGTTACACGTTCGCGTCCTTCCTAGAAATTGCCCGCATGTACGGCATGGACTCATTTCCCTGCGACAAACTGAGGCCCTTTTTCCACAGGGATTTCCACTGTCCTCCGCCGTGGCAAGTCTCGACCCGCGGCAGACTCGTGCTCCGCTGCGGGCGCCCGGGGTGGCGCGAGCCTGCCACTTCGTCTGGTTGTCGTTAGCGTGTTGGGGATTGGGGCGCCATGGCTCGCTTCGGCCTCGATCCGACGCAACGAATCCAGCCGATGACCCGGCCATGATGTTCGCACGCGGCCTGTCGGTTGGGCGGAGGAGGAATTGCCGCGATTGCCTGGTTCGATGGCGTGCTGGCGAGACCTGCGAGAACTGCAGTGACCTGGTAGCAGTAGGCGGCTCCCGTGGCGGCGCCGGTGTCGAGGAAGATCGTAATGGTGACCGGTGCGGCGTTGATTTTGGTGAAGTGTCCTCCACATGTGGAGGCGCGATAGACATCGTAGGTGAGCGAGGGATTGGCTGCTGCATCCGCGCTTGCGGTCCAGGTGATTTTCACCGTGTACTGCGCGTGTGCCGGTGACGCGCCAAATGCGATGGCGAGCGCCAGCGTTGCGGCGATTCGTTTCATATTACTTCCTTTCTCTCCGGCGAAATGCCGGGCGAAGTGTGTTTCTGCGTCCTTCTTCGGACACTTAATCGTACCGGTGCAGGGATTGCGTTCGTGTTCGAGCGCCTGTGGACTTTTTGCGGATGGAAGCGGCTGCCCCTGGGGATTAATTTGCGGGCTATCGCTTCAGTCGATCGAAACGGGGGATCGATCTAGTGGCGGGGAAGTTAAGGCGTGTGGCGAAATCTTATTCCAGGACGAATTCCTGGAGCCTCCGCGCGGCGGACCGCGGCAATTCCGCTTCGAGTAGGAAGTGTCCATCCACGACTTCCGAATGCAACACGCGCCCACGCGCTTGCACCATCGAAAGATGCCGTCCATCGGCCAGCGGCATACGCAATCTTAATTTCACGATCGGATCGACAGGCATCGCTGAATCGATCCGCGCGAGCAAATCCTGAAGCCCCTCGCCGGTCACCGCCGACGTGAATACGTTGCATCCGCCGTTGCCTCTCGATTCCGTCAGCACCTTTTTATCTTCCTCGCTCAGGAGGTCCATCTTGTTGAACACATGCAGCCGTGGGCGGTCTGCGACGCCCAATTCGTGCAATACCTTGAGCACTTCGGCATCCTGCTCGGCGTGATGCGGATTTGAAATGTCGCTGACGTGCAGAATCAGTGCAGCCTCCTGCACTTCCTCGAGCGTTGCGCGAAAAGCCGCAATCAAATCAGGGGGAAGGTCGCGCAGGAATCCAACCGTGTCGGACATCAGGACCCGGCGCTTCGACGGCAGACGCACCGCCCGAATCGTCGGGTCCAGCGTTGCGAACATCTTCGAAGAAGTCAGGACGTCCGCATGGGTCAGCGCGTTGAAGAGGGTTGATTTCCCGGCGTTCGTATAGCCGACGAATGCGATCATCCCCAGCGGCACGGCCTGGCGGGCGCGTCTCCGAGTGGTGCGCTGCCGGCGGACAGTTTCGATGGCTGCCTTGATCTTCCCGACTCGCTCGCGGATGCGCCGGCGATCGGTTTCGAGCTTTTGTTCACCGGGTCCGCGTGTCCCAATGCCGCCGCCCAACCGCGAAAGTTCCTGGCCGCGCCCGGTCAACCGGGGAAGCAAGTAATTCAGTTGCGCGAGCTCGACCTGGAGTTGGCCTTCGCGCGTGCGCGCGTGGGTTGCGAAAATATCCAGGATGAGCTGCGTGCGGTCAATCACGCGACAGTCAGTCCCTTTTTCCATATTGCGGAGCTGCACGGGCGTCAGATTGTGATCCACGATCACCAGCGGCACGCTTCGCGCCTGTGCCTCCGCCCGGATTTCATCGAGTTTGCCTCGCCCGACCAGCGTGGCCGGATCCAGCCCATCGCGCACTTGCAGAAGGGTGCCCACAATATTGGCGCCGGCGCTTTGCGCCAATTCTTCCAATTCATTGAGTGAATCGCGACTGGTGACCGAGGGGCCGTCCGGTTTGCCGCGTGGGCGGTGTTTTAGACTCACGCCCAGGAGCAAGACACGCTCTCGGCGATCCACAGGTTGCGAAGTTTTCATTCGGGTACGCTTTGGCGGATAGGCCGGAACCTTCGAGGGATCGCTCTCATCTCTGACCGAATTATACGCCCGTTGCGGGCAGCCAGCCACTTTCGCCATATGTACTCCTGAACAGTCCCGGATTGCCTGGCGAAGCCCGATGTCGTAGGCTGTACCGAGCTTAGGGGCTATCGGCGCCGTATCTTGCCTGGCTTCGCCTCCTTTCGCCCTCCGCGGCGTGTGCGGGGCCATGGGACGCGCAGGACATCAGGCGATATCCCGAACGCGGCGCGAATTTGATCGTGCGGGGGCTCCAAAACGGCGATTTGCGAGCCATCCGGGAATCTAACTATCCCAAGGAGTGAACATGCACTGGTGGCTGCCGGATATTCCACTGGCCGAGAAGATTGTTCGCTCGCTCGTCGTGTATGTTTTCTTGCTCGTTCTGTTCCGCCTGATGGGCAAGCGCGAGGTCGCGCAAATGACGGTGTTCGATCTGGTCGTGCTCCTAGTCTTGAGCAACGTCCTCCAGAACGCGATGATCGGGCCAGATAATTCGGTGATCGGAGGGCTGATCGGCGCCACCACGATTATGGCGATCAACTGGGTGGTGGGACGGGCGGCCTATAGCAGCAAGTGGTTCGAGCGGGCCATCGAGGGTGTTCCCACGCTGCTCGTTCACGGAGGCCATATGGTTGAGCCAAATATGCGCCGCGTGAGCATCAGCCGCGAAGAGCTTCTCTCGAACTTGCGTTCGCAAGGCGTATTTTGCGTTGACGACGTCGGCGCGGCGGTGCTCGAGCCGTCCGGCAAACTGAGCGTCCTTAATATCGAGACGTCGCGGTCCACGGCCCCCCCGCGTTGAACACCGCGATCCAAAACGCATTTCAGAAGAGGCCGCGGCTGCTTCTCATCCTGGGTTACGGACTAGCCTTAGTGTGTCTCGTCTGGGTCCTGCGCGATTTCCACCTCATGCAGGAGCTGCGCCAACTCGCCAACGTCAACTGGAAATGGGTCGTGCTGGGCATGACCTGCGATGTTGTCAGCTACGGCATCCAGGCGCTGCGCTGGAAATTCCTGCTCGCTCCGTTCGGAAAGGTGCGGCTCACCCGCTCGATTCGCGCGGTGTTTTCGGGGCTTTTTGCCAATCTCGTATTCCCGTTGCGGCCGGGCGAAGTCCTCCGCAGCTACCTTCTGTCCAATTCCGAAGATATTACGATCGGGCGCGTCCTCGGCTCGGTCGGCGTCGAGCGATTCGTGGACCTGGTGATCGCCACGGCGGCCCTGGCCGTGGTTTCGCTCTTTGTGGAATTGCCGCGGCGTTTTCAGCGCGTGGCGGATACTCTCGCAATCGTCACGCTTGTCCTGCTGACTTTAGTTGCCCTCTTGATTCTGTATCTCGAAATCAAACTCGGCGCCAGTCCTCCTTCCGGCGGCCGGCGACGCCGGTTGCCCGGGAAGTTCATGGCGGTGCTTACGGACCTCCACGCCATGGGTACCGCGCCGAGCTTTTACGCGGCGGTCCTGATGTCATTGCTGATGCCGTTTTGCCAGGTGCTTGGAATGTGGGCCATGATGCGGTCCTACGGGCTTTCGCTGTCGCTTCTGGCCGCGATGGTGGTGCTGCTGATCATCAACCTCGGCGTTTCGCTTCCAAATGCGCCCGCGAACGTCGGTTTATACCAGGTTTTCTGCGCACTCGGATTGAGCGTATTTGACGTGGACAAAACCACCGCGGCCGGACTTTCCTTTTTTGCGTGGGTGGCCCTCACTCTTCCCCTCGCTTTGCTCGGCTTCGCCGCCCTGCTGCGCAGCGGAATGTCGCTCCGATCCATGCGGGAAAAGGTCAAGGGACTCCCGCGGAAGTCCGCTCGGTCGAGCGCTTGAGTCCCACGGCGGATTTCGACCGCCTCACGATCATCATCGGCACATCCCCTGGATTTCGTTTAGAGGGCCGCGAGCCGTCCGTTATATAGTTTAGGTTCGACCCGCGCGCCCGGCACGACTGCAGCGCGCGAATTCTCATGGCTCCGGACATCAACAAGCATCTCGAGCGGGCGCGGCGCAGCCTCGAAAAGAACAAGCTCCGCGAGGCGGTTGCCGCATACCAGGCTGCCCTGGAAGAGGTGCCCTCGCATCAGGAAGCACTGCAGGCTCTTGCGGACATCCATACCCGGCTCAACGAACCCGAACTGGCCGCCCAGTATTACGGGGCCCAGTTCGACCGCCTGCTCGAAGTGGGCGACGCCGCAAAGGCTTCCGCGATCTTCGGCCGTTTTCTCCGGCCTTATTCGCAGCCTCCCGATCGACTGATGCGCTACGGCGGCCTGCTGCAGAAGCAGAATCACGCATCGGAGGCCATCGAGCAGTTCGCCGCCGCCGCCGAGCTTTTCCTGCAACATCAGCGCGGTATCGAGGCGCTCGCGTGCTATGAAAGTATGGCGCTGCTCGATCCGGAAAATCCATCGCGGCACGTGGTTCTCGGCGAACTCGCGGAACGGCTGCGGCACGCCGATCTTGCCGCGCGCAGTTTTCTCCGCGCGGGGCAACTAACCCAGGCCGGCGGCGGTGTGGATGAAGCGCTCGAATATTTTGGCCGGGCGCACCGGCTGCTTCCCGGTGACCGCACCGGAGCGTTGCTGTTCGCGGAAGCCAAGCTTCGCAAGGGCGATTCCGAAGGCGCGGTCGCGCTTCTCGAACCCTTTGCGCCCAATGAGAAGGACACGGCGTTCCTCGCGCTATTTGGCGAAAGCCTGCTGCGCGCGGGGCGACTGGACCGCGCCCGCGAAGTATTCGAGGCCTACTACAAACAAAAGCCTGACCGCTTCGAAAAACTCTTTGAGTTGACAAGCGCCTATATCCGCGCGGGCCAGGACCCCAAGGGCGCCCTGCTGCTCGCGCAGACCAAGGAATGGATGCGCGCAGGCCGGAAAGACAGCGAACTTTCCGCGCAAATGGATCGCCTCTCAGCCGCTCATCCCGACTCGCTGCCGCTCGCCGAAACGATCGCCCATTCTTTCGAGGAGATGAACCGCGAGTCGAAATACTTTGACGCGCTGCTGCGCCTATTCGACCTCTATTACGGCGCGTCGCGATTGAAGGAAGCCTGCGAAACGCTCGATCGGCTCGTGGATATCGACCCCTACGACTATCGCAACCAGGAGCGCATCGCCAAGCTCGAAGGAAAAGTAGACCCGGCATTCCTGCAGAACGTGTTATCGCGCGCGGCTAAGGCTGCAACCGTTTCCACTCGCACGGACGGTTTCACCGGCGCCGGCTCCGAGGCAGGAGCAACCGCGGGACCCGTCTCCGAGGAAGCTCGCGCGCAGCAGGCGCTAGAAGACCTGGTCGTGCAGGTGGAGATTTTTCTCCAGTATTCGCTCCAGACCAAAGCCGTCGAGCGTTTGGAGCGCATCGCCGAACTCTTTCCGGGCGAAGAAGATAAGAATGAGCGCTTGCGCGCTTTGTACGAGCGTGCCAATTGGTGGCCGAAGGGCGCGCCTCGCAAGGCAGTTCCCCCGGCGCCATCGAGTCCGCGGCCTGCGCCCGCCGAGGTTGCTCCCGCTCCTCCGTCTGTCGCCGCGCCGGTGCCCGCGGAGACGCATCGCGATCTTGCGGCGATCGCCGAAATCAACCGGCTGATGTACCGGCAGTCCACGCCGCGCGAACTGCTCGCGACGACAGCAGCCGAAATCGGCAAATATCTTCAGGTGACGCGCTGCCTGATTGCGGTGGGAGCGGCAGGCGAAGCGCCGCAACTGACCGCGGAGTACTACGCCGCGGGGACGGTTGCGGCCGGCACGGCGTGCATTCCCTCCATCATCTCGCTGGTCACCAAAGCCACGCCCGACGCTTTGGGCGGGATCGAGCTTCATGCATCGAGCGCGCCTGCGTTGCGTGAGTTGGGCCTCGATTCGGCTCTTGCTGTCGAACTGACGGACAAGGAAACGCAGGCGCCGGCCGGCGCACTGCTCGTGGGGGACGGGGCCGCGCGAAAGTGGAAGCCGAACGAGAGCTTTTTCCTGCAAGCCGTCGGCGACCAGTTGGTGATGTCGGTGACTCACACGCGATTGCGCTCGCTCGTTCGCTCGCTCGCCGTCGCTGATGAAAAGACCGGCCTGCTGAGCCGCGGCGCCTACATCGATTGTTTGCTGGTCGAGTCCAACCGCTCGCGCACGCAGGGAACGCCGCTTTCGCTTATCATCGTGCACATTGACCGCGGCGGCGATCTCCTGCGGCAACATGGCGACGCGGCCGTCGAGCAATACGTCGAGCAATTGGCGCGCGCGCTTTCCTCTGCCGTTCGTCAGACCGATATCGCCGTGAAGCATACGGCATGGTCGCTCGTCTTCGTCTTGCCCAACACGTCGCTTGAAAACGCCCGCGCGCTTGCGGAAAAGCTTCGCCAGGTCGCCGGCACGGTCCAGCCTCCCTGGGGCGAACAGGATCTTACGGCCAGCGCCATCGTGGCGGAGGCTTCCTCGCGCCCAGGCGATGAAACCGAAGACCGCGTCACCGAATGGATCAATCGCGCCGAAGCAGGACTTGATGAGGCGCGCCAGCGCGGTGGTAACATCCTCGTGCCGCTCGCAACTCCCTAAACTGATGGGTGCTGATTGATGGCAGGACATGGAAAACCGAACGTGCGCCTCGGCGGGAACGATGGGCTCACTGCAGAGGGACTGCACTTCGGAATCGTCGTAAGTGAGTTCAATAGCTTCATCACGGACCGGCTGCTCGCCGGTGCGCTGGACGCGCTCGCGAGCGCCGGAGCGCGCAAAGATCAAGTGGAAGTCGTCCAAGTGCCGGGAGCGTTCGAATTGCCCATCGCAGCCAAGAAAATGGCGGCGACGAAGCGCTTCGATTCGTTAATCTGCATCGGCTGCGTCCTGCGGGGCGAGACGTCGCATTACGATTACGTCTGTTCGGAGACAGCGCGCGGCATTCAGCTCGCGCAACTCGATACCGGCGTGCCCATCGGCTTCTGCGTGCTCACCTGCGACACGCGCGAACAGGCCCTTGCCCGCGCCGGCGAAAAGAGCGGCAACAAGGGTTACGAAGTGGCCGTCGGTGCAATCGAGATGGCCCGCTTCTCACGCAAGTATTCCGGCGACACCGCCGCCTCAAAACCTCGGGAACGCCGCCGCGAGCGTGGCCCCAAACGCCGCCGATGAGCCTCCGGCACAAATCGCGCGAGTTCGCCCTGCAGATGCTTTTTGAATGGGATATGACGCGGCAGGAGCCCGCGCGCGTCGAAAACCTTTTTTGGAAGTCGGCGCGAGCGTCGGCGCCAACGCAGAAATTCGCCGATGAACTTTTCGAGGGCGCGGTCGCCCAAGCGGGCGCGATTGACCAAATCGTCGGGAAACTCGCGGAAAACTGGCGGCTCGACCGCCTTGCAGCCGTTGATCGCAGCATCCTGCGCCTGGCGATCTACGAGCTGCGCGTCGGCGCCGTCCCTCCGAAGGTCGTGATCGATGAAGCCCTCGAGCTCGCGAAGAAATTCTCCTCCGCGGAGGCGCCCGCGTTCCTCAACGGAATTCTCGACGCCGCTTTTAAGAACCTCGAAGCAAAGGCTTCCGGCTAAAGTTTTTTGACAAGAGTTGTGACTTCGTCCAGCAAGCGCCGCGTGGTATCGGCGCGGGTTGTCTCGGCATAAACGCGCAGCATCGGCTCCGTTCCTGAAGCGCGAACCATCACCCAGCCGATATCGCCCAAATAGTCTTTCACGCCATCGAGGTCTTCGCGGCGGACGATCGGCCAATCCAGAAAACGATTCAGTTTTGGCGCGGCGAAATATTCCAGAGCCTTTTCCTTCTGCCCAACTTTCAAAGTAAGGTCCACGCGGCCGTAGTGATATTCGCCAAATTCGCGCTGCAGCATGGCGACGAGTTCGCCCAGGCGCTTTCCGTGCCAGGCCATCACCTCGGCGAGCAGCAGCGCGCTCACCGTCGCATCGCGCTCCGGGAGATAGAGCTTCGTCCCGATCCCGCCGCTTTCTTCTCCGCCCAGGAGAATGTCGCTTTCCAGCATGCGCTCGCAGATGTATTTGAAACCAACCGGCGTCTCCCAGACTTTGCGGCCAAACTTCTGCGCAATCTTGTCAATCATCTTGGTGACGGTAAAGGATTTCGCGACGTCGCCGGGGAGGTTGCGCGTGCCCGCAAGATGCCAGAAGAGAATCGAGAAAATCTGGTGTGGCGTGATGAACGTGCCGTCGGGATCCATCGCGCCGATGCGGTCCGCGTCGCCATCGAGCGCGAACCCCGCGTCGTAGCCGCCCGCGCGCATCGCCTGGCGCAGGGCCTCGATGTGCGGCTCGATCGGCTCCGGATTCACGCCGCCGAAAAGAGGATCGCGCTCGCCGCGGATTTCTCCGGCCTCGATTCCCTGGCGGCGAAACAGCTCGCGCAGCAAGCCTCGTCCCGCTCCGTGCATCGGATCAATCAGGAAGCGGAACTTCGAAGCTCGCAAACGGTCCCAATCCACGAGACCGGCGAGCGTCTCGAGATATGGAGTGCGCACGTCGAGCGAATGAATCAAATCATCGCGCGGCGGAAGCGCGGGAACTCCGTCGCGCAAGACTCGCGCGAGTTCCTGCTCCACCTGCGCAACGATGGCGGGCGACGCCGAACTTCCGTAACTCGCCTTCAGTTTCATTCCGTTCCAGCGATACGGATTGTGGCTCGCCGTGATTTGAATTCCGCAGGCGGCGCCTCGCTGCCGCACGAGCAAGGAAACCGCGGGCGTGGGACACGCGGTGTCTGAAAGCCAGACGGGCGTGCCCGTGGCGGCCACGGTTTCCGCCGCGCCGCGTGCGAAGCGCTCGGAGGCAAACCGCGTGTCGTAGCCGACGACGACACCGGCGCCCGGCTTCTCGGCACGAACCACGTAGCGCGCGATCGCGTGCGCGACCTTGCGGACGTTTTCGTTCGTGAAATCCTCGGCGATGACGCCGCGCCAGCCGTCGGTGCCAAACTTTATGGCGATGCCGGGAGGGTGCGATTCGTGTCGATTAGACATGGCCGCCAGTCTTTGTTTTCAATGAGTTAGAGGCGTTTGTAATCGCCTCAATGTCGATTAGAAATCGGGCGCGCGGACTGATAGGGGTGACTCGTGAATCGTAACTCGTGACTCGTGATCTCCGAACCCAACGCGGCGATTCAATCGGCGCAGCCAAACGGGCGCGTGGTTCCACGAGCCCCCTAGCCGGGAGCCGGCTGGTCGATGCCGCGCTGCCCTTCTTCAGCACAAATGTCTCCACATCGACGCTGCCATGAATCGGAGCAAATTTCAAAGGGTAGTTGGTGTGGAGATTTCCTCGAAAGGGCCATGGATCACAGGAGCCGATGAATGCCCTTTTCTTCGAGCCATTTGACGATTTTGCCGACGTCCTGCGAGCGGTCGCGGGAGCAAAGGAGCAGGGCATCGTCCGTTTCGACGAGGATGAGATTATGGACACCGATGGCGGCGACGAATTTCTTGGGACTCCAGAAATAGTTGCCATGCGCGTCGTGCGTGAACGAAGCTCCGGCAGAAACATTCGCGCCGAGCTTCGCCGCCAGAAGTTCGTGCACGGCAGCCCAGGAGCCGATGTCGCTCCAGCCGACCTTGGCGGGAATCACGAACACGCGCTGCTTGCCTTTGGCACGCGTGGCCGGCTCCATGACGGCGTAATCCACCGAAATATTTTCGAGCTGGGGATAGATGCGGCGCAACGCCGAGGCGCATCGAGGCGTGCCGATTGATTTGGCGAGTTCCTGCAGAGCCTCGTGCGTCGCAGGGAGGAAGTGCTTCAAATTGTCGAGGAAGGTCGAAGCGCGCCAGAAAAACATCCCTGCGTTCCAAAGGTACTTTCCAGAGGAAGCGTATTTCTTGGCGAGGGGCAGAGCCGGTTTTTCGGTGAAGCGCCGGACGGCGTATGCCGCGACGCCGCGGGGGCGCGCCGCGACGCCGCCACGTTCGATATAGCCGTAACCGGTCTCCGGCCGCGAAGGCGGAATGCCGAGAACCACAAGATTCCCCGGCGTGCGGGCCAGGTCGAGCGCCGCGCGAACCAAGCGACGATAGCCCGCCGCATCGGCGATGTAGCTATCGGAGGGCTGCACGACCATCAACGCGTCGCCATGTTCGTGGACCAAGTGAACGGCCGCGAGGCCGATGGCGGCCGCGGTGTTGCGTCCAGCAGGCTCGGCAAGAACGTGCGACGCCGGAACTTTCCGCAATTCGCGCCTCACGGCCGAGGATTGCTGGGTGTTGGTGACAACCCAGACGTTTCGCGGCGGGAAAAGCGGCGAAAGCCGCGCCAGCGTCTCGCGCAGCATGGTCTGGTCACCAACGATATTGAGAAGTTGCTTCGGGGTGCGCGTGCGACTGCGCGGCCAGAAACGAGTGCCGCGTCCTCCGGCCAGCAAGACGGCGCAGGCCGGGAGCTGGTTCGGTTTTTTGCCAGCGTTTGCGCGTGGTTTCATTGAGAGTTACATGTGAGCTGGTCGCGCGTTTCAATCCCTGCGACGAATTAACATAGCACGTGGCCTATAGCCGCGGGACCAAAACGCAAATACTTGCTGCGAGAGAGGCAGCGCATCGGTACGCGCTCCGCGCGACGTTCTATTGTCGCGGCTGAAGCCCCGACCCATAAACCGAGCGGTGCAAGGACTCCTTGCGTCCGATTCATCGGTACACCAATCGCGACCACTCCGCTTCGCTCACGCCACGCTGTGTGAGACCGGGTCCAAACTCGCCCGGCTGGCGCGGGACGTATGTTCGCAACAGACTGGTCCGCGAGCCAGGGGCAACCTGGAACGAGCCGAGCGCCGCAGGAATCATCCATACCTGCGCCGGCGCATACGCCGCATTTTCGCGGTCCCACCGAATCGTGCCGGAGCCTTCGAGAAAAATCAGCAAGTCGAAATAACTTTGCAAACTGACCATCTGCGCCGGCTGGGAAAATTCCCAGCGCGCAGTTTCAAAATACCGGCAGGAGGCGAAATACGTCTTCTCCGCGCCCGCCTCCTGAATTCGAACCGGAGCGATCTTTCCGCCGGATTGCTTGCCAAACCGCATCACTTCGAGCGCTTTCTGGACATGCAGCGGGCGCGCCTGGCCGTTCGCATCGCGCCGATTGTAATCGTAAACGCGGTAAGTGATGTCGGAGTTCTGCTGGATTTCGCAAAGCACCAGGCCGGGACCGATGGTGTGGGCGGTGCTCGCGGGAACGAAGACGGCGTCTCCGGCGCGCAAGGGAACGTGTTCCAGGCAATCCTCGGCCGAACCATCGGCGATGGCGCGCTCAAAAATTTCGCGCGTGACGCTGGGCTTCAAGCCGACGAGCACTTCCGCTCCGGGACGCGCCTGGAGCGCGTACCACATCTCCGTCTTGCCGCGGCCTCCGGCGGCCTGCTCGTGACGCGAGGCGTATTCGTCGTCCGGATGGACCTGCACGGAGAGCTTTTCCTCCGGAAAAATGAACTTAACCAGCAGAGGAAAAGCGGCGCTTCGGTTCGCACCGGTGCCAGTCCATTCCGGCGGCATTTCGGGCCACGCTTCACCTAGCTTTTTCCCGGCGAACGGACCGTTGGCAATGTGACATTCGCTGCCGGTCATCCAGGCTTCGCCAAGAGGCTCAGCGAGGCCTGATTTTTCGGGGAAAAATGGCGCGAGCGAAAGCGAACCCCATGGGCGCGGGCTGAAGATGGGCTCCAGACGCGCTGGACAAAGAATCATCGGAGTAGTGTAGTGTGCCAGAACCGCCTGACGAAATGGATTCGGCTTCAGTGAAAAAAGGCGATGAAGAGTGTCCTCAGGCGCTAAAGCGCATTGAGTGCAAGCTCTTTACGTCGGAGCTGAAGCTCCGACCCCCTAAAGAGCTCTCGCTGGCGTCGCTCTACCAGATAGACACGCAAGAAACTCCGAATCGCCGCACAGCACTCGGCGTTCACTTCGCCTTGCCGAAGAAGCGACCCATCCGCATCAGGCCTTCGTCAATGCGATCCATCGAAGTAGCGTAGGAAATGCGGAGGTGGCCGGGCGCACCGAACGCTACGCCGGGAACGACAGCGACGTGCTCCCGTTCGAGGAGCAGCCGGGAGACCGCCATGTCGTCCGGCATTTCGGCGTTGTAGTGCGCCGAGATATTCGGAAAGACGTAGAACGCGCCCTGCGGCGCCGTGCAGGTTACGCCGGGAATCGCGCGCAGACCCGCGACGATGCGCTCGCGACGCCGCGCATATTCAGCGAGCATGGTGGCGACGCCGTCCATCGGCCCGCGCATCGCGGCGAGGCCCGCATATTGCGCGATCGAGGTCGGGTTCGATGTGGACTGGCTCTGCAATTTTGTTACGGCATTGACGAGCGGCTGCGGCGCGAGCACGTATCCCAGGCGCCATCCGGTCATCGCGAAAGTCTTCGAGAACGATCCGATGACGATGAGCGCGTTCTTCGAACCCGGCACGCTCGCGATCGAGAAAGGCTTTGCGTCGCCGTAAGTGAAGTGCGAATAGCACTCGTCGGCGAGCAGCCAGACGCCCTTGCGCTGGCAGAGCGCCAGAACCTTCGCGTATTCGTCCGGCGGGATCACCGCGCCGGAGGGGTTGCTCGGCGAATCGGCGATGACCATGCGCGTCCGCGAAGTGATGAGTTTTTCGAGCGCGGCCGCGCGCATCACGAAATTGTCGCTCGCAGCCGTTTCGAGGATGACCGGCTTACCGCCCGCGTACTTAACGATATCGGGATAGCTGACCCAGTAGGGCGCGGCGATGACCACTTCGTCGCCCGGATTGATCAGCGCGCATACGGCATTGAAGATGGAATGCTTGCCGCCCACGTTGACGACACATTCGGCGGGCTGGTAGGACGAGCCAAGCTCTTTCGCGTGCCAATCGCAGATGGCCTGACGGAGCGCAGGAATGCCCGGCACCGGCGTGTATTTCGTCAGATTCTGCTCGAGCGCCTGAATCGCGGCGCGCTTGATGTGCTCCGGCGTGGGAAAGTCCGGCTCGCCCGCGCCAAAATCGGCAACGTCAACGCCCTTGGCCTTAAGCGCAGCCGCGGCCTGCAGCACCACCATCGTGGGCGACTCGGCGATGCGGTTGACGCGATCGGAAAGCTGGAATAGCTCCTCTGCCTTCACGGCGGTGCCCGGCTCCATTTGCCTACCCTCTAATTGGTTTTGGACAACAATGTATTCTAGCCGACTTTTGCGCGCAAACGCTCTACTACGAGGGGTGGGACGAGATCCTTCACCGGGCCGCCCAGGCGCGCGAGTTCCTTGACCAGGCGGGAACTGATATAGCTGTAAGCTTCGGCCGGCAGCATGAAAACAGTTTCGATATCCGGCTCGATCTTGCGATTCATCATGGCCATTTGCAGTTCGTATTCGTAATCGGAGACGGCGCGGATGCCGCGCATGATCACACTGGCGCCCTGGTTCCGGGCATATTCGACAAGGAGCCCGTCGAACGTGTCCACTTCGACATTTTTCCATTCAAAGGTTAGGGATTCAAGCATCTCGATGCGCTCTTTCACGGCGAAGAGCGGTTCCTTCTCAAGGTTCTGCGCCACCGCAACGATCAACTGGTCGAAGATCATCGCGCCGCGCGCGATCAGATCGAGGTGGCCGTTGGTCACCGGATCGAATGAACCGGGATAGATTGCCGTGACGGGTTTGCTCATTGGGAAACCTCCAGGAATCTTAACCTAGAATCGCGGCGGCGCGCAGCGATCCTCCCGATTCATTTCTTAGGCGCGGCCTGCTGCTTGTTGTAGCCGTCCCAGGCGAGCGAAATCAGGTACGCGTGAATCGCGTCGACATCGGCCTGCGTGAGAACGCCGTCCCACGGAGGCATGCCCGCACTTTTCAGGATGCCGCCGAGAATAATTTGATTGAAAGCTGCATGCGTTTCGGGCGCCATGCGGCGAAGATCGGGCGCTTCTGAGCGCGGCTGATTGACGTGGCAGACGGCGCAGCGCGCGGCGAAAAGCGCGCGGCCACGCTCAACGACGTCCGGCGAGGCAGTCTGCGGCGGAGGCTGCGGAATCGGCTGGATGGGCGGGAGGAGCGGAGGGATCGGCGTCGCGCTTCCATCCAGTTTGAACACGATGATCCGCCCCTCGTTGCCGCGCTGGTAGGCGGCGTTTTCCGGGTGCACGTAGCTCCAGCCGCCGCCTCCCCAGGCGGCCATCACCGCGACGTACTGCACGCCGCCGATTTCATAGCTCATCGGCGCGGCGATGATGGTCGAACCGACGTCGATATCTTTCAGTTTCCTTCCTGTGGCGGAGTCGTAGGCGATGAAGTGTCCCGGAGCGTTGCCTTGAAAAACCAGGCCGCCGGCGGTCGATAAGACGCCGGCGTGATCCCACCAGTCGCCGAATGGCTCTTCCCAGACAGTGTTGCTGCGAACCGGATCCCAGGCGCGCAGATACGTCTTGCCGGTGAAAGTCCCGGTCTCGCCGTTTTCGATTTCCGGGATATAGACCAGCCCGGTTTTGGGATCGTAGGACATCGGATTCCAGTTGTGCCCGCCCATCGATGCAGGATGGACGTAATTCTTGCCATTGAACTCGTTTTTGTAATCGCGCGCGCCCGCGGCTTCGATGGGGCGGCCGGTTTTCAGATTGACGCGCTCGGCCCAGGTGACCGGCACGAATTTTTCGGCGGAGAGAAGTTGGCCCGATTTGCGATCGATGATGTAGAAGAAGCCGTCCTTCGACGCCTGCATCAGGACCTTGCGCGAAGCGCCGGCGATTTTCAGGTCGGTGAGGATGATGGGCTGAAGCGTGTCGTAGTCCCACTGGTCGCCGGGGACTTCCTGATAGTGCCAGACGAGCCGGCCGGTGTCCGGATTGATCGCCAGGATCGAGGCGATGTAGAGATTGTCTCCGCCCGAGGGACTGCGGCGCGATTGATCGAAAAACGTGCCGTTGCCGGTGCCGAAATAGAGAAGATTCAGCTCGGGATCGTAAACCATCGAGTCCCAGACCGTTGCGCCTCCGCCCATATCCCAGCGGCTCTTCGCGTCCCAGGTCTTTACCGCCACTTCAAGCTCGGGAGATTCCTGCGGCTTCGACGGATCGCCGGGAACGGTGTAGAAGCGCCAGGCGAATTTGCCGGTGTCGAGATCGTAGGCGCTGACGTAGCCGCGGGCGTCGTATTCCGCGCCGGCATTTCCGATGACGACGACGTGGCCGGCGACTTCCGGAGCGCCGGTGACGGAGTAGCCGATTTTCTTGTCGGTGATCGTGTCGGCGTGCCAGAGGATTCTGCCGGTGGCGGCATCGAGCGCGTACAGGATGCCGTCGAAGCTCGCGACGTAAACTTTGCCGCGCCAGACGGCGACGCCGCGATTGACTTCATCGCAGCAGGCCGCGCGATTGACGCGCAGGTCCGCGTGCGGATCGAAGCTCCAGAGTTCTTTTCCGGTTTTGGCGTCGAGAGCGTAGGCCTTGCCGGTCGAGCCGGAGGTGTACATCACGCCATCGACGACGATGGGAGTGGCTTCGAGACCGCGGTTGGTTTGCGTGCCGTATTCCCAGGCGAAGCCGAGGCGGCCGATGTTTCTCGAGTTGATCTGGGCGAGCGGCGAATAGTGGCCTTTGCCGAAATCGCGGCCGGTGGTCAACCATTCGCCGGGATGTTTATCCGCGGCCATCAGGCGCTTCTGATCGATTTGGCCGCGAGCCGGCTTCCGATCATCCGCGAGCGCGAACGAAGCGCGCGCGGCGTTGATCGCAACGAGCAGAACAACGAGCAGCGCCGCGACGGCGCCCGCGAGCGGAGTCGCTGAGATTTTCGGCTTCACCGGCATCTCGGTTCTCCCAGGGGGGATCGCAATCAGTTTGACGGATATTGGATCCAGGGCGACGGCATATAGTAGGGCACGCCGATGAACACTGCCTCAATCTTCTGGATTTTGCCGCCGCGGATCTTGAAGAGCTCGAGAAGACAGAGCGTGCTGGGCGTGCGCATCGGAGACTTCATCGGCGTGCCGTCGGTGAGGGTAAAATTTTCCAGACGCCCGGCGTGGTCAATGAAGCCGGCGGTCATGATCAGACCGCGCTCTTCATCGACCAAGAAGAAGCGGCGGTCGCGGACGCGGTCGTCATAGCGGTAATTGCCGAGCTGGAATTGCTGCGCGCAGCCGAGGTTAGCGACGCGAATCGTCTTCGCCAGGTCGGGATTGTGCGTGGTCAGCAGCCCGTTTTCCCAGCGGTCGCAATCATCGTAAAACGGCGCAAACAGCACGCCGTCATTGAGCTGGAGCGTGGAGAAGTATCCGTCGGCGATGGCGATCATGCGTTCACGCAGGCTGCGCTCCGCGGGCGGCACGATTTCCGTAAAAACGGGATTCTCCTCCAGCGTTGGCTTGCTGGGAAAAGGTTCGCCAGGCACGCTGCGGCGTATCAGCGTTTCCGCTTCGGATATTTTCGAATCGACCACTTTCAGGCGAAGTGCGAACATCGAGGTGCTGTTGGTCTCCTGCACGATGCCGTAGCAGCCGACCGCGCCGCTCGCCGGGTCAGCCGTTCGCAAATTGTAATCGCCAAGACCGGTGACCGTGCCCCAGACGCCGTCCGGGAACTTCATCATGACGTTGTTTTCGGAATAGCGGAAATTCCTGGCGAGCGGGAGGCGCGAAGGATCTTTGGTTTTCAGCGCCGCGAGATATTGATCGAGGATGCCGTACAGGCAGGCGCGGTCGCAGGCGCCCGATGCAGACGCGGCCTGCGCGGAATTGCCCGTGGCGTTCGACGCGCGGGCGCGGCTCGGCTGCGCCAGAGCTGCGCCGAGAATTATAACGGCGACGGAGATTCCGGCACCAAGAAGCGTAGTTCGCATGATTCTTCCCTCCCCAAGGAACCGCGCGAAGATACTATAACTCCGGAAAACTACAAGCGGATTCAAGTCGAGGTGATTCGCGGCCCGATTGTCAACGGCGATCGAGAGCGGGATGGCGGACGTCGCGGCCGGCGACGAAGTAGATGACGTCCTCGGCGATGTTGGTGGCGTGGTCACCTATGCGCTCGAGATTCTTGGCGACGAGGACCAACTCGAACGCGGCGAAAACGACGGCCGAATCTTCCATCATGTAGGTGAGCAGCTCGCGGAACAGCTGATCGCGCAAGCGATCCACCTGATCGTCGCGCCGCAGGACGCTCTGGGCGAGCTCCTGATCGCCGCGCACGACGGCATTCAAGCTGTCGCGAACCATGGCCTCGGCGAGTTCGCTCATCCGCGGCAAATCCACATAGGGCTTCACCTGCGGATGGCGCAGGATGCGCAAGGCGGATTGCGCGATGTTCACCGCCTGATCGCCAATACGTTCGAGATCGCCATTGATGCGCGACACGGCCAGGAGAAATCGAAGATCGGCGGCCATGGGCGCTTGCAAGGCCAGCAGCCGCTGGACGCGCTCGTCGATTTCGATCTGCATCTCGTTGATGGCGTCTTCCTCACTCAGCACGGCTTCGGCGAGGCGCTCCTCACCATCGAGCACCGCCTGGACCGCCTGATGGACCGCGCGTTCGGCGAGGCTCCCCATCCACAGCAGCCGCTGCTTGAGTTCTTCGAGATCGTGTTCGAAATGGCGTTCCATGGATGCTCAGTCCCTTCCATTCTCCAAGGCCGCTGCAGGAATCCGAATCATCCGAACCGGCCCGTGATGTAAGCCTCCGTGCGGGGATCGGTCGGCGTCGTAAAGAGCTTCGAAGTCTCGCTGTGCTCGATCAATTTACCATCCAACATGAAGGCTGTGAAGTCACTGGCGCGCGCGGCCTGCTGCATATTGTGCGTCACGATGGCCATCGTGCAGCTATCTTTCAGGTGGAACATCAACTCTTCGATTTTTGCGGTCGTCACCGGATCGAGCGCGGAGCAAGGTTCATCGAGGAGCAAAACCTCCGGGTCCACGGCCAGCGCTCGCGCGATGCAAAGCCGCTGTTGCTGCCCGCCGGAAAGCGCGAACGCCGATTTGTGGAGGTAATCCTTCGCTTCTTCCCACAGCGCCGCGCGGCGCAGGCTATGCTCGACGAGATCGTCGAGCCGACCCTGAAAGCCGTTGATTCGCAGCCCGTATGCGACGTTTTCATAGATGGACTTCGGAAACGGATTCGGCCTCTGGAAAACCATGCCGACGCGCCGGCGCAGGCCCACAACGTCCATCTGCAGAATGTCCTGGCCGTCGAGGAGAATCTGGCCCACAACACGCGTATTGCGAATCGTCTCGTTCATGCGATTCAGCGTGCGCAGGAAAGTGGATTTCCCGCAACCGGATGGACCAATCAGCGCCGTTACGCGGTTCTTCGGAATTTTCAGGTTGAGTCCAAAGACGGCCTGTTTCGCGCCGTAGTAGAAGTTGAGGTCGGAAATCTCAAAGCGCACCAGCGCATCCTTATCCGATGCCTGAGAGGTTTTGTCGCTCATGACGACCTGCGGCGCGAGCCGTGCGGCGGTAGCGTTGTTTCCATGTGTAGTGGCACCCATATTAGGTACTCCGACCCCCTCCGCCACGGCTCAAAACGACCCGCGTGCCAATGTTGGCAACCAGCACGAGAGCCAGCAAGACCAGCCCGGCGGCCCAAGCCTGCCGATGCCAGTCGTCGTAGGGAGCAATCGCATACGTATAAATCATCACGGGAAGCGAAGCAATGGGCTGACCCCAACCGGGGCTCCAGAAACGATTGCTGAAGGCGGTGAACAGCAGGGGCGCCGTCTCGCCCGCCACGCGTGCCAGGGCCAACAGGACGCCGGTGATAATTCCGCCCTTGGCGGCCGGCAGCACGACCGTGGCAATCGTCCGCCACTTGCTGGCGCCAAGCGCCATGGCGCCCTCGCGCAAACTTCCGGGGACGGCCCGCAAGAATTCTTCGGTACTTCGCACCGTGATGGGAATCACCATAATGCCCAGCGCAACCCCGCCCGCCACCGCCGAGAAGTGCCTGACGGGCAGAACCGCGAGCGAATAAGCGAAAATTCCGATTACGATCGAGGGAACGCCGTTCAGCAGGTCAGTCGTATAACGAATCACGTACGAAAACGTCTTGCCGCCGAATTCCGCGAGATATACGCCAGCCATCAAGCCAACCGGCAGGCCCATCAACGCAGCTAGAAGCAGGAGTTTCAGGCTCCCGACGATGGCGTTGGCCATGCCGCCACCCGTTTCGCCCACGGGCTTGGGAAGCTGGGTGAAGAAATCCAGGTTGAGCGATTTCCCGCCGTTCCACACGAGATAGCCGAGAATCAGGAACAGGACCGCGACGACGCCAAATGCGGCGACTCCCGTGAGAGTCAGCATCACGACGTTCAAGGATTTTCGCCAGATGAGGAGCATGCGACTCACGAGGGATGGCCTCCGCCGCGTTCGGTGGCGACGATGAGGAGCCGGGCGAGGCCATTGAGGATGAACGTCATCAAGAACAGCACGAGGCCGAGCTCAATCAGCGCGCTTAAGTACAAGTCGCCCGTCGCCTCAGTGAACTCGTTCGCGATCACAGCGGCGATCGTGTAGCCGGGGGCAAAAAGGGAAGCGGCGATCTTCGGATCGTTGCCGATGACCATCGTGACGGCCATGGTCTCTCCCAGGGCGCGGGCGAGGGCGAGGAACACGGAACCCAGGATGCCGGTTCTGGCCCACGGCACGACGACTTTCCAGGTAGCTTCCCATCGGGTCGCGCCGAGCGCCAGCGCCGCTTCGCGCTGTTCCCGGGGAACGGTCAGCAGGACCTCTCGCGAAACCGAGATGATAAAAGGAACGACCATGATCGCCAGAACGACTCCGGCAGTCAGAAATCCCACGCCGTAGTTCGGCCCCTTGAAGAATTTCCCGAGAACGGGAACGTGTCCAAGGCTGCCGATTAGAATCGGGCCGACCGTGGTGCGCATCAGCGGCACAACGATAAAAATTCCGAGAAGGCCGTAGATCACGCTGGGGACGGCGGCGAGCAGGTCAATAAGGAACGAAATCGTGTCCGACATCCGGCGAGGAGCGAGCTCGGAGAGAAAGATCGCGGCCGCGAGCCCGAGCGGCACGGCGATTACGAGCGACACGATCGAGGTAACGAGCGTGCCGTAAATAAACGGAGCCGCGCCGAAATTGTCGAAGATAGGATCCCAGGTGCGCGTCCAGAAGAACAGCCAGCCAAATTTCGCCCGCGAAAGGTGAGAGTTTACCCACAGCTCGTACACCAGCCCGGACGTGAGGAGCAGAATCCCGGCCGCGAAGGTGAGCGTCAGGACATGCGCCACTTCGTCACCGTGCCCCAGCCGGTGAAGAAATGCGCGCGGCCCCCCGCCATCAAAACGGCGGGGGGCCGCGCGATCCATCGTGGTGGCCGATGTGGACATCCTATTGGATAAGCGAAATGGCCTTTGACTCTTTGCCAATAACTGTTTTGGGGAGCTGCGCGTAGGACAGCCCCTCGTTGAACTTCTGCCCGTCCGCCAGCATCCACTTCAGGAAGTCCTTGATCGCGTCGCGCTTCGCTGCATCCGAAATCTGCGCAGGGATCAGGAGCCACGTAAAGCTCGAGATCGGGTAGGACTTCGCTCCCGGAGCGTTGGTGATGGAGACGCGGAAATCTTCGGGCATATCCTTCAGCGAACCGGCCGCCGCGGTTACGCCCGCGAGGTCCGCCTTGACGAATTTTCCGTCCGCGTTCTGGACTTTGCCGTACGGGATATTGTTCTGCACCGCATAAATCAACTCGATGTAACCGATGGAGTTCGGCGTCTGCTTCACCAGGCCGGAAACGCCTTCGTTGCCCTTGCCGCCGAGGCCGACGGGCCAATTCACCGAAGTGCCTTTGCCGACCTTATTCTTCCAGTCGTCGCTTGCCTTGGAAAGGAAATCGGTCCAGATGTAGGTGGTTCCACTACCATCCGAGCGATGGACCACGACGATGTCTTCGCCCGGCAGATTCACTCCCGGGTTGGCCTTTGCGATCTCGGGATCGTTCCACTTCGTGATCGTGCCGAGGTAAATCCCCGACAGCGCCTTCTGAGTGAAGTTCAATTCACCGGTCACGCCGGAGATGTTGTAGCTGGGCACGTCGGCACCCAAGACAGTCGGAAAATGCAGGATCTTGACCTTCGACTGAGCCAGCTGATCATCCGTCATCGGGCCGTCCGAAGCGCCGAAATCCACGGTGCCGGCCAGGAGCTGGCGTATTCCGCCGCCCGAACCGATGGACTGGTAGTTGATCTGAACGTTGGGATGCGCGGTATGGTACACGTCAAACCACTTCGAATAGATGGGGTAGGGAAATGTGGCGCCTGCGGCGTTCAGCAGCAGGGGACTGCCCGACTGCGCGCCCGCGGTGGCTGCCAAGGCGAAGAGAAGGAACGGTACAACCAGCATTTTTCTCATGGTGTTGAAATTATCCTCCGTCATTATCCTGTTCGAATTGTTACAACCATGTTACGCCAAGAACAATCCAGCGTGAACGTGCCCGCCACTTCCCGGAAAGGTGGAAAGGCGCAGCCTCGGGGGTAGGAGACCGCGCCTCTAGGGTGGGCGAGGCGTGTCGTGCTTCCGGCGGACACTGCCGAGCTGCCGGAACTCTAGAAAATCTTTCCCGGACAAAGGCCCAAACCATTTGCAGCCGACGCCGAACGTGCTGTCTCGGCCCGCTACCCCGCGCACCGAACTGGCTCCCAAGCCAGAGCGCCGCCTGGCAAGACGGTAGGCGCGCCGGTTTAATCAGGGATGAGTGAAGCGTGAAAAGACGGTGACTACGCGCCGGCAACCGCAGCGTTCTCTGCGCGCGCTTCCAGTTGCCTCGCGCGGCCGTGCCGCACCTCGAGCCCGCGCACCCAGAACAAGACGTCTTCGGCGATGTTCGTGGCGTGGTCGGCGATTCGCTCGAGATGGCGCGAAGCTAGTACGAACTGGAGGCTCGGGGCGGCTAGCGAAGAATTTTCCGCGATGCCGGCGAGGAGCGCCTCGAACACACGGTCGCGGTACTGATCCACGGCGTCGTCGCTTTCGAGGACCTGAGTGGCAAGATCCACGTTCTGATAGATGAGCGCGCCGAGGCATTTCGAAATCATCGCGCGGACAGCGGTGGTCATCGACTCGAGCTCCGCCGGAGTCTGCACATCACCCATCGCCGCCAGCGAGATGGCGCGCTCGGCCAAGTTGACCGCCAAATCGCCCATGCGCTCGAGGTCGTTATTGATTTTCAGCGTGGCTACGATGAGACGGACATCCGCGTCCGCGAGATTCCCCTGGCGCAATAGCCGAATGGCGTGCTCGTCAATCACGATTTCAAGTTCGTTGATGCGCGGTTCACTGAGAAATACTTCGCTGGCCAGCCGTTCATCCCGCCCCAACAATGCGCCGAGCGCACGATTCACCGAGCCCTCCACCGCCCTTGCCTGCGAGACAAGGTAGTTCAGCAGCACCGCCTGAAAGACACCCTCCGTGCTCATCTTCGTGGCTGCCATCATGGCCTTCTCCCCGGCGGCCGCCCGCCGATTCAATCTTTATCACCGCATGGACGATGACGCACGGGCATTGCAATCAGATAAAGCGAGGGTAAATGCTTCGAGACAGCGCGGCGGATTAACCTGCGAGGGATAAGGAGAAGGAAAACTTCGAGCCGTGGCCCACTTCGCTTTCCACCCACAGCCGGCCGCCGTGCGCTTCGACGATGTGCTTCGCGATGGACAGACCCAGACCGGTGCCGCCTGCTTCGCGGGAGCGCGCGGCATCCACGCGATAAAAACGCTCGAAGATTCTTTCCTGGTCGGCGAGGGGAATGCCAATGCCCGTGTCATCCACCGTGACGACGGCCTCGCGCGGCCCGGCCGCCGCGCTGATGCGGACTCGGCCGCCTTCCGGCGTGTACTGGACAGCATTGTCGAGCAGGTTTTGCAAGACATCCCGCAGCAGGCTGGCATCGCCGCGCACGGCAGGCAAGTTGGCGGGCACATCGCTTTCGAGCGTAATCCGCTTCCGGTTCGCTTTCAGCAGCGAGGTTTCCGTGCAGCGTTCGATCACGTCCGCCAATTGGACCGGACCGAATTGCACCTCGAGTTTGCCCGCTTCGATGCGCGCGAGCTTCAGCAAATCGTCGGTCAAGACGGCGAGGCGCGTGGCGTGGTCGCGGATGATTTCGAGAAACCGGCGGTTGTTGCGTGGATCTTCGAGAGCGCCGGAAAGGAGCGTCTCGGCAAAACCCTGGATCGCCGTGAGGGGCGTCTTGAACTCATGCGAGACGTTGGCGACGAAATCGTGCCGCACGCGTTCGAGCCGACGCAGCTCGGTCACATCGTGCAGTACGACAACGGCGCCCGATGGCTTGTCGCCCGCCAGGGCTCCCTCGAGGGCCTGCACGGGCGCGGCCGTCACCGAAAAATTCCGCTGCTGGACGATGCCCATCGCGATGTCGGTCCGGAGGCCTTCTTCGCCGCGCAAAGCCCGGCGAAGAAGCCCGAGCAGATCCGAATTGCGGACTACTTCGATTACGGGACGCCCCTCCACCGCCGCCGAGTCGAGATTCCAAATCTCGGAAAAGGCGCGGTTGCAGAAGACAAGCCTTTCCTGCGCGTCGATCACCGCGACGCCCTCCACCATGCTTCGCAGGATCGCGCTCGAACGATTGCGCTCGCCGCTCAGCGAGCGGATCGTGCTGTCCATCCAAGCCGCCGTTTCGTTCAGCGCCGTGGCCAGATCGGCGAGTTCGTCGCGCGGGCGCTCGGCGGGCAAGGGGCGAAAATCTCCGTCGGAAACGCGGTGCAGAAAATTCTTGAGCCGTTCGACGCGGGCGGCGAACATCCGGAAATAAATCAGCGAACTCAGGCCGCCCAGCACAAGGATGAGCAGCGAGGCGGCGTAAATCCTTCGCCGCAACTCCGAACGCGATGCGTCCACTTGCGCGAGCGGCAGCGCCATGCGGATCACGATCGCTGGCCCCCCGGCCTGTTCACATCGCGCGGCGCGATAAACAAGATCGCGGCCCAGCGTTGCGCTGTGGCGCACCGAACTTCCTTCGCCCGAGGCGAATGCCTGCTGGATCTCCGGCTGGCTCAGAAGATTTTGGGTGGTCTCCCCATCGCGCTCGGAATCCGCCAGGACGTGGCCGAAGTCGTCAATCAAGGTGACTCGCGCGCCGCTGCGAGCGATCCATTCGGTCCACGCGCGAAGCTCGGTGGCATCCTGCACGCTCGGCGGACGCGCTTGCGCGACATTCAGGACCGAGGCGAGCTTATCGTCGGCCGAGCGAATGGAATCGCGCCGAAGAACGCGGGAGGAGTAGAAATCAACGGCAAGCAGGAAGCCCAGCAGCAGGGCGAAATACGTCAGCCCCAATTTCCAGAAAAGCCTAGCTCGCACGGGTTTCGAAGAGGTAGCCGGCGCCGCGAATCGTCTTCATGTAGGCCGGATGCT
>Ga0209415_10001644_pt1 | contig 42662 bp, 43 predicted proteins | sample PeaSoiSIISIP2007_FD_187696 | JGI IMG/M metagenome (GOLD analysis project Ga0209415, IMG submission 187696) | Peat soil microbial communities from Weissenstadt, Germany - SII-SIP-2007 (SPAdes) (version 2) | ecosystem: Environmental > Terrestrial > Soil > Wetlands > Peat | place: Germany...
AAGCCCACAAGGGGAGGGGGAGAGATTTGCACCCTCAGCCCTGCCGGTACAGCTTCACCGCATTGTTGAAGAAGAAATCCCGCCGCTTTTGCTCCGGCAGCGCCATCGGCAGCACCTGCGCCGGGTCGTCGTAGTCCCAGTGCGGATAGTCGGTGGCGAACAGCAGCCGGTCCCAGCCGATCCAGTCGATCGCATCCAGCACGTGCTCGCGCGGCTGCGGCTCCTCCATCGGCTGCGTCGTCAGCCACACCTGCTCGCGGATGTATTCGGACGGCGCGCGCTTCAGGTGCGGAGTCTCCTGCTTCAGCCGGCCCCACAGCTTGTCCAGCCGCCACGCCAGCGGCGGCAGCCAGGCAAAGCCCGACTCGATCAGCACCAGCTTGAATGCCGGGATGCGCTCGAACACGCCCTCGATCACCAGGCTGGTGAGGAACGACTGAGCCGATTGGGCGTGGCCAACCATGTCCTCGATGTAGAACGACGGCCAGCCACTGCCGCTGACCGGATAACCGCCGAAGCCGAAGGCGTGCACCCCGATCGGCAACCCCGCCGCGGTGGCGGCCTCATAGATCTTCCAATACTGCTTCTGACCCGGAGGATTGGCTGTGCGCGTGACCATCAGCACCTGGACGAAACGCGGATCGCCGGCCCAGCGCTCGATCTCGGCCACGGCCGCGTCGGCGTCCTCATACGGCACCACGATGGAACCCTTCAGCCGCGGCTCGATCAGCCACTCGGCTTCCACCCAGCGGTTCATGGCCGAGGCCACGCCGGCACCAAACTCGCGGTTCTGGAAGCTGGCGCCGTTGTCGCCGGTGGGGTTCAGGATGCCAAGCTGGATGTTGTTCTCGTCCAGCAACTGCTTCTGCATGAACGACAGGCTGCTGCCCGGGCGGCCACCTTCCGGCGGCCAGGCGTCCCGGCGCGACGCATTCGGCTGGCCCTTCGGATAGGCCGGCCCCGCCTGATACGCCTGCCGAGGCCGCGACCCGAACGTCTTCGCCATCTCCACCCAGCGCTGCTCCATATACGGGAAAAGATCCTTGTAGGAATTACGCTGCGGATGGATGTCCCCATCGGCAATGGCGAGCTTCGAGCCCGCGGCCGGCTGGATCGTCGGGCGGCTGGTCACCTGCACGTTCATTGGACCGTCTCCGTCAGGCGGGCATAGGTATCCCGCGGATTGTCGATCATGATCTTGCGCACGAGGTCGCGCGACAGGCCATCGGGCAGCACGGCATCGCCGTCGAACTGCCAATGTGGGTAGTCGGTGGAAAATAGCAGCATCTCGTCCGACTGCATGTGGTCGAGCAAGCGCTGAAACGCCTCGGCCGAGGGCGGCGCATCGCAAGGCTGCAGCGTCAGCCGCACGTTGGTGCGCGCGATCTCGGCGGGAGCGCGATCCACCCACGGCACTTCCATGCGCAGCCCGCGCCAGAACTTGGTCAGTCGCCAGAGATGCGCCGGCAGCCAGGTGAAGCCGGACTCGATCAGCACGACCTTCAGCTCGGGGAACTTGGTGAACACGCCCTCGCAGATCAGGCTGGACAGCGCCTGCTGGAACGCAGGCGCCTGGGCGGCGTAATCCTCGGTGTAGTAGGTCGGCCAGCCGAGCGGCGTGACCGGATGGCGGTAGGCACTGCCGGCATGGATGCCGATCGGCAGCCCATGCCGCTCGGCGGCGGCATAGATCGGCCAATAGTGCCGCTTGCCCAGCGGCATGTCGTGCATCACCAGCAGCAGCACCTGGACGAAGCGGTGGTCGGGCGCGACGCGCTCGATCTCCTCCACCGCCAGCTCCGGGTTCTGCATCGGCACCACGATGGACCCGCGCAGGCGAGGCTCCCTGTCCAGCCACTCGTGTGCCAGCCAGTCGTTCACCGCGCGGGCGAAGCCGGCCGCCATGTCCTCGCTGAATAGCAATTGCACGCCGTAGAGGCAGTTGCAGATCGCCAGGCTGGTGCGGAACGGGTCCAGCGCCTGCTGGCGCAGCAGCGCCAGATCGGAACCCGGCTTGCCGCAAGCCGGCCGCCAGTCCGGCCGCGAGGTTAGCGGCGAATTGGCTGGATAGGCGATGGATTCAAGCTCGCTCACGCCGCGCTGGATGATGATATCGCGCCAATGGTCGGACAGATAGGGGTGCAGCGCCTTGAGGTTGGGCACCGCCGGATGGATGTCACAGTCGATTCCGCCTGGCTCGATGACACTCATGGACCCTGGCCGGCTGCCGCGCCCGCGTTGCGGTGAGGATTGTCGCATGAAGAAGCCCGAACGACCAAGCTTGCTCCGTCACAGGCAGCGGGTCAGTTTGGAGTGCGGCTTCCGACTCAAAGCGGCGGCAGCCTGCCTGCCCGGCCGGGACTCGCCGCATTTGACCCATGTCCGCCAATGGACGGCCAATCGGCCGATCCCTGAAGCGGACGTTCAGCGCCGTGTGTGGCCGGCTACTTCGCGCCGATCCCCGCCGTTCAGGGCCATACAGGATCCGCGCACGCCCTTGACGGCCGGATTGGCTTGCCGCACGGTTTACCTATCTACTGCGCGGTATGACACGCCCGCTGGCCCGTGGTGCCAGAGACACCCGGGACCGGGAACTTCAGAGCCGGGCAGGATAGCCGATCTATTCGGCACGTGCCGTCGGCTGGTCGTCCAAGAACGTCTGCAAAGCCAGGGAGCGCATCATGTGTGCTGGCCTGAAGTTGCAAGGGGCAACGTTTAACCAACACCGGTTGCAGCTATGCAACACGCGGCTCGTTCAGGCGCGTCCGCTGATCCTGTCAAGTACGTCAAGCTTTGCGTCGAGCAAACCGGGGGCCTCGGCCCACGGCCATCCGCGTCTGAATCGCAAGTGCAACGCAGGAGACGAACGCCGATAGGGATTCGGAACCAATCGATCACCGTAGGAGGAGGCTGGAGTATGGCAAACCAAGACGACATCGCTCTGATGGCCCATCTGATGCGACGAGCGGGCTTCGGAGCTACCCGTGACGAACTCGAAGCGCGTGTAGCCAAGGGCTACGACGCGACGGTCGAGGAATTGCTGAACCCCGAGACGCAGCCACCGGTTGATCCGTATGTACTGCTGCGCCATCAGCCGGCAGCGTTGCTGCCCGGCGGGCAGCCCCCGATGGGCAACGTGAACTACATGTATTACCTGGTGAACACGAAGCGCCCGCTGGAAGAGAAGATGGCGCTGTTCTGGCACAGCGTGTTCGCCACCGGGAACTCGAAGGTCGACAACTACGATCAGTTGCTAGAGCAAATCGACCTGTTCCGCAAGAACGGCATGGGCAACTACCGAGACCTTTTGCTGAAGATCGCGAAGAACCCGACGATGCTCTTCTGGCTGGACAACAACCAGAACCACGGCACCGCGGTCAACGAGAACTGGGGGCGCGAGCTGCTGGAACTGTTCAGCCTCGGCGCGGGCAACTACACCGAGGTGGATGTGCGCGAGGCGTCGCGTGCCTTTACCGGCTGGACGTTCGAGACCAAGCTGCCGCGCCTCCCCTATGGCCGGTTCCCGTGGAAGTTCGAATATCGTCCGGAAGACCATGACGACGGCGAGAAGGAGTTCCTCGGCCACAAGGGCAACCTCAACGGCGAGGACATCATCAACATCGTCGTGCAGCAGCCGGCATGCGCCAAGTTCATCTGCCGGCACCTGTACAACTTCTTCGTCGCCGACGAGCCGCAGGTGCCTGCCTGGCCGATCGAACCGCCGCGCGATCCACAGGCGATCGAAACGCTGATGCACGCGTTCCGCCATTCGAAGTGCGAGATGAAGCCCGTCCTGCGCGCGCTGTTCATGTCGGACTTCTTCAAGAACGCCCGCTATCAGCACCTCAAGTCGCCTGCCGAGGTGGTCGTCGGCACGCTGCGCATTGTCGGCGGCTACGAGCTGCCGAAGCCGGGCTATGGCGAGCTCTCGATGCAGCCCGCCTACATGGGCCAGGACCTGCTCAATCCGCCGTCGGTCGAGGGATGGCACACCGGCAAGGAGTGGATCAACAGCGGCTCGTTGATGTCGCGCATCAACTTCGTCGCGTCGCAGATCGGCAATCCGGACCTGCCAGGCGTGCAGGCGATCATCAACCGCCTGAAGGCGCAAGGGACGAAGACGCCACAGCAATTGGTGGACAACTGCCTCGACTTGCTTGGCCCGGTCGAGGTTGGCGCCGGCACCAAGAAGGAACTGACCGACCAGGCGAAGTCGTGGGGTGAGATCCGCTGGGAAAACGACGCCGATCGTCAGAACGCAGCACGCCGCGCTGCCGAGATGCTGCAGCTCATCGCGGCGACGCGCGAATACCAGTTCGGTTGAACGCACACACACAGAGAGTACAGGAGGATCCAGAATGTCTGCTACACAGGCAACGCAGAAGGACCCGGTGCTGGTCGTGCTGCAGCTCACGGGCGGCAACGACTACCTCAACACCGTGATCCCGTACAACAACGGGCTGTACAAGGATAACCGCAAGGCTGTCGGCATCGCCGACAGCGACATGCTCCACCTCGACCAGGCGCACGCCATCCCGAGCTACATGGCGCCGTTGAAGAAGTTCTGGGACGATGACAAACTCGCCATCATGCATGGCGTCGGCTATCTCGACTCGCCCCGCTCGCACTTCCGGTCGATGGACATCTGGCACACCTGCGAGGCCGAGAAGGTTGGCACCGAGGGTTGGCTAGGCCGCGTCGTGCGCGAGTTCGACCCGAAGAAAGAGAACGTCGTCACCGCCGTCAGCTTTGGTCCGTGCCTGTTTCGTGCACTGGCGGTTCCCAACGTCCCGGTCGCCTGTGTGTCCGGTCCGCTGGAGCAATACGGATTCCTGCCCAGCATCCGCGACCAGGCGCAGCGCCTGAAAGTGCTGGAGACCTTCTCGCACATGTATCAGCCGATCGAGGGCAGCGGGGTGATGGAGTATCTCGGCACCACCGGCCTCGATGGACTGAAGGGTGCCGACATCCTGAAGGTGGCGCCGGGCCGCTACAAGTCGACAGTGAACTACCCGAACACCACGATCGCGCAGAAGCTGAAGGGCGTCGCCCAGGTGCATCTCGCCGGTCTCGGCACGCGGGTGTTCTACTGCGACCACGGCAGCTTCGACTCGCATGCCGGGCAGGCCCCGCTGCATGCCGGTCTGTGGACCGCGGTCACCGAGGGGCTGGAGGCCTTCATGGCCGACCTGAAGGAGCACAACGCGTCCGACAACGTCATCGTGCTGATGTTCTCCGAGTTCGGCCGCCGCGTGCGTGACAACGGCTCCGGCACCGACCACGGCGCCGCCGGCGCGACATTCGTGCTCGGCGACAAGGTGAAGGGCGGCCACTACGGCGAATACCCGTCGCTGGACGCAAACAAGCTGGTGCAGGGCGATCTGAACCCGAGCATGGACTTCCGCAGCATCTACTCGACCATTCTCGACAAGTGGCTCGGTTTGAACCCCGCGCCGATCGTGAACGGCACCTACGAGAAGCCGGCCTTCCTGCACTAGGCCCGGCGGATTCCAAGCCGCCCTCGTTCCCTGCAACGGCTGCCGCGAACGAGGGCGGGTATTGGCTTAAAGCGATCAAGGAGGGGACTATGGCGCTTACGACAGTCGTCCGTGGCAGGGCCTATGACTGGAGCCATGCCGTGGGGCGCGGCGCGGCCACGGGCACCGGGTTCAACTACATCCAGACGATGTGCCTGGGCAGGGACAACGACATCTACACCGCCAACCGCGGCAACGAGAACAACTTCGGCATGCGTGTGAATCGCATCCGGCTTGGCGGCGCCGGCGATGAGGAGCTGGTCGCCGAGTTCTTCCAGCATGGCGAAGGCGACGGCAAGGCCACCTGGCCGTTCGGCGTCGCGGTCGGCAACGACGGCCGCGTGTATTGCTCTGACGAGTGGACCAACACCATCTCGGTATTCGATCCGAACGGCAAGTTCCAGTACAAGTTCGGCTCGACCGGCAGCGGCGACGGCGAGCTGCTGCGCCCAGCCGGCATGGTGTGCGAGAAGAACGGCAACGTTATCGTCGTGGACAGCGGTAACAACCGGCTGCAGGTGTTCTCGCCGGAGGGCAAGCTGGTTGCCACGTGCGGCAAGGCCGGATCCGGCGAAGGCGAGTTCAACCAGCCCTGGGGCATCACGCTCGATCAGGCCGGGAACATCTACGTCGCCGACTGGAAGAACCATCGCATCCAGAAACTGTCACCGCAGGGCCATTTCATGATGAGTATCGGCACCTACGGCACAGTTCCCGCGGATCCGGACTCCTACGCCGTCACCTATCTGGGGCCGTTCGTATCCAGCCTGCCGCTGTCCGGATATCCGAAGGCGGGGCTGCTGAATCACCCGACCGACGTAGCGGTGGATCCGGAAGGCGACATTTATGTCGCCGACTGGGGCAACCACCGGGTCTGCATCTTCGAAGCCGACGGCACGCCGCTGACGAACCTCGTTGGCGACGCGCAGGTGATGTCGAAGTGGGGCCAGCAGAGCGTCGACGCCAACCCGGACATGATGAAGGCGTATCGGCGGGTGCGTAATCTGGAGCCGCTGTGGCGCTTCTGCTTCCCCACGGCGGTGGACTTCAATCCGGCCACCAGCGAAATCATCGTGGCCGACAGCCAGCGGAACCGCCTGCAGATTTACCGCAAGGTTCGCGACTACGTCGATTTCCAGGCGAACCTGTAGGAGTGTGCCGGGCGCCTGACGCGGACGCATCGCACGCCCGGGACGAACAATTGCCGTATCCTCCTGTCTCCCGCCTCAGCAGAGGGGACAGGAGGGTGCCGGCGCGCAAGCAAGTTGTCACTCTCCCGGCGCGCATCGTGGAAACAATTACCGGACGGGCCGTGCAACGGTCGATGCAGCCACCACTGCGCTGGTGTCAATCGACTGATGCCACGAACTTCACGATCGATCTATGAATGCACCGGGCTGCTGTGATGGCTGACAAGCGGTTCACGCCATTGGGATAAACACGGCGAATTCGCGAAAGCAGACAGACTGCAAACGGCCACACCAAGCCATCAGACGAATGTCCGATTTTCTGATCAATTCCCCAGAAGCGGACCCACCGGATTCCACCCTTCGCGGACGCTCAAGCTGGCCCACGACCCCGTCACACCCCCAGATACCGCCGCTGCAACGCGCTCTCCGCGCGCAGCTCCGCTGAGTTGCCGTGCCAGACCACCCGCCCCTTCTCCAAAATGTAGTGCCGGTCGGCGATGCGCGACAGCGCGGTCACGTTCTTGTCGATGACCAGGATCGACTGGCCGCTCTCCTTCAGCCGCTCCAGTGCGTGCCAGATTTCCTGCCGGACCAGCGGCGCCAGACCTTCCGTCGCCTCATCCAGGATGAGCAGCCGCGGGTTGGTCATCAGTGCCCGTCCGATCGCCAGCATCTGCTGCTCGCCACCCGACAGGAATCCCCCGGGACTGCCGAGACGCTCGCGCAGCGCCGGAAACAGGCCAAGCACCCGGTCGAGCTCCCACGGTCCCGGATGGCCGCCGCGGTTCGCGGCGGTGGCGATCAGATTCTCCCGCACCGTCAGGTTGGGAAACACCTGGCGTCCCTCCGGCACCAGCCCCAGCCCGAGCCGCGCGATGCGATACGGCGGCAGGCGATGGATCGGCGCGCCGTCCATCTCAATTTTTCCCTGTTGCGCCGGCAGGATGCCCATGATCGCGCGGATGGTGGTGGTCTTGCCCATGCCGTTGCGGCCAAGCAAGGTGACCACCTCGCCGGGGTCCACATAGAAGCTGACGCCGAACAATACCGGCGTGTCGCCGTAGCCGGCCACAAGCTCGGCAACCTGCAGCATCAGGCGGTCTCCTCGCCGAGATAAGCTGCCAGCACCGCCGGATTCTGGCGGATTGCCTCGGGCGTGCCGGTGGCGATCGCCTGCCCGTAGACCAGCACGGTGATGCGGTCGGCCAGCGCGAACACCGCGTCCATGTCATGCTCGATCAGCAGGATGGTGACCTGGCCCTTCAGGCGGGCGAGCAATTGCACCATGCGCGCGGAGTCCTCGGGACCCATGCCGGCCATCGGTTCGTCGAGCAAGAGCAGACGCGGGTTAGTGGCCAGTACCATGGCCATTTCGAGCGCGCGCTTCTCGCCGTGCGCCAGAGTGCCGGCGGCGACCTCGGCGCGATCCGCCAGCCCAACCTCGGCCAGCCGCGCACGGGCCGGCTCACGCAATGCAGGGTCGTGCCGCGCCGGCCGCCAGAAGCGGAAGCTGTGCCCGGCGCGCACCTGCACCGCGAGCGCAACGTTGTCCAGGACTGAAAACTCGGAGAACACCGTCGTCACCTGGAACGAACGGGCCAGACCGTGTGCGGCGCGGCGGGCCGGCGGGTCGCGTGTGATGTCGCTGCCGGCGAAGCGGATCGTGCCGGCATCTGGCGCCAGCTCGCCGGCGAGCTGCGCGACCAGCGTCGTCTTGCCCGCGCCGTTCGGGCCGATCACCGCGTGGATTTCTCCCTCGACGATGTCCAGATCGAGCAGATTGGTCGCCACCAGGCCACCGAAGCGTTTCAGCAGGCCGCGTGTGGAGAGCAACAGGTCAGCCACGGCGACGCCGCGCGAATGATGTGAAGGCGCCCAAGATGCCGCCGCGCGAGAACAGTACCAGCAGCACCAGCAGCGGCCCCAGGATCGCCTGCCAATGCGTGGTCAGGCCGGACAGCACATTCTCCAGCAACAGGTAGGCGGCAGCGCCGAGCACCGGCCCGAACAGCGTGCCCATGCCGCCGAGGATCACCATCATCATGATCTCGCCGGAGCGCGTCCAATGCATGATCGACGGCGAGAGAAACAGTGTCTGGTTGGCAAGCAATGCGCCGGCCAGGCCGCCGATCGCGCCGGCTATGACGAACGCGGTCAGCCGGTAGCGAAACGTTGGCAAGCCGAGTGCCTCCATCCGGCGCGCGTTCGACTTCGTGCCGCGCAGCCCCAGGCCGAAGCGCGATTCCACCAGGCGGCCGCCCAGCGACAGGCATAACGCGAGGCAGGCGAGGACCAGGAAGTACAGCGTCGTGCCGTTGTCCAGATCGAGCAGACCGGCGAAGTTGCTGTGCTCCGTGATGTTCAGGCCGTTGTCGCCACCGAACTGGTTGAGGCTTTCGCACAGGAAATAGATCATCTGGCCGAACGCGAGTGTGATCATGATGAAATATACGCCGCTGGTGCGCAGCGATACGAAGCCAATCAGCAGTGCGGCGGCGGCCGCACCGGCGATGGCGACGGCAAACTGGAGGAAGCCATTGGTGATGCCGTAATACGCAAGGATGCCGACGGCGTATGAGCCGATGCCGAGATAGGCGGCATGGCCGAAGCTCACCATGCCGCCGTAGCCGAGGATGAGATCCAGACTCACCGCGGCGATGGCGAAGATCATGATGCGGGTGAACAGATCGACATAGAACGGCTGGCCGAGCGCCGCGGCGAGCGGCGGCACCAGGGCCAGGGCTGCCAGGCCGATCAGCTCGGCGCGCCGCATTCCGCGGGGCGGCATGTTCAACGGCCGGGCGTGGGAAACAGGCCGGTGGGGCGGAAGAACAGTACCGTCGCCATCAACACATAGATCAGCATCGATGCCACGGTCGGACCGGCGTTGTCGGCGGCGCTACGGCTCATCACCATCGCAAACAGCGAGCGCAGGAAGGCGCGGCCGGTGGTGTCAACCACGCCCACCAGTACGGCTGCGATAAACGCTCCGCGGATCGAGCCAATGCCGCCGATCACGATGACGACGAACGAGAGGATCAGGAAGTCGTCGCCCATGCCGGACTCGACGGTGAAGATCGGTGCGGCCATCGCGCCGGACAGCGCCGCCAGCCCGGCGCCCAGGCCGAATACCAGCGTATAGAGCAATGAGACGTTGACGCCGAGCGCACCGACCATCGTACGGTTGGCGGCGCCGGCGCGGATCAGCATGCCGGTGCGGGTGCGGCTGATCAGCAGCCACAGCAGGGCGGCCAGCAGCAGGCCAACGGCGATGATGACGAGGCGGTAGGTGGGATAGGGCGCGCCGGGCAGTAGCTCCACCTGACCGGAGAGGAAGTCGGGCACCTGAGTATACAACGCCGTTGCGCCCCAGATGATGCGTACCATTTCGTTAAAGAACAGGATCAGTCCGAAGGTTGCAAGCACCTGGTCGAGGTGGTCGCGCTCATACAGCGTGCGGAACACCAGGCGCTCGATGGCGATGCCGACGATAGCGGTGGCGGCCACTGCGGCCAGCAGCGAAAGGAGGAAGGAGTGGGTCGCGCCGAAAGTCGATGCCGCGACATAGGCTCCGATCATGTAGAGCGAGCCGTGCGCCAGGTTGATCAGGTTCATGATGCCGAAGATCAGCGTAAGGCCCGCTGCCATCAGGAACAGCATGACGCCGAACTGGAGGCCGTTGAAGAGCTGTTCGAGAAGGGTGATCATAAAACCTCTCCCGTGAAGCGGGAGAGGTCGCCGCGTGAAAGCGCGACGGGTAAGGTCGCCGCGTTCGCCACCGCTCCCGCTTCAGGTCTGTACCATAGATTGGCCATTGGGCGCCGCGATAACTTCCCCCGCCGCTTCGCGGCGCATCGATCCACTTCGCGGCCTTGGTCCGCCTTGCGGCCCAAGCCCGCGCGCAGCGCGGAAGAGGTTTTCCAAGCCCTACTCCAGAGGTTTCATATGACACTCGGTGTAATACGCGTCCTTATGGTCGGTAAAGATCGTCGACTGGATCTTCCGCACATACTGCCCCTCCGCATTCTGCTCTATCTTCAACAGGTAGAAATTCTCGATCGGGAAATGGTTGGTATTGTAGCTGAAATGTCCCCGCACGGACGGAAATTCCGCCGTCGCCAACCGCGCGATCATACCCTTCTTGTCAGCAACATCCCCATGCACCGCCGTCATCGCGTCATCGATCATGGTGATCGCATCGAAGGTCTCCGCCGCGTAGAACGACGGCAGGTAGTGGTACTTCGCGACGAACGCCGCCACGAATGCCTTGTTGCGCGGGTTGTCGAGGTCCGGCGACCAGAAGCTCACCTCGTAGTTGCCGGCAGCCGCGTCGCCGATTGCCGGCAATGTTGTCTCATCAACCGTGAAGGCGGAGTATAGTGGAATCTTCTCGCGCAAACCGGATTGGGCATACTGTTTGACGAACTGGATGCCCATGCCGCCCGGCAGGAAAATGAATAGCGCCTTTGGGTTGGTGGCGCGGATCTGGCTGATCTCTACCTGGTAATCGGACTGGCCGGGCTTGGTATAGACCTCGGCCGCGATCTTGCCTTTGAAGAAGCGCTTGAAGCCGGAGATCATGTCCTTGCCAGCGGCATAGTCCGGCGCAACCAGATAGACATCCTCCATGTTCTTGCTGGTCATGAACTGGCCCATCGCCTCCGGCGTCTGGTCGTTCTGCCAGGAGGCGGAGAAGAAGTTCGGCGCGCACATCTCCCCGGCGATCTCGTGCGGACCGGCGTTGCCGCCGATGAAGATAGTGCCGGACTTGATGATCGGTTGGTAGGCGGCCAGCAGCACGTTCGACCAGATGAAGCCGGTCATGAAATCCACGCGATCACGCTTCAGCATTTCCTCGGCGACCTGGCGCCCGACATCCGGGCGGAACTGGTCGTCGCCATAGACGATGCTGGCCGGCTTGCCGCCGATCTTGCCGCCGAGCATCTCCATCGCGAGATCGCCGGCGTCCTTCATGTGTTTGCCGATCACGCCCTGCGGGCCGCTCAGCGTGGTGACCAGACCGATCTTCACGTCGTCACCCGCGAACGCCGGCGCGGCGAGAAAGCAAAGCCCTGCGATGAGGTTCAGCAACAATCGCTTCACGCACGCCTCCTCGGAGTTCGCCGTCGCGCGGCCTGGATTGTTGCTGTCACTATACGATGTGGTGGCGGCGGACAAGAAGCCGTGGCGAGGCAAAGCGAGGCGCGTCGCGGGATGGCGGCTATCACATGGTGCCGGTATGGTCCGGCGCCAGGAAATCGCCCAGGGAACCAGAACATGCGCCTATCCGGCCGAGCCGCCGACGCTCTGCGCAGCGTATCGCTGACGCCAGGTTTTGCCCGGCATGCGGAAGGCTCGTGCCTGATCCGCATGGGCGATACCGAGGTGCTGTGCGCCGCCAGCGTCGAGGGTCGCGTGCCGCAGTTCCTGCGTAACTCCGGCCAGGGCTGGGTCACCGCGGAATACGGCATGCTGCCGCGCGCCACCCACACCCGCGGCGAGCGCGAGGCGGCGCGTGGCAAGCAGTCCGGCCGCACACAGGAGATCCAGCGGCTGATCGGCCGCGCCCTGCGCGCGGTGGTGGACCGCGCCGCCCTGGGGGAGATGACAATCACGCTGGACTGCGACGTGCTGAATGCCGATGGCGGCACGCGTTGCGCGGCGATCACCGGCGCCTGGGTGGCGCTGGCGCTGGCGTGCCGCCATTTGCAGAAAATGAAAGTTATTGCCCGTTCGCCACTGACCGGTCAGGTGGCGGGGGTTTCCTGCGGGTTGGTTACCGGCGAGGCGGCACTGGACCTCGATTACCAGGAAGATTCGACCGCTGATGCTGATGCTAATTTCGTGCTCACCGACGGCGGCGGCCTGGTGGAGCTGCAAGCCACCGCGGAGCGCGCACCATTCACCGAGGCGCAACTCCTCGTGCTGCTGGGGTTGGCGAGGAAAGGCACGGGCGAGCTGTTCGCGGCTCAGCGCGAGGCGGTGGGAGCCTGATGGCGCGCAAGCTGCCGGCAGGGGGCAAGCTGGTCGTCGCCACCCACAACCAAGGCAAGTTGCGGGAGATCGCCGACCTGTTGCGGCCATTCGCGATCGAGGCGGTGTCAGCCGGCGCCCTCGGCCTGTCCGAGCCGGAGGAGAGTTCTCCCGATTTTGTGGGTAACGCGCGGATCAAGGCAGTGGCTGCGGCTACTGCGAGCGGGTTGCCGGCATTGGCGGACGATTCCGGCTTCTGCGTCGCCGCGCTGGCGGGCGCGCCGGGTGTGCACTCGGCCCGCTGGGCCGGACCGGACAAGGATTTTTCGCTCGCTATGGCGCGGGTGCACGAACAGATCGGCGTTTCGGCGGAGCGGCGCGCGTGGTTCGTGGCGGCGCTGTGCCTTGCCTGGCCCGACGGGCACACCGAGACATTCGTCGGCCGGGTCGATGGCGAGGCGGTGTGGCCCCCGCGCGGTGAGCGTGGTTTCGGCTACGACCCGATGTTCCTGCCGCGTGGCGGCACCCTGACCTTCGGCGAGATGGAGCCGGCGGCAAAGCACGGGGTCAGCCACCGCGCAAGCGCATTTGCCCAGCTTGTGGCGGCCTGTTTCGGTTGAGGCAATAACCTCTCCGGCACTGCGCGCGGGAGAGGTTTTAGACCATCGGCGCGTTGGTCTCGCGTGCCAGCTTCTGCTTCATCGCCGAGGCGAAATCCGGATAATCCTTGCACACCACGGCAAACGCGCCAGGCCCGCCGATCACCTCCCGCGTGTAGGACTCGAGCAGATCCGGCTCCTCGTGCAGGATGCACAGGCCGTTGATGGTGATATTGGCCGCGGCCATCCGGTCGCGGATCGGGCCGGGCGCGATCCCCTGGTTGGAGCGGCCGTCGCCCACCACGTCCACCACGCTGCGCTTCGGGTTCGCCGGAACCCGCCCGAGCAAAGTGAGCGCCCCCAGCAAGGCCTCGCCGATGGCGGTCTCTCCAGCTCGGACCGTGCGCGGCATATTGTCCACGGCGTCGGCGAACACCCGGGCGTCGGCGGCGCTGCCGATGCGTGTCCAGTCCTCGATCACATCCTGCGCGCCGGTCCCCGACCACAGCAGCAGGCAGCAATAGCTGGTCTTGGTTGGTCCGCCGGTCAGCCCGGCGATCACGCCCGGATCGCGTAGCGCGGCCGCGATGCCGCCGGCGATCAGGCCGAACTCGTCATAGGTCACGCTGGCCGAGCCATCGATTGCCAGCACCAGGGCGAGGTCCACCGTATCCATGGCGGCGGATTGAACCCCAACCACGCCTCCGGTGCACGCGCACTCTTGAGCGGGGGGAAAATGCGGCGGAGTATCGGCCCCGGACGGAGGAGAACCCAGAGATGCCGGAGAGCCCTGCCGACAAGTCGATGCTGACCCAGGCCCAGACCCGCATGCCGTTGAACGGCCTGAAGGTGCTGGACCTCACCTTGGCGCGGGCCGGACCCACCTGCGTGCGGCATCTGGCGGACTGGGGTGCGGATGTTATCAAGATCGAACCCCCCGCCACCGACGGCGAAGACGTCGCCGGCAACCGCCACGGCTTCGACTTCCAGAACCTGCACCGCAACAAACGGGCGATGACGCTGAACCTGAAATCGCCGGAAGGCCACGCCGCGTTCATGCGGTTAGTGAAGGGCGCGGACATCATTGTCGAGAACATGCGCGCCCAGGTGAAGCACCGGCTGAAGGTGGCGTACGACGACGTGAAGGCGGTGAACCCGCGCATCGTCTATGGCAGCATCAGCGGCTTCGGCCAGACCGGGCCGTATGGCCATCGCGCCGGCGTGGACCAGATTGCCCAGGGCATGGGCGGGCTGATGTCGATCACCGGCCTGCCCGGCCAGGGCCCGGTGCGCGTCGGCATTCCGATCGACGACCTCACCGCGGGCAACCTGCTGGCGCTCGGCATCATGATGGCGATCTTCGACCGCGAGCGCACCGGCGTTGGCCGGTGGGTTACCACGTCATTGCTCGAGGCGCAGATCTTCATGCTGGACTTCCAGGCCTCGCGCTGGCTGATCGCGCATGAAGTGGCGCCGCAAGCGGGCAACGACCATCCGACCGGCATTCCCACCGGCGTATTCCCGACCAGCGACGGCCACATCAACATCGCCGCCAGTTCCAGCCGGGTGTTCGGGCGGTTCTGCGATGCGATCGGCCAGCCGGACTGGAAGAACAAGCCGAAGTGGAAAGACCAGAAATCGCGCAGCGCGCATCGCAAGGAGATCAACGCGGCGATCGGCGAGATCACCCGGACGAAACCGTCCGAACATTGGATCGAGCTGCTTGAGGGCGCCGGCGTGCCGTGCGGGCGGATCTACTCGATCGACCAGGTGTTCGCCGATCCGCAGGTGCAGCATCTGCAAATGGCGACGCCGATGCACAGTCCGGTGGTGGGCGACGTGGAGGTGGTGGCCTCGGCGATCAGCATGACCGGCTTTTCCAAGGCGATCCGCCTGCCGACGCCGGAGATGGGATCGAGCACCGATGACGTGCTGGCCTCGGTCGGCTATAGCGCCGACGAGATTGCCGAGATGCGCAAAAAGGGAGCGATTTGAGATGAACGACATGCCAGGTGGCGGCATCACCCGCGAATACGCCGGGGGCAAAATGCTGGCGGCGAAGGATGAGGGGGTCGGGCTGATCACCTTCAACCAGCCCGAGAAGCGCAATGCCATGTCGCTAGAGATGTGGACCGGGCTGGGCGAGATCCTCGACGAGTTCCGTGAGGATGACTCGGTCAGGGTGGTGATCCTGAGCGGGGCAGGCAACAAGGCGTTCGTTTCGGGCGCGGATATCAGCCAGTTCGAGAAGAACCGCTCGAATGCCAATGCGCAGCAGGAATACGATCGGCTGACCAGCAGCGGGCGGGCACGGTTCCAGACGTTCCCGAAGCCGATCATCGCCCGCATCCGCGGCTTCTGCCTGGGTGGCGGCCTGGCGATCGCAATGAGCGCCGATCTGCGCATCGCCGCGGTGGATAGCGAGTTCGGCATTCCCGCGGCGAAACTGTCGATCGCCTATGCGCCGGAATCGGTGAAGCGGCTGATCGACCTGGTTGGGCCGGCGCATGCGCGGATGATTCTGTACACCGCGCGCCGCATCGATGCCGCCGAGGCGGAGCGCATCGGGCTGATCAACAAGATGGTCTCGGATGAGGAGCTGAACGAGTACGTGCTCGACCTGGCGCGGACCATTGCCGACAACGCGCCGCTGTCGGTGGCGGCGTCAAAACTGATGATCAACGAGATGCTGAAGGACGAGAGCAAGCGCGACACGGCGGCGATGGCGCGGATGATGCAGACCTGCTTCGACAGCGCCGACTACAAGGAAGGCCGCACCGCGTTCATGGAGAAGCGCGCGCCGAGGTGGCAGGGGCGGTAGTTCAATCGGAGGGTGGAGGCGGAGTTAAGATGCCGGTCATGGAACGACGGCCGCCCACGTCGTCATACCGGGAGCCGACCGTCGGTCCCACTCGGGGCGGGCCCTGCCAGCTGCGGACGCGCCACCGCAGGTGAGCAAGATCCGATTCGAATGGGACCCGGCCAAAGCCAGGATCAATTTGGCCAGGCATGGGGTCGCGTTTGAGGATGCGCTGCTTGTGTGGGACGATCCAAACCATATATTGCAACTCGAACGCTACGAGCGTGGCGAGGAACGCTGGCAGATCATTGGCTATGCACGTAGCATGGTAATCTTGGTCGTATGGCACAACTATCCAGATGCGAATGACGACAATCGGGTGCGAATTATTGGTGCGCGAAAGGCAGAACGAAGGGAGCGTAGCGCGTATGAGCAAGGCCCCTAACGCGTTGCAGATGGAGCGGCTGAAAAGACTTGCCGCGTTGCCTGACGACAAGATCGACACCGTTGATCTGCCGGTTGTCGCGGACTGGTCTCGCGGCATCCGTGGTGGCACGCCGCGCGAAGTGAGAGAGAGGGCCGCAGCACAGCAGGAGCGGAGCGCACGGGAGCCGACGGTCCGTAGCGAAAGGACGCACTTCAAGTCCTGGACAATCACGCACTCCAGCACCAAGCAGCGGAGTTGGTACCGCTACGAATTCAAAGTCGGCAAAACTATCCGTCACAGCGGCATCACTCAAGATCCCCATCGGCGAGAAATCGAACACCGGCTACTTTGGCCGACCGGCAGGATTGTTATACTTTGCCCGGCTATGTCAGCTCGTGCGGCGCGTGAATGGGAGTCGACCAAGAATTGGGGTTATCCCCCCCTTCGGTCGCGCAAGAGATAAGCACCGCCTCACTCCGCCGGCCGCCGTCCCGTCAGGTCGTCCCCGGCATCCCGCGGCATCAGCAACGCGATTGGCGCGGCGAGCAGTGGCAGGCATGCCACGACGAGGAACGCCACGCTGAAATCGGCGGGCCGCGCCGGGCGGTCGCCGGACAGCCGCATCGCCACCTCCAGCGCCAATGCGCCGCACGAGACGCCGATCGTCGCGGCAAGCTGCTGCCCCGTGATGTACAGGCTGGTCGCCGCACTCATGCGCGATCGCGGCACGTCGCCATAGGCCAGCGTGTTATAGGCAGTGAACTGTAACGAACGAAAGAATCCGCCCACCAGCAGCACCCCGTAGATCGCAGCTACCGGCCAGGACGGACGGAACGCCGCGCACAGCCCCAGCATCACCCCGGCGAGCGCTCCGTTCCACAGCAGCGTGTCGCGGAAGCCGAACAGGCGCAGCGCGTGTTGCGCCGCCGGCTTCATCACGAAGGCCCCTGCGGCACTGGCGAAGGTGATCAGCCCGCTCTCCACCGCCGAGTCGCCGAACCCCACCTGCATCATCATCGGCAGCAGGAACGGGATGGCGCCGATCCCGGTGCGGAACAGCATCATCGCGCAGAACGCCACGCCGAAGCAGGGCAGCTTCAGCAGCGAAAAATCCAGCAACGGCGCCGGATGCCGCCAGGCGTGCAGAGCGTAGCCTGCGCCAGCCGCCAGGCCGACACCCACCGTCACGTCGGTCAGCGGCGGCGGCACGACGCCGCGCCCGGCGGTCTCCAGCCCGAACATCACCCCGGCCAGCGCCACCCCAGACAGCGCCAGGCCGACGAAGTCGAATTTTCCCCCCGGTGGCTCGCGCGCGTCCTGGATAAACAGGGTCACCAGGACGATGCCGAGCACACCGATCGGCACGTTGATGTCGAAGATCCAGCGCCAATCGAAATATGTAACGATGAAGCCGCCGACCGGCGGCCCCAGCACCGGCCCGAGCAAGGACGGCATGGTCAGCCAGGCCATCGCCGCGACCAACTCGTTGCGGGGAGCGGTACGCAGCAGCACCAGCCGTCCGACCGGCACCATCATGGCGCCGCCAATACCTTGCAGGACACGCGACGCAACCAGGAAGCCCAGTGTGTCGGCCCGGCCGCACAGCACCGAGCCGATGGTGAACACCGCGATGGCGGCGCGGAACACGGTGCGCGTGCCGTAGCGGTCGGCGATCCAGCCGCTCGCCGGGATGAACACCGCAAGGCTCAACAGATACGACGTCAGCGCGACGTTCATGCGCACCGGCTCGACGCCGAACACCCGCGCCATGGTGGGCAAAGCCGTGGCGATCACGGTGGAATCGAGGTTCTGCATAAACAACGCGCAGGCGACGATCACCGCCGTCAGCCGCGTGCGGCCGCTGGTTGCTGTAGCACGACGCATGGGCGGGGAGGGCGATAGGGCGCGCGGTTCCAACGACATGCCGGCAGTGTCGCCGCTGCGCGGCAACACGAAAAGCCCCGCCGTGTATCTGGCGTGCATCAGTAGAGGCGGCCGGGAGCCATTCACGCCAAGGCTGACCTGGCGCAGATGGCGGCCAGGACGACGATCAGCGCCGCCGGAGGCGGATAGCGCCGAGCCCGAGCAATCCCGCGCCGAGCAGGCTCAGGGTCATCGGTTCGGGAACCGGGCCGGGAAATCCCGCGAGCATCACAAACGGAGCGCCTGGCGCAACCAGATCGATCTCAGTTATCGATCGGTGCTCGCCACACCGAAGTAGGTCGGGATGCCTTCATTGGGCACCGATGTAAGCGGCGTCGAACCCTGTGAGTGAGCCATAGAAGGTAAGGCCGGCGTCGGCTGGTGTGTATGCGACAGCCAATAGTGCTGCAGCGGGACCTGCCGTGGACAGCGCTTCGAACCGTTTCATGGATCGCCTCTCCCGATGGCCCACGCTGGAGACCGGCATTGGCCCGCGGCCGTTAAACTTGCCCGACGCAAAATACGGGTCGGCATGCAAGCCGTTGAAATATCGCAACAAATCATGGGCAATTCGTGTGCTGTAAAAAATTCCGACATCAGCCCTCTTGCCGGTAAGCGCGCCACAGGCGCTATGATCCGTCGCCGCCAATCACCAGGAGGAAACAAATGCCCACGCCCAATCCGGCGCGCCTGCTCGCGGCGGCGCTGCTCACCGCGCTGCCAGCCGCCGCGCACGCCGACATCGTGCTGTCGTCCAACGACGGGCACTCCGTCATGAATGCCCAGATGACCATCGTCGCGGCCAATCCACCCGCCCCCGACACGGTCAGCCTGATCGAGGTCGGCCGCTACCCGCCGGTCGTCAAGGCAACAATCGAGGTGCCGGGCAGCGTCGTCGGCCCGCCGATGGCCGCCTGGATCGCCAAGGACGCGAGCTGGGCGATCGTCACCTCGGCGACCAAGGCTGAAGCGCAGGCCAAGGATGGCATCTCGCCGGACGACCGGGTCAGCGTGATCGACCTCACCAGCAATCCGCCGAAGATCGTGCAGAGCCTGACCTCCGGCCTGGGCGCCACCGAAGTCCGGGTTTCGCCCAATGGCGGCCTGGCGCTGATTGCCAACCGGGCCGAGGGCACCGTCTCAGTGTTCACGGTCAAGGACAAGCGGCTGACCCCGGCCGGCAAGGTCGACACCGGCAACAAGGCCTCGCTGCCGAGCAGCGTCGATTTCGTCGACGACAAGACCGCGCTGCTGACCCGCGGCGGCGACAATCAGGTGAATGTGCTGCACATCGACGGCACCAGTGTCACCATCGATCCGCGCGTCATCACGACAGGCATCGCGCCTTACACGATGGACATCAATGCCGCCCACACGCTGGCCGCGGTGTCCAACATGGGCCGCGGCGACGGTGACACCGACACCGTCAGCCTCATCGACCTAACCTCCCGGCCGTTCCGCACGGTGTTCACCGCGGGCGTGCCCAGCGGACCGGAGCCGCTGAAATTCGCGCCCGACGGCAAGTACCTGGCGGTCGGGGCACAAAACGGCAGCACCAAGCTGAAGACGCATCCGTTTCACCACGACAACGGGCTGGTCACGGTGTTCGCGGTTGAGGGCAAGAACCTGCGGCGGCTGACCGATGCGCCGGTCGGCCCGTGGGCCGAAGCCGCCGCCTGGTCGCGCGATGGCCACATCCTGCTGGTGCAAAGCATGCAGGACCGGACGATCGACGTGTTCCGCTGGGACGGCGAGCGACTGACGCCAGGCAAGCCGCTCGAGATCAAGGGTGCCGGCCCGGAAACCTTCGCCACGCCATGGCCCTGAGCCGATCGCGTATTTGTGAACGCACCCGCCGTATCCTGGCGGGTGCGTAATATCGCGGCATATCGCACGGATAGGCGCGCAAGGGCAGTCTGAAACTCCTGCCGCTGGGAGGCGCAGGATCGGACCGGGCGACGGCGTGGGAGACCGCACCCCTGACGGTGCTTTCGCCCCGTCGCCCGGTCGCCTTTTACTGCGTCCGATGGCGTCCCGCGAGGTTCTCACGGCTGGATTGGGGCCGCTGCGGACGCTCTTTCGACCGAGCCTCCCATGAAATCTCAGACATAACGGCGCCGTACAAGCACTCGTTACGAGACAGCACCCGGTGCCTGGGCCAACTATGGGCGGGCGGTTGTCGCTACAATTGGGTGACGACCCAGATCTGTCGGGAAAGGGTTCGAGTATGATTAGCAATGAAGTCAGTGATGGACTGGCCGGCATTCTGCGTACCGCCATTGTGGAGCTGGTCCGTCGCGAAGGGCCCGATCTGTCGGCCCGGCAGCTTGGCGTCTTTCTGACCTGCTATTTGGACACCGAGGCACAGACCGTGCGCGGCCTGGCCGCCAAGCTTGGTGTCTCGAAGCCGGCGATCACGCGTGCGCTCGACCGGCTGACCGAGTTCGATCTTGTCCGCCGCAAGACCGATCCGCTCGACCGGCGCAGCGTGCTGGTGCAGCGGACCGCGACCGGTATGGCCTTCCTGCGCGAGTTGCGCGCGATCCTGCGCGATGCGGCGACTGCCCTGCACTTCACCACGGAGCCGGCGCTATCCGGACGCCAGCGGTCAGGTGCCGAAGCGGCCCGGGCGACGCACTGACCGTCGGTCGGCGTCGAGCGAAGGACGACCGCGCCACTGAGTGACGGGGGCGTTTGCGCCGTGGCAATCGAGCAGCCTTGCTCGATGAGCGATGTGGTGCGTTTGCCGCCATTCCCGCGGAAGCGGGACCCGTTGCCTCATGCGCGTCAGGACAAGCGGCGGCCGGGGAAATTTTCTCCCGCTCCCCTTGTGGGCTTGGGCCGCGAAGCGGCGCAAGCCCACAAGGGGAGCGGGATTTCTTCCCCGCGGCACAGGTCTGCGCAACGAAATTCGCTTGCCGCCTCGGCCACGGTCGTGCGACGCTGCGATGCAGCAAAATTCGTGCGTCCGCCACCTCTGTCCGGGTTGCGACGTGACGTTCTGGGAGGTGGCTCCTCGAAGCAGAACCTGGGTGCAACCGCATCTCTGGGGGCGCGCTGTCGCGCACCCCAGGGTTCCGAACGGAGGAGTCTGCCCGAATGCTGGACCAACCGCTCGTCAACCTGTTCGCGCACATCAAGCCCGACGACACGCCGTGGAAGGGCGAGGGCTTGCGCCACTTCTTCCTCTACCGCGATCTTGGCGTCGCCGATGCCACCGGCGGCCGCGTCATCGCCCAGCTCGTCAAGGCGAATGAACCACCCGAGCAAGGCACTGGCTGGCATCGCCACGTTGCCGACTTCCACATCGTCATCATGCTGAAGGGCTGGGCGCGCTTCATGTATGAGGACAAGGAGCACCTCGTGGCGGCCGGCGACTGTGTCCACCAGCGGCCAGGCATCACCCACTACCTGTTCGACTACTCACCGGACATGGAATACCTGGAGATCGCCAGCCCGGCCGATTTCAAGACGGTGGACGTGGAAGGTGCCTGCGACGTCCCGGCGCCCACCAAGTGGGTCGAGACCGCCTGAGCCTTGGCCGGCTCAGAACTCGACCTCCAGCTCTTCGATTTGCTCCGGCTCCCGCTGCGCTGCCTCGATCCACTCCTGCATCGGCGCCCAGTCCATGACATGGGTGCAGTAAGCGTCGCAGACTGGGTCGAGCGCCACGTCGTAGCTGCGGAACCGGGTGACTACCGGCGCGTACATCGCATCGGCCACGCTGGGATGCCGGCCGAACAGCCAGGGACCTCCCCACGTCTCCAGGCATTCCCGCCAGATTTCGGTGATCCGCTCGATGTCGGCGCGGGCAGCCGACCACAGCGTGATGCCGGACCGGCGCATCCGCAGGTTCATCGGCAGCGACGACCGCAACGCGGAAAAGCCGGAATGCATTTCTCCGGAAATCGCCCGGCATCGTGCCCGCGCCATACGGTCGCCGGGATACATGGCAGCGCGGGGGAAGGTCTCGTTGAGGTACTCGGCGATTGCCAGCGTGTCCCAGACGGTCACGCCGTCATGGATCAGGCAGGGCACCCGGATCGACGACGACCGCAGCAACAGCTCGGCAAGGTTGTCGGGGTCGTCATGCACCACCGGCTTCTCGTCGAATGGCAGCCGTGCCAGGTGGCACAGCAGGAAACCCCGCAGGGACCAGGACGAGTAGTTCTTGCTGCTGATCAGAAGCGTCGCGGCTGCCATGTTGCGTCCCCGCACCCGTTGCGTCATGCTGCGTCGCAACATTAGACACGGCTCCGCTGGCGGGGACAAGCATCACGTGCGCCGATGATTTATCAGCTTTATCAGGCCCAGGCCGATCTGCTTCAGCCCCTCCGCCAAATCGCGCGGTTCGGTGCCGGCCTGGCGAAGATCATGCAATCGGGCGCGGCCGCACCCCCGCTGCTGCACCACTTACGCGCGAGTTGGACTCTATTCGCCGAGGCGGGGCTGACCCACCAGCGGCCGTCCTTCGGCATCGATGAGGTCAATCTCGGCAATCGGCTGGTTGGGGTAACGGAGGAAGCGGCGGACGATACCCCGTTCGGCACCCTGCTGCATTTCCGCAAAGATAGCCCGGTTGTGCAGCCGCGCGTGCTGCTGGTGGCGCCGATGTCCGGTCATTTCGCCACGCTGCTGCGCCACACCGTGGAAGTCATGCTGCCAGAGCATGACGTGTTCATCACCGACTGGAAGAACGCGCGCGATATCCCGCTGAGCGAAGGGTGCTTCGGGCTGGATGAATTCACCGGGCATATCATCCGCTTTCTTGAGGCAATAGGGCTGGGCGCGCATGTCGTCGCGGTGTGTCAGCCGACGGTGCCCGCACTCGCCGCTGTGGCGCTGATGGCCGAGGCGGGCAATCCCGCACAGCCGCGCAGCATGACGCTCATGGCCGGGCCGATCGACACCAGGGCCAATCCAACCAAGGTCAATGAACTCGCTGTGTCGCGCCCGATCTCCTGGTTCGAGAAGAACCTGATCGGCACGGTACCCTGGGGGTTTCCCGGCGCGCGCCGCCGCGTCTATCCCGGATTCCTGCAGCTCGCTGCCTTCATCAGCATGAACCTCGACCGCCATGTCACCGCGCACCTGGCACAGTTCCGCAATCTGGTCGGTGGCGACGAGTCGAGCGCCGAGGCGCACCGCAAGTTCTACGACGAATACGGCGCGGTGATGGATCTTCCCGCCGAGTTCTACCTGGAGACCGTGCAACGGGTGTTCCAGGAGCACCATTTGCCGGAAGGTCGCCTCACTTGGCGTGGGCGGATCGTGCAGCCGGCGGCGATCCGGCGCACCGGACTGCTGACCGTGGAAGGCGAGCGCGACGACATCTGCGCCATCGGCCAGACCACAGCGGCGCTCGATCTGTGTTCCGGCATTCGCGTCAACCTCAAGCAGAATCACTTGCAGACCGGGGTTGGCCACTACGGCGTGTTCGCCGGCAAACGCTGGGCGCGCGAGGTCTATCCGCGGGTGCGCGAGATGATCCAGGTGATGAACTGAGTACACCTCTCCCGCGCCGCGCGCGGGCCTGGGCCGCGGAGCGGACCAAGGCGAGGCGCGAAGCGACGAGGATGAGGGTGATCGGGTCGGCACGCAGCACCCTCACCCTCGCCGCTTACGCGCCTCGACCTCCCGATTTGTGGGCGGGATTGTTGAGCATCCGCCCCAGCGGCCGCCCGCCGAACAGGTGCGCGTGCAAATGCGGCACCTCCTGCCCGCTATGCGCGCCCGTATTGAGCAATAGCCGGTAGCCTTGCGCCTCCAGCCCGAGGTCCTTTGCTACTTTGCCCACCGCGCGGATGAACCCGGCGATCTCTTCGTCGCTCGCGGTGGCGCTGAAATCGGCAAACGAACAGTACTTGCCTTTCGGCAGCACCAGCACATGCGAGGGCGCCAGCGGATTGATGTCGTGGAACGCCAGCGCCCACGCATCCTCATAGACCTTCTTGCACGGTATTTCGTTGCGTAGGATCTTCGCGAAGATATTGCTGTCGTCGTAAGGCGGCAGTCCGCTGACCGGCATGGCAATCTCCCTGGACCAGGTTCAGGGGATTTTCGTCGTCTCCAGCCCGAAAGCAACCGGCAGCGCCTTCACCCGCGCGGCCTTCTCGGCGATGCCGCTGATTCCCTCGCGCCGCTTCAGCTCCTCCCAGACCTCATCCGGGCTGACCCCCACCGAAACCCACAGCACGATCAGGTGGTAGAGCACGTCGGCGCTCTCCGCGACGAGGGCGTCGCGATTGCCGGCCACCGCCTCGATCAGGCACTCCACCGCTTCCTCGCCGAATTTCTGCGCCACCTTCGCGGTGCCGCGCGATAGCAGCCGGGCGGAGTGGCTCACCGCCGGATCGGCCGTGCGGCGGCTCATAACCACGGACCACAATCGGTCCAGCGCCACGGCAGCCGATCCGATCGCCAAGGGGGGAGGCGGGTGCGGCATCGCCTGGGTGTGTTGCTGGGCCGCGATGCCCGACCCTGCGGCCTTCCGCGGCTTGTCCGGCTTCAGCGTCTTCGTGGCCCGCGCGATCAGCGGATCTCGCGACACCGGGCGCCTCTTTTTGGTGGACTTCGCCATCGTGGCCTCACGCCGCCTGCCGCGGCAGGCGCACCGGCAGGCCCGCATCCGCCAACGCCGCCTTCACCTCGGCGATGGTGAACGTGCCGAAGTGGAACACGCTCGCGGCGAGCAATCCGGTCGCACCGGCGCGCGCGCCGTCGACGAAATGCTGCAGCGTGCCGACGCCACCCGAGGCAATCACCGGCACACGCACTGCGCCGCAGGCCGCGCGTAGCAGCGCAAGGTCGAAGCCGTGACCGGTGCCGTCGCGGTCCATGCTGGTCAGCAGAATCTCGCCCGCGCCGAGTTCGGTGACCCGCCGGCACCAGGCTACCGCGTCGATCCCGGTTGGGCGCCGGCCGCCATGGGTGAACACTTCCCAACGATCCGGGCCGGCCTGCTTGGCATCGACCGCCACCACCACACATTGGCTGCCGAATTTCGTTGCCGCTTCGCGCACCAGCTCCGGCCGCGCCACGGCCGCCGAGTTGATGCTGCATTTGTCGGTGCCCGCCAGCAACAGGCGGCGCATGTCCTCGGTGGAGCGGATGCCGCCGCCAACGGTCAGCGGCAGGAACACGCGTGCCGCGGTGCGCGAGACCACATCCAGGATCGTATCGCGATTCTCGTGGCTGGCGGTGATGTCGAGGAAGCAGAGCTCATCCGCCCCGGCGCTGTCATACACCGCCGCCTGCTCCACCGGATCGCCGGCGTCACGGAGCGACACGAAATTGACGCCTTTGACGACGCGGCCGTCCTTCACGTCCAGACAAGGAATGACACGGAGTTTCAGCATTGGAGACGCTCATAGACTGTGCCGCCGTGATCATGGCAAGCGCTTATCGGGCAGATGTGTCGCGACAATTTCGCGACTGCCGGATGACCCGCGGAGTCGTCCAGATCTGGGAGTGGCTCAGCCGGAATGCAGTGCCAGCGCCGCGGCGGGGTCGATCCGCCCGTCGTACAGGGCGCGGCCAATGACCACGCCTTCGACCGTCGTGCCGATGGCGGCCTGTTGCAATGCCGCAAGATCAGCCAGCCCGCCGATGCCGCCGGACGCAATCACCGGCGTGGTGAGATGCCGCGCCAGTTCAACCGTTTGCTCGATGTTGACACCGCTCAACATGCCATCGCGGCTGATATCGGTGTAGATGATCGCCGCGACGCCGGCGTCCTCGAAGCGCAAAGCGAGATCCCGCGCCGCCAGGGTAGAGGTTTCCGCCCAACCCTCGGTGGCAACCAGGCCGTCGCGCGCATCGATGCCGACCGCGATGCGGTTCGGGAAGGCGCGGCAGGCTTCCAGCACCAGCGACGGGCTTTTCGCCGCGGCGCTGCCCAGGATGACCCGGCGCACGCCGGCGGCCAGCCAGGCCTCGATGCCGGCCACGTCGCGGATGCCGCCGCCGAGCTGCACCGGGATCCGCACCGCAGCCAGGATGGCGTTAACGGCGGCGCCGTTCACCGGATGGCCGGCAAAGGCGCCGTTCAGGTCCACCACGTGCAGCCAGGTAAAGCCGGCGTCCTGCCACGCTCGCGCCTGCGCCGCGGGGTTGTCGGCATACACGGTCGCCTGATCCATGGCCCCGCGCCGAAGCCGCACGCATTTCCCGTCCTTTAGGTCGATCGCGGGATAGAGGGTCAGCGTCATGTCACGCAGGAGGGCAATCGGATGAACGAAGGAAGATCAGGGCTCTGCCCTGAAACCCGCCCGGGGGCTTTGCCCCCGGGACCCCCAGCAAAGGCGAAGCCTTTGCAATCCATCCGTTGGAGTGGTTGGACGGGAGGAGGCCATGTGTCGCGGCTGTCTTTCCGACCGCCGGTCGGAAAGACAGCCGCGACACATGGCCTCCTCCCGTCCAACCACTCCAAGTGAAGGGTCCCAAGGGCTCCGCTCTTGGCGGGGTTCCAAGGGGCAGAGCCCCTCGGTGGGGTTCCAGGGGCAAAGCCCCTGGCCTTCGCTCGGTTCACCCGATTGACTTGGCTCACGCCGCGCGGCCTCTCCGCGGGCGCAGACGCTTGTAGTAGTAGAATCCGCGCACGACCTTGCCGCGCACTGACGCGTATTCGGGGTGCACGCCCCACCGTATGTAGCCAAGCGATTCGTAAAGCTGTATCGCGGCCTCCTGCGTTTCGCGCACATCCAGGTTCAGGATGTGGTAGCCAAGCTCCCGCGCGCGTTCCTCCACGCCCTGCGTCAGCATCCGGGCCAGGCCATGCCCGCGGGCATAAGGCGCGATGTAGGAGTGCATGAAATGCGCCGCAAAGGCCTGCGCTTCGTTGTTGCGCGGCGGCCGTAACAGATGCGCGGAACCCACCACGGTCCCGTCCAGCCGCGCCACGAACAGCTCGCGTTCGGGCACCAGCAACACGCCGCGGAAGTAGCTCTCCAGCGCGCGGCGCCCCGGTGGGTGTATCCAGCCAAACCCGCCGCCATCGATGATCGCGGCGTCTGTCGCCTCGCACAGCGCGTGCAAATCCTCGTCGGTGAACTCGGAGAGGCGCTCGACGAAGAGCTCGGGCTCAGTTTCGGGCTGCGGTACGGTGGTTCCGGACATCGGATCAGGGCGTCCAGTGCAGGAAATTGGCCAGGATTCGCAGGCCGACCTCCTGGCTCTTCTCGACGTGAAACTGCGTGCCGGCGCGGTTGCCGGCGGCAACCATGGCGACCACCGGACCGCCGTAATCGGTCATGGCAATCTCGTGCCGCGGATCGCCGCCCACCAGTGCAAAACTGTGCACGAAATAGGCGTGGTCGCCGGGCACCAGCCCATCCAGTAGCCGATGCGCGCCTGGCGTGAATTCCAACCCGTTCCAGCCCATTTGCGGCAAGCGCAGGCCGGGGGCCGGCATTTCCGCGATATCGCCAGGAATCCAGCCGAAGCCCGGGGTGATGTCATGCTCCAGCCCGCGCTCCGCCATCAACTGCATGCCGACGCAGATGCCGAGGAACGGATTGCCCCGCGCGGTCACGGTTTCGATCGCATCGCGCATGCCGGGCACCGCGGTCAGGCCGTGCGCGCAATCGGCGAACGCACCCTGGCCCGGCAGCACCACGCGGTCGGCGCGGGCGACATAGTCGGGATCGGCGGTAACTTTCACCTCGGCGTCCACCCCAGTCTGCGCTGCCGCCAGCATCAGGGCGCGCGAAGCGGAGGCAAGGTTGCCGCTGCCGTAATCGACCACCGCGACCTTCATTGCCCCGCCCCGCATCAGGCCGCCCCCGGTGGCAGGAAGCTGCCCGCGAGGTCTGGGCGGCGCTCCAGCAATTTAGCGAATGCGTCGGTTTCGTCGTGGGCGGCGATGATCTGGAACAGCGCGAACCCGCGCTGCCGCATCGACCAGCGGCGCAGGTCATGGCCGGAAAAGCCGAGCCATATCGCGAGCCCGAGCATCAGCGCGATTGCCATTGCGCCCGCTGTCAGCGCGGCGATCAAAATGCCGGCTGCCAGCGCCAGCGCGGCAGGGATCCAGGCGCGATGCGCGGCCAGCCATAGCGGGCCGAACAGCAGCGCGCCCCAGGCAAAACCCTCTCGCACCAGCACGGGTGCGGCGCCGGGGCGGAGATGGCCGGTCCAGAACCTCACAACGCCCCCTTGGTGGACGGGATCGCGTCGGCTGCCCGGGGATCGATCGCCACCGCCATGCGCAGTGCGCGGGCGGTGGCCTTGAAGCAGGCCTCAGCCACGTGATGCGCGTTGTGCCCCGCCCGCCGTGTAACGTGCAGGGTGATCGCCGCGTTGGTGGCGAGGGCGCGGAAGAACTCCTCGAACAGCTCGGTGTCCATCTCTCCAATCTTGGGGCGTTCGAAGCCCACATTCCAGACCAGGAACGGCCGGCCGGAGACGTCCACGACGGATTCCGCCAGCGCCTCGTCCATCGGCACCAGCGCGTGGCCAAAGCGGGTGATGCCGCGTTTGTCGGCCAGTGCCTGGGCGAAGGCGCGGCCGAGCACGATGCCGACATCCTCGGTGGTGTGGTGGAAGTCGATGTGCAGGTCGCCCTTGGCGCGTACGGTCAGGTCGAACAGGCCATGGCGGGTGAGCGCGGTGAGCATGTGGTCGAGGAAGCCGATGCCGGTGGCAATATCCGCCTGTCCCGACCCGTCGAGGTCGAGGGTCAGGCTGATGTCGGTTTCCGAGGTCCGGCGGCTCAGCGTGGCGGTGCGGGCCATGATGCTTGCTCCACTACCCCGGCGTTCGTCGGCGGTCCAGCATTTGGGCGGCGGGGCAATCGGGTGAATCGAGAGGAGGCCAGGGGCATGGTCGCTCGCCTTCTATCGATTCATGCGATTGCCCTGCCGCGGCATGCCGCTTCAACGCAGGCCGCCATGGAAAGCAGTGCCGGCCGATAACCGTAGCCACCGAGGATATTGGTCAGTTTCGCCGAGTTGGTGGCCAACGACTGCCAGCCATTGGCCTCGGCCATTTCGCGCGCATAGCTCTGGTAGAAGCACATGCCGGACAGCACCAGGCCGCCGGCGGCCTCGATCCGCGCGGTGATGCCGAACCGGTCGGCATCCGGCTTCACCTGCGGGCTGGTGACCACCAGCAACGGCACGCTGGCACGGCGCCCATCCAGCATCTCGGCCAACGAACGCATTTCCAGCAGCGAGAGCTGCGGTGCCGAGAACACCACCACGTCGACCTGGTCCACGCGGCTGTTGTAGGCAAACTGGAACGCAAGCAGCTCGGCCTCGCCGATCGTAGCCCGCACCTGCATGGCGGGATCGGCGACATCGGCGAGCCGCTGCGCTTCCGGCGTGACGCCCTCCATGTGGAACAGCGCGACCGAGCCGTAGCTCGCCAGCGCCGCGCCGAAATGCTTCAGCTCATCGGAGGTCGGCACGCGGTCGATGCCGACCAGCGCCGGCACCTGCCAATAGTCCCCGGCGAGCCGCCCGACGACGCCGCCCAGGGCGCCCCACTCGTGCAATGCGCTGGGCGTATCGGCAACGCGCACCAGCAACGTGGCGCGGCGCTTCGCTTCCAGGTGATAGCCGTAGCGCGGCGTGCGCCCGGTCAGCCCGGCCGCCAAAGCCGAGGGCCCGCCCTCGAAGTTCGACCGCGCACCCAGCACGCTGTTCGAATAAATCACCACGCCGGTGTCGCCGTACGCCATGTGCTCGCCGCGCACCGCAGGCATGATCGTCTGATAGTTGATGCAGGTGTCGGTCATCAGGGTGCCCATTGCCTGGAACGCGGCGATGGCACGGCGCTCCAGCGCCAACATCCAGTCCTGCTGCTTCAGCCGTGCCGCGGCGGAAAAGTCGGTGCCACGCGGATCGGTGATGGTGGGGATGCGCACGCGGCGCTGATCCTCCGGCATGGCGGCGAGGCGCTCCAGCCATTCTACCCCGGCGACGCCGAGCGATTCGGTGTCGGCCATGATGTGCGCCTGCGACACCGGCACAAAGTCTTCGGCGCCCAGGTAGCGCCCGACCCGCATTTGGTGGTCGATCGCCCATCGCCGCGCCGGGCCGGCCGCGCCGGCCAGCATGGCGCCCTCTTCGTCGGTCAGTTGCATGGACGGTCCCCGCTTGCTCTATCGCGATGATGCGGCGAGTGCCGTGCGGTGCTCAAGGCGCAGGCCGGGCCACGCCGGCGCGGCGCCGTAACAACGGCGCGACTGTCGATTTGACAACACGCCTGTCGGGACTTTCTTGACAAGACATGTATAACGTGTCACATCATGCGTCATGATCCGGTCGTTCAAAAACACGGCGACCGAAGCCGGTTTCCGGGGATGGATGAACAAAAGGCACGGCTCAGGCTGGATCAGTTGAACGCCGCAGTGACGCCGCAAAGCATGGGTGTGTTGCGAAGCGTCGGGCTGCATATGCTCAAGGGAGGCCGGGCGGGACATTGGGCGGTCACGATCAACGGGCCCTGGCGTCTCGTGTTCCGGTTTGCGGACGGCGATGCGCACGACGTGGAGATCGTGGACTATCATTGAGGCGGAGAAGGCAATGCAGTTTGGTCACTTTCATCCAGGCGTGACTCTGAAGGAAGAGTTGGAAACGCGCGGCATGACGGCGGCCGCGTTGGCGCTCAAGTTGCGGGTCCCGCCGCAGCGGCTGCATGAGATCGTGCGCGGCAACCGGGCGATCACGCCGGAGACCGCGTTGCGTCTAGGCCGCTATTTCGGCAATGAGCCGGAGTTCTGGTTGAACCTGCAGATGCAGTATGACCTGGCGCAACTCCGCAAGGCGAAGGGCCCGCAGATCGCCAGGGAAGTGGAGACAGCGGGGTGACATTTGAGCTGATCTCGTCGAGATATAGCCGCACAAGAAAATGCACACTTGTCCCACCAACATCATGCCAGGGCCGACCGCGCGGGCCCGCAGCGTTACACAAGAAAGATCCGACCTGCCAAGGTAGCCGAATGATACAGCTCGGGGACGGGGATAAGGAGACAATCAATGCCAAGGCGAACAACAAGAAGCGTGACGGTTGATCCAAACATAAGATGTCATCGCGTATATCCCACCGAGGATTCAAAGCGACAGATATCGGACCTTCAAACGGTGGGATTGCGACTGAACCGTGATCAAGCCGTCCACCTGGCCACAGTGCTTTTGGTGGCCGCTCGCGATTGGAACGAAATTGATATAACAGCATATCGATTTGAAAAACGTAAAACGGACGGAACATATCATATTACTGTTACCAGCGGTGGAGCTAGGGATAACGATGAGGTCGTCGGCGCGGCACCCCCGAACGGCTAACTTGATGCGTCTTGGCTTTTAGAGACGGGCCGAAGCCGGCTGCTGCTGCATCAGTCCCAAGCTCGCTGCCTTTCGGGGTTAGCGCGCGCGGCTCATGCCGATATCCCATCTGGCTCACCTGCCCACCGCCAGAAACGCCTCGAGCACCGCAACGAACCCGGCCGGATTGTCGGCGTGCAGCCAATGGCCGGCGTTCTTCAACGTGACGAAGCGCGCCGCCGGGAACAGCGCGCGGATCGCCGGACGGTCATCCGGCCGGACATAGTCCGACGCCGCACCGGCAACAAACAGCGTCCGGCCGCGGTACACCGCGCCCGCCGGCGCGCCCCAGCCCTCGATCACCGGCATCGCCGCGGCGATCTCGCGCAGCCCGATGCGCCAGCCGGGATGCGCGCCGAATTGCAGGTTTTGCAGCAGAAACGCGCGCAGCCCCGCATCCGGCACCGCCTCCGCCAACGCCGCGTCCGCAGCGGCCCGCGTCAGGCCCGGCGACAGCGTCACCGCCGCCAGCGCAGCGGCGATCTCCGCATTGTGGTGCTCGTAGGCGACCGGCGCGATGTCCGCCACCACCAGTCGCTCCACTTGGTCCGCGTGCAACAGCGCCGCTATCATCGCCGCCTTGCCGCCCATCGAATGTCCGACCAGCGCCGCCGGCAACGCGGCGCGCTGGTCCAGCGTCTCCAACACGTCCGCCGCCATCGCCGGATAGTCCATCGCCACCGCGTGCGGGCTGCCGCCATGATTCCGCAAATCCAGGGCGAGAACGCGAAACCGCGGCGCCAACGCGCGCTGCACCACGCCCAGATTGCGCGCCGAGCCGAAGAGCCCGTGCAGCAGCGCAACCGGCGGGCCCTGGCCCGATTCGATGGCGCGCAGCATCATCGCCGCTTCCCCCTTCCTGCTGCCGCCATGGACCAGCGCCGCGGTGGGCCGGCGGGAAACGCGGCAATTGCCACGCCACCGATGATCAGTGCCGAGCCGGCCAGCAGGTCGGCGGTGATCGGCTCGCCCAGTAGCAGGTTCGCCAGCACCAGGCTGATCGCCGGTGTGGTCAGGAACCCAACGGAAGAAACCATGGTGGGCAGCTTAGCGGTCGCCTCCACAATGCACCACGTGCCGATCGGTCCCGCCACGCAGCCGATATAGGCCAACGCCCCCCAACACACCGGCTGCGTCCCCAGCGTGCCGTGCGGCTCCTCCAGCACCACCAGCGGCAACAGCAGCAGCGACGCCAGGCCGAAGCACCATGGCAGCAACTCCAACATCGACAGTGACGGCCGCGCCGCGCGCGTGGCGATGATCGCCACCGACCAGCACAGGCTGGCCAACAGCAGGAACGCATGGCCGATCAGGATCGGCGGCGAGGACCAGTCGATCGCCCAAGGGCTCATCAATACCGCCACACCGGCCAGGCCGACCGCAGCGGCGACCCAGCGCCGCGCCGGGATGGGTTCGCGCAGGAACACCAGCGACAGCGGCACAATCCAGATTGTCGTCGTATTGGCGAGGATCGCGGTGCGGCCCGCCGGCACCCAGGCCACCGCCAGGTGCGCGAAGGCGAAATACCCGGCGAGCTGCAACGCGCCGATCGCAACCAGCGCAGGAAGGTCGGCGCGCCCGGGCACCCGCAAGCGCCCGCGCGCAGCGATAAGCAACGCCACGGTCACGCCTGACAGCACGGCACGTCCCTCGGCGAACCACAACGGCGTGGCGCCGAGCGCCAGCGCGATCTTGGTCAGAGGCCAGGCGCTTGACAGCAGCACCACAGAGGCGAGCAGTTCGGCCATCACGCCGAAGGCCAAAACTGTATTATTTCGTGAGATTCATTCACGGATGGGTTGTAATGCGTTAATCCAACGTGACATACCATCGTATGACCTTTTCAATCCTTGGCCATTGCCCAAATACTGGACAATTCGGCGCCGCGGCGGCGACCTCCAATATGGCCGTCGGGGCGCGGGTCGCCCATTGTGCGGCCGGCATCGGTGCCGTCGTTACTCAGCATCGCACCGATCCCCGTCTTGGGCCACGCGGCCTTGCCCTGCTCCGGTCAGGTTGCTCTGCGCAGGAGACGGTTGACGCACTGGTCGCGTCCACCCCGCACGCACAATGGCGCCAGCTTGGAGTGGTGGATTCGGCCGGCCGTTCCGCGGCGTTCTCCGGCACCCGTACCCGACCGGAAATGAGCGAAGCCGCCGCCGAGAGCGCCTGTGCGATCGGCAACCTCCTGGCGAATGCCCGGGTTCCCGCGGCGATGCTGCGGCGCTTCCAGGCCGAGCCGACCGTGCCGCTGGCCGAGCGGCTGATGCGCGCCCTGGAGGAAGGGCTGGCGGCCGGGGGCGAGCAAGGCCCGGTGCGCAGCGCACATTTGCTGGTGGTCGACACCGAGAGCTTCCCGCTGGTGGATTTGCGCGTCGATTGGCACGACCAGCCGATCGGTGAGTTGCGAGCATTGTGGAACCGCTACGCGCCGGACATGGGGACCTATGTGCTGCGCGCCCTCGACCCCGACAACCCGCTGAGCAGCGCGACGACATAGGCCTGGACAGGGCGGAGCGACTGCGGCATCCGGTTGGCGGCGCGGTCCGGGCCGGTCCCGGGCGTTTGACCCGGGGCCTGTCCCCGGGCTCGACCCGGGGAACACAGCCATGGCGGCAGCGGGCGAAAAACTATTGGCAGCGGATGAGCCGGCGCCGGTGCGCGTGCTGCGGGAGGCCGGCGCCGCCGATTTCCTGCTCACCGCCGACCATGCCGGCCGGATGATTCCACGCCGCCTTGGACGCCTGGGATTGCCCGAGAGCGAACTCGACCGCCACATCGCCTGGGACATCGGCATCGCCGGCGTGACCGAACACCTCTCGGCGGCGTTGGACGCCACCGCGGTGCTGCAGACCTATTCTCGCCTGGTGATCGACTGCAACCGCGACCCGTCGGTGGCCAGCGCGATGCCCGGGGTGAGCGAGACAACACCGATTCCCGGCAACGTCGGACTGTCCGCCGCCGATCGCGCCGCGCGGGTGCGCGAGATATTCACGCCGTATCACGCGCGGATCGAAGCACTGCTGGACGCCAGGGCGGCGGCGCGACGCCGCACCGTGCTGGTGGCGATGCATAGTTTCACCCTCGTATTCAAGGGTGAGTCCCGCGCGATGCAGGTGGGCGTGTTGTTCAATCGCGACGCGCGGCTGGCATCGGCGCTGCTGGCGTTGCTGCGAGCCGAGGGTGACATCGTGGTGGGCGAGAATGCTCCCTATGCGGTGACCGACACCACCGACTACGGGGTGCCGGTGCACGGCGAGAAGCGCGGCCTGCCGCATGTCGAAATCGAGATCCGCCAGGACCTGATCGCGGACGTGCGGGGCCAGGCGGCCTGGGCGGCCCGCTTCGCGCGGCTGCTGCCGGCGGCGGATGCGGTGTTGCGGGGGGTGGGGGATGCATGCGGCTGATCGGAAAGGTCCGACATGACAAGCGGCCAACACACAGCTTGCCTCAGCCGCGAAGTCCCGATTGACCCCGCGCACGCGGCGCTGCTGTTCATCGACGTGCAGAACTACAACTGCCGGCCGGACGGCGGCGCTTACACTGGGCTGAGCGCGGCGGAACGGGACGCAGGTTACGGCGATTTCTTGCGCACCCTACGCAACATCGCGGTGCCCAACATGCAAAAGCTGCAGGCCGCATGCCGGCACGCGCGCATCGAGGTGATGTACACGGTGATCGAGGCGCTGACCAAGGATGGTCGCGACCAGAGTCTCGACTACAAGATCAGCCGGCTGTTTGTGCCACGGGGCTCATGGGACGCGCTGGTGCTGGCGGCGATCGCGCCGGGCGGCGACGAGATCGTGCTGCCGAAGACGTCGTCCTCCGTGTTCATCTCGACGAACATCGACTACGTGCTGCGCAATCTCGGCGTGCGTTCGCTGATCGTCGCCGGCGTGCTGACGGACCAATGTGTCGATTCGGCGGTGCGGGACGCGTGCGATCTCGGCTACCTGGTGACAGTCGCGACGGACGCCTGCGCGACACTGACGGCCGAGCGGCACGAGTGGTCGCTACGCAACAACCGCGGTTACTGCCGGCAGGTGACGACCGAGGCATTGCTGGCGGAGATCGCGCGCCTGGCGGGCGGATAGCTTGCGCCCTGCCCGCCGTGTCATTGCGAGGAGCGCAGCTGCGAAGCAATCCCCCGCGTGAGTAACCGCCCGCCTGTCAGGCGAGGGGATCGCTTCGTCGCCGCGCTCCTCGCAATGACACGGGGGGGCCAACCGGTTGTCAGCCCGGCCGTTCGGTGGTCCGATCCGAGCCTCACCCCGAACCGGCCACATCCATGCCCGACCCGATCACCGAGGAACTGTTCCGCAATGCTATCGCCGCGCTCGGCGACGAGATGGTGCTGACCATCTACCGCACCGCCTATTCCGGGGTCTTGAAGAACATCATGGACTACAGTGCCGCGTTGTGCGACGCGCGCGGGCGCCTCGTGGCACAAGGCCTCGCCTTGCCCGGCCATCTGTGCTCCATTCCGGTCGCGTTACAGGCGGTGCTGCGTCACTACGGCGGCGACATCGCCGAGGGCGATATCCTGATCAATAACGACCCCTACGACGGCGGCATGCACCTGCCCGACATCTTCATCTTCAAGCCGCTGTTCGCCGACGGCAAACCGATCGCCTATGCCGCAACGATCTGCCACCACACCGACGTGGGTGGCCGCGTGCCGGGCTCCAACGCCTCCGACAGTACCGAAATTTATGCCGAGGGCCTGCGCATCCCACCGCTGAAGTTGTACGAACGCGGCATGCCGAATGCGACGCTGTTCCGCATCATCGACCGTAACGTGCGCATGCCGAACCGCGTGCTGGGCGATATCCGCAGTCAGCTCGCCGCCTGCGAAATCGCCGCGCGCGGCATGGTCGATCTTGTCGCCCGCTACGGCGCGGATAGCGTGCGCGAGCTGATGGACGCGGCCATGGACTACTCCGAGCGCTTGACGCGGCATTGCCTGTCCGAGCTACCGGATGGCGAGGCCACCTTCACCGACTGGATCGACGACGACCAGATCGATGTCGGCAAGCCGATCGCGCTGGTCTGCACCGTGCGCAAGCGTGGCGAGACGATGGAAGTGGATTGGACCGGTAGCGCGCCGCAAGTGAAGGGCGCGATCAACAACACCTGGAGCTACACCGCCGCGGCCAGCTTCACCGCGGTGAAATCGGTGCTGTCAATCAACATGCCGAACAACGATGGTGTGTTCCGGCCGATCTCGGTCATCGCGCTGCCCGGCACAATCACCAATGGAAAACTGCCGGCCGCCTGCGCGGCGCGCGGGTTGACCGGATTCCGCGCCGTCGATTGCTGCTTCGGTGCGTTGGCACAATTGTACCCGGACCGGGTCTACGCGGCCTCGGACGGCGGCAATACCGGAGTAACGATCGGCGGCTACGACAAGGACTTGCAGCCGTTCATCTACGTGGATTTCCTGTGCGGAAGCTGGGGCGGACGGCCCTGGGAGGATGGGCTGGACGGCAATACCAACATGTTCGCCAACATGGCGAGCTTCTCGGTCGAAGTGATCGAGGCGGAGAACCCGCTGGAAGTGCTGGACTACGAATTCGTTCCCGACAGCGGCGGCGCGGGAAAATTCCGCGGCGGCATGGCGCAGCGCAAGACCTGGCGCATGCTCGCTGAGGAGGGAATCCTGCAGGTGCGGGCCGATCGGCAGACGCATCGCCCGTACGGCCTGCAAGGCGGCGCGCCCGGCGCGCCGGGACGCAATCTGCTCGATGCGGGCTTGCCGAGCGAGGCAACGCTGCATGCCAAGCTGACCATGACGCTGCGGCGTGGCCAGATATTCCGCCACGAACTACCCGGCTCCGGCGGCTGGGGCGATCCGTTGTCGCGCGATCTAGCAGCGGTGGCGAAGGATTTGCGCGACGGCCTGGTGACGATCGAGGGTGCGGCACGCGACTACGGCGTCGTGGCGCACGGCGATCCGCCGGAAATCAATAAAGCGGCAACACTGTCACTGCGAGCAGCGAAGCGACGAAGCAAGCCCCCGCCTGACGAGCAATCGCTCACCACGCGGGAGATTGCTTCGGCCCTACGGGCCTCGCAATGACAGTGTTGCCGGCCATTACGCTCCGCATTGGCATCGACATCGGCGGCACCTTCACCGATCTTGTCGCAATCGACGCTGGCGGAAGTGTCCGCACGCACAAGATTGCCTCCACCCCGAACGACTACGGGGAAGGCATCGTCGCCGGCCTGCGCGCTCTGCTGCCGGACGGCGCGCGGGTCAGCGAAGTTCTGCACGGCACCACCGTCGGCTCGAACACCGTGCTCGAGGGCAAGGGCGCGCGGACGGCGCTGATCACCACGCGCGGCTTTCGCGACATCCTGGAAATCCGTGATCTCCGGATGCCGGTGCTGTACGATCTGCGCTGGACCAAGCCGCGCGCGCTGGTGGAACGCCGCCTGCGGCTGGAAGTGACCGAGAAGCTTCGCCCGGATGGATCGGTGTCGGTGCCGCTGGACATTGCCAGTGTGGATGCCGCCATCGCCATGTTGCGCGCCGAAAATGTGCAGAGCGTGGCGATCTGCCTGCTGCATTCCTATGCCAACCCGGCGCATGAACGCGCGGTGGCCGAACGCGTGAGCGCGGCGCTGCCGAACGTTGCGATATCGGTCAGCCACGAGATCCTGCCGGAGATCAAGGAGTATCCGCGCACCAGCACGACGGTGATCAACGCCTATGTGCAGCCGGTCGTGCGCGCCTACATCACCGCGCTGGATGCGCGGCTGCGCGCGCTCGGCATCGCAACGGGACTGCAATTGATGCAATCGAACGGTGGCCTCGCGTCGGCCGAGTTCGCCGCCGCCGCTCCGGCGCACATCATCGAAAGCGGTCCGGCGGCCGGCGTGGTCGGTGGCGCGGCGTTGGCGCGCCGCCTGCACGAAAAGCGGCTGATCACCTTCGACATGGGCGGCACCACCGCCAAGGCCGGCCTGGTCGAGGACGGCGAAGTGCTGCGGAGCGAGGCGATCGAGGTCGGCGGCGGCGTCATGGTCGGCTCGCGTCTGCTGGTTGGCGCCGGCTATATGCTGAAGCTGCCGGCGATCGATCTGGCCGAGGTCGGCGCCGGCGGCGGCTCGATCTGCCGGCTTGACGCCGCGGGCGCGCCGAAGGTCGGGCCGGACAGCGCCGGCGCCGAACCGGGGCCGGTTTGTTACGGTCGCGGCGGCACTGCGCCGACCATCACCGATTGCAGTCTCGTGCTCGGCTATCTCGATCCTGGCGGCCTGGTGGGCGGCGCGCTGAAGGTCGATATTGAGGCGGCACGCGCGGCGATCGCCCGCGACCTCGCGGAGAAGCTGCGTTGTTCGGTGGAGGAGGCCGCGTTCGGCATGTTGCGGCTGGCTTCGGCGACCATGATGCGCGCGATCCGCGCGGTGTCGGTCGAGCGCGGACGCGACCCGCGGCAATTCGCGTTGCTGGCGTTCGGCGGCAACGGACCGCTGTTCGCCGCCGGCATCGCCGCGGAACTCGGCATCGCGCGTGTGATCGTGCCGCCGATGCCCGGCTTGTTCAGCGCCTTCGGGCTGCTGGTCGCGGATGCGGAGCACCACGCGACGCAGAGCCTGCGCACGCGATTGAGCCATGCCGATCCGGCGCAGATCGCAAGCGTGCTGGCGTCGTTGGCGGAGGCCGGCGCGCAACGCCTGACGCGCGATGGTTTTTCGCCCGATCGGCAAAACTTTCGTCGCGCCGCGTCAGCCCGCTATGTCGGTCAGTCGAGCGAGATCGAAGTGCCGCTGCCGGATGCCGCCGATGCCGTAACGTTGCTCGCGCGCCTGCCGTCGCTGTTCGCCACAGAGCATGAACGCACCTACGGTTTTCGCGCGCCGGATGATGAGCAGGTGGAGCTGATCGGGCTGTCTGTCATTGCGCGCGGCACGCCGGAACGGCCGCGCCTGCCGGAACGCATTCCACCCATCGCGGCGAAAGTTCCGGCAAGCCGCCGCGCCTGGTTCCCCGATGCCGGCTGGATCGACACGCCGGTGGTGGATCGCACCGCGTTGTCGGCGCCGCGCGTGGGCCCGCTGATCATCCAAGAGTACGATGCCACTTGTCTGGTGCCGCGCGGCGCGACGGTGGCCCTCGACGCGTTCGGGAATGTGCGGGTGACGCTCTGACATCAGGCGCTGAAAATGCTTGCGGGCGGTGACGAGCCTGTCATTGCGATATTGTGCAGCAACGGGACCAGGCGCTCGCTACGCCCAAGAGCGGAGGTGCGCGATGAGCAAGCGTGTGTCCGCTCCGCTCGCGATAGGTCCGGCTGTGGTGCCTCCGCCGGACTGGGGAGGGCCGGGGTGGCGGGGGTAAGCCGCCGTGTGGCGTCGTGCGGCCGCCCTAATCAGCCTTATTGCAATCATCGCTATATGGGAACCAAGCGGCTTTGCGCACCCCATCGACAACCGTCAGCATCAAGACTCTGCACCAGATAAAATGATGGATCGGGGATTCGGGAAATGGGTCTCGGTACTGTATGCCTCCCCACACAATGACTTGCGCGGTCCCGGTGAGAACGGCTCTCGTGTATGCCCCCTCGACCATTACACTATATTGTTCGAAGGTGCCTTTATCAGTCTGATCCAGCGGAGTTGCGATAGCGCTTCCCTGAGACAACGCGGCCCCACGTTTCTCATATTCCAGGAAGCCACTACCGGGGAACGGTTGCACACGGACCCATCCCACCAAGCCCTCCGGATCAACGACCCCGAAGTTCTTCCATACAGGCGTTACAAGTCTTGCATCGACATCGGGCGAGCCTTGGTTGGTGGCGCCTTTCAATTCCCCTCCCGTATGGATGGACAGCGACAATCTAGGGCGGAGCTGTGCTTCCGTAATGGACGACTGCACAGTCATTTCGGCCAACTGGCGTTGCATGGCTATTAATTGGCCGCGCATAGCGCAGAACTGCAAGATAGCAGCAATGAACAGCAGACCCGTAAATACTCCAACGACCCTCGTCCACCGAACCAAATCCCGATCAAGTTTGTTGTCAGGCTGATTTCTTTGGGCGCCGGCACCGCTTGTGGTTGTTTGATGGTTTGGAGCATTGCATTCTAGCGCGATCGGCGCGGATGGTGGTTGCTGGCCATCGCGTCCTGCTTGGGCGCCATCTATTTCACTTCCCATGCTGGGCCCTCCTCGGTTGGTTCTAGAGGTCTAGATATCGTCCAGCCGGATCACAGCATCAAGCTGCGCCAACGCTGCGCGCAGCGGCACGATCCGCCGTTCGGCCGCCTCAATCTCGCAGGCCAGGCGGGCACGCTTGCGGCGGAGAGCCAGGATTGCGAAGGTGTCCGGCATCCATTTATGGTAGTCGGACCAGGAGGTTATTGCCTTGGGCTTGTGGCGTCCGTTGCGCCATAATACCGCGTTATTGCGAGGAGCGAAGCGACGAAGCAGTCCCCCGCGGGAGATTGCTTCGTCGCTTCGCTCCTCGCAATAACGCGGTATTATGGCGCAAACGCAGAATCTTCTGTCTACTTTTTGGGAGTGGGCGCCCTACCTTCTCACGTTATGTGTCCTCGCATTGTCGATTGCCGTTGTAAGTGGGGCGCGCACTGCTTCAGTTAGCGTCGTTCCCACTAAGCATGCTGTTGAACATCCAGCGGCACTGGTTCGTGCCGTTGAGCAGCGGCTCGCAACCCGGCCCTGGAGTATTGCTTTGTCTGAAACTACCCCCCGAGGGCGCCGTATCTCTGAGAAAGAACCGGAACGCGCTAGTGTGTGCGGCGCCCGCTGTAGTGTAGGCAAAGCACCCCTCGACAACGAGCGACTTTTTTCTGGTCGCGGCGTCAGCGGCGAACTGCCTGTGTTGCTCGGTGTCTTCAAAGGAGTACTGCATCCCGAAATTGGTATTTCCTGGCCAGATCACGAGGCCACTATCTGCGGACGGGACCAGGCCATCGCAGGCGGTGTTACGCGCCCTAGGTTCTGCATCGGGGTCGTAGCCGCCACGGTCAAGAATATACGGAATGGTGAATTCATTGAACCTGAAAGCGCCATGCAGCGCTGGAGACCTACCAGTATTGACAAGCCGAATAAGAAAGTCAACTGGCTTCCCGCTTTCAATGGGGGTTGTCAGGAGCATGAATGGGACTGCGAGCCATCCCCTATTGGCCACCTCAGTGGCCTCCCGCGTAGCCTTCAACTGCCCCTGAAGCGCTTTGGTGGTTTGGGTGGACTCATCCCAAGCGTAATAGGCGAAGACCGCCAAGAGCAGCGTGAAGAATGCAATAAACCAGTGCGGCGCGTGCGGCTGATTCAATCCGATTTTACAGGCACACCACGCGACCCAACGCCATCCCTCGACAATCCATCGAATTGGTACGGCGCGCTCTTTCTTCTTGCCGCCGTTCTCTGGGTGGCCGGCATCCAAGCTGTCCGGTCTGCTCATAACGCATCTACTCCCTTGCGAGAGGCGGGGCGCGGATTTTTGGGGTGCGCTCTGATCGCTGCGGCGCTCGTCTGTGGGGTATTTCCGTTTCTCGTGGTAGGGGGCGGCTGACGCTCCCAGTGCTGGGGCGACGATCTACACGTCCGCAAGGCTGACGTTCTCCCGTCCGATCGCCTTCATCGCCGCGACGAAGAATGACGCAGGGAACCCCCCCCGACTGATCTTGTTCGAGACCGACGCCTTGGTCTCGTCCACACCCATCTCGGTCAGGCGCCGAGCCAATTCCTCGTATGTGACATCCGCCCGCTTCAACTCGGCCTTGACGAACCGCTTGGTTCGCTCCGTCCAGTCCAGGTCCATCGGTCTCTCCGTCATCGAAAGCGCGACTAGCAGCCTGTCGGACTTAGGACCTGGCTGCCTCCGTGGGGCCGTGTTAGAATCGTAACGTCGATTCGCACCCA
>Ga0209415_10001645_pt1 | contig 42657 bp, 41 predicted proteins | sample PeaSoiSIISIP2007_FD_187696 | JGI IMG/M metagenome (GOLD analysis project Ga0209415, IMG submission 187696) | Peat soil microbial communities from Weissenstadt, Germany - SII-SIP-2007 (SPAdes) (version 2) | ecosystem: Environmental > Terrestrial > Soil > Wetlands > Peat | place: Germany...
CCTGGTCTGAACTTTATGCTGTAAAGCGGACAGATCGTGTGTGAATAAAACCGGACATCTTGACTTGTTAGCAACACCCGGCGAATTGAATTGACAATCGCTTCAAGATGGCAGCAGGAATCATAACTCGTGCACTTGGACGGGAACCCGCGAGCCGTAGATGTTCGCCAGTCGAGGCGAGCCACGCCCGAATCTGGGAATTTCCAGACTTCCGACAATGAAGAGCATCAGGCTGTAACGACCCGGCATCACCGATTGCAAAAGCAACGAACCACGATGCGGCGCGAAATGGGCGAGTGGGATTTGACGCCGCCGGTGATTCGCAAAAAAGTAGCTTCCGAGTGGCTGACATCCTTCCACCATCCGGGGAGGCGCCAGTTGAACGGCCAGCGCTTTCAGCTGCACGTGGTAACTCCGAGCGCCATTAACCGGGAGTTAGCGTATCAAGCGTAAGAGGGCTGGCTGAGTGATTTCACGCAGCGATGCCAACCCTACGCCCTGACGCGAGGGAACGCCCGGAGAAAGTCTATTGAAAACGCAGGGTATAACTGCGCGGCAGTACTGGACCTGAAATTGCGCTGGTAACGGTCGTGAAAGACGCCGAACATCTGCTCCGTCTCGCAGCGCTGTTTGTGATGGGGACACTGGCGTTCCTTGGTATGCGAGCCTTTTTCGTCCCGCACAGCTTTGGCGAGTATGGGCATTACCGCGGTGACGCCATCGCGGAGATTGCGGCACTGCCCATCGTCCACGCCGGGCACGAAACCTGCGAAACCTGCCACACCGATATCTTCGAGCAGAAGCATAAGGGCAAGCATGCCGGAGTCGCTTGCGAGGCTTGCCATGGCCCGCAGGCCAAGCATACGGAGGACCCGGTTTCGATCGTGCCGCTCAAGCCTGACGCCGCCGTGCTGTGCCCGCAATGTCATGAAGCCAGCGCCGCCAAACCGAAATGGTTCCCCCAGGTGGACACGAGGGAGCATTCCGGGGGATTGGTTTGTACTACCTGTCACTCGCCGCACAACCCAGGAATGAATGGAGATTCAAAATGAGCGACGCTTCTCAAAAAACGAGCCGCCGCCATTTCCTAACTCTGACCGGTGTAGCAGCAGTGGCGTGGGAATACGTGCTGGCCGGGACCCCGGAACAATCTCCAAACTACAAAATGGCGGACCACTGGTGGGGCATGCTGATCGACGTCAACAAATGCATCGGCAGCGGCAACTGCGTCCGCGCGTGCGCGCAGGAAAACGACGTGCCGGAAGGATTCTTCCGTACCTGGGTGGAACATTACCATGTAGATGACTGGCACCTGGAGAACCCCGTGGTCGAATCCCCCGACGGTGGAAAGCACGGATTTCCGGTGGTGGCCCAAAACACAGGCAAAGATTTCTTCGTTCCCAAGCTCTGCAATCACTGCGCGGATTCTCCGTGTGTGCAGGTATGCCCAGTGGGCGCCACCTTCGTCACCCCGGACGGAGTGGTGCTGGTGGATGAAAAGTATTGCCTGGGCTGCCGCTACTGCATTCAAGCCTGCCCCTACGGGTGCCGCTTTCTCCATCCGACCAAGCATGTGGCCCAGAAATGCACGCTCTGTTATCACCGCATCACCAAGGGTCTGACGACGGCGTGCTGCGAAGCCTGTCCCACGGGGGCGCGTCAGCTTGTGGATCTCAAGAATCCGAGAGATCCAATTCACGAGTACTTAAAGACGCACAACGTGGAGGTACTGAAACCGCACCTGGCCACCGGCGCCAAGGTGTTCTACAACAACCTGGATGGTTCAGTGAGATGAGTCCAGTGAGATAAGGAGGCACGATGCATCCCGTACCGGTGGAAGGCTTCATGTACCCGAACGAAGTGGAGCTCCAGTGGAGCGTCCTCATCGTGCTCTACCCTTTTCTCACGGGGTTGGTGGCAGGAGCCTTCATCCTGGCTTCGCTCGAGCGCGTATTCAAAGTGGACGCGGTTAAACCGACCTACCGCCTGGCGTTGCTGACCGCGCTCGCCTTCTTGCTGGTGGCGCCGTTGCCTCTGCAACTCCACTTAGGACATCCGGAGCGGTCCCTGGAAATGTACCTAACGCCGCACCGATCCTCCGCCATGGCGATGTTCGGCTTCGTTTACCTCTGGTATCTGATGGTGGTCCTGTTGCTCGAAATCTGGCTGGATTACCGACACGACATCGTCACTTTCTCCCAGACCAGCTCAGGCTGGAGGCGCTGGATCTACCGTGGCCTGACCCTGGGGTCGTCGAACATCAGCGAGCGGAGCCTGCGCATCGACGATCGAGTGGGCTGGATCATCACCGTGATCGGCATCCCTTCGGCTTTTCTGCTCCACGGGTACGTCGGATTCATCTTCGGCTCCGTAAAAGCGAACCCGTGGTGGTCGTCGCCGCTGATGCCGGTGGTATTCCTATTTTCGGCCATGGTTTCCGGGATCGCCGCCGTGATGTTGCTGTACCAATTCACCTCGCGCATCCGGAAAACGCCCGTGGATATGCGCTGCCTGGATACGGTGGGGCAATATCTGTTCTATACGTTTATCATCGATTTCAGTCTGGAGATGCTGGACCTGATTCAGCGCGTTTATGAAGCCGATGAGTCTTTCCGAAGCCTGGATTTCATGGTCCACACACGGCTCTGGATCTCGCAGGTGGTGATCCAGATCCTGATCGGGACGGTCGCGCCGATCGCGATTTTGGGGCTGGCGCAGGTTTATAGATTCGGCGAAGCGGTGCGCCGGCGAATGTATGCGCTGGCGGGCTTGCTGACCCTGATCGGCATTTTCGCCATGCGCTGGAATGTGGTGATCGGCGGCCAGCTTTTCTCCAAGAGTTTTCTCGGATACACGACGTACAAGATGGCTTTTGCGACGCGCGAGGGATTACTGACCGCCGTTGCCCTTTTGGTCCTGCCCTTCCTCATTTTGTGGGGACTACTGAGGCTGCTTCCGCCCTGGGAGGCCCGAAAGGTCTGATGACCGCTACGAGGACGATATGTCGGCACCATCCACCAATTCGGATCCGGCCGCGGGATCGGGCGACTTAGACGAATTGATCGTTCAGGTTCACGACCTGCGGCAAAGGGTCTTGAATCTTGAAAAACATCTGGGGACCACGGTGGCGGCGCCTAAGGTATTTGTCTCGGAGCCTCCACTTCCCAGGGGGTTCGATCTGCCGTCGAACACTGTGCCCGTAATTGGCAGGATGCTCGTCGCGATCGCTGGCGCCTACGTTCTCCGCGCATTGACCGATTGGGGAGTACTGCCCGCGGCCGCTGGAGTCGCCATAGGCCTAGTCTACGCGCTCATTTGGCTCTGGGTAGCCGCGCGTTCGCCTGTTGCAGCGAAATTTGCGGCCGCTTTGAGTTGTTCTACTTCGGTGTTCATCATGGCACCGTTGGTTTGGGAAGCAACCGGGCGCCTTAAGGTCATGTCGTCCGCCACGAGTTCCGGAGTGCTCGCCGGCTTTACTCTCGTCGCACTTGCGCTCGGGTCGAGGACGCAACACAGGATCATCGGGACTATCGCAGGCGTATCTTCGATCTTCATGGCCTTTGCGCTGCTCCTGGCCCGCGACGACATCGTCCCTTTCACAACGGCGTTGCTGGTCATCGCGGGCGCAATGGAACTCGCCGCTTGGCGAGATCTGCAGTCGGGCGCGCGCGCCGTCGCCGCCCTCGCAGTCGACTTTTCCGTTCTCCTGTTCTCTTATCTGATGTCGAGGCCGCGCGGCATGCCGGAGACCTGGGTTCCCGTATCACCCCACGCCGTGCTTACCGTCCAACTCGCGCTCGCGCTGATCTATATTGGAACCGCCGTAAGCCAGTCGGTCGTTCGGCGCAGGCCTCTAGGCTTCGCGGAAATAGCGCAGACAGGCGCGGCTCTTTTGATCGGAATCGGAGGCGCGGTTTGGGTTTTTAAGGAACATCGCGCGGTTATGCTTGGCCTAGGGATCGCGGCCCTAGTCGGTGGGATCGCCTTTTATGGAGTCTCTTTCCTTCTGTTCGAGCATGACAACAAGCGGAACTTCCGTGCCTTGGCCACCTTCGGCCTTTTCCTCGTACTGGCGGGGATCTTTCTTCCTTTTTCCCGTTCCGAATTCTGGATTTTCTCGTGCGCATGCGCCGTGGGCTGCTGTTGCGCAGCGAGGGCGTTCGGTCTGCCCACTCTGGGGCTGCATGGCGCGGTCTATCTGTTGCTCGGCTCCGCGGTCGCGGGCGCGACGAGCCAGGCTTTGCGAGTATTGCTCACCATCGGTGCCGACCCGGTTGAATGGCTGGTATCCGTTGGTGTGCTTGTAGCTGCGGCCGTATCCTGGGTAGCGATCACGGGGATTCCCTCCGCCACGCCCGGCCATCGGCGCAATCAGATCTCTTCGCTGGCGCTTGCGGCTCACATCGTCTGGATCACGGTGGGACTGGCAGTGTACGCCATCCAGGCGATGTGGCGGACAGGCGTCGGCGGGAATAGCAGCATACCGGCGGATACCCTGGGCACCGTAGTTCTGACGGGGCTATCGCTGGCACTTGCCTGGGTGGCAACACACTGGAGGAAGCCCGAGTTGGTATGGCTGCTATGCGGATTCATGGCACTCGGTGGTTACAAGCTCGCGATACGGGATTTCATCAATGAACACAACCTCCCCCTGGTCGTTTCGCTTCTTTGCTACGGTGGCGCCCTGATTATCCTCCCTCGAATGCTGCGTGGAAAGTCCGCAGCCGGGGACGCATAGAGCGTTCTCCACCGGCAACAGACCTTTGAGTGGCGTGCCTTCGACATACCCCTTCACCAGTTCGGCCCGACGTCGTAAAGCTGGAAAATGTGCGGATGATGCAGCGCCGAAATTGCCCGCGGTTCGCGTTCGGAACGCTCGCTGAATCGATCTTGGAAACTTTCATGGGAACCACGCGGTCCAGGCGCTTATCCCTGGCCTTGTACACTTTGCCCATGCCGCCCTTGCCGATGAGGGCGAGGATCTCATACGGCCCGAGTTTTGTGCCCACTGGGAGCGGCATATGAGTGATGGAGCAAAGTCTATCCGATCAAGAAGCGGATAGGGAATGTATTACGGCGCACCCGGGGGTTATCCTACAAAGCGCCTGGGTTGTCGCCTGATGTCCTCGCCGCACAAGAGGTAAATGTCTTCATGACATAGTTTCCGATATTGCCCAATGAACCAAGCCGCTAAAGCGGCAGCCCTAATCCCGTGGCAATTCGCGTCGTGGAGAGATAAACCAGAGGACGAAAGGAGTCCGTTGGATGGCACCTCTACGAAAACGAATGCTGGAAGAGCTGCGGTTGCGCAATCTTTCCGAGGCGACGATCCGCGCATATTTGGGAGCGGTTGGGCATTCCGCCCAATACTTTGGAAAGTCGCCGGAGCAGTTAGGCCCGGAGCAGGTACGCCAGTACTTGCTTCATTTGATCAACGACAAGAAGGACACCTGCAATACGATTCAGGTGTACCGCCTTCGACGCCTACGTTGTTCGAAGCCAAGTTGTCAGTTATCCTTGCGGTAACGAGGTTAACAGCCATCGTGCTCCTGGGCCCAGGAGCATTTTCGGTCGACGCACGGGTGTTCGGGCGACGCGAAATCATCATTCCTCCTCCGATCGGTCCGCCGCAAAGATAAGTTTTATTGGACCGCCAGTAACACCCCCCGCCGAAGACCATATCGCGCGTACGGACTCTCGCTTAGAACGCGGCGTGCATCGGCAACGTCCATCGAAGTTGCGCCTCAAGGAGCAAACGAGTTATATGTCGCGTTCGCAGGTCCTGTCCTTCTCTATTGGGCTCCTTCCGTTCGTATTCCTCGCTCAACTGCCTCAACGTGACGCGGGCCGGGTGCTCCCCGCGGGCAAGCCTCTTCACGTTGTCGCTTTTGGTGACTTCGGTACCGGGAATTCTCACCAGGCGGCGGTTGCCCGCGCGATCGCGCAACGGAATGCGAGCCTCCCCTTCGATCTAGGCATCACCATGGGCGACAACTTTTATTTCTGTGGCATCCGAAGCGTCAGCGACCCGAAGTGGAAGAGCCGCTGGGAGGATTTTTATACTCCGCTAGGCTTCCCGTTCTACGCCTCTCTCGGCAATCACGATTACGGCAATCCTCCTATTGTTTGCCCGTTTGAAAGAGGTTCTCCAGACGCTGAAGTCGCTTACACGGCACACAGCAAGAGTGGCGGATGCCCGCCCGATACTACTCATTCAAAGCCGGACCCGTTTTGTTTATCGCGATTGACACCGAAGGCTGGTCCGCCGAGCAACTCGCATGGATTCAGGCAACACTGACCGCCTCCGCCGGCGACCCCGATATCAAGTGGAGGATCGTCTACGGGCATCATCTCATCTACACTTCCGGTGTGCACCTGAATGAGCGAAGAATCAGCGTTCTGCGCGCGCAACTTCTTCCGGTTCTGAAAGCCGCTCATTTGGATGCGTACATTTGCGGCCACGATCACGACCTGGAACACCTACGTGCCGACGGAATGGAATTCCTGATCTGCGGCGGCGGTGGCGCCAAGCTTCACGGCTTCATCGGGCCGAGAGAGCCGATTTCGGTTTCTTCCGCGGTGAAATATGCCTTCCTGGACCTGGTCATCGACGATCGTAAGTTCACCGCTCAGTTTTTGGACGTTAACCTCCAGTCGCTTGAAAATCCGCCCTTTACTGACACCAAGTGACTATCGATCGACGCGGGGATTCGCGATTTCCTCGATCACCGGGCCAGGGTAGTTTTCGCCAGAGGATCGGCCGAGCAGTGAGAGCAGCGTGGGCACCAGGCTGAGGCTATCATAGGGGCGATCGATTTCGACCTCTGGCGGGATTCCGCTGCCGACGGCCATCAACGCCGAGTGAGTGGAGATCCGCAAGAAAGACCCGTGGTTCGCTCCGGGATTGAATCCGCGCACGTGAAGTTCCAATGATCCGAGGCGAAGATCGACAAATTGGATTCGGTGAGTTCTCTTCGTCTTTCCGCGAAGCGCCGTAAGACGGGCCAATCCCGTTCGTCGGCGACGCGAAACAGCTCCGGAATCGACTCAGCTCGATCGCCTTCCGCAACGCGGTCAGTTCCTCATTGAGTTGCGCCAGGGTTTTGGCCCACTCGGGACGATTCGCTTCGATGATCCGCAAAACCGCACCCCGCACAGCCGCTCGCTGGATGGAATCGAGGTCGTTCTGTTTCAATTGAAGCAGCAGGATCTGGATCGCGTTCAGATCGCTATTCCGCAGTTGGACGGAGGCCCGCTCATTTCCGTCAGGGTCGATCAGCGCCGTGGGATAGTCGCCTTGCTTACGCAGATAGAGCGACTGGGAACTGGGAGAGATCACGTAGGACACAAAGGGATCGAGCCCGACGAGTTTATATTCCGTCAGTCATGTGACGGGCGGAGACCCGAAACTTCGCACCAGGATCTCATCCTGGAGGCTATGATTCAGCACCTGTTTGGACCGGGGTATACGCACAAGTGGTCGCCAGCGCCGCCCTACTGCACGCCCGGCTACCTTCCCGGCTGCTGCGGACCGAAGCCCAGCCGTCCGGCATCCCGGTCGATGTTGTTTTCGTCGCAGGCGAACTCCATAGTCTCCTGCCCGGCCGGCATGTGCGTGAACACGCGGTGGAACGTCCAGGGCTTGGTGTAAAACTTGGGATCTTCCACCCAAACTTCGTGATCCAGATGATCCTGATCGATGCGCCGCCAGCGCTCCACCACGTGCATCGCGTCGCTATGCGGATGCGCGTCGTCGTCGATCCAGCTCAGTTCATCCTTGAACCCGATGGAGTCGATGACGAACGTGTCTCCGTCCCAACTGCCGATGCCGTTGCCGAAATACGACGGGCTGATCCGTTTGGGATGTGTGCGGCCGTCCACCGGGATCGATCGCCACGTGGTCATCAGCTCATACAAAAACGCAACCCGGTTTGAGCTTTGCACGATCTCGAAGGGCACGCCGCTGATGCTCGCGCGAGGGACGCCGGCGAACAGGCACAATCCCTCCGGATTGATCGATTGGGTCATGTTGTACTGGTAGGCCTTCTGGCCTTCGGGCGTGAACGGCGGACCTCCCACGCTTTCGAAGAAGTTCCGAAGCAAGGGACCCTGCCAGAAGCCGGAAAGGTCGGGCTTGCCGTCGGGCGCGCGAGGCGCGGGTTTCGGCTTTGCAGCGGCGACCGCTGGAGCTTGGGCGCTTGCAGGGACCGCGGCAAACAGAAGGAATAGCGGGAGCACCGTCACGGCGTAGTGTTTCATGACATCCTCCACATTACTGCTTTTGGCGGGGGTTTGCTGGACCGTCGCCGGGGAGTTCGCGGAGCTTTCGGCGCGCCTCGACCTCCTCATCGGTAAGGCGGGCGTCATAGATCGAACGAAGCTCAATCGTACGCGCGACCAGCGTAGCGGTCGCCACAGCCAGCAACATCGGCACGATGAAGGACCGGTCCCGTCCGGTGAGTTCCATCATCAGGATCACGGTCGAGATCGGACCTTGCGTCGTGGCCGCGAGCACCGCTGCCGCACCCAGCAAGGCGAACAGCCCGGGCGGCACTCCGGGCCAAATCCAGGACCAAGCATGGCCGAGCACGCCGCCGAGCAGTGCGCCGACTGTCAGGGAAGGCGTGAACAAGCCGCCGGGCGCTCCGCTTCCGACGCACAGTATGGTCGCGGCGGGCCTCAGCGCCAGCAGCGTCAGCAGTAAACCCGGCGCTACTTGATTGGAGAATGCAAGCTGCGAGATATCCCTGCCGTTGCCGAGCATTTGCGGAAACCAGATGGAGCCCACACCGATTAGTCCCAACACCAATAACGGCGCAGTGAAACGCCGCCATCCCTCGGGCTTGTTACGGTCCGCCCACGTGACAGCCCGAACATAGCCGACCGAAACGACGCCTGCGACGGGCCCAGCCAAAAGAGCCCATACCATGCTCGAGTTGGAACTGGAAAAAGACGGGATGACATAGGTGGGCGCATCCGGCAGCGCGATCCATGACACCGCCGTCGCAACCACCGAGGCGAAGAGGGCAGGCAGCACATACCTGAGCGCCAGCACCCCACGCATCACTTCCAGCGCGAACAGCGCGCCGCCGAGCGGCACTCCGTAGGCTGCGGCCATACCGGCTCCGGAGGCGCAAGCCACCAGGAGCCGGCGCTGCTCGTCGGATAAGCGTATCCGGTCGGAAAAGAAGTTGGCGAACACGGCGCCGGCCTGCTTCGGTGCGCCTTCGCGGCCCAGCGAGGCTCCCATGCCGACGATGATCACCGAAAGGACCGCGCTTCCCAGTGTGCGCAGAGCGGGCATGCGCCCCGCATAGAACCAAATTGCAGCGGTGGTGTCGATGCCGTTCGCGCTGGATAGCCGTCGCAACAGAATCTGCCCCAGACCGGTCACCGCGCCCGCGCCGATCAGCACCAGAACGCGATGCCACGCACTGGCTTGCTGAACGGAAGCCAGAAGATCTGTGCCGGAGCCGTGCCAAAAAAAGCGCTGCACGATTTCCAACAACCGCGTCAGCGCCGCCGCTCCCGCGCCCGTGGCGATCCCTGTGAGCAATACGGCAAACCAGAAGGGCGTTGCGCCGGGACGAGTGAGCGTTGCCGGGATCGCGTCGTTGCCTCTTGGTGATGTGCTGCTGGATGGCTGTGACATCGCGGTGTCCATGCCCTTTATACCAACCCGCTTCCCTGAAACGCGGAGCTACCATAAACCAATGACCTCTCTTCTTCCTTCAAGGACTTCCATCATGGTTGCGGCCGGCAGAGCTTTGGGTGCGCGCTTTCCCGATCCCGCGATGCGCAATCCGGATCAGCTGGCGGAAAAGCTGCTGGGACCGGAAGAACTGGATCTCATCAAGGAGCACCCTATCGGCGCGGCGCTGACGGACGCTTTGACCGCCACTCCGGGTTACGAAGCCGTTGGTACGGCGAACATGATGCTCATCCGCACCAAGTTCATCGACGAAAAACTGCAGATCGCCATTCACGAGGGAGCCACGCAGTTCGTAATTCTGGGTGCGGGCTACGATACGCGCGCCACCCGTTTTCAGGAGCTGCTGAAGGCTGCCAGAGTGTTCGAAGTCGATTCGGCCGCTACCCAGCAATGGAAACGCCGGCGCGTTGAGGCCGTCCTCGGCGATGCGCCTCCAAACCTGACCTATGTCACTATCGACTTCAATCGCGACCAGCTTGGGGACACTCTGCGCCAGGCCGGCTACGATCCGAATCAGAAGACGTTCTTCACATGGGAGGGCGTGAGCATGTACGTCGCCGAGGAAGGCGTGCGCGAGACGCTCAGGACAGTCGCCACGCAGTCGGCTCCGGGAAGCTCCCTGGTGATGGATTACACCACCAAAACCTCCCTCGAATTCATGGCCAAGTTTCCTGAGGTCGGGTCCAGCAAATTTCTGGCGGCGTGGGGCGAGCCATGGGTGTTCGGGATGCCGGACGGCGCAGAGAAGGAATTCTTCGCCGAAGTGGGACTGGAGCCGCGGGAATTCTTCCCCGTGTTCGGTCCGGAATCGATCAAGCGGTATTTGACGAAGCCTGACGGAACCATCTTGGGAGCGCCTCCGCCAGACACGCCGCGGCCGCAGCTTCCGCCGGAGATGCAGGCGGCGGTTGCCGCCATGTACAGCAGGCCCGGATCATCTTTTTACACGTTGGTGGACCTGGTAGTGCCCGAACCTACGTCCTCCGAATGATATCATCAGGCGTTTAGACGACAGGCGTTTATAGGCTACGGTCATGACCCCAACCAAACACCGTCCTTTTGTTCCCGAAGGCGCCAAGATGACGGAGTTCACCGTCAAGGCGCTGATGCTCGGCTTGGCGATGACCGTGATTCTGGGCGCGGCCAACGCCTATCTGGGCTTGCGAGCGGGCATGACCATCGCGGCCACGTATCCTGCCGCGGTGATCAGCATGGCGGTGGTGCGGATGTGGAAGGGATCGCTGCTGGAGGAGAACATCGCCCGAACCGCGGGCTCCATCGGCGAATCGGTCGCGGCCGGGGCGGTGTTCACGCTGCCCGCGTTCTTGATTGCCGGATCGTGGACCTCGTTCGATCCCGCGCACGCTTATTGGAAGTCCACCGCGCTGATGATGGTGGGCAGCATCCTCGGAGTGCTGTTTGTCTCGCTGGTCCGCCGAGTGCTGGTGGAAGATCCCACGCTTCCGTTTCCCGAATCCGTGGCGGCGTCGGAGATTCACAAAGCCGGGCAGCAGGGCGCGCAAGCCGCGCGCTATCTTTTCTGGAACCTTGGGTTGGGCGCGCTGGTGCAAATCCTCGGCGAAATGCAGCTCTACGCGGTGGACAAGAGCTTCTTCGTGCGCATCGGCGAAATGGGCAAGAGCTTTGTCCGGCTGGGGCCGCTGGGGAGCAGAAACGTGATCAACACCGGCGCGATCACCAGCATCGACGCGCCCACGGTGAGTCCGGCGTACATGGGAGTCGGTTACGTGATCGGGCCGTCGCTGGCGGCGTTGCAGTTTTCCGGCGGAGTGCTGGCGTGGGGCGTCCTGGTTCCGCTGTTCATGTACTTTCTGGGCCCGCAGCTGAGCCAGTTTCTTCCGGCAGGCGCAAGCGAAGACGACTGGGCAGCCAACGCCGCGGCGGTATGGCGCTACATCGTGCGGCCGATCGCCGTGGGAGGAATGCTGGTGGGCGCGGTCTACACGCTGGTCCGAATGGGCAAGAACCTGACGTCGAGCCTGGGCCGCGCGCTCAGCGAAGTGCGGCACGGCGCTCCGCCGCTGGAATCCATGGCGCGCACCGAACGCTACATGGGATCGAAGTCGGTGTTCGCGATGATCGCGGTGGTGTTCCTGCTGATGAACGCCCTGTACATTTACTTTTCCGGCCGGGTGCTCGCCGGAGTGGTGGCGGCGATCGTGATGCTGCTGGTCGGGTTCTTCTTTGCGACGGTGTCGGGGAATCTGGTGGGCATGATCGGTTCGTCCAATAATCCCATCTCAGGACTGACACTCTCGACGCTGATCATCGCCGCCTTGCTGATGGTGGCGCTGGGCGTTTCCGGAACGGGCGGAGTGGCGGTGGTACTGGGGGTCGCCGCGGTGGTCTGCGTCTCCTCCGCCGTTGCGGGCGAGCTGTTGCAAGACTTCAAGGTCGGCTACATCCTCGGCGGCACGCCGCGCACGATTCAAATCGTGGAACTGATCGCCGTGGTTGTGGCCAGCGCGGTGATGTATTATCCGCTGTACGTGCTGCAAGTCGCCAATATTCATTCCGGTGGCACGGGGTTCGGCGACAAAGCGCTCTCGGCTCCGCAGGCTGGATTGATGGCCGCGCTGGCGCAGGGCATCGTGGGCGGGGAGATGGCTTGGCCGTTGGTGTTCGCCGGCGCGCTGTTCGGCGTCGCCATGATCCTGCTGAAAGTGCGGAGCCCCATGTTGGTGGCGGTGGGGATGTATCTGCCTCTACCGACCAGCTTCGCCATCTTCCTGGGCGGGTCGCTGCGCGGGTTGCAGGATTGGCTCACGCGCCGCGCGGGGTTTAACGATGCGCAGAAGGCTCGCGTCGAAAATACGGGCATCCTGATTGCCAGCGGCATGATCGCCGGCGAGGCTCTGGCGGGGTTGGTGATCGGCACGTTCAAATATTACGAAAAGCCGATTTACCATTTCTTCCTGGAACCGTCGTACCTGGCCGGATTCCTGGTGCTGGCCGCTCTGGGCGCATTGCTGGTGCGGCTGCCGTTGACGAAAGCGGGACGTCCGGAAGATCCCGCGCCTCCCGCGGCGATGATGTAGGGAGGCTGGCGCTCGAAGGCGGGTTGAATACTAGGTGGTTTGACTGATTGTGCCGACAAGACCGGAATCTTACAATGACTTCAAAGCATGTTCTGGAGCACCGATCTGATAGTTACGGAATCCATCGTCTTTTTCTCGATGGGTCTTTTCGTTTACTGTTCGGGCGTGCTCTACTGGTCATTGCGGCATCGGAACAGGAAATCCCGGAACGGGTAATCAACGATGCGCTTGATTCGGATCTCTGGTGGGGCCGCAGGATTTGGCTCGCATTGCGCATGCTGTTCAATCCTTCATCGCAACTCGTAACACTGTAGCGAATCTTCATAGGCGACCCAGGCGCGCGCGCTGCTAAAGTAGTAAATTGTCCCGCGTTAGTTCCTCCACGAACCAGGATATCGGGCGCGATGTCCCCTGGACCCAGCTCTATCTGGGACTAAGCTTCACCACGCTTGCGACGCTGATCCTGGAGCTTTCCCTTACGCGCATCTTCTCCGTCATCTTTTACTACCACTTCGCGTTTCTTGCGATTTCCATCGCCTTGTTCGGGCTGGGCGCGGGAGGCGTCTTCTCCTACGTCGTGGCCGCTCGGCCGGGCAACTTATTCGCCAAGCTGGGCGCGCTGGGATTGAGCGCCAGCGCGTCGGTGATCGCGGTGCTGTTGTTGATTCTGTTCGCGCCGGGCGAGCTGGGATATTTCATGCTCGCGTTGGTCTACGTGGCGAGCGCACTACCATTCTTCTTCGCGGGAACCGTTGTCTCCATCGCCATTGGAGAAGCGATGGAGCGCGTGGATCGCGCCTATTTCTGGGATCTCGCGGGCGCCGCCGCCGGCTGTCTGCTGCTGATTCCTTTCTTGCATCTGTTCGGGGGACCGAATACCGTAATCTCGGCGGCGGTGTTGTATCTGGTTTCCGCGGCAATCTGGTTCCATCAGGCTGCGGCCAGCGGCGGAGGCGGAGTGCGGCGCAGAGCCACCGCGGTTCTGCTGGCACTGTTGCTGGTGATGCTGATGGTGGTGAACGGCAAGACCCATGTCGTGGATGTTCGAACCGCCAAAGGTCATCGTCTTCCACCGGAAAGTTTCATCGCCTGGAACAGCTTTTCGCGCATCGGAGTCGTCGGATCGCCCGGCGGCTGGACCATTGTTATCGACGGCGACGCGACCACGGCCATCTCGCCGTTCGATTGGGACCGCGGGCTTACGCAGGAGCAACGCTGGAAGCTGCTGCACGAAGGACCAGGCTTCCCGTACCTTCTGCGGCCGGCCGCCAAGACTCTGGTGATCGGCGCGGGCGGAGGCTACGACGTCGCGCGGGCGCTGGCGGGGGGCAGCCGCGACATCACCGCAGTCGAAATCAATCCGATCATCGCCACCACCATCATGCGCGACCGTTTCGCCGCCGATAGCCATCGCATTTATTTCCGGCCCGAAGTTCACGTGACTCCGCCGCAGGACGGACGCGCGTTTGTGCGCGGCAGCAGTGAGCAATATCAGGTGATCCAGGCCACGCTGGTGGATACCTGGGCCTCCACCGCCGCCGGCGCGTTCGCGCTTTCCGAAAACAATCTGTACACCTCGGACGCGTTCTACGATTACCTGACGCATCTGACTCCCGACGGATTGCTCAGCTTCACGCGCTGGGGTTTCGATCCTCCGCGCGAATCGCTGCGTCTGGTTTCGCTGGCCATGGACGCTTTCGCGCGATTGGGCGAAACCGATCCCGCGCGTCACGTGATCGTCGTGCGCGCCTATAGCGATGCGATCAAGGGCTGGGGAGCGCTGGATACCGTGCTGATCTCCCGCAAGCCATTCGCCGCCGAGGATATCGAGCGCGCACGCAGCGCCAGCGCCGAGGCTCGAATGGAGGTTGTCTATGCTCCCGGTAATGCGCCCTCAAACGCCTTCAGTCAGTTGCTGACAGCTTCCGATCCGCAAACGTTTTTTCGTGACTATCCCTATAACGTGACCGCCGTCGGCGACGACCGGCCCTTCTTTTTTTACACCGTGCAGCCGCGCGATCTGTGGAATTTTATCCGCTATGCCAGCACGCTGAGTGCGGATTACAAAGTCAACCGCGCCGTGCCCCTGCTGTTCGCCGTGATGGCCATCAGTGTTGCCGCAACGATACTGGTGCTGGTGCTGCCGCGCTGGTTGCTGGGCACGCGCTTGCCCAATCACAGCGGCGTGGTTGCGTTCCTTTGGTATTTCCTGTGCCTCGGCGCCGGTTACATCCTGATTCAGATCGCGCTGATTCAGCGATTCATTCTTCTGTTGGGACATCCCGAATACGCGTTGACCGTGATCGTCTTCTCGATGCTGGTGTCGAGCGGGCTGGGCAGTTACGCGAGCAAGCGCGTCGTCGCGGGCGAAGACGGCAGGTTGATTCTGGTGCTCAGTGCGATTGCGGCGCTGGTGGCGGTGCTGGCTCTGGCCGCGGGCCCGTTGGTCACCATGGCTGCGGCGTGGCCGATTCAGGCTAAGGTGGTTCTGACCGCGATCTCCATTGCTCCGGCGGCGTTCCTGATGGGAATGCCGTTCCCCAGCGGACTGCGAAGGCTGGAGCTGCGCCATGCGCCTTCGGTGCGCTGGGCCTGGTCGATCAACTCGGCGTCCAGCGTTCTCGGCTCGGCGGGCGCGATTGTCCTGGCAATTTATCTCGGTTTGCGCGGTACATTGTTCGTCGGAAGCGCGCTGTATGTCTGCGCTCTAGCGGTGATTCTTGCGACTGGACGCAGGGCCGCGGAGAAAGCATGAAAGCCGTTAGCCTCCTCAGCGGCGGATTGGATTCCTCCACCTGTCTTGGCGTCGCGGTTCGCGACCAGTTCGATTGCTACGCGCTCTCCTTCGATTATGGGCAGCGCCATCGCATCGAGCTTGATGCTGCGGCGCGTATGGCCCGGCACTTTCATGCGCGGGAGCACCGCGTCGTCACAATCGATCTGCGAGCCTTCGGAGCGAGCGCGCTCACCGCCGCGATCGACGTTCCCAAGAGCCGGTCGCTTGAAGAGATGGGCCGCGGCATTCCCATCACTTACGTTCCGGCGCGTAACACTATTTTTCTCGCGTACGCGCTGGCTTGGGCCGAGGTGCTGGAGTGCTCCGACATCTTCATCGGCGTGAACGCCATCGATTATTCCGGTTATCCGGATTGCCGGCCCGAATACATCCAAGCCTTCGAGCGCATGGCCAACCTCGCGACCAAGGCGGGCGTCGAAGGCCGCACGCAGACGCGCATTCACACGCCTCTTGCGCAGCTCGGCAAAGCCGCCATCGTGAAGCTGGGCATCGAGGTTGGCGTCGATTTCTCGCTGACGCATAGCTGCTATGATCCCGGTGAGGGAGGCGCTCCGTGCGGGCTGTGCGACTCCTGCCTCCTGCGCCGCAAGGGCTTCGAGGAAGCGGGGCTGCACGACCCACACGCCTATCCGGAATGAAAGTCTCCGAGATCTTCTACTCGATCCAGGGCGAAGGAATTCTGGCGGGCGTTCCCAGCGTCTTCGTGCGACTGAGCGGCTGCAACCTTCGCTGCGTCTGGTGCGATACGCCCTACACGTCGTGGAATCCGGAGGGATCCGATGTGGCGATGGGTGAGATCGTGGCCTCGGTCCGCGGCTTCTCGCCGACTCATGTTGTCTTGACCGGCGGCGAGCCGATGATTTTCCCCGAATGTGTCGAACTTACGCGGCAACTGAAGCAGGCGAGCCTGCTCCACGTGACGGTGGAAACAGCGGGCACGGTCTACCAGCCCGTCGCGTGCGATCTTATGAGCATCAGTCCCAAGCTGGCTAACTCGACGCCGCATGAGCGAGACGGCGGTCGCTGGGCGGCACAGCACGACCGGCTCCGCTATCAGCCGGATGTCTTGCGCAGGCTGATGGCGGATTATCCATATCAGCTCAAGTTTGTTGTAACCGTTCCGGAGGATATGGCGGAGATCGAAAAGATTATCGAGGAGACCGGCGCCGATCGCAGCCGCGTGGTCCTGATGCCCGAAGGGATCGATGCGGAGACCATCCGCGCGCGCGCCTTGTGGCTGGTGGACCTGTGCAAGCGCGAGCGGTTTCGGTATAGCCCGAGGTTGCATGTGGATCTGTGGGGCAATGAGCGGGGGCGGTAATCAACTCGCCGCTTTTGTCAAACAGCGCAGCGCTTTTTTCGCGGTGGTGCTTAGCGGAATCTCCCGCAGGCGTGATTCGTCCCACCACCGCGCGCCTTTGGGTGCGCGCTTCGTGGTGGCTTCCCTAACTTCGAAGACATATTGAGTATTCATGATGCTGTGGCGAAATGAGCCGCAGGCGGCGCTTGCCAGCGCTTCGGGGAACAACTCAGGGAGATCCCAAAACCCTCGCACTCGCGCGCTCGGCGTGAAGAGAATCTTGCCCCGCTTCCGAACGGCCAGAAGCACTACGCGGATCCGCTGGACCTTTCCGCGCGGCCGCTTCAGCGGCAGCTCCGCTTGCGTACCGTGCCGCTGCGCCCCGCATTGTCGAGCTATGGGACACGCGCCGCACAGAGGGTCGCGCGGAAGGCAGACCAGCGCACCCAATTCCATCAACGCCTGGTTCGATCGCGCCGGATTCTTGCGATCCAGCAAGCGGCCCGCCGCCTCTTGAACATCCACCTTGCCGTCATTGGTGAGGCGCGTGATCACTCTCCGCACATTCCCATCGACCACTGCGTGAGGCAACCCGAACGCGATGCTCGCGACGGCCGCAGCGGTGTAGTCGCCGATTCCGGGAAGCTGCCGGATGCTCTCGTAATCCCTGGGAAACTCGCTTCGCGCAGCAATCGCCTGCGCCGCCTTGCGCAGATTTCGCGCCCGCGAATAATAACCGAGCCCGCTCCAGGCGGTCAGAACCTCAGCTTCCGAAGCTTGTGCCAGCGCCGCGGCATTCGGGAATCGCGCCAGGAACCGCTGGTAATGCGGAATCGTCGCAGCCACCCTCGTCTGCTGCAACATGATCTCGGAAACCCAGATCGCGTAAGGATCGCGCGTGCGCCGCCACGGCAGGTCTCGGACGTTGCGCCGATACCAGCGCGCGAGTTGCTTGCGTAGGGCCGCTATGTCCAACCCTTTATACTAGTATGTAGTCCCTGCCTTGACCGACACCATCATCACAGCCCGCACAGGACCGGCTCGGCCATCCGAACCGTCAGCAGCCCGCGATCCGTCCGCGGAGCCAGGCTCCCTTGTGCGCGCGAGTTTCCGACAAGACAGCATCCGCATTCGTGGCGCGCGCGTCCACAATCTTAAGAATCTCTCGCTCGAGATTCCGCATGAGAAGCTGACCGTGGTCACCGGAGTCTCCGGATCGGGCAAATCGTCTCTGGCCTTCGATACGATCTATGCCGAGGGGCAGCGACGCTACGTCGAATCGCTTTCGGCATACGCGCGCCAGTTTCTGGAGCGCATGGAGCGTCCCGACGTCGATGAAATCGACGGCATCGCGCCGCCGGTGGCCATCCGGCAGAAGAACACCACGCGGAATCCGCGTTCGACGGTGGCCACTTCCACCGAGCTTTACGATTTCCTGCGCCTCTTGTGGGCTCGCGCCGGGCGCACCATTTGCCCCAATTGCAATATCCACGTGCAGCGCGACTCCGTTGATCAAGTTGCCGTCAAAATGCTCGCGCAACCGGAAGGGTCGCGCTGGTACGCTCTGTTTCCGTTGCCGCAAGAGAAGACCACCGATGCCTTGCGAGATCGCCTGTTCGATCTGCGCAAGCGCGGTTTCACGCGGCTGTATCAGGACGGCACCGTGGTCGAATTCTCCACGCCCGAATCTCTTTTGGATGTCGATTTTTCCAAGCCCATCTTCGCGCTGGTGGACCGCATCGCCATCTCGCCGGGCATGCGCCAGCGTCTGGTGGACACGGTGGAGATCTGCTACCGCGAATCCGGCGAGGTGGTGTTTGAGCCGGCGCAGGGCGGGGAACGCATCCGCTTCAGCGAGAAGTTCGCGTGCAAGCGCTGCGGCAAAGAGTTCGTCGATCCCGAGCCGAATCTATTCAGTTTTAACAATCCGCAGGGCGCGTGCCGCCGCTGCCAGGGCTTCGGAAACACTATCGATCTCGACATGGACCTTGTGATTCCCAACCGCTCCCTGTCGTTGCAGGAGGGCGCGGTAGATCCCTGGACCAAGCCGCAGCATTCCTGGTATCTGGGCGAGTTTCGCCGCAGCTCCAAGGGCAAGGTTCGCTTCAACGTGCCGATTTTCGAGCTGAGCGAAGACGAACGCACGCTCCTGTACGCCGCCATTCGCCGTTACTTCCAGGAGATCGAGGCCAAGAAGTATAAGGTGCACGTGCGCGTGTTCATCAGCCGCTATCGCGGCTATACCTTGTGCCCGGATTGCGGGGGCTCGCGTCTGCGGGCGGAGGCGCTGTGGGTGCGCGTAGGCGGAAAAAATCTCGCCGAAGTGACGCGCTTGAATATCACGCAGGCGCTCGAGTTTTTCAACTCCATGCGCCTTTCGCAGGAAGAGGCTGCGATCGCGGAGAAGGTGCTGGAGGAGATTCGCCAGCGCCTCAAATTCCTGAACGACGTCGGTCTCGAATACCTAACTCTCGACCGGCTCTCGATGACTTTATCGGGAGGGGAAGCGCAGCGCATCCAGCTCGCCACCTGTCTGGGATCGCGGCTGGTGGGCGCATGCTACATCCTCGATGAGCCTTCCATCGGCCTGCATAGCCGCGACACCGCGCGCCTCATTGGCATACTTCACGAACTTCGGGACCTGGGCAACACGATTCTGGTGGTGGAGCACGATCCCGACGTAATGCGCTGCTCGGATCACATCATCGACCTCGGCCCCGGCGCAGGCGAAAACGGCGGACGCATCGTGTTTGAGGGGCCTTTCTCCAAGCTGATGGAGGATGGAAACAACTCGCTCACATCGCGTTATCTTCGCGGCGAGCTCAAGACGTCGCATTTGACCATGCGCCGCCCGCCGCATCCGAAGCGCATCATTCGCTTCCTGGGCGCGCAGGCGCATAATCTCAAAGGCATCGACGTTTCCATTCCCTTGAACTTGATGGTGGCGATCACCGGCGTTTCCGGCTCCGGAAAATCGACGCTGGTGCACGACGTGATTTATAAGTCGCTGGAGAAGCGCATGGATCGTCAGGCTCCTTCGGCGGCCGACGCGGAAGCCTGGGGCGCCGCGCCCGAAAAGCTCACGTGCCGCAAGGTGGAGAAGGCCGATCTTCTCACGCAAGTGATCCTGGTGGATCAATCCCCCATTGGTCGCACGCCGCGGTCGAATCCAGTTACGTACATCAAGGCGTTCGATATCATCCGCGAACTTTTTGCCTCCACCACCGATGCCGACCGCCGCGGCTACGGCCCCGGCCATTTCTCTTTCAACATTCCCGGAGGCCGTTGCGAGACCTGCCAGGGCGATGGCACGGTGACCGTGGAGATGCAGTTCCTGGCCGACGTGGAGCTGGTCTGCGACGATTGCAAGGGCACGCGCTATAAGCCGGGCGTTCTGGAAGTGAAATATAACGGCCTGAATATTCATCAGGTCTTGCAGCTTACCGTCAAGGAAGCCCTGTCTTTTTTCGCGTCGACGCCCCGCTTACAAGACCGCTTGCGGGTGCTGAACGATGTCGGCCTCGGTTACCTGCGGCTGGGGCAATCCGCCACGACTCTTTCCGGCGGCGAGGCGCAGCGCGTCAAACTGGCTGCCCACTTGGCGCAAGCCACCAGCGACGGCACGCTCTACATTTTCGACGAGCCAACCACCGGTCTGCACTTCGACGATATCGCCAAACTGCTGGATGCGTTTGAGCGGCTGCTGCGCTCCGGCGCAAGCATTCTGATCATCGAGCACAATCTCGAGGTGATTCAGCGCGCCGATTGGGTGATCGACCTCGGTCCGGAAGGCGGCGACGGCGGAGGTCGCATCGTTGCCGAGGGAACCCCGGAGCAGATTGCCGGCGTTGCGGAATCGTATACTGGCAGATACTTGCGAGCCGCTGGTCTCAAGCCCGCAAAATAAATCTGCATGTCCACGCTGCAACATTCTGAGCATCACTTCGAATCTTCTGAAACCGTTCGAGACATCGTGATCGGGATGGCCGACGGGCTCACCGTGCCCTTCGCGCTGGCGGCGGGGCTCACCGGCGCGGTGGACGCGTCGCGACTGATCGTGATCGCCGGGCTCGCCGAGATCGCGGCCGGATCGATCGCCATGGGCTTGGGCGGCTATCTCGCGGCGCGGGGCGATGCCGAACATTACTTGAGCGAGCGCGCCCGTGAAGAACGCGAGATCGTCGAAAAAACCGAAGTGGAGCGGCACGAAGTTCTGGAAATTCTGGAATCGTACGGTTTGACGCATGCTGAGAGCACGCCGATTCTTGCCGCGTTCGAGAAGAATCCGAAAGTCTGGGTGGACTGGATGATGCGTTTCGAGCTTGGTCTCGAAGAACCTCATCCGGATCGCGCCGTGCATAGCGCCGCCGCCATCTCGGCGTCCTATATCGCGGGCGGCTTGATTCCTCTCGCGCCGTACATGCTGATGCCGCACGCTCTTGAAGCTTTGCGATTCTCCGTCGGCGCCACCATTCTGGCGCTCGCCGTCTTCGGCTATGTGAAAGGACGCTTCACCGGCGCGCCTCCGCTGCTGAGCTCGATTCGCACAACCGTGATCGGCGGCTTGGCCGCCGCCGCCGCGTACGGGATCGCGCGGCTGATTAGTTGAACGTGGCGCTCCGCTCCCTTCGGTCACTGCTCAGTAACGGTTTCTGGGCCACGACCAAGTTTCTGAGCCACGACCAAAGGGAGTGGTTATAACGCCCCCTCCACCGCCGATGCTAGCGCCGCTAGTCCCGCTCGCACGTCCGGGCCCAGATGAACGCGCAACGCGCGGCGGCCCCGCTCCTCCAGCACTTGCAGATCTCCGCGAGCCTGAGCGGCCTTGACCACTCCAAACGTGTACTTCTGATCTGGCACCGGCAAATCCTGCGCATCGTCGGCGGTAATCTGCAGAAACACACCGGAATTCGGACCGCCCTTGTACGCCTGTCCGGTCGAATGCAGGAACCTTGGACCGAAGCCCACGCACGTGGCCACGCGTTTTGCATCGCGTACATGAACTCGAATCGCCTCCAGCGCCGCCTCATGCTCCGGATTCATCTCGATATAGGCCAGCAGCGCGAAATAATCTCCGAGCTTGATGGAACGAATCAGCCCGCGCAGGTCGCCGAATATTTTGAGGCCGTTCTCCTCCTTCGCCGCGCCTTCGGAGGGCAGAGATCCCGTTCGTTCGTATTCGGTGGTGAGCTTCTTGGTCGCGATCTTGCTCGCCTCCACGTCCGGTTGATCGAAGGGATTGATTCCCAGAATCGAGCCGGCCACCGCCGTCGCGATCTCCCAACGGAAGAATTCTGCGCCCAGATGATAGGCGCCGGGCACCGAGATCCGCACCACCGGTTGCCCCGCCGCCGCCAAGGCGTCGATGGCGCGATCCTGCGCCTCGTCGGGAGCTGTCTCCAGGCGAACATACGCGAACACGCGATCGGCGCCATAGACCTCCGGCGCGCCCAGCGGCTCGCGATCCACAGGGATCAGACCCTTGCCGATCTTCCCAGTCGATTCGGCGAGCAACTGTTCCAGCCATGCGCCCAGGTCGCGAATTCCCGGGGACGCCACGATGGTCACCTTGTCGCGCCCGGCTTGGCCCAGCGTTCCGAGTAGAAGACCCAGGACGACGCCAGGGTTTTTCTCGACCGGCGACGCCGCCGAGCACTCCCGCGCCGTCGCGTCCGCAGCTTCCAGGAATCGCTTGACGTCGAGGCCCATTGCCGCGGCCGGCGCCATGCCGAAATCGGACAGCGCCGAATATCGTCCTCCAATGCTGGGCACGCCGAAGAACACATTGCGGAAACTATCGCGCTCCGCCACTTCCTGCATTTTCGATCCAGGGTCGGTGATGGCGAAAAAGTGACCGCCATCCTGGCTGGACCTCTCATAGAAATATTGCTTGTAGATATTCGGCTCCAGCGTCGAGCCGGATTTACTGGAAACGATAAACAGTGTGTGCCTCGGATCGATCTTCGCTTCCATCGCGCGAATCTGCGCCGGGTCGGTGGAATCGAGCACATGCATTTGCGGAAAGCCCTTCACGTGCCCGAACGACAGTGCCAGCACCTCCGGGCACAAGCTGGATCCGCCCATGCCCAGCAGTAAAATGTCGCGGAAAGCGCGCTCGCGCACCTCTTCGGCGATCCGTTGGAACCGGCCAACATCGGCTAGCTGGTCGTCGACGATGCCCAGCCAGCCCATCCACTGGCTCTCGTCCTTCCCGGTCCACAGCGATGCGTCCTTGGCCCACAATCTGCGAACCTTGTCGTGCTTCTTCCAATCCTCCAGCGCATTCTTCAGAGCGGCTTGGTGAACCGGCGGTAGCGTATAGGTCATCATAGAAGTTCGGACTCTCTGTCCCCTAAAGAATAGCGAAATGGATACCGTGCCCAAACTGATCGGTCTGGACCTTGCCGAAATGGAAGCGATGCTGGGAGTCGTGTCCGGCGGCTCGCAACCCCGCTTCCGTGCGCGGCAAATTTACGACGCGGTCTATCGCCAACGCGTCGCCGGTCTCGATAACATCACCAATCTCCCCAAGCTCCTTCGTGAGCGGCTTCACGCCGCGGCCGCGTTAGGGCTGCCACTGATCGAGCGCGTCTACGACTCCGTCGACGGCACTCGCCGCTATCTGCTGAAGCTTGACGACGGCAAGACAGTCGAAACGGTGTGGATGCCCAACGAGCGCGAGGATAGCTCCCGCTCCACCGTGTGCATCTCCACCCAGGTCGGTTGCCCCGTGAATTGCGGCTTCTGTCTCACGGCCCTGATGGGGCTGGAGCGCAATCTCACCGCCGGTGAAATCGCGGGACAAGTCCTGCGAGTGGCCGCCGATCAGGGCGTGATCGCGAATTCCGATCGCCTGAATGTCGTCCTGATGGGCCAAGGCGAGCCCTTGCTCAACCTGCCGAACGTGCTCAAAGCCACGCGCCTGCTCACCGATCCGCAGGGCGTCGCGATTTCGCCGCGCCGCATCACTCTCTCCACCTCCGGCATCGTTCCCAAGATTGAGGAGCTGGGCCAGGCGGAGGTTCGCCCCAAACTCGCCATCTCTCTCAACGCATCGTCCGAGGAACAGCGCCGCGAGCTGATGCCGATCACGCGCAAATATCACTTGAAGGATTTGATCGCCGTCTGCCGAGCCTATCCTCTGCGGCCTTGGGAGAAACTGACGTTCGAGTATGTCTTGCTCCGCGGCGTGAACGACACAGACGCCGACGCCCGCCGCGTGGTGAAGCTGCTTGCGAATCTTGACGCCAAGGTGAACCTGATCGCGCTCAATCCCGGCCCCGGCATCCCGTACCAGACGCCGTCTCCAGACCGCGTCGCATCGTTTCAAGCCATCGTCCGGCGATCGCTTCCATGCTTCCTGCGCAAGCCGCGCGGGTTGGACGTCTACGCCGCGTGCGGGCAGTTGAAGCGTATGGAACTGATCCCGATCGGCGCGGCTTGAGGCAAGCCTAGCCGAGGGTTGGATAAACCTACTGCAGCAACCATGCTAAGTTGCGCACTTGCAGGGATGGGTTAGAAAGAAGGCGTCCCCATCCCAATGCTTCCGGAATTCAACAAGGGAGAGGGACCTCCTCTTGTTGTGCCAAGGGTCTCGGCATTGAAGTCCACCATCTTGGAGGCCGGTGACCACGATCCAGTGACCCTCTCCAGCGCCAAATCCCTTCCCCTTCATCGTGGACATGACCGGGCCCAACTTCAAGGCCTTCGTGATGAGACGTAGTGCGCGTTCGGGGTCTGCTTCTTCGATCCTCGAGAACTGGATCTGATCGCTATTCCGCGATTTCATTCCACGAAGCGCGCGCTCCACATCCGTTGTAAACGCACCGCGCCCGTTGCTGCGAGCCCAACCCTTGATTTCCGGATCGACCATTAGCCAAAGGCACTCGCAAAGCTGGGGATAGGAAGGGACTCGAATCGGCAAGACGTGGTGGCGCAGGAGCATCATCAGGCTGGCGGCTCCGCAGCCAATCTCCTCATAAGGGCCGTCCTTTTGGCTCTTGTACTCGACTAGATGTAGTCCTAAGGCCACAGCACCCGCTCCAGAGCCTCGCAGAAGAAGTATTCGCCCCATGCAACGCTCTCGTCCACGCCCAACCCCTTGTGGACGTGATACACGCCGCCGCGCAAAGTCCCCTCCCACTTCGGTTCGATCTTGGCCAAGTGCTTCTCGCATAGCGACCGCAGAATCCGCACCGCCGTCGACCAGTACAGATGCCCCATCAGCGAATTCGGAACCAGACGGCACAACCGCAGCAATCCTGCCGCGCAAATCGCCGCGGCGGATGTGTCCAGCAGCGTCCGGTTCTCCGCCGGAGCGTTGAAATCCCACGGCGGAATTCCGTCGGTGGGGCTGTGCGTGATATAGAAGTCCGCGCAGGATTGCGCCGTCTCCAGGAACCGGGGATCGCGGCTGTATTCGTAGGCCGTGGTGAACCCATACAGCGCCCATGCCAACCCCCGCGACCAGCACGAATCTCCGCGATAGCCCTGGTGCGTAGTCTGCTGTAGAAATTCGCCCGTGTCCGTGTCGAAGATTCCTTCGTGCGCCGTGGACCCGTCGCCGCGCACCAGCACCCGCCGCGTGGTCAAGGAGTGCCGCATGGCGATGTCCCGCAGCCGCCGGTCGCCGGTCTCCCGAGCCGCGTAAAAGACGATACCCACGTTCATCATGATGTCAATAAACAGGGAATTATGCGCGACAAATGAACGTAAATATTGCCCTTTCTCCTGAAATCGCTGCGCCAGCGTTCGGCCGGCGTCGATCAGCACGTCCCGCAGCGCGGGCTCATGGGTCAGGCGATGCCACCGGTAGTAGGTCGAAAAAAACAAAAAGCCCAGATCGTGTACTTCCGGATCCAGCCGCCGAGGCTCCAGCGACTTGGTGTATTTCGTGGCGTGTTCCAGCCAGAACTTGCCCTCGGCGGATTCCCTCTCGCTGTGTTTGTAAAACATCCACATCATTCCCGGGAGGAATCCGTCGCACCAGTGGGTCCAGGTCTGGCCCTCGTGCTTCCATCGCCCGTTCTGTGTGTATAGCGGATAAAATCCGGGATGCTTTTCCACCAGCTTGCGCGTTTGCTTTTGCGCAAATTGGAAAGCCTGCTCGAAAAGATCCCCGACGTCGCTCGATAAATGGATCACGGTTTCAATTTCTCCAAAACATAACCACACCTTTGCTCAGATGCAAGTGTCCCGGCCGTAGCGGAACCAGCCCCTCATGCGGCCTTGCGGGCGAACTCGATCCCCAACGCGGCGATGCCAGCACATCCTCGCCCATCGCGCGATCCCAGGTCAGGTTCAAAAAGACATGCGCCGTCTCCGACTCCGCTTCTTGAAACATCAGCCCCAGCACGGTAAAGTTCTCGTAATGCTCCAGCCGGACAATCCGGCCGGAAACCTCGACGCCTTTATGCAGCAGCACCTGTCCCTTTTCCTTTACGTCGCTGGCCAGCGCCGCGCGCACCGGATCGCCCACAGCGGCCTTGTCCGTGTCGACTTCATCCACCAGCCGCAGAACAATCTCCGCGTTCTTGGGCAGCTTCAACTCCCGCTTCTTCCCCGCCGCCGAAGCGACAGCCGCCGCATCAGGCACGTCGTCGTCCCCGAACTTCAGCGTCGATTCACCCGTGAATTCGTGGCACGCTGAAAATCGAACCACGTTGCGGCTCGCATCGCCCCGCAGGTTCACCATTACGACTTCGCTGACCGACGGCAACAGAAACTCGCCGCCGCCGATTCGCGCCCGCTTGTACTCCATAGTGTCAGAAACCTGGCGAAGATCCAACTTCTCCGGCAAAGCGTCGGCTTCCACCGCCAGCCGCAGCGCGTCTTGTGTCCCCGCTTCCGCGTAGAATGATCCGTGGTATCCCACCGTCGCCGTCACATCCAGCGAGCGAATTCTCATCCCCGACGACACCGGTACGTGAAAATCGAAGCGCGATGTGACCTGCTCTCCCAGCTTCGCTTCGCCTTTGTACTCGAATTCCGTGGTCCGACCTCCAAACACTTCCTTCGCGTATAGTCCGAAATCGCCATTGCCGAACATGCCTGTCGGGACGAAAGCGCGCATATCGGCATCCTCGAATTGCTTTGACCCCGGCCATGCGAACATTTCTCTCCCTTCCACCAGCGCCACTTCCAGGCGCACCGTGTCCAGCAGCCGGAATTCTTTTTCCTTCCCGGAGCGATTCGACCGCTCCACCGTTTCGAGACACGTGTAATTCGGCTGCTGCGCCAGGGTCTCCAGCATATGGGCCCGCACCCGCGCGAGCAGGGCGCTGCGTTGCTCGATCGAGGCCCCGTCTTGCGCCGCCAGTTGGAGCGCCGCTCCGCACAGTGCCAGCCAGACGCGCACCATGTTGATCATTATAGGCACGCGGCACATAAGTGGTGTGCGGCTCGCTCCCGCCGTATTTGCTAGCATTGAAAAATAAGATGCCTGCAAAAATTACGATCAACACCAACGGCTCCATTCGCGTGGAAGGCGATTTCGTCGTCACCGACGTCGACGGCAACCCATTCGGATTAGGCGGACGTTCCGTCATCGGCCTGTGCCGCTGCGGTCATTCCGAAAACAAGCCCTTCTGCGATGGCTCCCATCGCCGCCAGGGTTTCGAATCCGCGTGCCCCGCGCGAGATCTTCCTGCGCCGGCTCCCAAGGTCTAAAAGGCGCAAATCGGGGGGCCGCGTGAAACTTTCCGAACCCCTCCAGTATCTAATGTGACGTCTAACAAACGCACAAAGGAGAACTCTATGCCATATATCACCGTTGGGAAGGAAAACTCCGGGAACATCGATCTTTACTATGAAGACCACGGCTCGGGTAAGCCGGTCGTTTTGATCCATGGATATCCGCTGAGTGGCGCTTCGTGGGAGCGGCAGACGGCGGCTCTTCTGGCAGCGGGTCACCGCGTCATCGCTTACGATCGCAGAGGATTCGGCAAGTCCAGCCAGCCAACCACCGGCTACAATTACGACACCTTCGCCGAGGATTTGCATAAGGTGGTCACGCAGCTCCAATTGAAGGACTTCGCGCTTGCCGGTTTCTCCATGGGCGGCGGCGAAGTGGCGCGCTACATAGGGAAGTACGGATCAAATGGCGTGAGCAAGGCGGTGTTCATCTCATCGGTTCCGCCATTTCTTCTGAAGACGGCGGACAATCCGGAGGGCGTCGAAGCCAGTGTCTTCGAAGGAATAAAGAAAGCCATCGCCGCGGATCGCTACGCGTTCTTCACCGAGTTCTTCAAGAATTTCTACAATACGGATCTCCTGGTGGGCAAACGCGTCAGCGAACAAGCCGTGCAGGCGAGCTGGAATATCGCAGCCGGAGCCTCCGCTACCGCCAGTCTCGCGTGCGTGCCGACGTGGCATGAGGACTTCCGCAAGGACTTGGCGCGCGTCGATATTCCCACCCTGGTCATTCACGGCGACGCGGACCGGATCTTGCCTATCGGCGCCTCCGGACTTCGGAACGCCAAACTGATCAAAGGCGCGCGTCTATCGGTGATAAAGGATGGCCCGCACTGCATTACGTGGACCCACGCGGACGAGGTTAATCGGGAGCTGGTCAACTTCCTTGGGGAAACAATCGCCAAGCCCGCTACCAAGTCTACGTCCAACAAGGAAGCGGTCGCCTGACTTCGCTGATTCTTTCTCCGCACCGATTGGCTTTATTGCAGGCGGCCTTTGGCTTGAATGTTCATTTCAACCTTATCGCCGACCCTTAATATAAAATTACTCGGGTTTTTCATGCTCCACTGAACATGGGGAATCATGAAATCGGTGGAGGCAGCGCCGCACGCCTGCTTTGATCTTGCCTTGATCGACCAACCCGCTGGGAACAATAGGCACGATCCATCATCGCCCGAGAGTTTACCTCCGCGCCTGATGCGCCATCGACCCTAGCTCACCCCTCGATGCAGGGCGCTTGACATGTACGGCATAACCGTACATGCTGGGGAGCATGTAGGGTTGACGTGCACCTTGCTAACTTTCGCCACAAGGGGCTCAAGCAGCTCCGCGATGACGGGAGCGCAAAAGGGGTTCCGCCTGCGGTGGCCGACAAGCTCCGAAAAGCTACTGTTCGCCCTCGAGACGGCTGAGACGCTCGATCAGGTATCCCGATTTCCAGGTTGGAAGCTACATCCGCTCAAGGGCGATATGAAAGGGCTCTGGAGTCTGACCGTCACCGGGAATAGGCGGCTGATGTTCCGCTACGACGAAGAGATGAACGCGGCAAGCGATATCGACTTGATCGACTACCATTAGGAGGCCGTAATGCCCATGAAGAACCCACCCCATCCGGGCGACCTGATTAAAACCGAAATCATCGAAGCGCTGGGACTCAACGTGTCAAAGGCAGCGGAGATCCTGAAAGTGCGCCGCGCCACGCTCTCCGACCTGCTGAACGGCAAGGCCTCGCTCACGCCGGAAATGGCCCTGCGCATCGAAAAGGCGTTCGGCGCGGACATGGACCACCTTCTCCGCATGCAGCTCGCCTATGACGTGGCGCAAACGCGGAAGCACGCGCGAGGCATCTCGATTAAGCGGTACGTCCCGAATTGATCAACTCTACGGGATGCCGTGAGGCGGCGTTTGGCGGAGCAGAAGGTGCGTTCAGGCGAACAGGAGCCGGCCCTTGGGTTCAGGGATGGGGCGGCCGAGTTCCCGAGCCGTCTCCAGCCATTCAGCGATCACGATTTCGGCATTGGCAAGGGCCTCCTGCCGCGTAAGGCCATCAGCCGCGCAGCCTGCCAGCTCAGGCACCTCGGCGATAAATGCCTGATCTTCCTGGCTCCAGTAGAGAATAATCTCGTATTTTGTCACTCGGCCCCTTCTGTCAGTTTATGCTGAACCAGGACTCTTCGCACCTGCTTAACCTGATACGGCTTTGCCAATGAGTTCCGCGGCTGAAGGTTGAGAATCTCACGGATGCCTTCCCGAGTAAAGATGTGGTGGCTGCCCCTGATTCGCTCAGCAAAGCCAAGCTGCGAAAGCAGCGCGCAAAGATCGCTAAAGCGAATGTTCGCATCCGAGGAGCCCTTCAGGATTCGCAAGAGAACCGATTCGGCCACGCCTGGTTATTCTGACACGGGGAAGGGACGCGACGCTGAGTTTCGAGGTCAATCGGGTACCTACGAGCCTCAATCGATTTCGTGGAATTGCAGGACGACGCCCGGCAGCCTTATGCAAGGCGCTCGTCATGCTGAGAGAATGGTCCTGAGGATACAATGACGATTCGAATCCCGGACGACCTCGCGCATTGCTTAGAGGGCATTGCCGCCGCCCAGCACAAGAGCGTGGAGCAGTTGGCCGTGGAGAGTCTGCGCTCTCTCGTCAATCGCACAGGCTCGCCCGACGTCCTATTGCGGCGCTTCGCGAGCTACCGCCTCTAAGCCCTGCAGACGCCGACGATATCGAAGCCGCGATTGCCGCCGGTCGCCTGCCCGTGCGCGATGAAGGCGCTTTCGACTAAGCTCCGCCAGCGTAGACATCGATCTGTACTTGGATCCCGCCCGCCCAGCATGCGCCCGTTACGCCGAACGACTGGCGGCGCCGTTCAGTCCAAGGAGGGAGAACATCTGCTCCTCAATCCTGGACCACGGCTGGTTCAGATCGAGCGTCCTGATATTGATTCGATGGCCCTGGAGCCAGTACGTTTGTTTAAGCGGTCTCCCCGCGGTCGGGTAGAGTAGAATCCCTTCCGCCCTCCGATCTACCTCTCCGTTGCTTTCAATGTTTCGTAGATAGGCGCTGAGCTGATACAGGTGTGCAGGTCGCAGCTTCTCAGCAAGAAAACGGCCCCGGTACAAAGACTCAGTATATTTGCATTCGACAATGATCGTGCGGCTAGCTGAGCGCAGGCTCACGTCTGTGTACATTGCCGGGAGCAAGTTCAGGTCCGACCCATCTTCCGCTGTGGCGAACCAGTCCATGCGCTCGCTCTTAACCTTGAATGTACTCTGACGGCGCGCGAAGAAGTTTCGAACAAATTTTTCAAAAACACGCCGCATGCGTTTCTCGTCCTGGTCGACCTCGCGAAAGCGATAGTGCCCAGCCCGATCCTGGGCCTCCATACATTCGAAAAGAAAACGACAGATGGTCAGGAGGAAGGAATAAAGTCGGTTATTCTGGTGGACGCGTACGGAATGAAACACCCAATCACTCAGTTCGATGCTGCGGACGTTGGCCAGCAAACCAGCCATCTGACGCAACTCCCGGCGAACCGCGTTTTCGAGTGTCGCCTCCCCTAGCAGTCGCTCCAGCGTGGCCTTCAGTATCTGGTTTGTTCGAATGTCAGCGCTCATCTCATCGAACGCGCAGTAGATCCTCTGCGGTTGCGTCGTCATAACCCGGATCGACGGCGCGATAAGAATTCTGCCACGCGGAGTGTTGGTCGACTCTTCCAGCGATACGTAACCCGTTTCAAAGCCTTGGCGATGCAGTGCCTTTAGCCCAACGATTAGTTGGCGCGCAAAGAGATGGAGCGTATCCGGGAAGTCCTCGGCGGCGTACTTGTCCATCTGGCGCGGGGCGAATTCATCCCAGGCGTAACAAAGCAGGTAGTAAATATTGGCGATGGGGATAGATACCATTAGGGCTGCACGAATTTCGCCTCTAGCTTGTCTCCCCAATCTGTAACCTGCTCGTGGTCATCGAACCAGTACTCCTCGAGCAGCGGAAGGATTTCGTAACGAATGGCATCGGCGTATCCCTTCTCGGTGAGAGCGGTATCACCTCCGCAAAGATAGCTGTGGCCAATCTGAATCCAGGACCTAGATTCGGCTCCTCAGCAATCGTTCGATTCAAAATCTGAAGCCGCGCCGCCACAGCAACCGCAAATGCAGGATTCGTTCCCTTGTTGACCAGGAAATCAACAAAGGCGCTGGATCCGAATAGGGGTTCCAATTTCACAAATGCGAAACGACGCCGAAGCGCGAAGTCCACGAGCGCCAGCGATCTGTCGGCCGTGTTCATCATGCCCAAGATATAGACGTTGGATGGCACGTAAAACTGCTCGTCGTCCGAGACCGAGTAGGTGAGTGCGAGCGAATTCTTGCTGCCTCGCTTATCAGCCTCAATCAGCATGAGCAATTCTCCGAAGACCTTCCCTAGGTTGCTCCGGTTGATCTCATCAACGATAAATACATAGGTTGAATCCTGGTCGATGGACGCGCGCTTGCAGAAGCGGACAAACACGCCGTCCTTTCGGGCGAATCCATTCTCAGCGGGCCTATAGCCCTGGATGAAGTCTTCGTATGCGTAGCTTTGATGGAACTGGATCATGCTGACCCTGGAGGCCTGCTCGTGGCCGATCAGGCAGTAAGCCAGCCTCTTGGCAAGGAAGGTCTTGCCGACACCCGGTGGCCCCTGAAGGATGATGTTCTTTTTGGCTCGCCAGATCTCAAGAATCGCCTCGAACTCAGGCTTCTCAAAGGCAACGCCTTTTAGCGCTTCCTCCACAGTGTAAGGAGCAAGGATGGGCGCTACCTCTACTGGCCGTAACGCTTCGGAACCTCCAATCAGCTTTGTCAGGTACTCGACTGTGTCGTGAAAGGGTGTGAAATCCGTAAGAGTCTTTACCGCGAACACTGACTCCGATTTCCAGTTACCTCGACGCTCCCAACGGACCTGGCGCACATTACGGTAGGCCGACCTTTCTGGACGGAACTCATAGTTGCCGAGCACAGTGCCGTACCCTATAACCTCGTCCCGGCCCCTCTTCACAATCACTCGATCGCCAGGTTTAATCGAATGAATGAAGTCGAAGCATGCGCGGGCGTCATTAATCGGGAAGCCGTTTAAGCGATAGGTTTCGATGAGCTTCTGCGCGATGGCTGCATGATCGGGATATTGACCAAGGTCGCCAAGTTCGTCCCAGCCAATGGCCATGATCCCTTCCCTGTAAAACTCTTCCCAGAATTGGGCCTTGGGGCCGGGCGCGTATGCCCAAACTCTCGGACTGCCTGCCTGTCGAACACCGGCGTCGCTAGAAGCCTTTCCGTCGTCCCCCTCCGCAGTCGCTACCATCTCGCGAATCGCCACCGCTTGCTCCGGGGTGACTGCAAAATTTGTTGCCTGCGGCGCTTGCAGAATCGAGAGGTCCGGCAACCTCGCCCTGAGGACGTCGCGCGAGAGCGGCACCGCGTATATGTCCTCGATCCGTAATCGAACCCGCAAGCCCTGCTTGTCGAACTTCTCAGATTGCACCGCAAACTGGAGACCATCCTGCTCCATCATGGAGGGGGACGTCAGCACGGTCGCTCCGGCCAGAATGCCTGCATCCGAGCCACTTCTCCAGATGAAGACCTCGTCCCCAGGATTGATCGACTGTTTGAACTGGTTGACAGACCATGACATCTCACGCAGACTCTTCAGGGCCGCATCAATGTCGTAATACTTGGGGTTCGACTGAAAAATCCAGGTTCGAGTCGGGCTCAACTGCAGGGGCTCAGCCATAGTTAGGTTGTCTTGCTGCAAAGAGCCGCAGCGGCTAGCCGCTGGCGGCACAGCACCAAGCTCCTTTGGGCTCCTATTATAAGGCCTTGCCCCCTGCCCGATTTCTGACAAGCGCCCCTCGTCTTACGAACTCAGCGCTCCCCCAACGCCCACCCATCCCCCCACTCCCCCTCTGCTACAATCCCCTCGTGAGTCATCCCTCCCTCTATCCGCCCCCCGACGATTTCGTCCGCAAGGCCCATGTTCAGGGCCTCGAAGGCTATCACGACCTCTACCGCCGCGCCGAGCAGAATCCCGAGGAATTCTGGGGCGAAATCGCCGCCCGCGAGATTCATTGGTTCGAAAAATGGTCCACCGTTCTTGAATGGAACCCTCCCAACGCCCGCTGGTTCGCCGGAGCCAAAACCAACGTCGCCTACAATTGCCTCGACCGCCATCTCCTCACCCACCGCAAAAACAAGGTCGCCATTTTGTGGGAAGGCGAGCCCGGCGACCAGCGCTTCCTCACCTATCAGGAACTGCATCGCCTCGTGGTCCGCTTCGCCAGCGTCCTGCACTCGCGCGGGTATCGCGCCGGCGATCGAGCCATCATTTACATGCCCATGATTCCGGAGCTGCCCATCGCCATGCTCGCGTGCGCCCGTCTCGGCGTCATTCACAGCGTGGTGTTCGGCGGCTTTTCTGCCGAGGCTTTGAAGGCCCGTATCCAGGATCTCGGCGCAACCATCGTCATCACCGCCGACGGAGGCTTTCGCCGAGGCAAGGAGGTCAAGCTCAAGCCCGCCGTCGATGAGGCGCTCCCCGAATGTCCCACCGTCCGCGACGTCATCGTCTATCGCCGCACCGGCTCGGAGATCCCCATGCAGGCCGGCCGCGATCATTGGTGGCACGATCTCGATGAACACGCCTCTGAAGATTGCCCCGCCGTCCCGCTCGATAGCGAGCATCCTCTCTACGTGCTGTATACGTCAGGGACAACAGGCAAGCCCAAGGGCATTCTGCACACCACCGGCGGCTATCTCACGCACATCACCGCGTCTATGAAGTGGATCTTCGATCTGCGCGACGAAGACACCTTCTGGTGTTCGGCCGACATCGGCTGGGTCACCGGGCACAGCTACATCGTCTATGGCCCGCTTTCCGCGGGAGCCACCACGGTGATGTATGAAGGTTCGCTCGATCACCCCGCCTTTGACCGCTGGTGGCGAATTATCGAGAAATACCGCGTTAATATTTTCTATACTTCGCCCACCGCCATCCGAGCCCTGGTCCGCCAGGGCGAGCAATGGCCCAACGCGCACGATCTCTCCAGCCTTCGCCTGCTCGGTTCCGTCGGCGAGCCCATCAATCCCGCCGCCTGGGAATGGTATCACCGCGTCATCGGCAAGGGCCGTTGTCCAATCGTCGATACCTGGTGGCAAACCGAAACCGGAGGCATCATGATCGCGCCCATGCCCGGCGCGGTTCCGCTCAAGCCTGGCTCTGGAACCTTGCCTCTGCCCGGCGTCATCGCCGATATCGTCGATCTCAACGGCTATGAAGTCGGCCCGGATCGCGAAGGCTTTCTCATCATCCGCCGTCCCTGGCCCGGCATGATCCGCACCATTTGGGGCGACCCTGAGCGCTTCAAGGAGCAATATTGGAGCCGCGTTCCCGGAGCCTATTTCACCGGCGACGCCGCGCGCCGCGATCATGACGGCTATTATTGGGTGCTCGGCCGCGTGGATGACGTGATGAACGTCAGCGGCCATCGCTTGAGCACCATGGAGGTTGAGAGCGCGCTGGTCAAGCATCCCGCGGTGGCTGAGGCCGCCGTGGTCGGCAAGCCGCATGAGATCACCGGCCAGGCCGTGTGCTGCTTCGTCACGCTGAAGAAAGGCGATTGGGATCACGCTCAGCTCGGCAAGGATCTGCGTCAGTGGGTAGCGCATGAAATCGGAGCCTTCGCCCGCCCCGAGGAGATCCGTTTCACCGACGTTCTTCCCAAAACCCGCAGCGGCAAAATCATGCGCCGCCTTCTGCGCGAGATTGTGACCGGCAACACCGTCTCCGGCGACGTCACCACGCTCGAGGATTTGAGCGTCGTCACCCGCCTCGCGTCGCAACACGACGAGGATTAATAAACGAGGACTAATGAACTCCGCCTAACCAACGCCGCGCAAGCACCGCGGCACCGCCGGCTTCAGGATCCACCGGTATTCGCTCAATTTCCGCGCCGTCCGATGAAAACACCGCCACGATCCCCTCCGGCGTCGGAGTCAGTTCCAGCCGCTTCGACTTCGCGTCCAGCCGCAAGTTCTCCCCGATCCAAGTAAACTGCACCAGCACACGCTGCCCGTGCCCGATGGTCCGGCACTGCGTCAGCAATTCCGCGGTGAACGCCGAATTCTTCAACGCCTCGACATGCGGCGCCCGAAGCAACGCCGAGTTCCTGTCCGCCTCGCGCCGCTCCCGATCTCGTTTAACCTTCTCCGGGTCTTTTTCCTCCTGGCTCTCGAGCGCTTTCAGATTATTTTCCAGGTTGTCGAGAAAACTCATGCCTTCAGTATGCGGGATGACCCGTCCTCATTTATTTTCGATCTCTATTTCCCGCCGATTCCGCACTTTGGCGCTTTTCCCCGGCCGCGTCCACGCAACTCTCGTGTAATTTGTAGTCAAGAGTTCGGATTCCTCATTGGATCCGGATCACGCGAACGTGGGAGAGCAACCCGGGCAACCCTGCGCGACCGTCACACGATGAGTCTTGCCGCTGAGGTACAGCGGTCCTTTTCTTGCTTGAAGGTTATCAAGCCGGCGGGGGGCCCTTCGATAAGGAAATGTTGAATAAAGCGAGGCGATAAGCAAACAAACCGTGGCGCACGCACTCTTGCGTGCCGCGTCGGCACTCCTGCCGACGCCCGGCCTTCACTGTTCTCCCGGCCGGCCTCCGTCCAACGCAATAGTCAGGTTCATTTCCCGGTGATCGCGCAACAGCGTCAGCATGGCCGATTGCCCCCGTCCCGCCCGGATGCGTCCGGAAACATCCGCCGGCGTCGTCACCTTGGCGTCGCCGACGCGCGTAATCACGTCGCCCGCCTTAAGCCCCGCGCGTTCCGCCGCCGAGCCGCGCACCACCGAGCGCACCAGCACGCCGCCGTCCTTCGCGCCGAAGGAGTCCGCCAGTTGCCCCTCCAGAGATTCCAGCTCCGCGCCCAGTGCCCCGATTCCCCAGCTCATCCGGTTCAGCGGAACATCTTGCACCAGGCCTGGGAATGGCTGTGGCCGCGGCTGTATCGGAACCAGTTCGCCGTTAATCATCGCTGCCGGATGTAATTCGATTTTGGCTGCCATGATTTGCGCGGCGCCGTTGCGGTAGATTTGCAGCTTCACTTCTCTTCCAGGAGGCGTTTCACGCACCATCCGCGCGAATTGCTCCCAGTTTTCCACACTCTGGCCGTTGTACTGCATCACCACATCGCCCACTTTGATCCCCGCCGCCGCCGCGGGACTGGTCGGATCCAGCTTCGTGACCTCCACGCCGGATACCTCGGGAAGTTTTAAAGCCTTGGCCATTTCCGCGCTGACGTCCTGGGTGGCAACGCCCAGGTAACTGATCATGGGAATATTCGCTATTCGATCCAATTGCCGCGGCTGGCCTTGCGCGATGCCCGCGATCCATCCAACCAGCGCCATGAAGACAAAATTTCGACTCTGCATTTCTTCTTTCCCTACTTCGTCTTCTTAAGATAGATGATGCCGCTGCCGCTCAGCAGCAGCACAGGACCTCCTCCATGAATGGCTCCCTCGGCCAAAGGCGGGCGCGCGAAGTTCAGCCATCTGCCGCGCACCTCAGAAAAATCGGAGACGATGCGCGGAATGCCGCCCATTTCGTTCGTGGCCATCACCGACACCGCCACATTGGACGGAATCGTCACCGTAATGTCACCTGAAGCCGCTGCCAGCGAGGAGTTTTGAAGTCTCCCACCCGCCAGCAGCTCCGCCAGGATGTTGCCCATGGCCGTGGATACGTTCAGCGAACCCACCGCGTCCGTCAGATGCACCGGACCCGCCGCGGATTCTGCGTGCACGCCCGCCGCCGAGCCTACACGAATCTCCCCCCCGCTTGTATCGGCAATCACCACGCCGCGGGCTTGCCCCACTTGAATCGCCCCCCGCATCGAATGCGCCTCAACGCTCTGGAGCGTCCGCTCAACCAGGATGTTGCCCCCGCCGCTCGAGAGCCGTAGCGGCCCGCCCGCTTGCTTGATCCAGATCTCGCCCCCGGCGGTCTGGCAATTCACATCCGCGCCTGCGTCCGCGATCGTAATCGAGCCCGCGCCGGTATAGCATTTGACGGGGCCGCCTACCCGGCCTAGACGAATATGGCCTCCTCCAGTGGTGGCCTCGATCGAGCCGCCGACATTATCGGCTTGAAAATCGCCGCTCGGCGTGTGCGCCTGGACGTTTCCGCTGAAGTTGTCGATCTCGATGTCTCCGCCCCTTCGGCTCAGAATTTCCAGCGTCGCCGTCTTTACCTGCCTCGGAACCAGGAGTTCGAGTGTAGCGTAGGACAACAATCCTTGAGCGGTGATCAACGTCACGCCGGGAGATGTCGTGATCGAGGCCGAGCCGGTCATCTTCTGCGCCGCTTCTTCCAGGGTTTTTGCTCGTACGCGCTGACCCAAGTGGTAGCTGATGCGGTTCTCATTGGTCCCGCGCAGCACCACCCGCACCTGCGAGGATATTTGCAAGCGCGCGGCGGGCGCAGCCTCTCCTCCGCCGCTCTGCGACCGCACCCAGAAGTCATCCGAGCTTTTCTTGATATCCGGGTACCTGATCTCCGGCTTCTTGCTCTCGGACTGCCCGCCCTCGGGCTTTACGCCCTGCGCCGCCAGACCAACCGAGATACCCAACATTAAACTCACACAACGCATTGCACTCTGCTTCCTCAATAACCTCTTAATAAAGTTCCACTAATAAATCTCGGCGGAAGCGTTGATCGCCTCCAGGACTCTCTGGCCGCGCTGCCGCACGCTGGCGTTGTTTTCGCGCAGCATCAGCTCCTGCAACGTCCCGATCAAGGCGCGGTCGATGTTGGGGACGGAACGATCGTCCGCCCCCGGGATCAGCATGTCGATGGCTTGCGTCCGCACGCCCGGATTGGCGTCGTTCAGCAGCGCCCGCGATAGCGCACCGCGCACGTCGGGATCGCTCGCGAACGCCTTCAGTCCCTCCATGGCTTTCAACCGGACCCCGTCGTTGGGGTCGTGGCCCACCAAATACACCAGCGCGCTCCGGATCTCGGCCGATTGCGCCCGTTGGCTCAACAGCAACGCGCTGTCCGCGCGCAATCCCGGATTGCTTGGATCGCGCACCGCTTCCAGCAGCAGCGTTCTGATGCGCTGATCGTCCAGGTTTCCGGAGATAGTCCTCTGCCGGGTCTCGTCCACCACGATTCTCACGCTGCCGTCGCTCTGCGTCTCGACGTCGCTCGGCCGCGCGATTCCGGCTTGGGAGGTTCCCGTGAGGAAGTTTTCCCCAAACCTTTCGCTGAACAGCGGCGTCAGCCGCGCGCCCAGGAATCCGAGCGCCACCAGCGCCACGGCGCCCACCGGCCGCAGGATCGAAGCTCCGCCCAGCATGCTCGCGAACCGCTCCCACCATCCAGCCCGCGAACTGTGCGCAGGTAGCGGGCGCTGTGCTTGAGCGTGCTCAAGATGGATCGCCGCCGTCAGATCCGCCCGGCATTCCCTCAGCAGCGAAGCCGCCGGCTCGACCGCGACGCCGTCGAAAGCCGCGTGCAGCGAGGTCTCCCGCTCCAATGCGGCCCGGCACTCCGCGCAGCCGTCCAGGTGCGTATCCACCCGCTCTTCCTCGTCGAAGGAAAGCTCCCCGTACAGCAGCAGTGCAAACAGCATGCGCGCATCCGCGCAATTCAGTACCTGACTCATAAAGCATGCCTCATACGAAATCTCCCAAAGCGACCCGCATTTTCTGCGTGGCCCGGAACAGGCAGTTCTTGGCCGCTTCCTCGGTGGTTCCCAAAATTTCCCCGATGCGCCGCAGGCGCAATCCCTGATAATGGCGCAGCTCAAACACCATCCGCTCCCGCGGCGTCAGGCCTTCCAGCACCAGCTTGATGCGATTGCGAAGCTGCCCGCTGAACAGGTGCCTTTGCGGGTCCCCGTCCACGCGCTCTTCCGCGACCGAGTCCATACGGTCGAGCGGTCCGTCGGAGCCCGCCAGCACCGCCGGCTCCTCCTTGCGCACCTTGCGCTTGCGCATCTGGTCCAGGCACAGATTGGTCACGATGCGGTACAGCCAGGTGTGGAAGCTACAGTCGAAGCGGAAGTTGTGCAGGTTGCGGAACACCCTCAGAAACGCCTCCTGATACACGTCGTGCGCGTCCTCCTGCGACCGCAACAGGTTCATGGCCAGCCGAAGCACACTTTGGTCGTAGATCCGCACCAGCTGCTCGAAGGCGTCGTGATCGCCCTCCTGGGCAGCCCGGATTAGCGCCGATTCGTCAATCTGTAAGCCCGAATTCAGGGCCACGGCACTCCGTTGCAACATCTACTTTGACGCCCCTCCTAAGGAAAGGTAACGCAGCAGGTTACGATCAAGCAATCCCGGCTCAAAGGGGCGGTCGAAAGAAAAGCTTCTTGACAACCCCCCACGAACACTTTACTATGCAAAGTACTTGTTGTTTTATGGAGGTTGGATGAATGTCTCACTGATAAAGCAACCCAGCGCCTGGCTTCCTTTGGCGATGTCGCTCACCGCCTTGGCGCTCGTGCTCGGTCACGCCGCTATTTACGGGGTAGTTCACGAGGCCGATGAAGGCGCCCCTGCCCATATCTGGCAGCTCCTCATGGTTGGACACATTCCGCTGGTGCTGTTCTTCGCGATCAAGTGGCTGCCGCGCGCTCCGAAACAGGCGCTGCTTGTGCTCGCAATATTAGCTGGCGCTCTGCTCGCAAATTTCGCCGCTGTCTTCTTCCTCACATGAGGGTCGAACGCTTGATCAAAATAACGGCGCTGACCGCGACTCTCGCAATCCCGGTCCTGTTGGGATTGCTGTGGCTGGACCACGCCAGAGAGACGACGCTCCCCATGCCCACCGGCCCGTTTGCGGTCGGCCGCACCACTTACCTTTGGACTGACCCCACGCACGACGATCCACTTGCGCCGCAGCCTGGAACAAAGCGGGAGCTCTTCGCCTGGATCTGGTATCCCGCGGCCCCCCGGCAACCGTCCCAGACGTTCGACGATTACTTACCCGCTCCGTGGCGGACGGCAGTTGAACAACAGTGGGGCATGCTGAATACGAAGTTCTTCATGCGAGATTTGTCTCGCGTCCGCGCACGCAGTATCCGCGACGCCGAGCTATCGCCTCAGCAGCGTGCTTATCCCGTGATCCTGATGCGAGGAGGGCTTGCAGCCTTAGTGACGACCTATACGAGCCTTGCCGAAGACCTTGCGAGTCACGGCTATGTTGTCGCCGGTTTCGACGCACCCTATCGAAGCTCCGTGGTCGTCTTCCCCGACGGAAGGGTGATCGCGACCGCGCCTCAGAACAACGGCGATCTTGTGAGCGGAGTTGAGATGGAGCAACTCGCCACCAAACTGGTCCAGGCCGGAAGTTCGGATATGAGTTTTGCTCTCGATCAGCTCGATCGGCTGAATTCGGCGGACCCCTCGGGCAAATTCCAAGGATGGCTCGATATGCAGCACGTCGGAGCGTTTGGACACTCGCTCGGCGGCGCCACAGCCTTGCAATTCTGCCATGACGATCCTCGCTGCAAGGCGTGCATCGACGTGGATGGGATCCCGTTCGGCAGCGCCGTCCGCGAAGGCGTCACTCAGCCGGCAATGTTTCTGATGAGCGACCACAAGCTCGACACGCTGGTGGGGTCCGATGAGGAGAGCCGGCAGGCCGAAGCGACCTTCCGCTCCATTTTCGACCGGCTGCCGAACGACCGCTGGTCCGAAATCATGATCCGAGGTTCGAATCACTACATGTTCGGCGACGACGCGGTGTTGAGGAGTCCACCGATTATGCGCGTGCTGCGCGCGCTGGGTCTTGTGGGGATCGACGGCCGCCGCCAGATCACGGTGGCGGCCCATTTCATCGGTACTTTTTTCGATGTATATCTAAAAGGGTCGCCCCCTTCGGAGCTCAAGGCCCGAGCTGAGTATCCGGAGATCGTATACGTTCATTGAGGAAGGAGCGTAGAGATGAAAAGGGTCATCGCGGTTGCCGGTGCGATCTTCTTTTCGGCGTGCTACGCGTTCGGCCAAGCTCCAGCCGCCCGTCCGGAGTTCGATGTTGCCGACATTAAGCGGAATGTGTCCGGCGGCGCCCAAGTCGAAGGCGGTGTTCTTCCGGGTGGAAATTTCTCCATGCGCAATGTGCCGCTGAAGGCGCTGCTCGGGTTCGCGTTCAACGTGCCGAAGCAGAAAGTTCGTCAACAGCTACATCATTGGTGCGCCAAGCTGGGTCGACTCCGATCGCTTCGACATCATTGGGAAAGCGCCGGCCGGTACGCCCGCCCGCCAATGTTTCTTCTCGCGTTTCTGCATGCCGGATAAAACGCTGGGCCTCATGTTGCAAGCGTTTCTGGAGCAGCAGTTCAAAATGGTGGACCACCAGGAACAGAGACCCACCGACGTCTACGCTCTCACGGTCGGTAAAGGCGCGTTGAAGCTTCAGAAATCGTCCGGATCGGTTGAGCGAAGCTGTCGCAGAATCGTGGGCGGCAGCGACGATCCCGATGCAAAGGGCCTGTCAGCGGATCTAGCCGGATTTGTTTGCGTCAACACGACCATGGGGCAATTCGCGGAGTTTCTGCCGGAGATGGCGGGTGCGTATATCGACCGCGCGGTGAAGGATCAAACCGGCCTCCAAGGCCCGTACGATTTCAAGTTTGCCTGGGTGGCGAGAGCGCTCATCGACCAGGGCGGCATCACCGTGTTCGACGCCATAAACAACCTCGGGCTGAAGCTGGAGCAACGCAAGCTTCCCATGCCTGTGGCGGTCATCGATCACATCGAGAAACTCGGCGACGATAACTAGAAAGCGGCGCGGTGCCGCGCTTCGCCACCGTCTTTATCGCGCTGTATTCTTCAGTTCGCCCCCATCACACGGGCCGTGGCGCATTCTTCGGCGACCTTTAGAAAGTCCAGGACCTTCGCATTCCCCACGATATAGGGATTCGGACTGCCGGGCGCGCGTTTGGCCAGCATCGGTAGGTTGATCTTGGACCGGTCCCAATCGGTGTGGTTGGTAAGGATGATATCCGCTCCCGCCTGCTTCACGATGCCGCTGAACCGCTGCGCCGACCGGATG
>Ga0209415_10001646_pt1 | contig 42654 bp, 38 predicted proteins | sample PeaSoiSIISIP2007_FD_187696 | JGI IMG/M metagenome (GOLD analysis project Ga0209415, IMG submission 187696) | Peat soil microbial communities from Weissenstadt, Germany - SII-SIP-2007 (SPAdes) (version 2) | ecosystem: Environmental > Terrestrial > Soil > Wetlands > Peat | place: Germany...
ACCGTCGTCGTACCCACCGCCACCCGCCTGGTCGTCCCCGGGGCGTGACGACACCCAGCCGACGCCCCCCATCGCGCCGGCGGCGGTCCCGTTCTCCTACCCGCCCCCGCCCGACCTGACCCTGACCGGTGCGCCGGAGCCCACGCGCGGCACCACGGGCGGGGCGTCAGGCCGGTCCCGCACCTGGCTCCCGGTGGCCATCGTGGCGGCACTCATCGGTGGGGCGGTGGGCGCTGCGGTCACCGCCATCGCCGACCACAACGGGAACGGCGGCACCTCCGGCGTCACCATCCACGAGAGCAACGCGTCGCCCGGCGCCGCCGTGCTCAGCGGCAACGTGACCATCCCCCAGCTGGTCGACAAAGTCATCAACGCCGTGGTGTCGATCGACGTCAAGTCCGGGGGGAACGAGGACGAGGGCACGGGCATGATCATCACGTCCAACGGGGAGGTGATCACGAACAACCACGTGATCGAGCTCTACAGCGAGGGCGGGGGCACCGGCTCCATCACGGTCACCGAGTACGGGCAGACCAAGGCGCTGCCGGCGACGCTCATCGGCGCCGACCAGACCAAGGACGTGGCGCTGCTCAAGATCGACAACGCATCGAACCTGCCCACGGTGACCTTCGGCGACTCGTCCAAGGCCGTGGTGGGTGACGCCGTGGTGGCGATCGGCAACGCACTGGGATTGTCGGCCGGCACGCCCACGGTCACCCAGGGAATCGTCTCGGCCCTCGGGCGCTCTGTCACTGCGGGTGGCTTGGGCACGCAAACCGAGACGCTGCAGAACCTCATCCAGACCGACGCCGCCATCAACGCCGGCAACTCTGGGGGGCCGCTCATCGACACGGCGGGCCAGGTCATCGCCATGAACACCGCCGTCGCCGGGACCTCCAGCGACGGCACGTCGTCGCAGAACATCGGCTTCGCCATTCCCATCGCCCAAGTGGAGTCCCTGCTGCCCGAGCTCCAGAAGGGCGGTCAGGCCGGAAGCGGAGGCGGTTATCTCGGCGTCGACATCACCACCCTGACTCCCGCACTCCGAAAGCAGTACGGGTTCACGCCCACGTCGGGCGCGGTGATCCTGAGCGTGGTCTCCGGGTCGCCGGCCGCCAAGGCGGGCCTGGTCCAGGGCGACGTCATCGTGGACATCGCCGGCACCACCATCACCTCGGCCGAGGATCTTCAGAAGGTGGTCCAGAAGGCCAAGCCGGGACAGTCGGTGAGCATCACGTACTACGTCGGTGACAGCAAGCGGACGACGACGGCGACGCTCGGGAACCAGCAGGAAGCCCAGCAGCAGCAGTCGCAGTCGGGCAGCACCACGAACCCGTTCGGCGGGGGAGGGTTCCCCGGCTTCGGCAACTCCGGGAGTAGCGGGAGTAGCGGGAGTACCCCCTAGTCAGCCGGCCGTGCCGGGCGGGACGTCGAAGTTCCGGTCCGGATGGGCGGGCGGAACGTTCATCGACCCTCCGCTCGGCTGCCACCCACTGGCCTCGATGTCCTCGAGCACGTGCGCCATGTTGTAGGTGTCCTCCTCGTAGGAGAACTTCCCGTCGCCGGCGTAGATGAGGCGCGAGTACCCGGACTGGCGGTACGGCGTTCCGTCCGGCCTCGTGCGCGGCATGATCTGCGTCCACTTGACCACGACGTCGTTCCCCTCAATCGCCGTGAACTCAATGGGGAACTTCCAATCCTCCATGCCCACCATGGAGTCGACCAGCCACCGCGCGATGGTCTCGCGGCCCTCGAGGCGGCCCCAGGCGCCATCGATGTACACCGCGTCCTCGGTGTAGAAGTCGGCCAGGACCCCGAAGGCGTCCGGCTCGAGCCCTTCGTCGATCCGGCGACGCAACTCGTGGTAGCGATCCACGGTCGCCCGGACCTCCTCACGCGGAAACGGCATGGTGCTCCCTCCCTCAGCGGTCTGCCGCGTGCTCGCGGTAGGCCTTCCGGCACGATTCCAGCTCGGCCAGCGCCCTCTCACGATCGCCGAACCCCTGCACCTCGGTCGACTTCTGCGGCTCGAGGTCCTTGTAGATGCTGAAGAAGTGGGCGATCTCGTTGCGCAGGTGCTCGGGCACGTCCTCGATGTCGACGGCACCGTCCCACTGGGGATCGTGCTCCAGGACGCAGATCAGCTTGGCGTCGACGCCCTTCTCGTCGCGCATGGAGAACATGCCCAAGATCCTGACCCGGACGACGCAGCCGGGGAAGGTGGGATCGGCAACGAGCACGAGCGCGTCGAGCGGGTCACCATCGCCCGCAAGCGTGTCGTCCACGAAGCCGTAGTCCGCCGGATAGGTGGTGGCCGTGAAGAGGCGGCGGTCCAGCCGGATGACGTGCTGCTCGTGGTCGTACTCGTACTTGTTGCGACTGCCGGTGGGGATCTCGATCACCACATCGATCGCGTCGTCGGGCCGGGTGCCGGGCACCGGCCCACCGTAGTGCTCAGGGGCGGTAGTACGCGTTGGTCGGCGCGTGCCGCGCCGCCAGCGCGTCGGAGACCGTCGGGTTCCCCGCCCGGCCGGCCCTGAGCGCCAAGAGCGTCGCCGCCTTGTTGTTCTCGAACACCGCCCGCTCGTCGGCCGCCTGCGGGTTGACCCAGACCGCGGCAATGAGGAGCAGTGACGCCACCTCGCCCTCGGGCACGGTGCCCTCGGCCACGGCCTCCATCACCCCCGCGGCCACGCCGGCGTGCGCCGCGCCCCAGGTGAGGGTGGCGTGGCGCTCGCCCTCGATGGCCGCCTTGTTGACGAAGAGGGTGAAGGGGCGGACTGCGGTGCCGGGCGCCACGGTGGCCACGAAGGCCACATGACCCGCCCGGGGGGTGGCCAACGCCGTCACCCACGCCGTCTCGACGGGACCGCCCGTCGCACCGAGCACCGTGTTCACATGGGCGGCCTCGGCGCCCTCGCCGACGAACGACTCGCCGAAGTCGGTGCTCATGTGGTCACGGCCAGGTCAAGGGAGGCACGTCCAGCGCCTCCGTACGCCCGTAGCGATCCGCCCGGAGGAGGTCGCTGCCCATCGTGCCCGGCTTCGTGTCGTAGGCGAGGAGGCCGACGTGACGCCAGCGGCCGCCGACGATGGGACTGACGCGGTGCAACGAGTGGCGCCCCTCGAAGATCAGGAGGGTGCCCGGCGTCATGGGCAGGGTCTCGACCCGCGACCGGTCGCCCGAGAGCACCGCGGCGACCTGGTCGTAGCGCTCGTCCTCGACGCTGCGGATACGCGGCACGACCTCGAAGTCCCCGCCGGCCTCGGCGGGCTGGATGGCGAGCGAGACGACGAAGTCCGTCTGGTCGAAGTGCCACTGCAGCTGATCTTCCTCGCCCATGACTGCGAGGTTGAGCGCGCCGAAGGGGTCCGCGTACCGGAAGATCGGGCCGCGGTCGAGCGCGGCCTCTATCAGGTCCTTGAGCGGGTCCCATTCGTAGAGGCAGCGCAACGGCGAATCGAGCGGCGTGACGTCGTAGGCGACGGCGCGCACGGCGTAGTCGGCGAAGTGCAGGCGGGGGTGGTCCGGGGGCAGGGAGAAGTCGGGGAACTCGAGGTAGGCGGTGCCCTGCCCTCCCGAGGGATGGGCCCGTGGGGCGAGGGCGTCGGCGTCACGCACGAGCTCGGCCACGCCGGCGGCGGAGACGAAGCCGGGTATCTCGGCCGCGCCCTTGTCGCTCAGCTGGCGACGGGCCGCAGCCACGCACTCCCGGTAGGCAGGTGAGCCGGGCTCAAGGAGCGGGTAGCGCCCCAGGTCGACCAGGTGGGCGGGATCGCTCACATCGGTCGGCATGTCGTTCCCTCCAGTCCTCAGGTGCTCGGCCCTCGGGCATGGGCCCCGGCTCGGCGGCCCCGGCGCACGGTACCAGCGGGCCTTCCCGCGCTGCGGCCGGTCCGTACGGCTGCCGTCGTGCTCAGCCGCCCCCGAGGGCACCGCTGCCGCCACCGGCCGTGATGCGCTGGATCCTGAAGGTGCCGCCGCCACCAAAGCCACCGCCCCCGAAGCCGCCGCCCCCGCCGAAGCCGCCCAAGCCCCCGAAGGTGTTGGTGTTGGAGGAGGGGACCGGCTCGGCATAATCGGCCAGGACCACGCTCTGGCCGAGCGTGAGGCCCGAGAGGACCTGGGTGTAGGTGTCACCCACCATGCCGACCTTGATCACCTTCCGGGTCAACGTGCCGTAAGAGAGCATCTCCACGTAGGAGCGCGACCCGAGGCTCTGCACGGCCGACGTCGGCACGGCGACGACGTTGGCCACGGCACCCGTGGCAATGACCACGTTCGCGGTGGAGCCCGTGAAGAGCCCGGTGGCCGACGACGGCAGCGCCACCACGACCGGGTACGTGTAGCCCGACGTTCCCGACTGGACGGGGCCAACCTGGGACACCGTACCGTCGATGGTGCCATCGACGCCGTCGACCTGGACGCCGGCCGAGTCGCCGACCTTGACGGAGGGCACCTGGGAGCTCGAGAGCGTGCCGGCCACCTCGAACGACTGCGTGCCGATGATGACGATCACGTCGGTGCTCGAGTTGGCGCTGACCGTGTCGCCGACCTTGATACCCACCGAGACGATCGTCCCGTTGATGGGGCTGGTGAGATTCGCCTCAGCGAGGGACTGCTCGGCGACCGTCAGCTCAGCCTGTGCCGTGTCGATGGCGGCCTGGTCCGCTGCGATCTGCTGGGGCGTGTCCGCCGATTGGGAGACGCCGGTGCCGCCGCCCGCACCCGAGGTGCCGGTGCCTCCCGTGCCGCTGCCGGTGTTCCCCGTCGTCGAGCTGATGGGCGTGGACGACAAGGCCCTCGACGTCTGGGTGGGGGAGCCCGTGCCCGCGCCAGCGCCCGGACCCGTGCCCGTGGTGCTCGACGATCCCTGGTTCAGCGCCTGAGACAGCGCGGCCTCGTCCTTGGCCACCGCCGCCTGGTCGGCCGACACCTGCTGCTGGTCCTTCGAGACCTGGGCGAGCGCGGCCTCGCAATTCGCGGGGTTTGTGGTGGCGGTGGTCGTCGTCGACGACGTTGTCGTCGTGGTGCCACAGTCTTTCTGCGCCTGGGACAGGTCGGCTGCCTCCTTCTGCTGGTCGGCACCGGTCTTGGCCTCATCCTGGGTCAGCGTGTTCTGGTCCTGGGTGATGGTGCTCTGGGTCCCGGTGGAGGACCCGCCCTTGGACGGCGACGTCGTCGTCGTGGTGGTCGGCGTCGACGACTCTGACGGCGTGTCGGACGTGGAGGAGGACTGACTGCTCTCGTCCTGTGCCAGCTTCGCCGCGTCAGAGTTGAGGGTCGACTGCGCCGAGGAGACCGACTCGCTCAGCGACGTCGTGTCGAGGGTCCCCAGCGACTGTCCCGCGGTGACCTGTTGACCCACCGCTGCGGTGACCGTGGCCACCTGGCCGGCCACCTGGAAGGAGGCCGAGGCGTCGTCGACCGGCTGCACCGTGCCGACGACGGTCATGCTCTGCCCGATGTCGGCCCGGGTGACGGTCGCCGTCCGATATCCCGAGTTTCCGCTGCTGGCAGCCGCCCAGGCGGCGGCTCCGCCGCCCAGCACGACGATCAGCACGATCGCGCCAACGATCACGGCGCGTCGGTGCCCGGAGCGGCCCCAACCGGAGCGCGAAGAACTAGGCACTGCCACCGCCCGGAGCGCCCCCACCGACGCCACCACCAGGGCCACCTCCCCGGAAGAAGCCGCCGCCGAAGCCACTGGTGCACGATGCGCCACCGGTCGAGGTGATACGGACCGTGGTCGCCGTCACCGCACCGTTCGTGGCGGCCGGCCCGAAGGCGCTCACGCAATCACCGACGGCCAGGTCAGTGGCTGCTGCCGACTGGGTCGAGGACAGCGTCGTGGATCCCGAGGTCGTGATCTTGAGGTTCTCGGTCTTCGGAGCGACGGGCTTGGAGGTCTTCGAGCTGTTGGAGCTCCTGGACTTGGTGCGCGCGAAGCTCCCCGGGGAGATGTCGACGCCCGACACGGAAACCGTCGAACCGCTGACACCGGTGACCTTGCCCGACGCGATGGCGATGGCGCTCAGGCCGGCGAACCGACGCGCTGCGCCGCCCGCGAAGCTGGGCCGCGTGCCACTGGTGCCGCCCCTACGGAAATTGAAGCCGCCGGGACCGGCGAACGCACCGCCCGTTGACGTCCCGCGGCTCTCCGCCCCGACGGAGCAGGACCCCGTCGACGAGGGGCCGAGGAGCGTGATGCTGCGGGCGGCGATCGTGGTCTTGGTCGTCTTCGACGGGGTGCCGGTCACGGTGACGCAGTCTCCGGCCGCCAGCGAGCTGACCGACTCGGTCACCGTCTTCGAGAATTGCGTCGAGGTGGTCCAGTTGACGGTCGTCTGGCCTGTGCTGGGGTTCTGCACTTCCATGCTCGACGCCTGGAGCGCGGCGACGCTGCCGCTGGCAAGGCCGGGGGCGTTCGTCGGCGTCGTCGCGGCTCCGGAGACAGAACCGATCGTCGTGGCGGTCACCAGCGCGGTCGCGCCGGTGCCGAGGAATCGCGCCCAGCGCCGGCGACTCGTGCTTCGGCTGGTCAGTGTCTGCATGTGGGATGTCCCTCTCTTCTTTCTGTTGCTATTCGTTTCGTAGAGCGTCGATGGGGGCGAGGTGCGCGGCACGGCTGGCCGGGTACACGCCGAAGGCGATCCCGATGGCGAGCGCGACGACGAGCGCTCCCACCATGGCCGTGGGACTGATCGTGATCGGGTCGCCCACCACTCCGGGCAGGAAGGTCGCCCCGATGATCCCGAGGAGCGCACCCAGCGCACCGCCGATCAGCCCCAGCACGGATGCCTCGACGAGGAACTGGCGCCGGATCACCCGTGGTGTCGCTCCCAGGGCCTTGCGCAGCCCTATCTCGCGGATGCGCTCGGTGACCGAGACCAGCATGATGTTCATGACGCCGATGCCGCCCACGAGGAGCGAGATGCCCGCCACGCCACCGAGCAGGATGGTGAGCGTCCGGTCGACCGACGTGGCGGTCGAGATCAGAGACTGCTCCGAGGTGATCGTGAAGTCGGCGTCGGTCGGGATCGTGATCCCGTGGAGCTGCAGAAGGAGATGGTCCGCCTCCTGGTAGGCGGCGGTGAGGTCTCCCGAAGAGCGGGCCTGCACGGCGATGGAGCTCACCGAGTTGCGCGACGTCCCCCCGAAGATCCGCTCGGCACCCGTCGAGATCGGGATGACCGCGAGGTCGTCCGGGTCCGTCGTGCTCGATGACGACGAGGACGATCCGGTGGAGGTGAGCACCCCCACCACCGCCAAAGGGACCCCGTTCACATCGACGGTCTGGCCCACCGGGTCGACGCCTCGGAAGAGCTCCGACGCCGTCGTGGCGCCGAGCACGGTGACGGCGGTGTGGTCGGCCACGTCCTGGTTGTCGATGAAGCGGCCCTGGACCAGGCTGCGACCCCTCACGGTGAGCCACGTCGGGGTCGAACCCTGCACCGAGGTGGTCCACGTGCTTGTACCGGCGGTGAGCGTCTCCGACGAAGAGGTGATGGGGGCGACCGCCTTGATGTCGGGGGCGACGACCGGGTTGGCGAGTGCGGTGACGTCGGACATGGTGAGGGTCGACGCGGTGCCGAGCGCTTCGCGGATGCCCGTGCTCGCGGTCGAGCTGCCGGGGGAGATGGTGAGCACGTTGGAGCCGAGCGCGGTGATCTCGGAGGTCACCTGGCCCTGGGCACCCTCACCCAACCCAACGGTCAGGATGACCGCGGCGATGCCGATCAGGATGCCGAGCACCGTCAGTGCCGACCGCAGGCGGTGACTGCGCACACCGTTGACCCCGGTCCGGAACGTCTCGAGCCAGCTCACCGGATGCTCTCCTTGTAGCGGTCGTCGTTCTCCGTGAGAAGCCCGTCGCGGATGCCGAGGACCCGCCCGGAGGCGGACGCCACCTCGGTGTCGTGGGTGATGAGCACCAGGGTGCTGCCAGCCTCGTGGAGCTCGTCCATGAGACGCAGCACGTCGGCGGCCGAGACCGAGTCGAGGTTCCCGGTCGGCTCGTCGGCCAGGATCAGGTCGGGCTCGGTGACCAGCGCCCGGGCGACGGCGACGCGCTGCTGCTGCCCACCCGACAGCTCACCAGGGCGGTGGTTGACCCGGCCGGCCAGGCCCACGCGTGCCAGCGCGTCCATCGCCCGTTCCTTGCGCTGCGTGCGCGGCACTCCCGCGTAGACAAGTGGCAGCTCCACGTTCTGCCAGGCCGACATGGAAGCGAGCAGGTTGAACTGCTGGAAGACGAAGCCGATGCGCTTGTTGCGCACCTCCGCCAGGTCGGCCTCGCTCATGTTGCTGACGTTCTCGCCGGCGAGGTGGTAGGCGCCCGACGTGGGTGTGTCGAGGCAGCCCAGGATGTGCATGAGCGTCGACTTGCCCGAGCCCGAGGGCCCGATCACGGCGACGTACTCACCCTGCGCGATAGTCAGGCTGATCCCGCGCAGCGCAGCGACGGCGATGGAGCCGGTCCGGTAGACCTTCGTCACCCGCTCCAGCTCGATCACCACACCGTCCGACGTCCCCGGCGGGGGAGTGACGTAGGTGGGAGCGGTCATCCGCCGCCTCCGCTGTTGAACGACGCCGCTCCACCGCCGGCACCGCCGGCACCGCCGCCGCCCCCGAAGCCGCCGCCCCCGAAGCCGCCGGCACCGCCGAACCGGCCACCCGTACCAGTGCCACCGAAGAGCCCGCCGCCTGCGCCACCCGCACCGGTCCTGAAGGAGACCACCTGCTCCAGGACCTTGTCTCCCGCCGTGACGCCGCTGGTGATCTGGGTCTCCCCGCTCTGGGCGGCGCCCACCGTGACCGACTTCACGACGTGGCTGCCGTTGACGACCTGGGTGACCGTCGCCTGGCCGCTCGAGTTGTAGGAGATGGCCGCCGTCGGCACCTCGGTGACGTTGTTGAGCTGCTTCACGATGATGCTCACGTCAGCGGTCGATCCGGCGTAGAGGCCCGACGGGTTGCCCGTGACGTCGATGACAACCGGGAATGTGGTCACGTTGGAGCTCTGGCTGCCGATCAGGCTGATGGAGGCGACGGTGCCGTAGTCCGTCGTCGTCGATCCGGTCGGGACGATGTCGGCCTGGTCGCCGTCGGCGATCTGACCTATCTGGGTGTCGTCCACCGTCGTGGTGACGATGTAGGAGTCAGTGCCGACGACGGCGATCTGTGCCGTCGACGAACCCGTGCCGGTGCTGCCGGCGCTGCTGCTCCCGGTCCCGGTGCTTCCGCCGCTGCCGGTGCCAGCACCACTGCCGCCCGAGCCCGTGCCGGTCACCTGCTGGCCGACGTTGAGGCTCACTGAGGCGACAGTCCCCGCAATGGTCGACGTCAGCGAGGCGTCGTTCAGGGCCGTCTGGGCGTTGGAGAGCGATGACTCGGCCGAGGTCACGGCCGCCTGGTCAGAGTCGAGCTGGGTCGTGCTGGCACTCGAGGCCTCGTCGGAGGCCAGCCGCGCCTCGGCCGACGCAAGCTGGGCTTGGGCCGCGTTGACATCCTCCGAGAATGCTGTCGTGTCCACGGTGGCCAGCACCTGGCCGGCGGTCACGCTCTGGCCCGCCTTGACGTTCACCGCGGTCACGGTGCCCGACACGCCGAAATTCAGATTGGCCTGACTGGACGGCTCGATCGTGCCCGAGCTCGCCACCGTCTGCTCGATGGTGCCCGTCGTCACGGGGACGACCTTCGTCGTGACCACAAGGCCGGTCGCGGTCGCCGAGCTCGAGGTCAGCCAGTAGGCGAGGCCGCCCGCACCCGCGAGGACAACGACCGCCACGGCGACGATCGCTCCCCGGTGCCGTCGCCAGAACGAGCTCGTCTCCGGCGGGAGTTCGCCCTCGTCACTCAGGGGCAGCTCCCGCGTGATGTCGACTGGGTTGTCCACGGTTGTTGCAGCTCTCGCCATATCCCCAGTTCAGCCCGGCCGTTTCATAATGAGCCGACACCCAGCTGTGAGCCCGCTTGGTGTTCTATGTAAGAGTGGCCTAACAGTCCTGCTCAGAACGCTTTCCGTCTCTGCTTCCCCTCTCAGGGACCGCACAGCGGGCACCGGTCGTACACCAATGGTGGGGGTGCAAGCTCTTTCTAAAGCTCACCTGGCGCCGGGAGACATTCGTGCCACCCCCTTCACGAACCCCTGGTTCTCCCGGCGCCGGTGCGGCTTCGGTGTGCTCGGTCCACGGCTCGGCGGCCGAGCCGTGGGGGAGGACCAGCCCCACCTGAGCAACCTGATGCACGCACGCCCCGCGGATTCTCCATCCGAGGCCAATCTCGCCAATGACGATGCGGTCCGCCAGGCCGCTCTCGGGGCTGGGGGCGAAGGATGCCCCGTGGCAGCCGCGTGGTCATGCGAAAGGCTCGACGCGCCTTCGACTCGGGCCGGCAATTGGCGATCTGTACCAGGCGGCCGGCGCCGCTGGCCTCAGCGACGACGACATCGCATGTGTCGCCCGGCGGTACCGCTGAGTGCAGCCGCCCAACCACCGACCCTCCGGAACAAGCCCAGGAAGCAGGGCACATCAGCCAGACCATCGACCTCCCACCAGGGCTGTCGTCTCCACCCTACCGCCGATAATGTTCATTATGTTAAGTTACACTCAGATTCTGGAGAGGGCCCCAGTCGGACCTCCGAGATGACGCTCCCCCCGGACCGCGGTCACCGTGGTCCGGCGAGCGGCTCTGGGCTGCCGGGTGCGATCGGCGGTCCGGATCTGGCATGGACGGTTGGTTGGCGTCGGCTCGGCGGATCGCCGCAGCCGTGAGATCCTGGGCGTCAGGACGCGGCGCACAGAGTGCGCTGTCACCGTCGGCCCGGAGTTGGGCCGTCGCACAGATCTCGGCTTGGCCGGTCAGGACGCATCATCGTCGGGGATGAATCAAAAGAGGCTTGATTTGAGCTCGGGGTTTCACTAAAGTGACAAGCGATAAGTCCCCTTGGTTAAAGGTTCAAAGTCCGGACGGATGAGAAGGGGAAATGCCAGGTAGAGGGCTTGTAAAGCCTGGCAAATGTGAGTACTATCCCCGGAATGTCCGGGGATTTTTGCGCGCCCGCCGTTTCGCGTGATTTACCGGGGATGCGGTACTGATGAGCCCAGCTCCGCCACTCCCCGATCCCGAGCTCCAGGCCGAGCAGGCACACCTCGACCACGCGCTGGAGTCTCTCGCGGGTATGCGTCAGCGGGCCGAACGGCTTCTGCAGGATCTCATCAGTGCCGGGAATCCCGACCTCGACTACGTGGCGGCTCTCTCTCGTCGCGTGTCACTCCTGGCGGACAGTCCACGACCCCTCCTGTTCGGCCGCATCGACGAGGAAGAAGGTCCCATGTGGCACATCGGCCGCCGCCACGTCGAGGACACTCGATCCGACCCGGTCGTCGTCGACTGGAGGGCCCCCGTGGCCGTCCCCTTCTACCGGGCCAGCACGAAGGATGCTCTCGGGCTGGCCCGGCGCCGCCAGATCATGGTGGACCGCCGATCCGTTGTCGCCGTCGCCGACGACCTCTTCGGTGGCGCCGACGGCGATGCCGGCGCCACCCGCCTGCGCGGCGGTGATGCGCTGCTGGCCGAGCTCGAGCGAGCCCGCACGGGCGAGATGCTGGACATCGTCGCCACCATTCAGGCCGAACAGGACGAGATCATCCGCGCCCCGCTGGACCAGCTGCTGACCGTGCAGGGCGGTCCGGGCACGGGCAAGACGGCGGTCGGCCTGCACCGGGCCGCCTTCCTCCTCTACAACCATCCCGCTCTCAGCCGCGATGGCGTGCTGGTGCTCGGCCCGAGCCGCGCTTTCCTGCGTTACATCGCGCAGGTCCTCCCCTCGCTCGGCGAGGAAGCCGTGGTGCAGACCACCATCGCCGATATCGCGCCCAAGGCCAAGGTCCGGGTCGAAGAGCCCATGGACGTGCGCCGCATCAAGGGCGACGCGCGGATGGGAGAGCTCCTCCGGCGGGGGCTCGAGGGACGGCGCCGCACGCTCGACGAGGATGTGAGCCTGCGCGTCCGCTTCGCCCGGGCGACGTTGAGCGCCGAACGGGTCAATGATCTCGTGGCGTCCATCGTCGCCCGACCCGCCCCGTACAAGGCCGGCCGACTCGCGCTGCGATCCCGTCTCGTCAGCGAAGCCCGGCGGGCCTTCCGCTCCTCGGCCCGGTTGGGTGCCGATGAGAACTGGTTCGAGGGCGAGCTCACCTCGACAGAGGAGTTCACCGCTCTCCTCGACACGCTCTGGCCCACGGTCTCCCCCGCTGCGCTGGTCCGCGACCTGCTCTCCTCGCGGGCACAGCTGGAACGATTCTCGGACGGCCTCCTGTCCGAAAGGGAGTGGCAACTGCTGCTCCGGGCGCGTGACGCCACCGTCTCCTCGACAGCATGGAGCACCGACGACCTCGCCCTGCTCGACGAGGCCGCCTTCCTGACCGCCGGGCGGACCCGGACCTACGGCCACATTGTCGTCGACGAGGCTCAGGACCTCACGCCGATGCAGTTCCGCATGATCGCCCGGCGCGCCCCTTCGGGATCCGTCACCGTGCTCGGCGACCTGGCGCAGGCGACGGGCCCGTGGACCTACTCGGACTGGGCCGAGGTGAGGGTCCATTTGCCTGAGGCGGCTCGCCCGCATCACGACGAGCTGACGCTCGGTTACCGGGCCCCGGGGCGGGTGCTCGACTACGCGTCCCGCCTCCTGTCGGTGGCCGCCCCCGGCGTGGGCGCGACCTCCTCCATCCGCCCGGGACGCACCGAGCCGGCCGTGCACACGGTGCCGGCCGAGGAGCTGGTCGCCGCCGCGCTGGCCGAGTCACGCGCGCAGGCCGCGCATCACGCGCTCGTGGCCGTCATCGCACCCGAGGAGCTCGTGCCGGCGTTGACCCGGCTGGCCCGGCACGACGCCGACGTCGGCATGCTCGAGCGCGACGCGATGACCCGGCCCATCACCATCGTCCCGGCCCCGGCCGCCAAGGGCCTCGAGTTCGATGCCGTCGTGGTGGTCGAGCCCGCGGCCATCGCCGGCGAGGACCGCCGGGGCCTGCGACTGCTCTACGTGGCCATGACCCGCCCGATTCAGCACCTGAGCGTGGTGCACGCCCGCCCCCTTCCCGGGCCACTCGTGGGCTGAGCGGCACCCTGTCCCCTACGATCGAACTCCATGGCACTGGACGTGGACGGCAAGGTTGCACTCATCACCGGCGGCAGCAACGGCATCGGCGAGGGCGTAGCCCGGCATCTGGCGGGCAACGGTGCGCACGTCGTCATCGCGGACATCGACAGTGCCCGCGGTCGTGCTGTCGCCGACGAGCTGGGTGGGCACTTCGTCCAGACGGACGTGGCCGACCCTGCTGCCAGTACCGCGGCCGTGGCCGGCGCCGTCGACGCCTTTGGCGGGCTCCACATCGCGCACCTCAACGCCGGGGTGACGTCGTGGTGCGGCATGGGTGACGACTTCGATCCCGAGGCCTATCGGCGCTCCATGTCCATCAACCTCGACGGCGTCGTCTACGGGATCGCGGCCGCCCGGCCCGCCATCAAGGCAAGCGGCGGTGGGACCATCGTGGCCACCGCGTCCATGGCTGGCCTGGTGGCGACCCCGTTCGACCCGATCTACGCGGCCAACAAGCATGCCGTCGTGGGACTGGCCCGCTCGCTGGGCCCGGTCTACGAGCCGGACGGCATCCGGGTTCACGCGCTGTGCCCTTCCTTCGCCTACACGAACATCATCAAGGGCTCCGAGCAGACGCTCCTCGACATGGGGTTCCCGATCATCGATGTGGCCGATATCGTCGTCGCCTTCCAGCGCATCCTCGACTCGGAAAGCACCGGCGAGTGCTGGTACGTCGTCGCCGGGCGGGAGAGCGAGCCTTTCCGCTTCCGCCACGCACCGGGGCCGCGCGTCCACTGACTGCTCGCACACCCCCCGGAAAGTGGTCGGGCGTGGGCTATACCATGGAGAGTCGCAGCGACACCGACCGGCGATGGGTCCCGCCGGGGGGCAGCGCGCCCCGAACCGCCGACACGACATGGCTGATGGCTCCTGACAGGCGGCACAGGAGGGCCGGGCCATGGACGACCTGCATCAGCCACCGGAGGAGCACGACGTCGCGCGGGAGCACGACGCGCCCCGCGAGGGCCCAGAGCGGGATCTCATCGACGAGCCCGTCCTCCCGCTCTTTGGGCTCTCGGCGACCACGCTGGCGGCCGTCTTCGTCGGTGGTGCGCTCGGCACCGTGGCCCGGTACCTGCTGGAGGCGCACCACCCCGTCGCCGCCGGCGGCCTTCCCTGGGTCACGTTGCTGGTCAACCTGACCGGCTCCTTCTCCATCGGGTTGCTCATTCCGCTCACCGAGCACGTCTCGCACCGGGCCCCCCTGGTCCGGCCGCTGTTCATCATCGGCTTCCTGGGTGGCTGGACCACCTATTCCACCCTCACCGTCGATGCCACGCTGCTGGCCAAGCACGGTGACATCGCGACCTGCCTCGCCTACCTGGCGGCCACCGTCGTCGGGGGGCTGGCGCTCGTCGTGGCCGGCCACGCGCTCGGTCGGAGGGTGACCGAGTCGTGACCTCCTCCCCCACTCTCGGGCTCGCGCTCGTCGTGGCGCTCGCGGGCGGCGCCGGCACCGTCCTGCGGGCGCTGCTCATCCATCACCTCGGCGTCCGACGTTCCGATCCTCTGCCAATCGGCACCATGGTGGTCAACGCCTCGGGCTCCCTGCTGCTGGGCGTATTGACCGGGCTCTCCCTCTATCACGGCCTCGGGCCCCACACCCTCGCCGTGGCCGGGGTGGGGCTGTGCGGCGGGTACACGACCTGGTCGACGGCGAGCTGGGAGACGATCCACCTGCTCCACACGGGTCACCGCACCGAGGCGGTCGTCTACACGTTGGGCGGGCTCGCCGTATGCCTCGGCGCCGCGGCGGCCGGCATAGGCCTCATGGCACTGGTCTGAGCGGTCGCCTCAGGAGGCGTACGCCTCCATGGGCGGGCAGGTGCAGACCAGGTGTCGGTCCCCGTACGCCTGGTTGATCCTCGCCACAGGGGGCCAGTACTTCCAGGCCGTCGCGCCCATGGGGAACACCGCTACCTCACGGTCGTAGGGCCGCTCCCAACTCGATACCAGTGACGTCGCGGTATGAGGCGCGCCGCGCAGGGGGCTGTCCTCGGCGGTCCAGCGTCCGGAGGCCACGTTCTCGATCTCGGCCCGGATCGCGATCATCGCCTCGCAGAACCGGTCGAGCTCGGCGAGGTTCTCGCTCTCGGTCGGCTCCACCATGAGGGTGCCGGCCACCGGGAAGCTCACGGTGGGCGCGTGGAAGCCGTAGTCGATCAGGCGTTTGGCCACGTCATCGATGGTGACGCCGGTGGCCTTCGTCAACGCCCGCAGGTCCACGATGCACTCGTGCGCCACCAGGCCGTTCTTGCCCGTGTAGAGGATCGGGTACGACGGCGCGAGCCGGGCGGCCACGTAGTTGGCGGCCAGGACGGCCGACTTGGTGGCATGGGCCAGGCCCGCACCGGACAACAGGCGCACGTAGGCCCAACTGATGGAGAGGATCCCCGCACTGCCGAACGGCGCCGCGCTCACCGGGCCGATGCCTTCGCGCTGCTCGGGACGCGGGTGCATCGGATGCGAGGGCAGGAACGGCACCAGGTGCTCAGCCACTGCCACCGGTCCCACGCCGGGCCCTCCCCCGCCGTGAGGGATGCAGAAGGTCTTGTGCAGGTTCAGGTGCGAAACGTCACCACCGAATTGGCCCGGCTTCGCGAGGCCCAGGAGGGCGTTGAGGTTGGCCCCGTCGATGTAGACCTGCCCGCCGTGCTGGTGGACCAGTTCACACATGTCGCCGATGTGTTCCTCGTAGACGCCGTGCGTCGACGGGTAGGTGACCATGATCGCCGCCAGACGCTCGCCGTGCTCCCCGCACTTGGCACGGAGGTCCTCGAGGTCGACCGTGCCGTCGTCGAGGGCTGCGACGACAACTACTCGCATGCCGGCCATGACCGCGGACGCCGCGTTGGTGCCGTGTGCACTCGACGGGATGAGGCACACGTCGCGCCCGGGCTCGCCGCGGGACTGGTGGTACGCCCGGATGGCCAGAAGGCCGGCCAGCTCGCCCTGGCTTCCGGCGTTGGGTTGGACCGAGACCTTGGCGTACCCCGTCACCTGGGCAAGCCACCTCTCGAGCTCGTCGATCAGCGCGAGGTAGCCCGGGGTGCTCTCCAGTGGCGCGAACGGGTGGATGTCCGCGAACCCCGACAGGCCGACCGGCTCCATCTCTGTGGTCGCGTTGAGCTTCATGGTGCACGACCCCAGCGGGATCATGCCGCGGTCGAGCGCGAAGTCCTGGTCCGACAGCCGGCGCAGGTAGCGCAGCATGGCCGTCTCGGAGTGGTGCTCCGAGAACACGGGGTGGCTCAGGATGGGCCCCTGACGCAAGAGCGCCTCTGGGAGGGCCGAGGCGACACCCGCTCCCCCGCTGCCGGGCGCTCCGAAGGAATGGAGGACCGCCGCCACGTGTACCGCGGTGGTGGTCTCGCTGCACGAGATGCCGACGCGGTCGCCGTCGACCAGACGGAGCAACACGCTGCGGGCGCGTGCGTCCGCCACGATCTCGGCGGCCCGGCCGGGTGCCCGGACGACGACGGTGTCGAAGAACTCCTCGTGGTCGAGAACGAAGCCCGCCCCACGCAGCGCGGAGGCGAGATCGACCGTCCGTTCGTGGACCTGGCCTGCGATGCCGCGCAGTCCCTCGGCCCCGTGGTACACGGCGTACATGGAGGCCACGACGGCCAGCAGGACCTGTGCCGTACAGATGTTCGAGGTCGCCTTCTCGCGCCGGATGTGCTGCTCGCGCGTCTGGAGAGCCAGTCTGTAGGCAGGCCTGTCCTCCGCATCGACCGACAACCCGACCAGGCGGCCGGGCAGGTCTCTCTCGAGGCCGGCCTTCACCGCCATGAAGGCCGCGTGTGGACCTCCGTACCACAGCGGCACGCCGAAACGCTGCGAAGACCCCACGACCACGTCGGCCCCCCATTGGCCCGGAGGCTTCAACAGTGTCAGCGCCAGGAGGTCGGCGGCCACGGTGACCATGGCGCTCCGCCGGTGGGCGTCCTCGGTGAGGGCGGCGAAGTCGCGGACGGCACCCGAGCACCCGGGGTACTGCTGGACGATGCCGAAGTAGTCACCTTCCGGCAGCCCCGCGGTGAGGTCGACCACGTCGACCTCTATCCCGAGCGGCGCGAGGCGTGTCTCCAGGATTGCGATCGTCTGCGGGAGGCAGTCGGCGTCCACGATGACTCGGTGTGTGTCGACTGTGGCGCGCCGGCGCATGAGGGTGACGGCCTCCGCCACCGCCGTTCCCTCATCGAGCAGGGAGGCATTGGCCGTGTCGAGGCCCGTCAGATCGCAGACCATGGTCTGGAAGTTCAGGAGTGCCTCGAGGCGACCCTGGCTGATCTCGGGTTGATAGGGGGTGTACGCCGTGTACCAGGCCGGGCTCTCGAGCACGTTGCGCTTGATGACGCCGGGCGTGATCGTGCCGTAGTAGCCGAGTCCGATCATCGGCTCGGCGATCACGTTGTCCGCGGCGAGACGGCGCAACTCTTCGAGCACCTCGCGCTCAGAGGCGGCTGGCGGAAGGTCCAGGTTCCCGAGGCTCCGCACGCTGTCCGGCACCGCGGCATCCATCAACGCGTCGAGGCTCTCGTACCCGAGGTCCTTGAGCATGCCCGACTGCTCGTCGTCCGAGGTCCCGACGTGGCGGCGCACGAAGTCCTCGAAGGGCTCGAGTTCGCCGGGTCCTACAGCTGGACGCTGTTCGCTCACGGAGGCCTCCTCGCATGTCCGCGGGTCACGCGGAACTCGTTGGACGTCCTCCCCGCTCTGTCATCGGACCTGAGAGTCTCGCCGCACGTGTGCGACTTCCACCTTCGGTGCGGACGCACGGAGCGCCGCTTTCCAGAGTTGCCTCGCCGAAGCGGTATGTCGGCCTGAGAGTTTCTCGGGGAGAGTTGCTCCTCCGGCGTCCCCTCGCACACCTACTACGGGGACTCTGGCGCTCCGGTTCAAACGGCGTATTCAGTTGTAGGACCCACTATACGGCACCGGTTCGCGCGGTCGGCAGCCGGCCGGCGCTAGTCGTTCTCCTCGCGCACCGGCCACAGTGGTGGGCGGACCAGGCGAGCGGCCAGCTCACGACCGCGTTGGACCACGGTCACCGCGTCGCCGTCGAGCAGACGGGCGTCGGCGTCCACGAATCCCAACCCGATGCCCCGCTCGCGCATTGGCGAGAAGTTGCCGCTGGTCAGGATGCCTACGCGGTCGTGGCCGTGGACCACCTCCGAGCCGTCCCGCAACGGCTGTCGGCCGTCGGCCACGAAGCCCCGCAGACGGCGGGCCGGGCCGTTGGCCCGTTCCTCCTCCAGAGCGGCCCGCCCGGTGAACGCTCCCTTGTCCCAACCGACCACCCAGCCCAGGCCGGCCTGGAGTGGGGTGATGCCCGGACCAAGCTCGTGGCCGTGCAGGGGGAGCCCCGCCTCGAGGCGCAGTGTGTCGCGCGCCCCCAGCCCGGCCGGGGCGACGCCCTGCGCGAGGACCGCCTCCCAGAAGCCCGCCGCCACCTCGGCCGGCACGGCGCACTCGACGCCGTCCTCGCCCGTGTAGCCGGTGCCGGCGACCAGGCATGTGACCCCGCCCCACTCGAACCGCTCGACATTGAACCGGTGTACCGCTGCGGCCTCCGGCGACACCTGGGCCAGGCGGGCACGCGCCTCGGAGCCCTGCACCGCGATCACCGCCCTCTCCTCGGTGACGTCCGTGCCCCCGATGGCGCCGAGCACGTCGCTCGTGTTGGAGGCATTGGGCATGACGTCGAACCGTTCGTCGTCGACCCACCACACGATGATGTCGTCGACGACCGAGCCGTCTTCGTCGAGGAGATGCGTGTACTGGGCCCGCCCCGGATGGATCCGTCGCAAGTCGTTGCTCAGCGAGCGCTGCAGATGCTCGAAGGCGTCCGAGCCGCGCACGCATACCGTGCCCAGGTGGCTGACGTCGAAGGCCACGGCCGACTGGCGGCACGCCCGATGCTCGGCCACCGTGCCCGACGGGTACGCCAGGGGCATGATCCAGCCACCGAAGGGCACCATCTTGGCTCCGAGCGCGACGTGCTCCGCGTACAGGGGTGAGAGCCGGGACGGCGTGCCGCTCCCGCTGTCGCCGGCGTTCACACCGCCAGACTAGGCGGCACCGGCGGTGGCGGTCAGCAAGCCGTGCGAAGCCAGCAGCGAGGTGTAGTCGCGCTGGTACACGACGTGGATCGGCACCTCCGGGTAGAGCTCGCGCATGCGCCGAACCTTTCGGTTCTTGCGGGTGACCAGGCGCTGGTCCGCCGTCGTGAGCTCAATGAAGACCCCGCGGCGCGGCAAATAGAAGTCCGGGCGGAATCCGGACACGGGTGATCCCTCCGCGTCCCACTCGAGGGGGAACTCCACCGGCTCGTACTGCCAGCGCTCGCCCGAAAGGTCGAGCAATGCGGCGAACACGCGCTCGGAGGGATGGGCGAACCGGATCTGCCCCGCGGGCACACAGGCCGGATGGCTCGTGCGCCCGTTGCGTGCGGGGTCCGTCGCGCTCACTCCCCCGCGGCCCGCGCCCTGGGCACCCGAGCCGGACGCCGCTTGGCGGCGGTGGCCGGAACCTGGGTCTCGAGGCGCACGATGTCAGCGTCGAGTTCCTCGACGACTCCCGCCAGCGGCACGATGTTGAACACGCCCTGGCCACCGGCCAACAGGTCGACGACCTCTCCGTTGGACCAGGCCAGGACCGAGCTCGTGCCGGTGAGCACCAGATTGGCGGACGCCAGGTCCGAGCCCAGGTCCTCGCGCAGGCACTCGACGGCCCGGCGGGCCGACTGGAGGGAGACACCCGCATCGAGCAGTTGCTTGATCACCTTGAGCTCGAGCACGTCTGAGTACGAGTAGATGCGTCGGGAGCCACTCCCCTTGGCCGAGGCCACGGAGGGTTGGAGCAGGCCCGTACGGGCCCAGTAGTCGAGCTGGCGGTACGTGATCCCCACCAGGCCGCACACCTGCGGCCCGTGAAACCCTCCGACATGGGTTGCGGAATCCTCGGCCATCGCACCTCCTGTGCCTTCTCCCGGGCCGTCACTCTAGTGCACCCCGGACGACACGGCCGTAGTTACGAAGGCGTTATTCGGAAGATATCGTGGGCTCGGCCGGCTCCACCGGCCAGGCCACGACGGTGCCGACCACGGAGAGCCCGACCCGGTGCCCCGGCTCGAGCGGCGTGCCGCCGGTGACCCGCACGACCAGGTCCGGAAGGCCCTCGGACCCCGGCCGGACCCTGACGACGGCATCGTGCCCGAAGTACTCGTAGCTCGCCACCGTCCCCTCCATCGCCCCGGCGGCCACCTCTCCCAGTACGATCTGCTCGGGGCGTACCATGACCCGGGCGCTCCCGCCGCCCGCCGGGCCCGTCCACGCCTCGACGGCGAGGCGGCCGAGAGAGGTGGCGGCGACGGCATCGTGGACCTCGCACTCCAGCACGTTGGACTCGCCGAGGAACCGCGCCAGCTCGGCGTCCCCCGGGCGCCCGTACAGCGCTGACGGAGTGTCGAGCTGAGCGATCAACCCCCGACGGAGCACAGCCACCTGATCGGCCATGGAGAGCGCCTCGTCCTGGTCATGGGTCACCAGGATGGACGTCGTGCCGGCACGCCGCAGCACCCCGAGCACGTCGGCCCGGACCGAGGCGCGTAGCGCGGCGTCGAGCGACGCAAACGGCTCGTCGAGCAGCACGATCTCGGGCTCGATCGCCAGGGCACGAGCCAGCGCGACCCGCTGCTGCTGGCCGCCCGACAGCTGGTGCGGGTAGCGCCGGCGGTAACCGGACAGGCCCACTAGCTCGAGCAACTCGTCGACCCGCGCCGCCCGTCCGGGGCCGCGCGGAAGGCCGAAGCCCACGTTGCGCCCCACGCTCAGGTGGGGGAAGAGGGCGCCCTCCTGGGGCACGTACCCGATGCGGCGGTGCTCGGAGGGCACGAACCGCTGGCCCGCGTCGTCGACGACCTCCTCTCCCAGCCTGACCTCGCCCTCATCGGGTCGCTCGAACCCGGCCACGATCCGCAACAAGGTCGTCTTCCCACTACCCGACGCGCCGAGGATTGCGGTGAACGACCCGTGCGGTACGGACAGGTCGAGGCCGCGCAGCACGCGCTGCGGGCCGAACGACTTGGCCACGCCGCTGATCCGGAGGTCCTTCATGCCGCCACCAGTGTCGTCGGTGCCGCCGCGGGCGCGGGCACTCCGGCCATGGCCACTCTTTCGGGCTGCCGGTCGAACCACCGGCCGAGGACGTAGCCGGGCACGGCGGCGATGAGCACCATGACTCCGGCGTACGGCGCGGCCTGGCTGTAGGACAGGTTCGACTGGTAGGCCCAGAACTGTGTGGCCAGAGTCTCGACGTTGGTCGGATGCAGGACGAGGGTGGCTGTCAGCTCCGTCGCCGTCTCGAGGAACACGAGAGCGAAGGCGGCCCCGAGACCCGGCCCGATCAGGGGCAGCGTGACGCGCCACAGGACGGAGCGCCGTCGTACGCCGAGCGAGCTCCCCACCTCCTCGAGCCCGACCGGCGACCGGGCCACGGCGGCCCGCACCGACACGACCGCAAGGGGGAAGAACATGATGGCGTAGGCCAGCACCAGGAGTGGGCTTGTCTGGTAGAAACGACCCTGCAGGAAATGCTCGGTCACGTATGTGAAGCTCAGCGCGATCACGAGACCCGGTACGGCCAGGACGAGCATGTTCGTCCTCTGGAGCGCGATCACACGGGGGCGGGCGAAGCGGACCGACAGCAAGGCGATCGGGAGCGCCGCCAGCGTGGCGACCAGACCGGCAGCCGCGGCATAGGCGAAGGTGTTGCCGGTCGCGATGAGGAGTGACGCGGGCGGCAGCGTGGTGTTCCCGCCCTGGACGATGAGGTAGATGATGGCGCCCACCGGCACGCCCAGCGCGAGCGCCACGAGCAGCACGGCCCCGGCCAGCACGGCCGGACGGGCCCGGCCCAGCGGCACGGGGCGGATCCGGCGCGCCGCGCCCGCGCCCACACGCGATGTCCGGCCATGGCCCCGCACCGAGTCCTCGCTCGCCAGGAGCAGGGCCCCGAGGAGGACGAGGATGACGGAGAGCGCGCAGGCGGCCGGCTCGTTGAAGCCGACCTGGAATTCGTTGTAGATCTCGGTGGTCAGGGTCTGGTAGCCCAGGATCTCGAACGCGCCGAACTCGGCCAGCACGACGAGCCCGACGAGGAGCGCCCCACCGAAGATGGCCATGCGAGCCTGGCCGACGGTCACCGTCCAGAAGGTGCGTACCCGGCCGAGCCCGAGGCTGCGCGCCACCTCTTCCTGGGCCGGGTCCGCCGCTCGCAGGCTGGCCGCGACAGGCAGGAACACCAGGGGGTAGACGGCGAGGGTCATCACGAGGACGGCGGCCCAGAACCCACCGATGGAGGGGAACACGGCGCGCCAGCCGAAGCTCACCACGAAGTCCGGGACGCCGAGCGGGATCACGACCAGGATGGTGAAGAGACGGCGGCACGGCAGGTCGGTGCGCTCGACGAACCAGGCCGCCAGCGTCCCCAGCGTGGCGCACAGGGCCGTGACCACCACGACGAGCGAGACGGTGTCCCACACCAGCATCGCGGTCAGGTGCCGGAACAGGAGCTGGTGGAGCTGGGACCAGCCCACCTGGATCGCCTGGACCACCAAGAAGACGAGCGGGAGGAGCACCACGACCGAGACGAGGACGGCGCCGGCGGTCAGCAAGCGTGGCAGGCGGCGCAGCCCCGGTCGTCGCTGGTGGTCCACGGCGCCGTCCGTCACAGCAGCTGAGCCTCTTGGAGCAGCTTGATCGCCTCGGCACCCGTGCCCAGCTCCGCCACCGTGATGCCGTTCGGTTCGAGCTTGTCGAACGGGGTCTCGGACTGCGCCGTCGTGACGCCCGACGCGATCGGGTACTCGAAGCTCTCACTGTGGGCGATGATCTCCTGCCCCTGCACGGAGGTCAGGAAGGCCAGGAAGCGCTGGGCCGCCGCCTGGTGGGTGGACGACTTGAGGATGCCGGCGCCGGAGACGTCGACGACGTAGCCCACGTCGTGCGGGGCGAAGTATGCGATGGCCGAGTGCATGGCCCCGGGGCCGACCTGGGCCCGCTCGCGGTACCAGTAGTACTGGTTGATGATGCCGAGAGCGACCTGCCCGCTGTTGACCTGGGCGGTGACCGTCTCGTTGCTGGGGTAGTCGTGGCCTCCCGCGTTGGCCTTGACCGCATCGAGCCAGCGCAGCGCCTCGTTCTGGCCGTAGGTCCGTGCGACGCTGGTGACGATGGGTTGGAAGTCGGTCTCACTGCCGGCGATGGCGATGCGGCCGCTCCACTCGGGGTCGGCCAGGTCCATGGCCGACGTCGGGAGCTGGTCGGGCTTCAGCAGCGCGGTGTTGTAGATCATCACGCTGACGCGGGCCGACACGCCCACCCACCTGCCGTCCGGCGAGTTCAACCGTGGCGGCGTCTTGGCGAGCGTCGACGGATCGACCGAGGCAAGCATCCCCTTCGAGGCCAGGTATTGCAGCGGCGGCGAGTTCTCCGTGAAGAAGACGTCAGCCGGCGAATGTGAGCCCTCGGTGACGATCTGATCGGCCAGCACGTCCTCATCATCGGAGCGCAGGCTCACCGAGATGCCGCTCTCACGCTCGAACGCCGCCACCAGGGCCTCCGTCGTCTGGACGTGCTGGCCGCTGTAGACCGTGAGGCTGGTCGCCCCGCCCCCCGATCCTTGGGCGCACCCGGTCAGCAGGATCGCCCCGAGTGTCGCGGCCACGCAGCCGGTCACGGCGCGCCGCGCGGTCCGCTCCCCCGACCGCCACCGCGAGCCTCGCATCGAACCGTGACACCTCTCCGACCTGGATCGCTCCGAAAGTTAGGTAGACCTAACTTTAGGGTCCCCTCAGAACTGCGTCAAGGCGCCGCCCAGCTCAGGTGTCCGGAGGCGACCCCCCAGCCACCAGGTCGGCCCTGCCCTCCAGCGGGCTGGATGGCTCGGCGTGGAAGCGGACCGGGATGCGGCCGGCGACGCGGGCCTGCCACCCCGCCTCGACCGCCAGACGCATGGCCCGTGCCATGGCCACCGGGTCGTGCGCCCGGTTGACCGCCGTGGCCACCAGCACCGCGTCGCATCCCAGCTCCATCGCCAGCGCGGCGTCGGACGCGGTGCCGATGCCGGCATCGAGGATGACGGGGACCTCGACCGCCTCCCGGAGCAGCGCGATGTTGTGGGGATTGCGGATGCCGAGCCCGCTGCCGATGGGCGACCCGAGCGGCATGACCGCGGCACACCCGACCTGCTGCAGACGGAACGCCAGGACGGGGTCGTCGGTCGTGTAGGGAAGGACGACGAATCCGTCCTCGGCCAGCTGCTCCGCGGCACACAAGAGCTCGACCGCGTCCGGCAACAGGGTGCGGTCGTCGCCGATCACCTCCAGCTTGACCCAGTCGGTGCCGAACGCCTCGCGAGCCAGCTTGGCCGTGAGCACGGCCTCCGACGCGGTCGCGCACCCCGCCGTGTTGGGCAGGACCCGCACGCCGAGCTCGTCGAGCAGCGAGAGCAGCGCGCCCCGCCCGGAGGCCTCGACCCGCCGCACCGCGACGGTCGCCATGGCGGTTCCCGATTCGCTGAGCGCGGCGCGCAGCGCACCGAGGCTGGTCATACCCCCGGTGCCGAGCAGGAGCCGCGACGTCAGGACCTCACCGGCGACGGTCAGGTGATCCGCCGTCGCCTCCCGGGCGTCGTTGGGTGTCACCGGACGACGATACCCCGGTGCCCGCCTATGGTGGCTCGGTGCCGGACGAGACCCCACCGACGGCGCTGACCATCGCCGGGTCCGACTCGGGCGGCGGCGCCGGCGCGCAGGCCGACCTCAAGACGTTCGCTGCACACCGCGTGCACGGCACCTGCGCCCTCACCGCGGTCACCGCGCAGAACACGGCCGAGGTCCGCGGCGTCGTGGCGCTCGAGGCCGCGTTCGTGCGCCTGCAGGTCGAGACCGTGCTCGACGACTTCGCCATGGGCAGCGTGAAGACCGGGATGCTCGCCACGGCGGCCATCGTGCGCGAGGTGGCCGGCCTGGCCGCCGCGGGCAAGCTACCCCACCTGGTTGTCGATCCCGTCCTGGTGTCGTCCAGCGGGCACAGCCTCATGGAGCCCGACGGCATAGACGCGTACCTCGGACAGCTCCTCCCCCACGCCGTCGTCGCCACCCCGAACCTGCGCGAGGCCGCCGTGCTCGGCGACACGACCGTGGAGCGCCTCGGAACCCTCGACGCCCGGGTGGACGTGGCACAGCGGATCAGGGCGACGGGGGCCCGCTACGTGGTGGTGAAGGGAGGTCACCTCACCGAGTCCGCCGACGACGTCGTGGCCGGCCCCGAAGGGGTCGTGGTGCTGCCCGGCGCGCGTGTGGCCACCGGAAACGACCATGGCACGGGGTGCTCGCTCTCCGCCGCCGTGGCCGCCAATCTGGCCCTCGGGGCGACCGTGCCGGCTGCGATCGCCGAGGCCAAGGCCTTCGTGACGCGAGCCCTGGTCGGAGGCGCCGGCTGGCACCTCGGCTCGGGGCACGGTCCCCTCGACCATTTCGGGTGGTCCACCTCGCCGTAGGCTGGGTCGGACATGACGCTGCACGACACCGACACCGAGGTCCTCGGCGAGGAAGCGGCCCCGGCCGAACCGCTCCGGCCCCCGACGCCCGGAGGGATCTCCATGCGACCGGCCATGGTCGTCCTCGGTCTGGCCGTGCTCATCCTCGTCGTGTTCGTCGCTATCGGCATCCTCTCGTCGCAGAGCCCGGCTCCGGTGCGGCACGGCACGGCGGCGAGCTCCGTGCCCGGCACCACGCTGCAGGCAGAGCCCGGCACCGCCGCGCTCGCAGCCGTCGTCAGCTCCGGAGAGCCGCCGACGAACATCCTCAACGCCGTCTCCATCCCGGTCGGCTCCGTCCGGATTTCGCACCAGAACAACGCCGGGCAGGCCGGCCAGTACGACTCCCAGGTGGTCCTGCGCTCCGGCGACTCCCAGGGTGCCCTCCTGGCATTCTACGCGGCGGACATGCGGCTCCAGGGTTGGCAGGTCTTCGACCGGGGGCCGGCCGCCAACGATCCTGGCGCGCTCGAAGTCCTGGGCAAGCTGGCCGGTTCCGACGGCTACTACTGGGAGATGGGGGCGACCGTCTCACCCACTACCTTCAGCCGCGGCGGCCCGGCTCGGGGCCAGACGGAGTTCACCATCCGGCTCCTCCAGGAGAGCGATTCCGACTGAGTCTGCCCGCCGGCGTGGCGAGGGTGGGGCTCAACGGGTCGAGGCGGCGGCTGTCTGTTCCGTCGGCGTGACGGCGTCGTAGGGCAACAACTCGAACCGATCCGTCGGCTCGGCCAGCAGGTACGCCCACACGAAGAAATTGATCGGGTAGAGCAGGTAGCCCACACGCGGGTTCGGGGCCAGCAGGATGAGCACCGACATCACCACGCCCGCGATGTTGCAGACCTCGGACGCGGTGCGCGGCGTGTGCCGGTAGAGGTGCCGGGCCAAGAGTACGGCCAGCACGATCCCGACCCCGAGCGGCAACGCCCGGCTCAGCGAGGGGAACGCGCTCACGAGCTCGTGTCCGGGGAGAGCGCTGGCCGCGGTGGACGGGATGGCACTGAGGCCGAGGGGGAACAGCACAACGTCGTCGATGAGAGCGAAGGGGCCACGCAGGGCGAACGGGAAGATCGTCGGCACCGCGACGACGATCATGCCGGCGAGCATGGAGAATGGCCGCCGCTCGCCCTTGCGGCCGCGTGCCGCGAAGAGCGCCAGCGCGGCCAGGGGCCACGCGGTGAACTTCATGGCGGACGCGATGCCGAAGACCACGCCCGAGGCGAACGGTCGTCGCCGTTGTGCCAGCACCATGGCGAGCAGGAGGAAGGCGGCCACCGGGATGTCATCCCCTCCGGTCGCCAGGGGCAGCGCCGCCAGCGGCAGGATGACCAGCGCCTGGAGCGCACGGATCTTGCGGCGCCCGTCGGCCCGGCAGAGGTAGAGCGCCACCGCGGCGACCGCCAGCGTGGTCAGGCAGAAGAAGATGCGGGCGTCACTCAGCCCGTTGTTGGGCCAGATCTCGCTCGGGATGCCCGCCACGGCCATGAGCGGCAGGTAGGGCAGGAACCCCGCGTAGTCGGGCTCACCGGGCGCGTGGTACTTGACGGCGTGGGGCAGCCGGACCAGGGGGTGGTAGGGATCCTGGCCCCGGACGAGGTCCTGGCCGCCGACCTCCACGGTGACCACCTCGGGTTGCTGGTGGGAGCCGGCGACACCGTCGAAGCGCCACAGGATCTCGAGGCCGAGCGGGATGGCCAGCGCGCCGGCGAACACGCACACCGCGACCACGATCCGGGCCAGCTGGGCGCGCCGGTGCTGGAGCTCGGTCAGCCGGTGGCCGCGTTGTCGCCTGCGGGCGCGCTGCACCGCCCACGCGAGGACAGCCGACGCCAGCGCGCCGAAGGCGAAGGGCGACAGGGCCATGCGCCCCCACACCTGGTAGAGCGCATTGGTCGACGTGTAGATGGTGGCCAGCGCGAATACGGCACTCGCCAGGTACAGCAGCGCGTCACCCGATTCGGGGGAGATTCGCTTCGTCCGCTCGAGCGCCCGCTGCCACAGGTCGACGACCGGGGCGGCCCAGCTCGGGATCGTTGCGGAATTGGTCGGCATGGCCACTCTCGAAAAGCCTCGCACACGGGAGATGCGCAGGAAGGCACCCCTCGGTGATCCTAGGAGAACTTCCTAGAGGTGGAGTTCCTCCAGGTAGAACGACAGCTCAGCCTCCAGGCATGCGGTGAGCGTGTCGGCCCGGCGGAACCCGTGCCCCTCGCCCTCAAAGAATCGTAGGTCGCAACGGATGCCCGCGCTGCGCAGGGCGTCACGCATCGATTCCGCCTGTGACGGCGGAACGACCGCGTCCTCCGTCCCCTGCAGGAGCAGGACCGACCCCGCCATGGACGCGGCCCTGCTCACCGGCGAGCGCTCCACGTAGAGCGCCCGCGACCCCGGAAGCGGGCCGATCAGGCGGTCCGTGTAGTGCGCCTCGAAGTCGTGGGTCGTCGCGACCAGGCCCATGAGGTCCGTCACCCCGTACCACGAGGCGCAGGCCCCGAACCCCTCCCCCGCCGCGAGCGCGTTGAGGGCGGTCATGCCGCCGGCACTGCCGCCGCGTATCGCCATCCGCTGCGGGTCGATGTCGCCCCGCGCCGCGAGGTGCAGCGCTGCATCGAGGCAGTCCTCGGCGTCGGCGACACCCCACTGTCCCCACAGTGCACAGCGGTAAGACCGCCCGTACCCCGTGCTGCCCGCGTAGTCCACGCACGCCACGGCAAAGCCGTGGGTCGTGAAGAACTGCAAGGTGAGGTCGAGCCCCGCCTGGCACGAGGACGTGGGCCCCCCGTGACACCAGGTCACGAGCGGTGGCGTGCCATCCGCCGGCCCGGTCGTACCGGCCGACGTGGGACGGTAGAGCGTGCCGTGCACGGGGCGCCCCGAGCGCCCCGTCAGCATGAACGGCTCCCCCGGCGAGACGTCACGGGGCCCGAGCGCGGGCCCGACCGCCGGGCGCTGCGGGCGGGCAGCGTGGCCCGGTGTCCATACCCAGACATTCGCGGGCGTGTCGGGCGTGCTGCCGATCAGTGCCAGCCCGTCACGGTGGGCACACAGCGCGGAAATCGAGACGCACGGCTGGTCCAACGGAGGCGGTGCCCCCGCCTCTCCCGGCTCGGCGGCGCCCGGCGTGAGCGGGATCAGTGAGTCCCGCCCGGACGCGCTCATGCGGACCACCAGGGTGCCGTCGGCGAGCTCGGCCATGGTGCACTGCCCGAGCACCCAGTCCGGCCCGTGGAACTCGGCCGCGATGTCGGTGAGCGCCCGGGCTCCCGAGCCCGTGCCCGGGAGCCCGGGGTGGACGTAGGGCTGCCACCACCCCCGCCGATCCGAGACGAAGCGCAACGCGCCGTCGCGGCGCCAGGCCGGCTGGCCCACGGACTCCCCGGGCCCACCCGCGACCGGCCAGGGCGTCCCGGCCGCCTGGAGGGTGCCGGTGCCACCGCTCTGGGCCAGCGGCAACACCAGCACCGTCGAGGCGTCCCATGGCATGTCGGGGTGGTCCCACACGACCACGGCCAGCCGCTCACCCGTCGGATCCACGCGAGGCGACCCGAAGAAGTCGTGACCATCGAGGAGCGTGGTCTCGTACGGCTCGGCCCCGCGGGTCGACAGCGCGACCACGCTGCGCGTGGGCCGGCTCGCTCCTTCCGAATGGACCTCCCTGACGGCCAGGACCCAGTCACCGTCCGCGGTGGCGCTGAGCCCTCCGTGGTTGTGGACCTGGCCGTCGGGAGGCGCGGCGGTCAGCGGTCGCGGCGTGGCCAACCCGGCGGTGCCCGCGGCCACGGGGCCGTCGCAGAACCACACCCGCTGGTCGGCCTGGTCGACGTAGGCGAAGGCACCCGCCGACCTCCCCGGCACGAGGCACATGGCGCCCCCGCCGTACTCGTGGACGCGGCTGCGGATGCTCACCTCTCCCGGCGAGTGGTCGGCCAGACCGTCCGCTCCGGCCCGGACCATGACGACGCGACCGGACTCCACCGGGCGCGACTCGAGCCAGTAGAGGGCGTCACCGTCGGAGCAGATCTCCGAGAGCGAGACCTTGGCCCGGGCGACATCGCCCGGCGCCAGCGGCGAGACCCAACGCCCGTAACCTTCAGTGGTGGCCACTGTCCGAACGTACCCGGTGCACCGGCCCGCGCCGGGGAGCGGCGACACGGGCCTCTACAGTGAGCCGGTGCGCTTCCCGGCCTACCTGCTCTCCCAGGAGGGTGCCGTCATCCGGCCGACGGTGGTGGAGCTCGACCTCTCGGACCTGCCTGCGGGCGATGTGCTCGTCAGGGTCGAGTGGTCCGCCATCAACTTCAAGGACGCCATGGTCACGCGACCGGGCAACCGCGTGGCCCGCATCTTCCCGCTCGTCCCCGGGGTGGAGCTGGCGGGCATCGTCGAGGAAAGCACGAACCCCGACTTCGTCGCGGGCCAGCCCGTGCTCGCGCAGGGCTACGACCTCGGTGTGGCCCGGCACGGCGGCTTCGCCGCGTACGCGCGGGTACCGGCGGACTGGGTCGTGCCGCTGCCCGACGCGCTGAGTTGTCGCAACGCCGCCATCATCGGGCTGGCCGGCCTTACCGCGCTCATGTCATTGCGCCGCCTCGTCCGGCACGGCACGAAACCCGGTGACGGGCCCATCCTGGTGACGGGGGCCTCCGGTGGCGTGGGCAGCGCGGCCGTCGCGCTCCTGTCCCACGAGGGCTTCGAGGTGGTCGCCTCTTCGGGCAAGACGGCCGAGCACGACTACCTGAGGAGCCTGGGTGCGTCGCGGGTGGTCGGGCGTCAGTTCACCGAGGACGACGGCCGCACGCTCGGGCCCCAGCTCTGGGCCGGCGTGGTCGACTGCGTCGGTGGCATGGCCCTGGCCGAGGCGCTCCGCACGGTGAGGTACGGCGGCGCCGTGGCGGCGAGCGGGCTCACGGGAGGCAACGACCTGACCACCACCGTCTATCCGTTCATCGTGCGCGGCGTAGCCCTCCTGGGGATCGACACCGTGACAACGCCGATAGAGGAGCGCCGAGCCCTGTGGGCGGACATGGCCGACGCGTTCCCGCTCGGGCACTGCGAGGAGATGGTCAACGAGGAGATCGGCCTGGACGGGCTCACGGCGGCACTCGACCGCGTGCTCGACGCCGCTGTGCGGGGCCGGATCCTGGTCAGCCCGGGCCGCTAGGCCGTCAGGACGGGGCGTACACGGGCGATACCCGGATGGTCCCGTTGCCGCAGGGGCCGACGGCCAGCGCAAACGTCGGGGAGGCCGTCGTGGCGCCCGGCATGGTCGCGGTGGCCATCTCGGAAGTGGGGCAGGCCGTCTCCGAGCCCACCGGCACGTCGGAGTACTGGTAGGCGAATTGGGCGGTGGACGACGGCGCCACCGTGACCAGGGACGGCGCCGCGTTGGCCGGACCCGACAGATTGACCGACAACCCGTTCACCATGGTGACCGTCAGCGGCGCCCCACTTCCCGAGAGCAGAGCCACCACCGGGTAGCCGTTGGCCGTGCACGTCGACGTACCCGTGTTGGTGACCGTGATCACCCCCGTGATGGTCCCGGCCGCCCCCTGTGACTGGCCGGCCGAGCCCGTGATGTGGTTGCAGGCCGACGAGGTCGCAGCCGTCGTGGACGTCGTCGCGGGCGCCAACGTGGTCGTGGTCGTCGCCGCCGTCGTCGGTAGCGACGCGCGGGTGGTCGTGGTGGAGCGCGGCGGCGTGCTCGGGCTGCTGCTGCACGCGGCGAGGAGGAGTGCGGCGCCCGCCAGTAGCGCGAGCGCCCAGCGAGGTGGCGTCACGCCTCGAAGTCCTCCGGGCGCACCGAGTCGAGGAACTGGCGGAACTGACCCACCAACTCGTCCGGCGTGTCCTCCTCCTCGTCCTCGGCGTCGAGCGCAAGAATGATCCCCTCGGACTCCATGAGCTCGTCGGAGACGAACAGCGGCGTCTCCGTGCGCACCGCGACCGCGACCGCGTCGGAGGGCCGGCTGGAGACGATCGTCCGCTCGTCACCTCGTATGAGGTGCAACTCGGCGTAGTAGGTCGACGCCCGCAGCTCGGTGATGATCACGCGTTCGACGCTGATGTCCAGAGCACCGAGCATGTCCTTCATCAGGTCGTGCGTGAGCGGCCGGGGCATGGTCACACCCTGCAGGGCGTAGGCGATCGCCGTTGCCTCGGGGCTCCCGATGAAGATCGGCAGCGTCCGGCCCTCCCCCTCGGTCTCCTGCAGGAGCAGCACCGGAGTGTTGGACTGCAGGTCCACCCTGACGGCTCGGAGCAGCACACGGACCATAGGAGAAATGTAGCGCCGGATACCGGCCTTGCGTCACCCCCCCAAATGCCGCCTCAGAGCTTGGCGGAGCAAAGTGGCTCTCATGGACTGGCCGAGCGCCGCCAGTTGCTCCGCTCCCTCGAGCGCCCGCTGGCGGGACTCGGGGTTGCGCTGGCGCAGGAGCGGGATGACGACCTGCTCTATCAGCCCCATTTCCCGGTCTGCCGCATTCCGGTAGAGGCGCAGGTGGCGCGGCTCGATCCCGAAGACCCCGAAGGCCGCGGCCAGGTTGGCCAGGGTGAGGGCGTCCTCGTCGTAGGTCTGGATTCCCGCCACCATGACGGGCTCTATCAGGCCGAAACCCTCGAGCCCCGCCACCGCCTCGGCAGACAGTCCGCTGGCCGCACAGAGCTCCTCCATCGTCAGGCTCGCGCCGGTGACGGTGTCCGCCGTGGTGCCCGACGCGGGGGCGCCGGCATCGGCGTCGGCCGTTGCCGTGCCCTTCCGTGGCGCCGACTCACCGGGGGTCGAACTTGTGCGAGACGCCGCGACGACCGTCTTTGGCGGGCGCGGCGCGGAGGTCCCGTTTGGCGCACTCCCTCCTCCCGACGGCGTCTTCTGCGCCGCGCTCGGCGTGCTCGCCCGCGCGCCCCCTGCTACTGCTGGCGGTGACCCGACGCGTGGACCGCTCTCCTGCGCGGTTGACGCGGTCACGCGCTCCCTGCCGGGCTCGGCCGCCACGGAGACCGGCTCCTCGCCCTCGCCGACCACCTGCAACCCGCGGCGGGCCTGGGCCGCCTCGGGCATGCGAGCCGTCCGGCGTGAGGCGTCCGCGAGGATTCGGGCCATCGCGTCTTCGTCCGCCTTCGTCGGCTGCTCCTCGGCCGCGTCCGGGGCAGCGACGGCCGCCCGCGAGCGGGCGGCGTGCGCCGGCTTGCCGTTCGGGGCGTCGGCCCCGGCGTCGTCCAGCTCCCCGTCGGCCAGCCGGTCCCGGATGACCTTGAGGGGCAGGAAGTGCTCACGCTGCTGGCGCAGCACCCAGCGCAGTCGTTCGACATCGTGTTCGAAGAACTTCCGGTACCCCGAGGGCGATCGCTCGGGGTTCACCAGGCCCTGGCTCTCGAGGAACCTGATCTTGGAGATGGTGACGTCTGGGAACTCCTCCCGGAGCAGGGTCAGGACGTCACCAATGGACAGATACGTGCGGTTGCTCACTCGTTCCCAGCCACCAGGTAGACGAGCTTGAATTTGCCGATCTGCACCTCGTCCCCCGGGGAGAGCTGCACCTCGTCGATCCGTTCCCGGTTCACGTACGTCCCGTTCAACGAGCCCACGTCCCGTAGGGAGTAGGCGCCCCCGTCCTCTGGAGTGATCTCCACGTGGCGGCGCGACACGGTGATGTCGTCGAGGAAGATGTCGCTCTCGGGGTGCCGGCCCGCCCGGACCACGGTGTCAGCGAGGAGGTAGCGGGCTCCGATGTTGGGGCCTCGGGTGACGACGAGGACCCCGGCACCGTGCGGGACCTCGACCAGGGTGACGTCGGGATGCTCCTCCGCCGCCTCCGCTTCATCGGTCGGGTGCAAGGTGATGGTGGCGTCATCGCCGTCCGCGAGCAGCGGGTTCCCGCACGAGGAGCAGAAATTGACGCCCTCGGGGTTCCGATGCCCACAGTTGTGACAGAACACGGCGACCACGGTACCCCACCTCACGGCCGGCTTCCCCTGCCGTCTTCAGAGGCACGAACGCCCCCTCAGTCTGCGGTCAGATCACTGTAGGCGGCGGCATCGAGGAGACTGCCCGGATCCGCGTCCGGCGCGAGCTCGAGCTCGCAGATCCACCCCTCACCGTAGGGATCCTGATTGATGCGCTCCGGTCCTTCGGCCAGCGCGTCGTTCACGGTTGTGACGGTGCCGGCGACCGGTGCAAAAATCTCCGACACGGACTTGGTCGACTCCAGCTCGCCGAGCTGCCCGCCAGCCTCGACCTCGCTCCCCACCGCCGGCAAGTCGACGAACACGATGTCCCCCAGCGCGTCCTGGGCGTAGTCGGTGATCCCGACGCGCGCGCGCGTCCCCTCGATGCGCACCCACTCGTGCTCCGGCGAGTAGCGCAGTTCCTCAGGGATGTTCATGGGGGGCGACCATACTGGACCGTCGACTCGATCTGCAGCTTGCGGAGCTAGGGCAGCATCCCGCGGATCCGCTCCACGGAGGCCGCCGCCAAAGCCTCGGACGCCAGCAGGTCGGACCCCTCCGCCCAGACGTGGGTGACCGGGCCCTCGGGGTCGGGGACGACGAGGACCCACCCCTGGTCGGACACCACCTTGATGCCGTCCACCAGCACGAGCTCGGCACCTTCCTCCGTCAGCTGCTCCATCAGGGTCCGCATGATCAGGCCCTTCTGTTCGAGCGGCGTCGCCACCTCCTCGCGCAGGATCGGCATCGCCGGCGTGGCGTCGACCACCTCGGCCATGGAGGCCGAACCCTGGCTGAGCAGGGACACCAGCCGGGCCAGGGCCGCCGCGGCGTCGAAGGCCGGCAGGAACTTCGGGAACACGTACCCTCCCCGCTGGTCCGAGGCGAACGAGACGTCACCGGACGCCGCCGCCTCGAGCAGTCCGGACGGCGAGAGCGAGGTGAGCGTCAGGTCGACGCCGCGCGTCTCGCACAGGCGCACGGCGCGGTCACTCGCGGTCACCGGGAGCGCGACCCGGTCCGCATCCCCGGCGATCGTCGACAGCTCGATGAAGACCATGACCGCCTCGTCGTCGGTCAGCACGCGCCCCGTGCCGTCGATGAGCGTCAGCCGCTCCCCGCCGGCATCGATCACCGCGCCGAGGTCGGCCCCCGAAGCGCGCACCGCGTCGGCCACCCTCGCTTCGCTCACGATGCGGTCGACCGAGATCATGCCCGGCGTCTGCGCGTAGGGGTTGATGCTCAGCACGTCGGCGCGCATCTTCGAGAGCAGGTTGGGCATCACGAAGCTTGCCGCGCCATAGGACAGGTCCAGCACCAACTTGACTTCCCGTCCGGTGTCGCGTCGCAACCCGAACGCCTCGACGATGTCGGCGGTATAGAACTCGATGGTGCGCGGGGAGAAGTCGATGTCGCCGATGTCCCCCGCCGTCACCCGGCGGAACTCCTCGCGGTGGTACATGCGCTCCACCCGCCGCTGGTCCGCATCGGAGAGGTCGATGCCGCGCTCGTCGAAGAGGCGGATCACCACCGACTGCGGGTCGTCTGGGCTGAGCCGCACCGTCAGGCCCGCCCGGTTGCTGCGCATGCGCACGTGGTACCGGGTCACGGGCACAGTCGCCAGCTCGAGGTCGTTGACGTTCACCCCGACGGAGTTGCACCCCACCATGAGGGCCCGCTTCAGGACACGGGCCACGCGGCTGGTGTCACGCGAGGCGGTGATGTACGAGCCCTTCTCGAAGCCCGACGCCCAGGCCTTGGCCAGGCGGACGGCCAGCTCGGGGCTGATGTCCACGTTGGCGATGCCCTGCACGCCCTCCCGGCCGAACAGGGTGCGGGCCCCGCCCGACTCCCACACGATAGAGGCGTTGACCTGGGCACCGGCCTCAACCACCTTGTAGGGGTAGACCTTGACGTCGCTGCGCACCTCGGCGTGGGCTCCGATCAGGCAGCCCTCGCCGACGACCGCCCCGGGCTCGACGCGGGCCCCGACCCTCAGGTCACAGGAACGTCCGAGCACCGCCCCCTCGACCCGGACGGCGGGCCCCAGGTAGGAGTTCTCGCCGATCACCGAGCGCTGGAGCTCGGCCCGCTCCTCCACCTGCGTGTTCGCGCCGACCGTGGTGTAGGCGCCGAGCACGGTGTCCCGGTCGATCGTGCAGTTCTCCCCGATGAACGCGGGCGAGTCGATCCGGACGCTCGGGTCGATGGACGAGCCCTTGCCGACCCACACGCCCGGGCGGAGCTCGAAGCCGGCCACGTCGGCCTGGACCTTGCCGTCGAGGATGTCCTCGTGGGCCTTGAGGTACGCCGCCGTCGTGCCGACGTCCTCCCAGTACCCGTCGGCCACGTACCCGTACAGCGGGTCCCCGGCCTCGAGCGCGGCGGGAAACACCTCTCCTGAGAAGTCGACGGAGCGCCCCTCGGGGATGAGATCGAAGATCTCGGTCTCGAGCACGTAAATCCCGGTGTTGATCGTGTCGCTGAACACCTGGCCCCAGCCCGGCTTCTCGAGGAAGCGCTCGATCGTGCCGTCCTCACGCGTGATCACGATGCCGAACTCCAGCGGGTTCTCCACCGCGCACAAGGCGATGGTCGCCAACGCCTGATTCTTCTCGTGGAACGCGATCACCGACGTCAGGTCGATGTCGGTGAGGACATCACCGGAAATGACGAGGAACCGCTCGGTCAGCTGTTCACGCGCGTTGCGCACCGATCCCGCCGTGCCGAGTGGCGACTCCTCAGTCGCGTACGCCATGCGCACACCCAGCTCGCTCCCATCTCCGAAGTAGCTGCGGATGGCATTGGGCAGGAATGCGACCGTGACCACGATGTCGGTGATCCCGTGGCGCCGCAGGAGCGACACGATGTGCTCCATCATGGGCCGCCCGACCAGGGGCAGCATCGGCTTGGGCAGGTTCGAGGTCTGCGGGCGCAGCCGGGTGCCCTCGCCGCCGGCCATGATCACCGCCTTCATACGCTGCTCCTGCGGGCCGCCCTGCCCTCGCGCAACGCGCGGCGGGCCGGTCCGATGTAGCTGCCCGCGGCCCACCACGCGAGCGTCAGGCCGATCAGCCCCGTCACCCAGCCGATGACCCGGATGGGCTCCTGCCAAGTGGCCGTCCCGTCACCGAGGAGGAAGGTCGGGTAGGCGAACATCAAGGCGAAGGTGCCCGCCTTGCCCACCCACAACACATCGATGCGCGCCGCGCCGAGAACGGCCAGCAGCACGACCATGGCCGACACCAGGACCTCACGGGCGATGGTGGCGAGACCGAACCAGAGCGGCACGGCGCCGTACACCATTATGGAGATCACCGCCGTGCCGACCAGGATGCGGTCCGCCGTCGGGTCTAGCACCTTGCCAAAGGTGGACACCTGGCCGTAGCGGCGCGCCACGTAGCCGTCCACCCAATCCGTCGCGCCCAGCACGGCCAACAGGACCGCGGCCGCCGTCTGGTGGTGCGCCCCGAAGAGCAACCACAGGAAGAGGGGGATGCACAGCAGCCGCAGGAGGGTGATGACGTTGGGCGCGGTCAGGATCCGGTCCAGCCCGTCGTCGTCCACGCTCAGAGTTTAGGGAATACCCCGCGACGGTCCCGTCCGCGGTGTGCCAGAGTGGGCGCAATGCCTCGATTCGAACCGTTCCGAGGACTCCGCTACCGGCCCGACTTGGCGCCCATCGCCCAGGTCATCGCCCCCCCGTACGACGTCATCACGCCGACCGAGCGGGTGCACCTGGCCTCCCGCCACCAGGCCAATGCCGTCCTCGTGGAGCTACCCGAGGCCGACCTCAGGGGCGGACGTGACCGCTACGCCGTGGCCACCGACCTGTTCGCCCGCTGGCAGGCTGACGGGGTCATCGGGGCCGATCCCGAGCCGAGCCTCTACCCCTACCGCATGACGGACACGTCCGGGCGCGCCACCACCGGCGTCATCGGGGCGCTCGGGCTGGCCGACCCGGGTGAGGAGAGCGACATCCTCCCCCACGAGCAGACCCTGCCCAAGCCCAAGAGCGACCGGCTGGACCTGCTGCGGGCCACCCGGGCCAACCTCTCGCCCATCTGGGGCCTCTCCATGGCGGCGGGGGTCACGGCTACGTTCGATCCCACCGACGACGAGCCGGTGGCCGACGCCTACGACGACGACGGGGTCCGCCATCAGCTCTGGGCCCTGAGCGACGCCGACGCCGTGGCCGCCATCGGCGCGGCCGTGGCGACCGCACCGGTCGTGCTGGCCGACGGGCACCACCGTTATGAGACGGCCCGCGCCTACCAGGCCGAGTGCCGCAGGGCCAACGGCGGCCTGCCCGGTCCCTACGACCTGGTGATGGCCCTGGTTGTCGAGCTGTCCGAGGACCAGCTCACCGTCGGCGCCATCCACCGGACCATCAGCGGGCTACCGGAGGACTTCGACCTCGTCGGCGCGCTCTCCGAGTGGTTCGACGTCGTCCGGGCCGGCGCCGCCGATGACCGCACTCTGGGAGCGCTGGCCGACTCCGGCTCGCTGGCTCTCGCCACCGGTGGCCGGGCCTACCTCCTCCTCCCCCACGCCGACGAGCTGGAACAAGCCTGCGACGACCTCGACTCCAACCTCATCGCGACCGTAATGGAGGGCCTGCCCCCGCACGAGGTCATGCACCGCCACAGTGTCGCCGAAGCGATGGAAGCCCTCGAGCACGGCGAGGGCCAGGCGGCCTTCCTGCTCCGGCCCGTCACCGTCAAGCAGATTGAGGAGTGGGCCAACGAGCGCCGGCGCATGCCGCCCAAGACCACGTACTTCAGCCCCAAGCCACGGACGGGCATGGTGTTCCGGTCCCTCGACATTTCCTGACATGCCGGCGATGCACGAGGCCGTCACGGTCCACATGGCGGCCCCACCCGGGCGCATCTGGGACCTGGTCAGCGACGTCACCCGCATCGGGAGCTACAGCCCCGAGACCTTCGAGGCGGAGTGGGTCGACGGCGCCGCCGGCCCCGCAGTCGGAGCCAAGTTCCGGGGCCACGTCAAGCGCAACGGGATCGGGCCGATCTACTGGGTCTCGTGCACGGTCACGGAGTGCGAGGCGGGCCGGACCTTCGCCTTCGGCACGGTCTCGACCGAGAAGCCGCTCGCCGTGTGGCGCTACGAGATCGTGACGGCCGGCGACGGGGCCGACGTCACCGAGTCGTTCAACTTGACCCCCACGTTCGGCCTGCGGCTCTACTGGGCCCTGTGGGGATGGTCCCGCGGCAAGGTGAACCGCAAGGGGATGCGGACGACGCTCGAGCGGATCAAGGCCGAGGTCGAAGCCGAGGGTACAGCGAACCCCTCCGCCGGGTCCGCCTGATCCTCAGTCGACCGTCCAGCTGGAGCCCGAGCGCAGCAGCGCCGCCACGTCGCCGAGCCCGCGCTTGGCCTGGGCATCGGTGATCTGCTCGGACATCTGCGTCCCATACTCGGGGCGCTCCACGGCACGGAACACCCCGATGGGCGTCGGCTCGTAGGGGCCGTGGGCCAGGCGGGAGAGCGCGAACGCCAGGCCCGGGTCGTGGCGTGCCTCGTCGTGCACCAGCAGGGCGTCGAGACCGACGTCATCGACCGACACGATCTCCAGGCTGCCGTCGGGCCGCTGGATCACGCCGCGCTCGGAGCCCTCGGCCCCGAAGACAATCGGCTTGCCGTCCTCGAGCGGGATGAGCATGCTCGCCCGGACGTCGCGGCCGGTGATCTTCTCGAAGGCCCCGTCGTTGAACACGTTGCAGTTCTGCAGGACCTCGACGAAGGCGGCGCCGTTGTGTTGATGGGCCCGACGGAACGTCTCCTGCATGTGGGCCCGGTCCATGTCGTGCGTCCGGGCCACGAACGTCGCCTCGGCGCCCAGCGCGAGCGACACCGGGTTGAACGGCGTGTCGACTGAGCCGAAGGGCGTCGACTTGGTGACCTTGGCCACCTCGGAGGTCGGTGAGTACTGACCCTTGGTCAGCCCGTAAATCTGGTTGTTGAACATCAGGATGTTCAGCCGCACGTTGCGGCGCAATGCGTGGATGAGGTGGTTGCCACCGATGGACAGCGCGTCGCCGTCGCCCGAGATGACCCAGACGTCGAGATCGGGGCGCGTCGTGGCGAGCCCGGTGGCGATGGCAGGGGCCCGACCATGGATCGAGTGCATGCCGTAGGTGTTCATGTAGTACGGGAACCGCGCCGCGCAGCCGATGCCCGAGAGGAACACCGTGTTCTCACGGCGCACGCCGAGCTCGGGCATGAGCATCTGGACGGCGGCCAGGACGGAGTAGTCTCCACAGCCGGGGCACCAGCGCACCTCCTGGTCGCTGCTCCAGTCCTTGCGGGTGGTGACGGGGACTGCGGTGGCGGTGGCGGTGGCGCCGTTGGACTCGCTCATGACTTCCCTCCGAGCAGCGCGGTGATGGCCGCCTCGATCTCTCCGACGCGGAACGGCACGCCCTGCATCTTGGACATGGTCTGTGCATCGACCAGGAACTCGGCCCGCAGGATGCGGCTCAACTGGCCGAGGTTGATCTCGGGCACGAGCACCTGCGGGTAGCGGTTCAGCACCTCGCCCAGGTTGGCCGGCAGCGGGTTGAGGTGGCGCAGGTGGACGTGGGCCGCCTTCATGCCGCGGGCACGCACCCGCTTCACGCCGGCGGCCACGGCGGCGTACGTCGAGCCCCAGCTGACGAGGAGCAACTGCGCGTCGCCGGACTCGTCGTTCACCTCCACGGGGGGGATGTCGGCGGCGATCCCGGCGATCTTGTCCTGGCGCAGATGGACCATGCGCTCGTGGTTGACGCCCTCGTAGGACACGTTGCCGCTGCCGTCGGCCTTCTCGAGGCCGCCAATGCGGTGCTCGAGCCCGGGCAGCCCGGGTGGGGCCCAGGGGCGGGCCAGCGTCTCGGGGTCGCGGATGTAGGGCCAGAAGGCGGGGTTCCCGTCGTCGTCGACGTGGTTCGGCTCGGCCGCGAAGCCCGGCTCAATGGGCTCGAAGGTGTCGAGGTCGGGCAGGCGCCACGGCTCGGCCCCGTTGGCCAGGTACCCGTCGGAGAGGAGGATCACGGGCGTCCGGTACTTCACCGCCAGCCGGGTCGCCTCGATCGCGGCGGCGAAGCAGTCGCTCGGCGTCTTGGGCGCCAGGATCGGCAGTGGCGCCTCGCCGTGGCGGCCGTACATGGCGTGGAGGAGGTCGGCCTGCTCCGTCTTGGTCGGCAGCCCCGTCGAGGGACCGCCGCGCTGGACGTCCACGATGACGAGGGGCAGCTCGAGGTTGATGGCCAGTCCGATGGCCTCGGACTTGAGGTCGAGGCCCGGGCCGCTGGTCGTCGTCACCCCGATGGCGCCCCCGAACGACGCGCCCAGGGCGGCGCCGATGCCGGCGATCTCGTCCTCCGCCTGGAAGGTTCGGATCCCGAACTCCTTGCGGCGGCTGAGCTCGTGCAATATGTCCGACGCCGGGGTGATGGGGTAGCTGCCGAGGAAGAGGGTCAGCCCGGCCAGGCGGGAGGCGGCGATCAGGCCCCAGGCGAGCGCCTGGTTCCCGGTCACCTGGACGTACTCGCCCTTCTCGAAGCTCGCCGGCCGGATCTCGTAGTTGGACTCGAACAGCTCGGCGGTCTCGCCGAAGTCATAGCCCGCACGGAGGGCGCGGGTGTTGGCCTCCGCCACCTGCGGCTTGGCGGCGAAGCGCTCGGTGATCCAATTGATCGTGGACTCGACCGGCCGGGTGTAGAGCCAGCTCACCAGGCCGAGGGCGAAGAAGTTCTTTGACCGCTCCGCGTCGCGGGGCTTGACCCCTGCCTCCTTGCAGACCTCCTGGGTGATGGAGGTCATCGGGACCTCGTACACGGTGTAGGGGCTGAGGGAGCCGTCGGTCAGGGGGTTGGCGGCGTAGCCCGCCTTGGTCAGGTTGCGCTCGTCGAAGGCATCGCTGTTGACCAGGAGGATCGTCCCCTTGGCCATGAGGTCGATGTTGGCCTTGAGGGCGGCCGGGTTCATGGCCACCAGCACGTTGGGCGAGTCGCCGGGCGTGAGGATGTCGTGGTCCGAGATGTGGACCTGGAAGGCCGACACGCCGTTGAGGGTGCCGGCGGGGGCCCGGATCTCGGCCGGGAAGTCCGGGAAGGTGGACATGTCGTTGCCCAGCAGGGCGCTGCTCGTCGTGAAACGGTCCCCGGTGAGCTGCATGCCGTCACCCGAGTCACCGGCGAAGCGCACGATGACCTGGTCCAACTGCTCCGTTACGTGTTGCGTTCCCGATGCCACGGGCTGCCTCGTCTCATGTCATGGACATACGAGAGTCCTGGCTCACTGCAGCGGGCCTTCTTGCACCCCCGCTTGCAGGGCGCGCGGCACTCTCCGTCCGAATCGCTCGTTCCGCGCGATCCTACCCCCGGTGCGCGGGGGGACCCCTTCATGCCTGCCCCGCCAGGGGGCTAGGCGATGGTGACCTCGTCGCTCAGGTAGACGTCCTGGATGGCCTGGATGAGCGCGGCGCCCTCGCCCATGGGGCGCTGGAAGGCCTTGCGGCCCACAATGAGGCCCATGCCGCCGGCACGCTTGTTGATGACGGCCGTGCGGACGGCCTGGGCGAGGTCGCCGTCGCCCTTGGACTCTCCACCGGAATTGATCAGCCCGATGCGCCCGGCGTAGCAATTGACGACCTGCCAGCGGGTGAGGTCGATCGGGTTGTCGGTGGTGAGCTCGTCGTAGACCAGCGGGTCGGTTCGGCCGAAGCCGACGGCGGTGTACCCGCCGTTGTTCTCCGGCTGCTTCTGCTTGATGATGTCGGCCTCGATCGTCACGCCCATGTGGTTGGCCTGGCCGGTCAGGTCGGCCGAGACCTCGTAGTTGACGCCGTCCTTCTTGAAGGCCGGGTTGCGCACGTAGCACCACAGCACGGTGAACATGCCGAGTCGGTGCGCCTCGGCGAAGGCCTCCG